>OGYG01001036.1_pt1 | contig 21215 bp, 26 predicted proteins | sample 1576481 | NCBI WGS metagenome assembly OGYG01 (sample SAMEA3541497, study PRJEB24748) | human gut metagenome | biome: human gut; feature: human-associated habitat; material: faeces | place: China | collected 2012 | reverse complement strand
TTGCTCGACAATCCAAAAATAATTGAGAGGCTAGGACTTTTGTCCCAGCCTCTTTCTTTAATCTTGCATCATAGCTAAAAGGTCCTCTCCTGTAGTGGTTGGAAGGATCCGAACTCGTTTGAGGGAATAGAGTCCATCAGCGGAGCTGGCGAGTCCATTTTTAGTAGTGAGGCCTAATTTGTAGTTAGCTTTCTTGGCTTGGTCGATTGTGACCTGGCTGTAGCGACCAGATGGGTAGACGATAACGCTGGTATTTTGATCCAGCACCTTATCCAGCAGGCGTTTAGAAGCGACCAGCTCATTCTTTTGGGTCTCAAGACTGGAATTGGCTAGGTCTGGATGATTGACCGTATGGCTTTCAAAGGTCAAGCCAGCACTTTTCATCTCTTTGATTTGGTCAAAGGTCAGGACATTTTCTTTTTCCTTTTGGGTAAAGTCCGTGATGATATTGTTAGTGGCGGTCATCTTGTACTTCTTAAGAAGCGGATAGACGATGGTATAGAAATCCTCGACGCCATCATCAAACGTGAGCCAGACAAATTTCTTTCCTTTTGGGACTTCATTTTTAGCGAGGATGCGATAGGCTTCCTCAGGTGTCAGGGTGTAGTAACCCGCTTTTTTCAGAGCCTTTAGTTGGCTTTCAAAGGTTTCTGGATCGACGATCAAATTAGCATTGGCAGCTTCAGACTCGGCCATATTGTGCACGGAGTGGTACATGAGGATGGGCAGTTTGACCGGCTTTTTCACACGAGTCCACTCGATAGAGGAACTGTGTTCATCTAGCGAGCGCGTCATGGCAGTGCCACTGGTATTCCCGCCACTCGCCTGAGTGATCCGCTTGATCAGAAGAAAGCTACAAATAAAGATACAGACCAAGAGGAGTGCATTGATTCCAAGTAGGACTTTGATTTTTTTAGGTACTCTTCGTTTACTCATAGTGTCACCGTTTTCATCATTTTCTCTATTGTACCACAAATTCTATGTTCTTTTCCAGAACTTGCTACAGGCAGATCCTGTCATGAAAATTCAGAATTTTTAAGGCAATTGGCTGTCAAACGCTCAAGTTTTTGTTATAATGGAGCTACTATAGAAAATTCAAGGAGTCAATAGGATGTCTGTTAAGATTGCCTTACTAGGATTTGGTACTGTTGCAAGTGGCGTACCATTTTTATTAAAAGAAAACCATGAAAAAATCACCCAGGCAGCTCAAGATGAAATCGAGATCGCCAAGGTCTTGGTTCGAGATGATGCTGAGAAGGAAAAATTACAAGCTGCTGGTCATGACTACAACTTTGTGACCAATGTCGATGAGATCATTGAAGACAAGGACATTGCCATCGTGGTCGAATTGATGGGTCGTATCGAGCCAGCTAAGACCTTTATCACCCGTGCGCTGGAAGCAGGCAAACATGTGGTTTCTGCTAACAAAGACCTTCTTGCCGTTCATGGAAGCGAGTTGCTAGAGATTGCTAAAAAACACCAAGTGGCTCTTTATTATGAAGCTGCCGTAGCTGGTGGGATCCCAATCCTTCGAACTTTGGTGAATTCTTTGGCCTCAGACAAGGTGACCAAGGTTCTTGGTGTGGTCAATGGAACCTCTAACTTCATGATGACCAAAATGGTCGAAGAAGGCTGGACTTATGAGGATGCTTTAGCAGAAGCGCAACGTCTTGGTTACGCTGAAAGTGATCCAACCAACGACGTTGAAGGAATCGATGCTGCTTACAAGATGGTGATCTTGAGCCAGTTCGCTTTTGGGATGAATATCCAATTTGACCAAGTAGGTCACAAAGGAATTAGCCAGATCACTCCTCAAGATGTATCGGTTGCTCAAAGCCTTGGATATGTCATTAAGCTGGTCGGATCTATCGTTGAAACAGAGTCAGGGATCGCAGCAGAAGTGACACCAACCTTCCTTCCAAAACAACATCCACTCGCAGGAGTGAATGATGTCATGAATGCGGTCTATGTGGAATCCATCGGTATTGGTGAGTCTATGTACTACGGACCAGGTGCTGGTCAAAAACCAACTGCGACAAGTGTCGTAGCCGACCTCGTCCGCATTGTCCGTCGTCTAAAAGAAGGAACGATCGGTAAAGCCTTCAATGAATACAGTCGCCCTCTTCAATTGGCTAAGCCAGAAGACGTGAAGAACAATTATTACTTCTCAATCAAAGCACCAGATGCGACTGGTCAAATCTTGCGTCTTGCGGAAATCTTTAATGCAGAAGGAGCATCCTTCAAGCAAATCCTTCAAGAAGACTCAGATGGTCACTATGCAAGTGTTGTCATCATTACTCACCAAGTTAACCAAACTCAATTCAAGAACTTGGTTGAAAAATTGGATTCAGAGGCGAATTTCGAACTCTTGAATACCTTTAAAGTCTTGGGAGAATAAGCATGAAAATTATTGTTCCAGCAACCAGTGCCAATGTAGGGCCAGGATTTGATTCTGTTGGGATTGCCGTGACTCGCTATTTGACCATTGAAGTCCTTGAACCAGCAGATGCTTGGTTTATTGAGCATGATCTTGGAGCAGGGATTCCGACAGATGAGAAAAACCTTTTGCTCTCAACAGCTCTTTCTATCTCAACTGATATGCAACCCCATCGGATCAAGATGACTAGTGAAGTGCCTTTGGCGCGTGGTCTTGGATCTTCTAGCTCGGTCATTGTCGCAGGGATTGAATTGGCCAACCAATTAGCCAACCTCCAGCTATCAGACGCTGAGAAATTACGCATCGCGACCGAGATCGAAGGTCATCCGGATAATGTAGCTCCAGCTATCTTTGGGAATATGGTCATTGCGAGCTACATCGGTGAAGATGTCCAATATGTCACGGCTGACTTCCCAAGCTGTGACCTTGTGGCCTTTGTACCGAGCTACCAATTGAAGACCAGTGATAGTCGGAATGTCCTACCGAAAGAATGGTCTTATAAGGAAGCTGTTGCAGCCAGTAGCGTAGCCAATGTCGCTATCGCAGCTCTCCTCAAGGGAGATTTGCTGACGGCTGGTCGCTCCATCGAGTCAGATCATTTCCACGAGCGCTACCGTCAATCTCTTGTCAAAGAGTTCCCTCAGGTCAAAGAAGTCGCACATGCGCATGGGGCTTATGCTACCTATCTGTCAGGAGCAGGCCCAACGATCATGAACCTCTTAGCGCCAGAGCATACAGCAGCCTTTGTCGCAGCTCTCGAAGAACTCAGGCTAGATGGTCAGATTTTCCAACTTAAAATCGACACATTTGGCGTTCGTGTTGAGAAATAAACCTCAATGTAACACAAATGAAAGAAGGATGTATACAAATGTATATGTCCTTTTTGCTTCTCCTATGGTAGAATGGGAATTGTATGGGAAAAGCTCAAGCTTTCCCGAAAGTTTAGGGGGAAACATGAAACCAGAATATTTATATAGTATTGCTACCGATCTTGGTCTACAATTTGATGGCGAAGCCCGTGTGATGTATGGAGAGCGTGAGGGCTTCTTGTTAGTCATTGAAGGCGCTCAAACCAAGAATGTATTTACCATTTCACTCAGTGTGAAACAAGGTTCCGAAGGAGACTTGATCGAAGATAGTGAAATTCTTTGGAATGAATTAAAAGAACAATCAAAAGCCATTAATTCTATCTCTTCTGATGGTTACTTGACCTCGATCGTTGTCAAAGGTGGAATGACCAAAGGGAAGGCTGTCGAAACCTTATGGACAGCTATCCAAGATATTGTTGATTTCTTGCTCAACCACCAATTTGTGCAAGTGAATGCGGAAACGGGTGAGGAAGGACCAATCGGTCTGTATCAAATTGGAGATGCGATCTTTTTAATCGACGATGCAACCTTTAGAGCCTACCAAGCCGAAGTGCAAGATACAGTTGAGGCTTATGAAGCGCGGGAAGAAAACTTCCTTTTAGGGATTGTAGGTGCTGTGATTGGTGTGATCATCGGTGGAGCAGTTGCTCTCTTAGTAGCGCGTCTCGGCTATGTGTCTGTTTTAGCAGGGGCTGCACTCGGTTATTGTACCATCAAAGGTTATGAGATTCTTGGTAAGAAATTGACTAAAAAAGGTGTGGTAGTTTCAGCTATTTTGATGGTCTTGACGGTCTTTTTGGTCAACCAATTAGATTATACATTGGCGCTCATGAGTAAGCTCAATCTTCCATTTGATTTGTCCTGGACGATTGTCAATGAAGCGACATTTCAAGGGGATGTCCCAGACAAATTTTACTTGAATCTAGGAATGTTAGCTGTCTTCACTCTTGGTGGTGCTTGGATTTCAGTCAAATCAGCTCTGGATGGACAAAAGAATCGTGCCATTGCGCGTAAAATTGCATAGGGAATGATAAAAGGAAGGCCTGAATATTATAGGCCTTCTTTTGTTTTTTAGGGTCGAAAAATAGTCAAAAATTTGGTATAATAGTTTGTATTTTATAAAGAGAGAACAGACAGAAAGATGATTGAAAAAATGAATCAAATTCTTGAAGGGATTGATATCCGTTTTCAAGAACCTTTAAAACATTATACCTTCACAAAGGTCGGTGGGAATGCGGAATTTTTAGCCTTTCCTCGCAACCAATACGAATTAAAACGCATCGTCCAATTTGCCAACCAAGAGCAAATTCCATGGATGGTCCTGGGAAATGCCTCTAATATCATTGTCCGAGATGGGGGCATACCGGGATTTGTCATTATGTTTGATCGCTTGCGTGACATCAGTGTGGATGGTTATGTGGTCGAAGCAGAAGCAGGTGCTAAACTCATCGACACCACCCATGTGGCCTTGCACCATAGTTTGAAAGGCTTCGAGTTTGCTAGTGGCATTCCAGGCAGTGTCGGTGGTGCTGTCTTTATGAATGCGGGAGCCTATGGGGGAGAGATCGCTCATGTCCTAGTATCCTGTAAGATCTTGACCAAAGACGGAGAGATCGAAACTCTGTCAACGAGTGAACTAGCTTTTGGCTACCGTCATTCTAAGATTCAAGAGACAGACGCAGTCGTCATTTCTGCCAAATTTGCTTTGTCTCCTGGCAATCACGAGGCGATCAAGCAGGAGATGGATCGGTTGACCCATCTTCGTCAGTTGAAACAACCCCTTGAATACCCTTCTTGTGGATCTGTCTTTAAGCGTCCTGTCGGTCATTTTGCAGGTCAATTGATCAGTGAAGCAGGTCTGAAAGGCTATCGAATCGGTGGTGTGGAAGTTTCTGAAAAGCATGCTGGCTTTATGGTCAATGTGGACAATGGAACTGCTAAGGACTACGAAGATTTGATCGCCCATGTCATTGAGGCAGTAGAAGCTCACTCAGGCGTTCGTTTAGAACCAGAAGTTCGCATTATCGGCCAAGCCTAAGAGCTTAAGTATTGAAGAACAATTGATTGTGAACCATCGATAGCATCAGTCGGAGAGGGGGTGAGTGCCTATCGATACCGTAAATAGGTGGGGCAGTCTAGTAAGTCCCCGAGAGGTATTGGTGGTCTGACAGGGCTTCCTGTCAGCCGCTGCATTTTCGTTTGAAAAGCAGTTTGGTAATCGCAGTAAAGAAGGAATTTATGTGAATTGAAAAAACCAATTATTGAGTTTAAAAATGTTTCAAAGGTCTTTGAAGATAGCGGAACCGTTGTCCTAAAGGATATCAATTTTGAATTGGAAGAAGGGAAGTTCTATACCCTGCTTGGTGCATCTGGATCAGGAAAATCGACCATCCTTAATATCATTGCCGGTCTTTTGGATGCGACGACTGGAGATGTCTACCTTGATGGGGAACGGATCAATGATGTTCCTACCAACAAACGGGATGTCCACACCGTCTTTCAGTCCTATGCCCTGTTTCCACATATGACAGTCTTTGAAAATGTGGCTTTTCCCCTTCGTTTGAAAAAGGTGGACAAGGCTGAGATCGAACGTCGGGTTTCAGAAGTCTTGAAAATGGTCCAGTTAGCGGGATTTGAAAAACGTTCGATCCAAAAATTATCTGGTGGTCAACGCCAGCGGGTAGCTATTGCCCGGGCTATTATCAATGAACCACGAGTGGTCCTTTTAGATGAGCCCTTGTCTGCACTTGACTTGAAACTGCGGACAGACATGCAGTATGAGTTGCGGGAATTGCAACAACGTTTGGGGATTACCTTTGTCTTTGTTACCCATGACCAAGAAGAAGCCCTTGCCATGAGTGACTGGATCTTTGTCATGAATGAAGGAGAGATCGTCCAATCTGGTACACCAGTAGATATCTATGATGAACCGATCAACCACTTTGTAGCGACTTTTATCGGGGAGTCTAACATTCTAGATGGTCGCATGATCGAGGACTACTTGGTTGAGTTCAATGGCAAACGCTTTGAAGCCGTCGATGGGGGAATGCGTCCAAACGAACCAGTTGAAGTCGTCATTCGTCCTGAAGACTTGCAAATCACCCTTCCTGAAGAAGGCAAGCTTCAAGTGAAGGTGGACACCCAGCTCTTCCGTGGTGTTCATTATGAGATCATCGCTTATGATGATTTGGGAAATGAGTGGATGATTCACTCCACTCGGAAGGCCATCGTGGGAGAAGTCATCGGGTTAGACTTTGAACCTGAAGATATCCACGTTATGCGTCTCAACGAAACCGAAGAAGAATTCGATGCGCGGATCGAAGAGTACGTTGAAGTGGAAGAGCAAGAAGCTGGTTTGATTAATGCCATTGAGGAGGAAAGAGATGAAGAAAACAACCTCTAATCTATTTATCCTCCCCTATTTCTTGTGGATTTTTCTCTTTGTCTTGGCTCCTGTAGTCATGATCATCTTTCAATCGTTTTTTAAAGTTGAAGGGCAGTTTTCACTTGAAAACTACAAAGAGTTCTTTACTTCGCAAAATTTGACCTATTTAAAGATGAGCTTTAATTCGGTCCTTTATGCCGGAATCGTCACCTTGGTGACGCTCTTGATCTCCTACCCAACTGCTTACTTTTTGACGCTGCTCAAACACCGGCAGTTGTGGTTGATGTTGATCGTCTTGCCAACCTGGGTCAATCTCTTGCTCAAGGCCTATGCCTTTATCGGAATCTTTGGTCAAAACGGCTCCATCAATAGCTTTTTAGGCTTTCTCGGAGTCGCTCCCCAGCAGATTCTCTTTACCGATTTCTCCTTTATCTTTGTAGCCAGCTACATCGAGTTGCCTTTTATGATTTTGCCGATCTTTAATGTCTTAGATGACTTAGATCCAAACTTGATTAATGCCAGCTATGATTTGGGAGCCAATCGTTGGGATACCTTCCGTCATGTGGTCTTCCCCTTGTCCATGAATGGAGTCCGCTCAGGTGTGCAGTCTGTCTTTATTCCTAGTCTGAGTCTCTTCATGTTGACACGGATGATCGGTGGAAATCGCGTCATTACCTTAGGGACTGCGATTGAACAGCACTTCCTGACAACACAAAACTGGGGAATGGGTTCTACCATCGGAGTTGTTCTGATCCTTGCTATGCTCTTCACCATGTGGGCAACGAGAGAAAGGAGAGAACGATGAAAAAAGTATCTCATTTCTATCTAGGCTTCGTCTTTCTGATCCTCTATCTTCCCATCTTCTATTTGATCTTTTATGCCTTCAATAAAGGGGGAGATATGAATGCCTTCACGGGCTTCACGCTTGAGCATTTCAATGAATTGTTCGCAGATAGTCGCCTAATGCTGATCTTATCAGAGACTTTCCTCTTGGCCTTCTTGTCAGCCTTGATTGCGACAGTGATTGGAACCTTTGGAGCCATTTATATCTACCAATCCAAGAAGAAATTAGAAGGACCTTTGCTCTCCATTAACAACATTCTCATGGTAGCGCCAGACGTTATGATCGGGGCCAGCTTCTTGATTCTCTTTACGACGGTCAAGTACCAGCTAGGTTTCCTATCTGTTCTGGCTAGCCACGTCGCCTTCTCGATTCCTATTGTGGTCTTGATGGTCTTGCCACGCCTTAAGGAAATGAACCGGGATATGGTCAATGCGGCCTATGACTTGGGAGCTACCCAAGTGCAAATGCTCAAAGAGATCATGTTGCCGTATCTGACACCAGCCGTTATCGCGGGCTACTTTATGGCCTTTACCTATTCTCTAGATGACTTTGCCGTGACTTTCTTTGTAACCGGAAATGGCTTTACAACCTTGTCAGTAGAGATCTACTCACGTGCGCGTCAAGGGATTTCCCTTAGTATCAATGCCTTGTCCGCCCTTGTCTTTCTCTTTAGTGTGCTCTTGGTCATCGGTTATTACTTTATTACCCGTGAAAAGGAGGAAGCAGCATGAAAAAACTTTATTCATTCCTAACTGGGATTGTCCTTGTCATTCTGGTCCTCTGGGGAATTAGCCACCAGATCGAAGCGAGCATGAATACCAAGAATAGTGACAAGCTGGTCATCTACAACTGGGGAGATTATATCGATCCAGACTTGCTCAAGGAATTCACAAAAGAGACAGGGATTCAGGTGCAATATGATACCTTTGATTCCAACGAGGCCATGTACACTAAGATCAAGCAAGGGGGAACCACCTACGATATTGCCATTCCGAGTGAATATATGATTGCTAAGATGATGGATGAGCATCTGGTTGAAAAGTTGGACCAATCCAAGATCAAAGGGATGGAAAATATCGATCCAAAACTCTTGAACCAATCGTTTGATCCGGGCAACCAATATTCTGTTCCTTATTTCTGGGGTACCTTGGGGATCGTCTACAATACCAAGATGGTCAAAAATGCTCCGGAACATTGGTCAGATCTCTGGCGTGAAGAGTACAGAAATGACATCATGATGTACGATGGTGCGCGTGAGGTCATGGGAATTGGTCTCAATACCTTGGGCTATAGCCTCAATGAAAAGGATCCAAAGAAATTGCAAGAGGCAGTAGATAAACTCTACACCTTGACGCCAAACATCAAAGCTTTGGTTGCTGATGAGATGAAAGGCTATATGATCCAAAACAATGCGGCTATTGGGGTTACCTTCTCAGGAGAAGCCAGCCAAATGCTCGAAGCCAATAAGGATCTTCGCTATGTCGTTCCAACTGAAGCCAGCAACCTTTGGTTTGATAACATTGTCATTCCAAAAACCGTGAAAAATAAAGAAGCAGCATATGCCTTTATTAACTTCATGCTTCGTCCTAAAAATGCTTTGAAAAATGCTCTTTATGTCGGCTACTCAACGCCAAATAAAAAAGCCAAAGCCATGTTGCCAAAAGAAATCCAAGATGACCAATCCTTCTATCCAAGCGATGAAACACTGGACCATTTGGAAGTCTATCAACAATTAGGCAAGAAGTTGCTTGGAGTCTATAACGATCTTTACCTTCAGGTCAAGATGTATCGAAAATAACAAAAAGGAACCTTCGGGTTCCTTTTTGATTGCCTTATAAAAGTCTCTAACTAGTGAGTTAGATTGAGATTCAAATGAAAGATGCTATAATAGTAAGGAAACTGACTGGCCTATTCAGTCATGAAAGGAAGGATTGGAGAGAATTGAATGAAGAGACAAATGGAACTATTTTTGGTTATTTTGTTACCGATCCTAGGACTGGTTTTTCTTGGAGGTAAAATCATGACCCTGACCAAAAGACCCGAACAGAAGATAACGGCCTCATCTTCAAAGAAAGTCGTACAGAAATCAGAAGAAGAAATAAAAAAAGAACAAGTAGCATATCTCAAAGAACACGAGCAGGAAATCGTTGATTATGTGAAGTCTCAAAATCCAAAAATTGAGTCAGTTCAGATTGATTGGGATGAAACTCAGATGAGTGATGGTGGGCTTACAACTCCTGAATATTATATGAACGTTTTTGGTCGCATTAATCATATTGAGAACTCAGGATGGGGAGTGGATATTCCAATTAATGATGATCAGTCAATTAACATGCGAGAAATGTTTATGCTCCATGAACCTACGATTGGCGGAAAGCCTATTTCCTAGGTAAGTACAATGCATTTTGAAAAAGAACTGTTTTAGAGAAAGATAGCACATGATAAAACAAACGGTGTTTAAATTAATCACTACGATAGCTGTTTTTGTAAGTATGGGTGGTTGCGTAAAACCAAAAGAGCAAACGAAACCAGAACCAATTGCAACCCCTTCGACAATCAAGGAAGATAAGGAAGCGACGAAGCAAAAACAAATTGCCTATTTGAAAGAACATGAAAAAGAAATTGTTGCTTTTGTGAAATCCCAAAATCCAAAAGTCGAATCCGTTCAGGTTAATTGGAGTGATATTCGATGGGGCGAAGCAGGCAACGGAACCCCTCAAGGAGGTGGCGAAATCATCGAGTTGTATGGTGGCTTTAATCATATTGAAAATTCTGGTTGGAATGTCACAATTGAGATTCATAATGAAATGCCTGATCTAAAAACTATGATGTTAAGCAATGGTTTTGGTGTTGGAGGAGAAGTTTTTGAGTAATTGGGATAAGGAAAAGCTATGAAATTACAAACAAGACAAATCATGGTAACAGTTGTTGCCATTACTGGATTTTTAAGCCTTGGAGGGTGTGTTGGGAATCCAAAAGATCAGACGAAACCTATAAATAACATCGCTTCTTCATCAACCAAAGAAGACAAAAAAGCCATTAAACAAAAACAGCTCGCCTATTTGAAAGAACACGAGCAAGAAATGACAGCCTATGTGAAAGAACATAATGCTAACATTACGCAGGTGTCTTATGACTGGGACAATATTAAAACAGTTGTAGGAGATAATGGAACACCTCAGGGAGGTGACGAAATACTATTAGTTTATGGTTATGCCAATGGAAGTGATCTAACAAATTTTAGCCTGAATTTTACGTTAGACGAAAATAAAATGCCTAAAATAGATTCAATTGGTTCAGACAATTTGTATCGGGTAGAAAAGAAATGATCCGTCCGTTAGACAATGAGAGATGTAATAGAGGAATCACTTTTAAACGAAATAAAATTATGAGAAAACAAATAAACAATCTGATGATCGCACTTGTTTTCGTTTCAACACTTGGATGTCTAGTAGGATGTGTGAAGCAAGAACGTGAAAAGAGCAGACAAGCGCAAACTGCCATCTCTTCAACCACAAAAGAGGACAAAGAAACCATTAAACAAAAGCAGCTAGTCTATTTGAAAGAACATGAAGAAGAAATCGTCGATTTTGTGAAATCAAAGAGTTCAAAGGTTGAATCCGTTCAGATTTATTGGGACGAAACGCAATGGATTGATGGTGGAAATGGGACACCACAAGGTGGAGATGAGGTCATAGAAATTTTTGGTACCGTCAATCAACTTGAAGATTCAGGATGGAGGGTGGATGTCGTATTTGATTCTGATCAAAAGATGACTTTCAGTATGGGCTATAATATTAGTATTAAGGGTGATTATATTGAGTAAGAACTGGAAGATTCAAAGCCTGTAAGTTTTTGTAGTCAATGTTATTGAATTAGTTATTCTGCTGGAATATCTAAATGATCAATGGAGTTTATCAAAAATAAAATAAATGAGTAAGGTCCATTTATTTTATCTGGAAATGCTACAATTAATATCTAGTTAAGGAGAACTTATGAAGAAACAAGAAAAAATGATTTTCACTTTACTTGCTTTATTTGTTGCATTGCTCATCATCACAGGCTGCACTGTAAAACCAAAAGAACAGATGAAACAAGATAAAGTGAATGTTTCTTCCTCCACCAAAGGAGATACAGAAGTGCTCAAACAAAAGCAAGTAAACTTTTTAAAAAAACACGAGTCCGAAATTACGAACTACATAAAGTCGAATGATCCAGAAGTTGTTCGAGTCAAGTATGACTGGGATAGTGTGAAAGTAGAAGATAGTGGTGCTTTTACGGAATCTGGGTTTGACATCCGTTTAAAGGTCTATGGGGCAAATGATAAGGAACTCAATGGTTATTCATTTTTTATTGTCCCAAAACCAAATGTTGAGAATCCAATTTCAATTGATTCAATTTCTGGTTCGAATTTTCCTTAATTAAATCAACAGATCATTCTTCCTATTAAGAGGAAAGGAAACCAACAATACTTGATCTATGAGTTCGAAATAGCTCCAGAAATGACAGGTGGAAATTTTAGAGAATAATCTGTACAGAATGATAGGGGGACTTATGTAAAGTCGAAAAATCATGATGATAGTTGCTTCAATTGTAGCGCTCCTAAGTATAGGAGGATGTACCGTGAAGCATAAAGGTGATACAAAACAAGGAAAAACGATTGCTGCTTCATCAACGAAAGACCTAAAAGAAGATGAAGAAACTATAAAGAAAAAGCAGCTCGCCTATCTGAAAGAACACGAAAAAGAAATTGTTGATTTTGTGAAAGCCCAAAATCCGAAAGTCGAATCCGTTCAAATATATTGGGATGAAACTCAGTGGGGCGTGGCAGGAAATGGAACACCTCAAGGTGGTGACGAGATGATTCTCATTTTTGGCGGATTTAATCAAAATCCTGAATCGAGTTGGCGAGTTGATTTGGTTGTGGAAGATGGAAAGATTAATTTAAAGACGATGTCTCTGGGACAGAACTTAAGCATAGATTAAGAAATTTTCGAGTGACTCAGTTGATAGATCAATTCGAAGTGTGTAGATTGGAGGGAATTGAATGAAGAGACAAATGGAACTATTTTTGATCATTTTGTTACCGATCCTAGGACTGGTTTTTCTTGGAGGAAAAATCATGCCACTGACCAAAAGACCCGAACAAAAGATAACGACCCCATCTTCAAAGAAAGTCGTACAAAAACCAGAAGGAGACATAAAAAAAGAACAACTGGACTACCTAAAAGAACACGAACAGAAGGTTATTGATTTAGTCAAAGCACAAAATTCAAAAGTTGAATCCGTTCAGATTGATTGGGATCAGACACAATGGGGTGATGGTGGACTGACAACTCCTGAATATTATATGAATGTTTATGGACGTATAAATCATATTGAAGAATCGGGTTGGGGAGTAGATATCCCAATTAATGAGGACAATACATTGAATCTAGATGAGATGTATCTAGGATCCGACATTAGAATAGGGGGAAGATTACTTGAGTAATTGGCATTTAAAGGATGGGAAAAAATGTCCTATGAGTTTGAAATAGAACAATAGTGCAAATTGTCACTTACCTCATAGTTCTTTAATTTAAAATTTTGATGATTAAAGGTAAAGAAATCATTAACTCATGTTTTAAAAAGCTCGATCTAGTGTGATAGCTTGTTTTTCAAACTATAAATGCTAGAATATCGGAATAACATTTATCCAGTTTCCAATTATAGAGAATAATCTGTACAGAATGATAGGAGGACTCATGAAAAGTCGAAAAATCATGATAATAGTTGCTTCAATTGTAGCGCTCCTAAGTATAGGAGGATGTACCGTGAAGCAGAAAGATGATACCAAGCAAGATAAAACGAATGTTTCTTCATCTACGAAAGCCCTAAAGGAAGATGAAGAAACTATAAAGAAAAAGCAACTGGACTACCTAAAAGAACACGAACAGGAGGTTGTTGATTTAGTCAAAGCCCAAAATTCAAAAGTTGAATCCGTTCAGATTGATTGGGATCAGACACAATGGGGTGATGGTGGACTGACAACTCCTGAATATTATATGAATGTTTATGGACGTATAAATCATATTGAAGAATCGGGTTGGAGAGTAGATATTCCAATTAATGATGACAATACATTGAATCTAGATGAGATGTATATAGGATCCGACATTGGAATAGGGGGTAGATTATTTGAGTAATTGGAATTTGAGCAGTTTTGACAATCTATATTCTTCAATAGCTGAATCAGCTTACAGATATAGGCCCAAAAACTTTCCATTTGAACAATTGGATCAAATCCAGGAAGAGCGTTCAAAGCTCAAATGGGAGTATGACAATGAGATAGATGCTTTCTATAAAAGTCAGAAAAAGCTGGAATCGAAAGATAAAAAAAATCAGTAAGGTTGTCCTTACTGATTTTTTAGTTGGTTCCGGATGATGCTGTATCTGCGCCACTGTCTGTTGCTGTGGAGCCTTGGTCTTGTGCGGCAGACGAACTAGATTCTGTAGCGGATGAGCTATCGGTTTCTTTTTGTGAACTTGTTTCTGTATTGCTTGAATTGGTTTGTGTATTGGTGTTAGCATCTGTATTGGTAGCGCTTGAGTCAGATCCCTTATCGTGAACCACGACGACGCTGGTGCTACTAGATGGTTTGTCTTCTGTTTTTTGATTGTCTTTATTGAGCAGGCTCATAATGGTAAAGGAAGTGACGATAATCCCTAAGAGACTGGCAATCGTAGCTACAACGGTTTGAAATACGGACAAACCTTGTTTGACTTTCTCACCGCGAGATGGTCTTGTATCTGCTTTTTCCTCAGGTTTTTGGTTTTTGTTACTTCTTGAATATTGTGACATGTTCATTCTCTTTCTATCCAAAATTGTTTTTTAACACTTTCCTATTATAAGTCATTTTCTGAAAAATGTCTAAAAAGAACTGAATTTTATAGAGTGATTTTGCCGCATCTCTCTTTATCAAATCCTTGTCCCAAGCGGTCAGAAATGATAAAATAGAAGTTACGTAAAAAGAAAGTGATGGATGCGTAGGACATGATCTATTTTGACAATTCAGCGACGACTAAACCCTATCCAGAAGCCCTTGCGACTTATACAGAAGTAGCGACTCGGATCTGGGGCAACCCTTCTAGTTTGCACAATCTAGGTAGTCAAGCGACTCGTATTTTAGAGGCTTCTCGGAAACAAATTGCGGAGCTAATTGGCAAGAAAGCTGATGAAATTTACTTCACGTCTGGTGGGACAGAAGGGGACAACTGGATCCTCAAGGGTGTCGCCTTTGAGAAAGCTCCTTATGGCAAGCATATCATTGTCTCTGACATCGAGCATCCTGCCATCAAGGAATCGGCTGCTTGGTTAAAGACACAGGGGTTCGAAGTGGATTACGCTCCAGTGGATGCGCGTGGCTTTGTTAAGGTAGATGCCTTGGCTAGCCTTCTCCGTCCGGATACGACTTTGGTCTCTGTTATGGCCGTCAACAATGAGATTGGTTCCATCCAGCCCATCCATGACATCGCGGCTCTTCTGGAAGATCGGCCAACTATTAGTTTCCATGTCGATGCCGTTCAAGCTTTGGCAAAGGTAGCAACAGAAGTTTATCTACCAGAGCGCGTGGACTTTGCAACCTTCTCTAGTCACAAATTCCATGGACTTCGCGGAGTCGGCTTTGTCTACATCAAAGAAGGCAAAAAGATCACCCCTCTCTTAACCGGAGGTGGTCAAGAAAAAGAAATGCGCTCGACAACTGAGAATGTGGCAGGAATCGCAGCAACAGCAAAAGCCCTACGCTTATCCATGGAAAACCAAGAAGCTTTTGCCAGCAAGACCCAGCAGATGAAAGAAGTCATCCGCAAAGAATTGGCCAACTATCCAGATGTCACCATCTTTTCTGGTGAGGATCACTTTGCGCCTCATATCTTGACTTTCGGGATCAAAGGAGTTCGTGGAGAAGTAGTGGTCCATGCCTTTGAAGAGTTTGATATTTACATCTCGACAACCAGTGCCTGCTCGTCCAAAGCTGGTAAGCCAGCTGGAACATTGATTGCTATTGGAGTAGATAAGAGTATCGCACAGACAGCTGTTCGCTTGAGTCTAGACCTTGAAAATGACATGAGCCAAGTCGAGCAATTCTTGACCAAGTTCAAACTGATATATGAGCAAACACGAAAAGTACGTTAATTTTAGAAGGAAATCAACATGACCTTAACCTATTCAGAAATTATGATTCGCTATGGAGAGCTTTCTACTAAAGGAAAGAACCGTATGCGTTTTATCAATAAACTTCGCAATAATATCCAAGATGTTTTATCTATCTATCCAGCTGTCAAAGTGACAGCCGACCGCGATCGGGCGCATGCTTATCTGCATGGGACGGATTATGAGCCAGTAGCAGAATCCCTCAAGCAGGTTTTTGGAATCCAAAATTTTTCACCCGTTTACAAGATTGAAAAATCTGTTCCGGCCTTAAAAGCGGCAGTGCAAGAGATCATGAAGGATATTTACAAGGATGGCTTGACCTTTAAAATCTCAAGTAAGCGCAGTGACCATACCTTTGAACTCGATAGTCGCGAGCTCAACCAAACCTTGGGAGGTGCTGTCTTTGAAGCGATTCCAACCATCCAAGCTCAGATGAAAAAACCAGATATCAACTTGCAAGTTGAAATTCGAGAAGAAGCAGCCTATATTTCTTATGAAACCATTAAGGGAGCAGGTGGCCTTCCTGTTGGTACGTCTGGCAAGGGCATGCTCATGCTTTCTGGTGGAATTGACTCTCCAGTAGCTGGTTACCTAGCCTTGAAGCGTGGTGTGGACATTGAAGCCGTTCACTTTGCTAGCCCACCATATACCAGCCCAGGAGCTCTTAAAAAAGCCCATGATTTAACACGGAAGTTGACCAAATTTGGGGGCAACATCCAATTTATCGAGGTGCCCTTCACAGAGATCCAAGAGGAAATCAAGGCAAAAGCGCCAGAAGCTTACCTCATGACTTTGACCCGTCGATTTATGATGCGCATTACAGACCGCATTCGCGAGGTTCGCGGTGGTTTGGTGATTATCAATGGTGAAAGCTTGGGACAAGTGGCTAGCCAAACCTTAGAGAGTATGCAGGCCATCAATGCAGTGACCAATACGCCGGTTATCCGTCCGGTGGTGACCATGGACAAGTTGGAAATCATCGATATTGCCCAAGAGATTGATACTTTTGAAATCTCTATCCAACCATTCGAAGATTGTTGTACCATCTTTGCACCGGATCGTCCAAAGACGAATCCGAAACTCAAAAATGCGGAGCAGTATGAGCAACGGATGGATGTGGAAGCTTTGGTTGAGCGTGCGGTAGCAGGTATCATCGTAACCGAGATCACACCAAAAGCAGAAAAAGATGAGGTCGATGACCTGATCGAGGATTTGCTATAGGAGAGACTGGGAGTATCCAGCCTCTTTTTCTAACCAACTTAAAGGAGACAAGATGAAAAAAATTATCGTATTAATGACGAGCTTGATTCTATTAACAGGCTGTGTCAAAGTATCATTTACTGGTCCGAAAAAAGAAGAAAAGACCAGCCAGTCAACCAGCAGTAAAAAAGAACCCCTCACATTTGTCAGAGCCGACCAGTACAAAGATCAGGACAACGAAGTCTTGGAAGCATCTGAGAAATTTATCAAGGAACATCCAACGCTTGGAGAACCTGGAAAATTATTTGTCTTTTTCCCAGGCTATACCTTTGGAAATGAGGAAAACCGCTTCGCCTTGTTCTTTATCGTGAATCGTACCACCACAACCATTGATCGTGATGGATCCTTTGTTCTAAATTTGGAATATGATGGAGAGCCACTTTTTAAAGATGTCACAGTTGACTATGAAATCAACGAATCTGGTGTATTGAAACCCAATACGGCTGCAGCCATTCCTATCAAAATCACCAAGGAACAAGAAGAAAAGATGAAGAGCATGAACGATTCGTCTAAAGCAAAAATGAGCTTCAATGACTTTAAATTTAAGGATAAGTAGATGAAGAAGTCGGACTGACAAGCGATCTTAACATAAAAGATACAAAATCATCCATTTTATAAAAGAAATTCGTTTTCAAAGCGCAAAAATACTTGTCTTTGTCTGATAGAAGTGATATACTAAGAGAGTTGACTATGCACATGCCTGTGCAACCGCTCGAACATCGTCGCTCATTTTCATGAGAGTAAGTGGTTCGTCCCACGATGCTAGGCGAGTCTTCACAAAAATACGGGGAAACCCAAAAATACATAGGAGGTGCATAATGAGCACATACGCAATCATTAAAACTGGCGGAAAACAAGTTAAAGTTGAAGTTGGTCAAGCAGTCTACGTTGAAAAATTGAACGTTGAAGCTGGTCAAGAAGTTACATTTAACGAAGTTGTTCTTGTTGGTGGTGAAAACACTGTTGTCGGAACTCCACTTGTTTCAGGAGCTACTGTTGTTGGAACTGTTGAAAAACAAGGAAAACAAAAGAAAGTTGTTACTTACAAGTACAAACCTAAAAAAGGTAGCCACCGTAAACAAGGTCACCGTCAACCTTACACTAAAGTTGTCATCAACGCTATCAACGCTTAATTTTAGGAGAACACATGATACAAGCAGTCTTTGAACGAGCCGAAGATGGCGAGCTGAGGAGTGCAGAAATCACTGGGCACGCTGGAAGCGGTGAATACGGCTTTGATGTCGTGTGTGCATCGGTTTCGACTCTAGCCATTAACTTTGTCAACTCTGTTGAGAAATTTGCAGGCTACGAACCGGATCTAGAATTAAACGAAGAAGAAGGTGGCTTCCTGCGGGTGACGATCCCGACAGATATTCCACCACATCAAAGAGAAATGACCCAACTATTCTTTGAATCATTTTTCTTAGGGATGGCAAACTTATCGGAGAACTCATCAGAGTTCGTCCAAACAAGAGTTATCACAGAAAACTAACATGGAGGAAAACAATTATGTTGAAATTGAATCTTGCTAACTTGCAACTTTTCGCCCACAAAAAAGGTGGAGGTTCTACATCAAACGGACGTGATTCACAAGCAAAACGTCTTGGAGCTAAAGCAGCTGATGGACAAACTGTAACAGGTGGATCTATCCTTTACCGTCAACGCGGTACTCACATCTACCCAGGTGTGAACGTTGGACGTGGTGGAGACGATACTTTGTTCGCAAAAGTTGAAGGCGTAGTACGCTTCGAACGTAAAGGTCGCGATAAAAAACAAGTTTCTGTTTACCCAATCGCAAAATAATCGCTCTAAGTAGCATTAAAAGAGGCTTTCCGAGTTTTCGGATAGCCTCTTTTTTTGTTTTGATACCCACCGTGATACCCATATTTCAAAAACCAATGTAAGAAGCAAACTTGTCAGCTACTTCATCCTTTGCTTTTTGCGTAACGTGAGCATAGATGTCCATAGTGGTTTGAATATTCTCATGACCGAGTCTTTCCTGGACCTCCTTGATAGTAGCACCAGCTTCGAAGAGTAGTGAGCAGTGTGTATGCCTAAATCCATGAGGTGTGATTCGTTTGAAATCAGGATACTTCCTCCAGATTCTGTTCAACATATTGTTGACATGGACAACACTCTTAGGTTCTCCACTCTCATTTTTAAACAGAAGTCCTTTTGTACTATACTTGTGCCAATCTTTTAAAACCTTGATTGTTTTTGAATCGAGGGTAATTGTTCGGGCACTCTTTTTTGTTTTTGGAGTCTGAAAGATAAGTTTATTATCTTCACCCTTGGCCAAGGTTTGATTGACAGTAATCTGTCCTTTTTTAAAATCGACATCAGACCATCTTAGAGCGCTAATTTCATTCTTTCGCATTCCGGTAAAAGCTAGTAATCTAAAATACGTCAGCATTTCATTATCGTCGAAGCCTTTAACGATTTTAAAAAATTCCTTAAGTTCTTCTTTGTTGTAGAACTTTTCAAGTTCATCTGTATTATTTTTTTGTCGTTTTGGCTTAAGAGTCTTTCTCATAGGGCTGCTATCAATCAATTCCATCGATATTGCATAATCAAATATCTGATTAGCAATGCTGATGATCCCGAAAAATCGCTTATATTCTTCAGCCCATTTATTAACCTGAGTTTGACACATTGTCAAACTTATTTTATTTATAGGTTTGTCTCCAAAATGAGGGATAATAAGTCTGTCTGCTTTGTCAATTTGGCTAACATAAGTTGATTCTTTTACGGTATTTCTATAATGCTCTTTCCAAGTTTCATATACCTGTTTGAAAGTAGTAGTGGTATTTCTGCTTCTAAAGGTTTTCTTCTCATAATCAGCCAAACACTTAGCTTCAGCAAGTCTAGCTTCACGTTCGGTTTTAAAACCACGCCTAAGAGTTACAATCTTCTTGCCAGTCAAAGGATCAATTCCATGATAGGCTTTAAAATAGTAGGCAAAACCATCACCTTTTTTATATTTTTTGATCATTGATTTTTACCTCATTTCTTGTTAAAATGGGTATAAGAAAAAGACCTTTTTAATGGCTTTTCTTATACTACTCCCAAACGCTTACATCACCCATTATTTGAGCGTTTGGGGTTCTTCTTTATATTTATTTATGTTATAATCGTTTTAGAAGGAGGTAAAATAAATGAAACTTAACGTTTATGCCCATCTCTCGGTTTTATTGAAGATTTCGGCGATAGTATTTATTTTTATCTATCTTCTTTTTTATACGATTATTAGTTATTTTTGGATTTTACTCACAAGTTTTTTATTATCAGAGCTATTTATTCGTCTGTTTCTTCAAATTCGAGTTGTTCAAACTGATCATCAGCACTATTAATAATTTTTCTTGCTTTCTCAGGGGCCTCCAAATCTAAATCTAGGATAGATTTTATCATTTCTTCAGAGGCACCTGCTTTGACCAACTTCTCAAAAGCTTCTGCATTTTTATAAGATGCAGTGGCTTTTTTTATTGCCTCATCTCCATCACTGTTTAATGTTGCACTAGCTTTACCATTTTTTAAGTCGAGTTCAATTTTACCACCATTTCTTTTTACAGCACGATCAAACCTATACCCAGCAAGTAAGAGTGTCAAGAAAGTAAGCAGTGGAATAAGAACTTCTGGATCTCCTAAGAATTCAATTGGTCCTTTAGACTGAACATTAGTTCTTAGTGTTATTTTATTGTTTGTTCCATACTCTCTCTGAAGAAGCTGAGCCATATTGAGTGTTGTATATAAAAATGTTGAGTAAGCAAAAGCATCGATGTTCATCTCTTCTTGGACTTTAAAGGTCATACTCATCTCATTATCATCAATATAAGCATCATAAAGCCCTCTGTTAATGTATTTTTTATACTGATTTGCATCAGAAACAGTGTGGCCAGCATATACTAATTTATATAATTGAGGATCAATATCTTTATTTTTGATTTCACCTAACCAACTAACTTTGATTCGTTTATTGTATGGACATACGTTAGTAGCATCTAATATATTACTTTCTTTTTCAGTATATGGTTCGCTTATAACTTCTCCGACCAATAAATTATTAGGTGCTTGCGAGGGGACGATAACGATATCACCAAGTTTGATTTGATAAGCAAATCTCATCATTTGATTATAGGCTGATCCTGGTTTTTCCATTTTTATATCAGATTCTCTAAGTTTTGCTTTTACAGTGGTCTCATCAAGTTTTTCTAAATCTTGTAAGGTAA
>OGYG01001012.1_pt1 | contig 21837 bp, 20 predicted proteins | sample 1576481 | NCBI WGS metagenome assembly OGYG01 (sample SAMEA3541497, study PRJEB24748) | human gut metagenome | biome: human gut; feature: human-associated habitat; material: faeces | place: China | collected 2012 | reverse complement strand
TGCAAGCGGTTAAGCGAACATTCAACCTGCAGCGACTAAAGTCACAAATATAGGGAATCGGCTCTCTTTGGAAGCGTCTATTTTGCCTGCGGCAAATCAGGAGTTAAACTATTCTTCTTCTTCCCAGTTATGGTATACTGCCTGTACATCATCATCTTCATCGAGTAAGTCTAATGTACGGTTTAAGTTCTTAATATCTTCTGGGTCTGTTAATGTTACATAGTTGTCTGGAATCATTGTTACTTCTGCAGATGCCATTGGTACGCCTTCTTTTTCAAGGGCTTCTCTTACTTCACCAAATGCGTCTGGATCTGTAGTAATTTCGTAGCTGTCATCTTCTTCCACGAAGTCTTCTGCTCCGGCATCTAATGCAACCATCATAAATTCATCTGGATCTGTTTCGTATTCTTCTTTAGATACAATGATCTGTCCTTTTTTCTGGAACATGAAAGATACACAGCCGGATGTACCGATATTTCCACGTCCTTTGGAGAATGCGGAACGTACGTTAGCTGCTGTACGGTTCTTATTATCTGTTAATGTTTCTACGATAATAGCGATTCCGTTAGGGCCGTATCCTTCGTATGTATTCTGTACATAATTTACGGAGTTGGCATCTCCGGCAGCTTTTTTGATACCTCTTTCGATAGTATCGTTAGGCATGTTGTTAGATTTTGCTTTAGCGATTACATCACGAAGCTTACTGTTATTCGCTGGATCTGGACCGCCTTCTTTTACTGCTACTGCAATTTCACGACCGATTACGGTAAAGATTTTACCTTTTGCAGCATCATTTTTTTCTTTTTTGTGTTTAATGTTCGCAAACTTGGAATGTCCTGACATTTTATCTTCTCCTCACTTCTCTATGATATTTAAATACTCTTATAGGCATAACTTTTCTAAGTTTATCACCGTTTTATTATGTAGTCAAGTATTCTGGCTTTATCTTTCTGATTTACCTTTCCAGAAAAATTTTCGATTTACACCCATTTTTTTATTTTTTATATTTTCATAAAAAGGCTACTGTGCTGGCATATTGACAAACATGCTATTTTATAATCTGTACAATATTCTCCAAAATCAGCTACTGTACCAGATCATGTTAATGAATATACCGAAATCTTTTTTCAATTATTTTAATATTCCTGACTCTTTTATGCTCGCAATTGCTTTCTTAATCTCTTCTGGCGGAAGTACGAGAGCAAAACGGACATAACCTTCACCCAGGCTTCCAAAACTGCTTCCTGGTGTACAGATCACGCCAGTTTTCTCCATAAGTTCCATAACAAATTCATTGGAATTCGTATAGCCGTCCGGCAGTGGCCCCCATGCAAACATAGTTCCCTCGCTGTCTGGAATGTTCCACCCAATCTCTCGAAGTCCTCCGCACAGTGCATCTCTTCTTTCCTGATATTTTTTGCACTGTTCCTGTACGGCAGCATCATCGGATTTTAATGCCGCTACTGCACCTGCCTGTACAGGAAGAAAGATACCATAGTCAATCTGGGAACGGAAACGTTTGAACACTTCAATGACCTGTGCATTTCCAATGACAAAGGACATACGCGCACCTGTATAATTATAGCTCTTTGACAGGGAATAAAATTCTACGCCGACTTCCTTTGCTCCCTCGAAAGAAAGGAAAGACTTTCCTTCTCTTCCGTCATAAATAATATCTGAGTATGCATTATCATGAATGATTAAAATATTATTTTCCCTAGCAAATGTAATTAACTTTTCGTAGAATTCGTCTGGTGCTGTCTTACAGATTGGATTGGCTGGATAGGATACTACCATCACTTTTGCTGCCTTTTTTACATCCGCAGGAATGGCATCAAAGTCTGGAAGATAGTTATTCTCCTCTGTCAGCGGATAAAACCACTGATTACTCTGTGCAATAAATGCGCCTGTTGAAAAGATTGGATATCCTGGGTTTGGTAAAAGCACGATATCTCCCGGATTAATGAGTGGCAGGAAAATATGTGCCATTCCTTCCTGAGAGCCGTATACAGACATAATCTCATTCTTCGCAATGTCCGTATTATATCTATTTTTGTAACGTGCTGCTAACGCATCTAAAAGCTCATCGGTCTCGCCTAAAGAATAATGATAATTCTCCGGGTGAAGGCAGGCTTCGGATACCGCTTTCATCACACATTCCGGTGTTTCAAAATCTGGTGTTCCTACAGAAAAGTTGTAAATCTTCTTTCCCTGTTTTTGCAATTCTTTCTTTTTCTCATCTAAAATCTGAAAAATTCCTGCTTCAAAATTCTTCATTTTCTCTGCTGGTTCAAAATTCATATTTTTATTACTCCTTTGTGTTGTCCTTTATGTAATCAGCTCCAGACTGATTTTTAAGGCATAGTTTACTCTCTTTAAGGTGTTTGTGTCAAGATGGCATACCCGTTCTTTTAGCCGCTGTTTGTCAATTGTACGAATCTGTTCTAATAGTACAACAGAATCCTTTGTAATATCACACTCCGTCGTAGACAGTTCCACATGAGTCGGCAGTTTTGCTTTATTCATCCGGCTTGTGATCGCCGCACAGATTACAGTAGGGCTGTGGCGGTTGCCTGCATCATTTTGAATAATAAGCACCGGACGGACACCTCCCTGTTCGGAACCTACGACCGGGCGAAGGTCTGCATAATAAATATCTCCACGTTTTATCATCATTTTCACTCACTCCATTTTACTTTTCTTTCTAAATGAAGTATTTCCAGCAAACGTCATGAGTATTCTGATGATTTCCTTTGTTTTTTATATTTCTTCTGGAAAATGTTTCCGCTTCAAAATAGTTTCGAGATAATTCGGTAAATCTCCGGCAAGAACACTATAATATCCCTTTTCTTTTGCGGCAGCATCTCCGGCAAGACCGTGACAGTACACACCAAGTCGTGCCGCTGTCAAAATGTCAAGTCCTCCGGCAAGAAAACCGCAGATAATTCCTGTTAATACATCGCCGCTTCCACCAGTTGCCATTCCATTGTTTCCGCTCATATTAATGTATGAAGGTACGCTTCCATCGGACACAATGGTTCTTGCATCTTTTAGCACGATAACATGTCCCTTATCTGCAGTACTTGCAGCCGCTTTTGGCAGATTGCTGCGAATTTCTGCAATTTCTTCTCCAGTTAATCTGGACATTTCTTTCAAATGCGGGGTAAGAATCATCCCGCCTTCATATTCATGAAATAGCTGCCTTAATTCTGTATCTTCTTGTAACAAAGCCGCCAGATTATTAAGCCCATCTGCGTCAATAACAAGCGGTGCCTTTCCTAATGTAAGAACCTGTTTTACTAACTTACTTGCAAATGCACTCTGTCCAATTCCCGGTCCGATTCCGATAACAGATGCCCACGAAAGAGATTCCGGTAATAGTTCCCATGCCTTTTCTTCCGAATCATAAGTCGTAAGAATCGCCTCTGGAAGCTTTTCCTGCAAAATCACACGATTCTCCTCACAGGAAAAAATGCGTACCAGACCGCTTCCGCTCTTATAGGCCGCTGTTCCACTCAAAAGGGCGGCCCCTGCCATATTTTTGGAGCCGGCAATCAGAAGAACCTTCCCGTAACTTCCTTTATTCGTCCATGCCTTTCTTTCCGGCAAAAGTTCCAGGTCATCTGTTGTGAAAGAAACCATCTGCGGGGCGATTTCTTCAACCGCCTTATTCGGAAAACCGATTTCCTTTACAATGACTTCGCCGCTGACATCTGCCCCTGGATAAAGAAGCAGTCCCACCTTAGGAAGCCCAAAAGTGACCGTTATATCCGCCTCAAATGCAATACCAAGAATCTGTCCGGCAGAGGCATCGACTCCAGACGGAACATCTACCGCAACCTTCAGTGCTTCCATCTGATTCAGGCGCTCAATAACCTCCCTGTGCCGTCCTGCCACTTCTCGCTTTAATCCAACGCCAAAAATGGCATCTACGATAACATCATACTCCTCATCGGGAAACTTCATCAAAAAATCTGCTTCCATCTGCTCTAAAATGTGTTTCTGAATCTGATGGGAATCTGAATCATGTGGAATGACTCCGATTTCATAAAAATCTACGGTATAGCCTTCTTCTAACAGAAGTCTTCCCAGTGCCAGTCCATCACCTCCATTATTCCCTTTTTCTGTAACAATCAGCACCCTGCTATCTGTCGGTATTCTCTCCAAAAAGACTTCCTCTAATGCAAGTGCTGCCTTTTCCATCAAAACGATACCTGGAATCCCTACGTTATTTATACTATACGCATCAATATCTTGCATTTCTTCCCTTGAAGCAACGTAACGCATTATTTAACCTCCTACTTTCTAACAACTATCCCTTTCTTATTCTAGGATACAGAATGCAGCATATTATTAAACTGCATCGTTCCAGAACATGTTTGAAAAATACTTTCAGCAAGCTTTGCATCACCACCTGTATGCAAACACCCTTTAGCAAAAAGAGATGAAAATCTGTTTCTTACAACACAGCTTCTCATCTCTTCGTTCTCTTCTGCAATATAAACTTTATACTTACTGATTGTGACTGTGGATTCGATAAGACAATGTCATAATACTCTCTGCAAGATGTACATTCTCTACCAGAATCTCTTCTGGAAAATGCAAATCTACCGGCGCAAAGTTCCATAATGCCTTGATTCCCAAATCAACTAACTGTTCTGCAACCTTCGTTGCCTTCGACTTCGGTAATGTCAATGCGGCAATCATTACCTCATGTTCTTTTAAGAATGTTTCCAGCATGTCGATATCATATACTTCCACGCCCCGCACTGTCATACCAATTAATCTTGGATTCACATCGAAAAGCCCGATAATCTTAAATCCATTACTGTCAAAATCCTGATTGTTCGCCAACGCCTGTCCAAGATTACCTGCACCTACGATAATGATATTATTCGTCTTATCCAGTCCAAGAATCTTGCCCATCTCATTATAAAGATACTCTACATTATAACCATATCCCTGTTGACCAAACCCGCCAAAATTATTTAAATCCTGACGAATCTGGGAAGCAGTGACGTTCATTCTCTGACTCAGTTCCTTAGAGGAAATACGAACAACATTATTCTTCAGTAAATCTCCAAGATACCGATAGTACCGGGGCAATCTTTTTATCACTGCCGGAGAAATAGACTTTTCACTTCCTGATTTTACAACTGTTTTACTATCTGGCATAAGTTCCTCCCTTTGATAAAAAATTCCCATTCTTAAGCTCTAATGAATCAATTATATACAAAAATTCTTTTAATGTCAAATAAGATTGTTAAAAATTATAACACTTATTTACTTATTTTTTCTTTCATGATAAAATACATCAGAAATATTTCTACTTTATAATAATGCAACAACAATATAACTAATTTGGAGGTTATTATGATTTTAGCCTGTCAGAAAATCGAAAAAGCATTCGGCGGCAAATCCGTATTAAATAATGTTAATTTTTTAATTAATGAAGGGGAAAAAGCAGCAGTTATCGGTATTAACGGTGCCGGAAAAACTACCCTTTTTAAAATCATTACTGGAGAATATGAGGCAGACAACGGAGAAGTTATTTTTCAGAAAGGCTCTACCTACGGTTATTTATCTCAGGTTATTGATGTAAGCTCTCATCGCAGTATTTATGAAGAGATGCTCGATGCCAAAAAAGAGATTATTGAGATGGAAAAAAAGATTCGCCAGCTTGAAAAGGACATCAGTACCTTATCCGGTGAAGCATTAGAAAGTGCAATGGAAAGCTATTCCCGCCTGACAGACCGTTTTGAAAAAGCAAACGGCTATGCCTGGAAAAGTGAAATCACTGGCGTATTAAAGGGACTTGGATTTGATGAAAGCCAGTTTGCCACACCAATCCATACCCTTTCCGGTGGTCAGAAAACCCGTGTCGCATTAAGCCGTATTCTCTTAATGCACCCGGATCTGATTTTACTCGATGAGCCGACCAACCACCTTGATATGGAATCCATTCGCTGGTTAGAGACTTTCCTTTCTAACTACCGTGGCGCCGTTTTAATCGTTTCCCACGACCGTTATTTTCTTGATAAAGTTGTGGATAAGGTTATCGAAATTGAGCGCGGAACCAGTCAGGTATTTAACGGCAATTACAGTGCCTACGCCGAAAAGAAAAAGGCACAGCGTGATGCACAGATGAAGCTTTACATGAACCAGCAGCAGGAAATCCACCATCAGGAAGAAGTAATCACAAAACTCCGCTCCTTTAACCGTGAGAAATCCATCAAACGTGCGGAAAGCCGTGAGAAAATGCTCAGTAAACTTGAACTCGTAGACAAACCCGTTGTCTTAAACAGCAAGATGCGTATCACTTTAGAACCAGAAGTCCTCAGCGGTAATGATGTACTTACAATTGAGGGACTTTCCAAATCTTTTGGTGACAAAGCCTTATTCCGCAATTTAAATGTGCAGATTAAACGAGGGGAAGTTGTCGGCCTCCTCGGAGCAAACGGTACGGGAAAGACCACCCTCTTAAAAATCATCAACCGCCAGCTTCGCGCCGACTCTGGTAAAATCCGATATGGCTCTAAAGTTTCCATCGGCTACAACGATCAGGAACAGCACGTACTAGACGATAGCAAAACGATTTTTGATGAGATTTCCGATGCGTATCCAAAGCTCACAAACACCCGCATCCGTAACGTACTCGCCGCCTTCCTTTTTACTGGCGAAGACGTATTTCAGGTGATCGGAACCTTAAGTGGTGGAGAAAAAGGACGAGTTTCCCTTGCAAAGCTGATGCTTTCTAATGCCAACTTCATTATTCTTGATGAGCCGACCAACCACTTAGATATCCAATCCCGCGAGATTTTGGAAGAAGCTATCAACAATTACGAAGGAACCGTATTCTACGTTTCCCACGACCGTTACTTCATCAACCAGACTGCCACGAGAATTCTGGATTTATCCCCAGAAGGCATCGTAAACTATAAAGGCAACTATAACTATTACTTAGAACAAAAAGAGGCTGGAAACATCTCAGCGGACAGCGATAACATCACGCTCACTTCCGCCACAGATGCCGCTCTGGCTCCTTCTCCTGAAAAAGCGAAAGAAGACTGGAAGCGTTCCCGCGAGGAAGCTGCCAGACAGCGTAAACGTGCTAACGACTTAAAGAAAACAGAAAAGGAAATCAGCCGTTTAGAAGAAGAAAACGACCAGTTAAAAGAAGAAATGGCACTTCCGGAGAATGCTACTAATGTGGCGAAGCTTATGGAGCTGAATACAAAGTTTGAGGAAAATGAGGCTGCACTCCTGGAGCTCTACGACAAATGGGAAGAGCTTTCTGAATAAATTCTGGGCTGTAAATCTGATATAAAAAAGCCCGGCTACAAATGTAGCCGGGAAATAAGCCCTATTATTCATTTTTAATACAAACTAACTATTAATAAGCTGGTCCAAGATCAATCCAGTTTTTATCAACCCATTTACCCTGTGTTTTATTCCAACGGCGCTTCTGACGTCGTCCATTATGTACACGATAGTAAATAACTATCTGATCAGCGCATGGAGTAATACTATCTTCTTCTACAATCTCCACAATTTCTGATCCAAAGTCTACTTCTTCCGCCTGAATATCTGCTGACGGAAATACCATTCCAAGACTCATAAGAATCGCACCTGCCGCTACTACTCTTTTCCATTTTGCTTTTCTCATCATTACATTATCTCTCCTTCTATTTATAAACTTTATAATAGGGGTTACTTCTATAAACTTGTATTACTTCAATAGATTTTTATTGAACTTATCGTAATGTGTATTTATATTCATAACCGGAGAGAAATGTAAAAACGTATGTGCAGTATTGCCTATCAGTCTTTTCGAATCTGGCTTCTTCTGGAATCCACCATATCTGCAAGTTCTTTTAATAAGTCGTCATCTTCCTCATCCTTTAACAGTGCGTTAAATAATCTGGATAATGTACGGCTCGTATTTCTCTGCTCCTGACGGAGCTGATTAATTGAATATTCTTCTCTTGTCATTGTTGGCTGGAAAGTTCTGGCATAATTCTTCGTTGTCTTCTTAAAGCCGGCAACTTCTACCAAATCCTTATTTAAAAGGGAATTCAGTAATAAATGAACCGAACTTGCCTTCCATGTTCTATCATCAGAAACTCCTACAATCTCTGAAGATGTAAGAGGCTTCTCCTCATCCCATAATACTTCTAATATCTGTTTCTCACTATTGGTAATCTTTGGAATTTTTCTTTTCATGATATACCCCTTTTCTTCATTGTTTAATATTAAGTATATCATATAATAAAATACAAAAAAATTCAACAATTAGCCTGTGAATTTATCATCCATATGTAGTTATATTATCTAACCCTTTTATTTTTTATTATATTTAATAATTGGATATTCCTCGTATATTCCATTTTCCACATCTTCTTTTAATACTTTTTCTTCATATTTACCATAGTGGAAAATATAAGTCCCATCTTTCTGTTCTTCTAGGTAAGAATTCTCTCCATCTGAAACAAATGGTGTATTCTCTTGATGCATATCTGTCAATGGTACAATATATTCTGGCTGTAAGATAAAATAATAAGATGCAACAAACCAAATAACACTCACACCCAAGATAAACAAATTCATCTTTCTCTGTGTCCTCTTATCATCCTTCTTAAACATCACATAATGAAATCTTTGCTTTAATGGTCTTACTTCAAGCTTCTTTACAAATCCTAATGTATCCGAAGAAACTTTATCAAAGTTCGCTCTTCTGCCACCTGCCATATAAGTCAGGGTATCCAGATAATACAGGGTATCCATCTCACTGTATTTCTTCGACATCGCATTATCACAGTTTAATTCTATAATCTGGTCTAAATCTTTGCAAAGTAAATATGCCAATGGATTCCACCAGAATATCATTCCTATGATATTAATTATAAACTTCTTCCACAAATCTTTTCTCTTCCAATGAAGATATTCATGCATGAGAATAAATTCCAATTCTTTCTCGTTACATTCCTTCTCTGGAAGATATATAACTGGATGTCGCAGTCCCTTAATAAATGGTTCTGCAATTGCCAGATTATACTCAATCTTAATCGGACATTCTGAATCAATTTCTCTTAAAATTTTCTCTGCTACTCCATCTCCTTTGGAAGTCCCTTTTATAAGATATCCCTTTACCTTATTCCATTCTCTCATCTTGTGAACAACTGCTATGATAATACCAATTATCCATATTGTAAGAATAACTGCCATAACAATCTTCTTATGGATATCTTCTGACTTAGCATATAAATTCATAAGAAATGAGTACAAATACGGATCACATATCACCTTCTGATGACTCGGAAATTCTATCGGAAATAGCATTCTTACCGTACAAAATATGTAAAGAATCGAAATAAACGTAACTCCATACTTTGTTAAATAATCTGATCGCCTTCTCAGAATAAATATGAGGAGTAACATCGGACAACTAATTAAAAACGTCCATATTAAAGAATATAATGATAACATAACTTTTCCCCCTGCTTATTCTGATATTACTTTTCGTATTTTCTACATTATACACTACACTTGAATAAAAATAAATAGTTTTTTGTCGTTTTACTACATTTATTTTTTTATTTTTTGTTTAATTTTTATTTTGTATCATATTCAGAGACATTTTGTATTTCAAACTTAATCATTATATATATAGTTCTTAGTATATTAGAATTTTTATTAAAAATTATTATTTTTAGTAAGTCGCTTTGTGATATACAAAAAAATACCTGTCTGCATTATAAACTTATGCAAACAGGTATCGAATTATTCCTCTTTTTTTCACTTTTTGTTTTATTTGGCCTTTTTAATGTGGCTTTTGTCGTAAGATTTTAAAAACTGTGTCAGACGATCACAGGACTTCGCCCAGACAACGAGTTCTTCCGGACTTAATGTTTCCATGATAGCATCTAACATTTTCTCATGAAATTCTTCATGATGTTTGTAGGCAGCAATTCCCTTTTCGAGGAGATAGACATTAACTACTCGTCTGTCTTTCTCACTTCTGGCTCTTGCCACATACCCCTTATTCACCAGACTGTTCATGGATGTTGTGAGAGAACCTACAGTGATATTCAGCCGCTTTGCTACTACGCTCATGCGTGCACCATCTCCAAGACCGATGGCTTCTATGATATGCATATCATTGTTACTGATATCGGAAAATTCATCTGTGATAATTGCCTTCTCTTCCAGCTCTAAAATCTCGTGGAAAGTCTTTACTAACATTGTGTTTATCGTTTCTCTTACATCGTTCATTCCTATATTCTCACCTTATCTAATACCGTATCGTTTTTATCGCATGATAACCCTATAAATCATCTGGCCTTTATAAAGATCTGCATTTATGATGGCTGGGATGCTTCCTAAATTCCATCGCAACTCTTTATATTTGTATACAATTATGGACTTTATCTTCTTTTATTATCATTATATACAAGAACTACAGAAATAATCAATTACTTTTTTTACTGTTTCGATTGTTTTTGCCTCATAAGCGCGTCCTCCGCAGAATAAAAGGGCATTTTCTGTCTCTCCTTTGGCTGCATGGATGAGTGCTTCTGTGATACAGTACGGTGTTTCTGCCGGATTACAGGTATGAATACAGCGAAGACATTTCGTCGGCGGTATCCTTCCTTCGGATTTTACTTTATCTAAAAATGTGTTTCTGATTGCTCTTCCCGGCATTCCGACCGGACTTTTTACGATAACGATATCTTCTTTTTCTGCTTGAATATAGGTTTGTTTATAGTGTTCATCTGCATCACATTCTTCAGTTGTCACAAATCGGGTCGCAATCTGCACCCCGTCTGCTCCAAGAGAAAATGCTCTCTCATAATCGGCATGGTCATAAATGCCTCCTGCCAGGATGACAGGTATTTTTTTCTCGTATTTTTCTTCGTATTTTTGTACTACGGTAATAATCTTCTTTACTTCTTCTCCATAAATATCTGGAGTAAATTCTTCTAACTGTTCTTTATGAAATCCTAAATGTCCTCCCGCCATCGGTCCTTCTATCACAATAAAATCGGCGGTTCTTTTATATTTTTTATCCCAGAATTTTAAAATAACACGAGCGGATTTCTGTGTGGATACAATCGGGGCAATCGCAATATCGCTGTCTGCTGTATACGCAGGCAGATCTACGGGAAGACCTGCTCCTGATACGATAAAATCAGCTCCTGCTGCAATTACTTCGTGGGCATAGGTTTCATAATCGTTCATGGCTACCATAAGATTAAAGCCAACAATTCCATCCGGTGAAATCGCTCTCGCTTTTTGCATTTCTTTATGAATGGCACGTTTATTAGCTTCTATGGGATTCTCATAAAAATCTGGTTCTTTAAAACCAATCTGTGCGGCAGAGATTGTTCCGGCTCCACCTTCTTTTGCAACTGTTCCGGCAAGCCTCCCAAGACTGATACCAACACCCATTCCACCCTGTACGATTGGAACTCTTACTTGTTTTTTTCCAATAGAAAATAAGTTTTTCTTCATAAGTTATATTCTCCTATAAGTACTAATATTCTATTTTCTATGTTTATATCAACATAAAACTCAAATAACTGACTAATTCAGTGAAATACTAATGTGACATCACTGACATTTCATTTTATTTGATGTGAATCATATTAGTTCTTTATAAAGCGTTCCCTACATACTGCGAAAACGCTGGTATCTTGCCTCAACTCTCTCTTTTTCTGTCATTTCCTTGCTGTTTTCTAAAAATGCGGAGATATTTTCTTCTAAATTATCAAATACATTCATCATTGAATCTAATGTATAGGATTCCGGCTCTGAAATAATTTTTTCAACAAAACCTGCTTTGTATAAATCATAAGAAGTCAGTTTCATTGCTTTGGCTGCGCGGGCTGCCTGACTGCCATCTTTCCATAAAATAGCCGCATAGCCTTCTGGAGAAAGAATAGAATAAACTGCATTTTCAAGAATCCAGACTTCATCGGCTACTGCCATGGCAAGCGCACCGCCGCTGCCGCCTTCTCCAATTAAGACGGAAAGAATTGGGGTCTCTAAGGAAGACATTTCATAGAGATTTCTGGCGATTGCCTCACCCTGGCCTCGTTCCTCGGCTTCCATTCCACAGAAAGCTCCCGGTGTATCGACAAAACAGATGATTGGACGGTGGAACTTTTCGGCCTGTTTCATAAGACGAAGTGCTTTACGATAGCCTTCTGGCTCCGGCATCCCAAAGTTACGCTCAATATTTTCTGAGGTACTTTTTCCTTTCATCTGCGCGATAACGGTTACCGGCTGTCCCTGAAAATAAGCAATACCTCCGCAGATGGCGGCATCATCGCCAAAGTTTCTGTCTCCGTGGAATTCGATAAATTCTTCGAATAATCCGCTGATATAATCTTCACCAACTGGGCGGTCTTTTTCACGGGAAGTCAGGACGCGCTCCCAGGCTGTTTTTTCTGATGCACGTTTCTTTTGTGTTGCGGAAAGTTTTTGTTTGCGGGAGTTTTTCACTATTTTAACTGTCTGACCTACTTCCTGTTCTGATGCCACTATAATATCACCATCATTGAAGACTGCATTATTGCCTGTATTCTCCGCTACCCCTTCTGCTGTTAAACGGTGCATTGTAAGAATCTTCTCCAACACCGTTTTCATATCTTTTCTCTCAACGATTTTATCAATAAAACCGTGTTTTAAGAGAAATTCGGAACGCTGGAATCCTTTCGGCAGCTTCTTGTGAATGGTCTGCTCGATAACTCGCGGGCCTGCAAATCCGATGAGTGCCTTTGGCTCTGCTAAAATGATATCGCCAAGCATAGCAAAACTTGCGGTAACGCCGCCTGTTGTCGGATCTGTGAGAACTGTAATGTAAAGTAAGCCAGCGTCACTGTGTCGTTTTAATGCAGCAGAAGTCTTAGCCATCTGCATAAGAGAGGTCATACCTTCCTGCATTCTCGCACCACCAGAGCAGGTGAAAATAATGACAGGAAGTTTTTCTTTTGTCGCACGTTCTACACCTCTTGCAATTTTTTCACCAACGACTTCACCCATACTTGCCATAAGGAATCGCCCATCCATGACCATAAGAGCAACTTCATTTGCTCCGATGCGAGCTTTTCCTGTGATGACTGCCTCATCTAACTTTGTTTTTTCCTGCAGGGATTTGATTCTGTCTGGATACCCAATCATATGGAGAGGATTCTCTGTTGTAAGCCCGGTATCCCATTCTTCAAAAGAATCCTTTTCTGTTAAAAATGCAATCCTTTTCTGGGCTGGCATACGAAGGTAGCCTCCGCACTTTGGACAAATATATAAATTCTTCTTATAATCTTCTGTGAAAATACCCTTTCCACATTTATTACAGCGTTTTAAAAGTCCTTCTGGAACTTCTGGCTTTACCTTGCTGGCAGCTTCTTTTACTTCCGGCTTTGTGACGGGTGTTTTCTTAAATATACTTTTTAATTTCATAAATAAATCCTTTCGTACATAACAGGTAAACCTGTTATTTTTTCATTACGGGCCGCTGACTATTTATTTTTCCCATCTCTTCAAGAACATGTCTGGAAAATGTTTCTGCAAGATGTACATCTAATTTACAAAAGCTTTCGCTTAAATGAAAGCTACATGGCGAACTACGTCAGCCGAATAGATAGGAAATACATCTCAAAAATACAAAATAAGATGTGAATCTTACTTTTTGATTTCCTGACTACGTTCTTCAAGCACCTTTTCCAAATACTGAATCGTAAAATCGCCCTCCTGATAATCCGGACGTTCCATAATCTCATAAAGGAAATCAATATTCGTTGTGATTCCCTCGATGATAACTTCGCCTAATGCACGATGCATTTTTGCAATTGCTTCTTTTCTCGTTGCCGCAAATACAATGAGCTTTGTAATCATAGAATCATAGTATGGGGATACTTCACATCCACTGTAGATTGCACTGTCAATACGAACACCTTTTCCACCTGGAAGATACATATCGGTAATTCTTCCAGGACATGGACGGAAGTTCTTTGATGGGTCTTCCGCATTGATACGACACTCAATGGCATGACCGGTAATCTGGATATCTTCCTGCTTCCATTTCAGTTTCTCGCCATCAGCAATTCGAATCTGTGCTTTAATCAAGTCGATTCCTGTAACCCATTCTGTGACAGGATGTTCTACCTGGATACGAGTGTTCATTTCCATAAAGTAAAAGCTTTTATCTTTTTCAAGGAGAAATTCAATCGTTCCTGCATTCTTATATCCTGCTGCCTTTGCTGCAAGAACAGCTGCCTGTCCCATTTTCTCACGAAGTTCCTCATCTACTACGGCAGATGGGGATTCCTCAATGACTTTCTGATGATTTCTCTGCACAGAACAGTCGCGTTCTCCCAAATGAATGACATTACCATAATTGTCGGCAAGAATCTGAAACTCTATATGGCGGGGATTCTCTACAAAATGCTCTAAGTACATGCTCTCATCACCGAAAGCAAGTCCGGATTCTTTCTGCGCCATTAAGAATGCATTTTCGAACTCATCCTCATTGTAAGCGACACGCATTCCCTTACCGCCGCCACCAAGAACGGCCTTTACAATAACTGGAAAGCCGATTCCTTTTGCAATTTCCAACGCTTCTTTTACATCAGTAAGCGCCTTCTGACATCCTGGAATTACTGGGACACCAGCATCTACCATTGTCTGTCTTGCTACTGCCTTATTGCCAAGTCGGGCAATAATATCAGAGTCCGGACCGATAAAAGTAATGTGGCAGGCCTCACACAGTTTCGCAAACTGGCTGTTTTCTGATAAAAAACCAAATCCCGGATGTATGGCATCCGCACCGGTAATCATCGTTGCACTGATAATCTGCTCCATATTCAGATAACTGTCTTTTGCTGCAGCAGGTCCGATACAGACCGCCTCATCGGCAAGCTGTGTATGAAGTGCCTCCCGGTCTGCTTCGGAATACACTGCAACAGTTTCAATTCCCATCTCTCTGCAAGCACGGATGATGCGGATGGCAATCTCTCCTCTGTTTGCAATCAATATTTTCCGAATCATTATGTTCTCCTTTTATCTTTATTGCGACAACTTCTGCCACAATTCTCTATCCTAAAATTATGCTATTTCTATGTTCTGTCTATCTTCCTTAAGACTTATTCTGATGAAAAATCAGCCAACCATAAAAGTTAATTCTGCCTTTACTACTACTTTTCCGTCCACATAGGCTGTGGCTTCTCCCACACCCATCGGGCCTTTACGTTTTACGATTTTGGTCTCAAGCTTTACTTTATCGCCCGGAACAATTTTCCCTTTAAAACGGCATTTATTAATTCCACCAAAATATGCTGTCTTTCCTTTATTTTCTTCTAAGGAAAGTATGGCAACTGCCCCTACCTGCGCTAACGCTTCTACAGTAAGAACACCTGGCATAACTGGCTCCTGTGGAAAATGTCCACGGAAAAAGTCTTCATGAAATGTTACGCATTTATATCCTACGGCACTGACACCTGGTTCCATCTCTTCGATGTAATCAACTAAAAGAAATGGATGTCTGTGTGGTAAAATCTGTTCAATTTCTTTAATTCCTAATCTCATAATTTTCTTCCAACCTGTTTACTGCTTTACTTATATTTATAAAAACCTGTTTTTACTTTCTGTTAAAGCTTCTGACTTATTAACTTGAGAAAATCAGACTTAAATTCATATCTTATCAATATTACTGAATTCTGAATAACGGCTGTCCATACTCCACATTCTCTTCATTTTCTACAAGAATTTCCGTAACAACACCATCGAATTCGCTCTCAATCTCATTCATAAGCTTCATTGCCTCAACAATGGCCAAAGTCTGCCCTTTCTTTACAGTATCCCCTACTTTTATGAAAGGCTCTGCATCTTCAGAAGGTGCTGTATAAAATGTACCAACTAACGGGGATTTTACGAGGTTTCCACCCTTTTCCCCGACTGCTTCTGCTGCCTGTGACTGTGCTGCAACTCCCTCTGTTCCGGCTGTATTTGCACCATTCACGCTGTTTGCGCTGACACCAATGGCTTCCTGTAACGCAATGTTTGAAGCTGGCACAACGATTTTTTCTTCTGGCTGTGGACAACTCATGGCAATGCGGATATTACCCTCTGTATATTCAAAATTCGTAAGCCCTGCTTTTGATACTTCTTTTACTAATTCTAAAATCTGCTGATAATCCATATCTGTCTACTCCTCGTATTTCTTTACAAGAAGAGAAGCATTATGTCCTCCAAAACCAAGAGAATTGGAGATGGCTACATTCACTTCCTGCTCTACTGCTCCGTTAATTACATAGTCAAGATCGCATCCCTCACCAGGATTGGTTGTTCCTACGGTTGGATGGATATAGCCTTCTTCGATGGACTTCACACAAACGATTAACTCTACCGCTCCGGCTGCTCCAAGCAAATGTCCGATCATTGACTTTGTAGAACTCATTTTTAAATGGTCTGCGCTCTCACCAAAGGCACGTCTTACAGCTCTTGTCTCAAATAAATCGTTGTGGTGGGTTCCTGTTCCATGTGCGTTAATGTAATCTACTTCTTCCGGTTTTACACCTGCTTCTTCCATGGCAAGTTCCATTGCTTTTGCTGCACCGCTTCCGTCCTCTGCAGGAGAAGTGATGTGGAAGGCATCACAGGTAGAACCATATCCGGCTAACTCTGCAAGAATCTTTGCCCCACGCTTTTTCGCATGTTCTAATTCCTCTAATACAACAACTCCAGCTCCCTCGCCAATAACGAATCCGCCTCTTGCCTCATCAAATGGAAGAGACGCGCGTAACGGGTCGCTCTCACTGGAAAGTGCAGTCAGATTTGTAAATCCAGCAACGGCAACTGGTGTGATACTGCTTTCTGTTCCACCGGCAAGCATAACATCAGCATCTCCGTACTGAATGGCACGAAGGGCATCTCCGATAGAGTTACTTCCTGTCGCACATGCAGTTACTACGTCAGTACATTTGCCTTTGCAGCCTAAGTCAATCGCTACATTTCCTGCTGCCATGTTGGAAATCATTAAAGGAATAAGCATTGGACTCACTCTCTTTGGTCCCTTTGTAATGATTTTTTCATGCTCTTTCTCCATGCTGGAAAGACCGCCGATACCGGAACCAATGATAACACCGACACGGTATGGATCTTCTTTTTCCATATCAAGACCTGCCATGGCAAATGCTTCTCTTGATGCAGCTACGGCATACTGGGAGAAAACTTCCATTCTTCTTGCTGCCTTGTTATCAAGTCTTTCTTTTACATTGAAATCTTTTACTTCGGCTGCAATCTTTACTTTATAATCTTCGGTATCGAACTTTGTGATAGCTCCGATACCTACCTTTTCTTCTTTAATTCCATTCCAGAATTCGTCTAATGTGTTTCCGATTGGAGTCACAGCACCCATTCCGGTAATTACTACTCTTCTTTTCATATCAGAAAAATCCTTTCTCTCACTTACATCACCATACCACCATCCACTAAAAGTACCTGACCGGTAATATAAGACGCTTTGTCAGAAGCTAAAAATACTGCTGCATTCGCAATATCTTCTGGCTCTGCAAAACGGCCAAGTGGAATCTGTTTCTTTGCATTTTCTTTTACTTCATCAGGAAGTACATCTGTCATCTCTGTTTTTACGAATCCCGGAGCAATAGCGTTACAGGTAATTCCTCTGGACGCTAATTCTTTTGCTGCGGATTTGGTTAATCCAATTATTCCTGCTTTGGATGCACTATAGTTCGCCTGACCGGCATTTCCGGCGACGCCGGAAACGGAACTTACATTAATGATTCTTCCATATCTCTGCTTCATCATGCGACGGCTCGCAAAACGAATCATCTGGAAACATCCCTTTAAGTTCGTATCTATTACATTATCGAAATCTGCTTCACTCATAGCCATTAAAAGACCATCTTTTGTAATTCCTGCATTATTTACAAGAATATCAATGCTGCCAAATGTCTTGGCTACCGCTTTTACTAAAGCATTACATTCTTCAAAATCTGCAACATTGGCACGGAAAATTTCTGCTTTTCCACCTGCCTCTTCAATTTCTTTTTTTACAAGAAGTGCCTTTTCTTCATTTCCGTGAAAATGTACGGCTACTGCTGCCCCTTCTTTTGCAAGAGCGATGGCAACTGCTTTTCCGATTCCGCCGGACGCGCCGGTCACAATTGCTGTTTTTCCTTCTAATAACATATCTATAACTCCTTTATAGCCTCCACTGTCTTGTCGATATCTTCCATCGTTCCGATTCGGAACATCTTTACGTTACGGTCAATCTTTCTCATAAAACCGCTCAAAGTCTTTCCCGGACCGATTTCTACGAAAACGTCCACACCGTCTGCTATCATGGCACGCACACTCTGCTCCCATAAAACGGAGGAATAAACCTGTTCTTTTAATAATTCTTTTGTTCTTGTCGTATCTGTCACGATACTTGCATCCACATTTGTCACATAAGGAATCTTTAACTCTCCTAATGTCACTTCGGAAAGTGCCTGATAAAGCTTCTCTCCTGCTTCTTTTAAGTAAATGGAATGGAATGGTCCGCTTACATTTAATGGAATGACACGTTTTGCTCCCGCCTCTTTTAAAGCTGGTGCTGCATTCTCTACCGCTTCCTTATCTCCGGTAATAACAATCTGTCCCGGACAGTTATAGTTTGCAACGTAAACACCTTCCATGTATGCAATCGCCTCATTTACCGCTTCTCCAGAAAGACCAAGTACAGCGGCCATACCGCCCTTACCTTCCGGTACTGCGTTATGCATGAGGTTTCCGCGGAGCCACACCATCTTAATAGCATCCTCAAGCTCCATGCCGCCTGCTGTTGTAATCGCACAATATTCTCCAAGACTAAGCCCGGCTGTCATGTCTGGTGTAAGCCCTCTTGCCATAATCTCTTTTGTCATTGCCATACAGGTAGTAACTAATGCAGCCTGTGTATAATCCGTTCTGTCAAGGAGTTCATTTTCCTCAAAACAGATATGTTTCATATCCTGTCCTAAAATCTCACAGCTCTTATCAAATACTTCTTTTGCCAGTGGGCTTTTTTCATAAAAATCTTTACCCATTCCTGCGACCTGTGCTCCCTGTCCCGGATAAAGAAATGCTATTTTACTCATTTACTCTACCTCCCGATATTCTCTGCCTGTGAAAGAACAACGTTCTTCATCTCTCTGCAGATTCCTTCGATAATTTCCTTACAACTTCTGCTGTCCTTTACAAGACCGGCAATCTGGCCTGCCATCACACTTCCATGAATGACATCACCGTCAACAACCGCCTTTCTAAGACCGCCAAGTGTCAGCTTCTCAAGTTCTTCAAAGGAAGCGCCTGCCTGCTCTAACTTCAAATACTCTCTTGTCTGCTGATTTCTTAAACATCTAACTGGATGTCCTGTTGTTCTTCCGGTTACCTTTGTATCAATATCTTTTGCTTTAATTACTTTATTCTTATAGGCTTCACTTACGATGGATTCCTTAGATGCAACGAAAATCGTTCCCATCTGGATAGCCTTTGCGCCAAGCATAAATGCGGCTGCCATTCCTCTTCCGTCTGCGATTCCGCCGGCTGCAATTACAGGGATATTTACTGCATCAACAACCTGTGGTACTAATGCCATTGTTGTTGTCTCTCCAATATGTCCTCCTGACTCGGTACCTTCTGCGATAACCGCGTCCGCACCAGCCTTTTCCATTCGCTTTGCAAGAGCAGTACTTGCTACAACTGGAATGACGCGCACACCGGCTTTCTTCCATTCTTCCATGTACTTTTCCGGGTTACCTGCACCGGTTGTTACTACCTTTACTTCCTCTTTTACAAGAAGTTCGGCGATCGCATCTGCCTCTGGATTTAATAACATCAGATTCACGCCAAATGGCTTATCTGTTTTTTCCTTTACTTTATGAATCTGTTCTTCCACCCAAGAAGCAGGTGCACCGCCCGCACCAATGATTCCAAGTCCACCGGCTTCGGAAACAGCGGCGGCAAGCTCGGCTGTTCCAACCCATGCCATACCGCCCTGAATTACCGGGTACTCAATTCCAAGCAATTCTGTAATCACTGTTTTCATTCTTTGTCCCTCTGCCTATTTATGTTCTTTGATGTACTCTACAACGTCTCCAACAGTTTCCATCTTCTCTAACTCTTCTGTAGGGATTTCTACATCAAACTCATCCTCAAGACTCATAACCATCTCAAAAAGGTCAAGAGAATCTACTTTTAAATCCTCTTTGAAAGATGCTTCCATTGTTACCTGGTCTTCTTCAATTCCTAAAGATTCCACGATTAATTCTTTAATTTTTTCAAACATAATATAAACCTCATTCTTTCTTATACTCTTACATTGTTTTCTTCTTTATGTAATCCGGAAATTCCGGGAATTACCTTTTTACCATTCTAAATACATGCCGCCCCATGTAAGGCCTGCGCCAAACCCGGCAACAACTATCTTCATTCCCGGCTGTAACTTTCCGGCTTTCTTTAATTCATCAAGCAGCACCGGAATACTCGCAGAAGACATATTTCCATTCTGCATCATATCCATCGGAAACTTTTCAATTGGCTGCTTTAACCGCTTAGCGATTGCCTCGACAATTCTTCGGTTTGCCTGATGAAGAACAAATAAATCAACTTCTTCTACAGACTTTCCTGCCTTTTCAAGAATTTCCTTCACTACAACAGGAACCTGTCTGGCTGCAAACTTGTAAATCTCTCTGCCATCCATCGCCACATAACCCTTTAAAGAACCATCGGCTCTCTTTCCCGTCGGATTCTGACAGGTAAGTACTTCGCCTCTGCTTCCATCGGAATGAAGTACGGAAGGAATCTCAATGTTTCCTCTTCCATCTATATTCCCATCTTCATCTGCACTGACAACCGCAGCTCCGGCACCATCACCAAATAAAATACAGGTACCTCTGTCTTCCCAGTTCACGATATTCGACAGACATTCTACACCGATCAACAGCGCTTTTTTCGAAAGCCCGGCCTTAATCTGTCCGGCTGCCATCTGATAAGCTACTATAAATCCTGAACATGCCGCATTTAAATCAAATGCTGCTGCATTCACAGCACCAATCTCCTTTTGAACACTGCAGGCTGTACATGGCAAAAGCTGTTCAGACGAAACACTTGACACAATGAGAAGGTCAATCTCCTCTGCCGCAACCTGGGCATCTTCCAATGCCCTCTTCGCCGCTTTCGCTGCCATAGAAACTGCTGTCTCTTCCCTGGCAATATGCCGGCTCTTGATTCCGGTACGACTCTGAATCCATTCATCGTTCGTATCTACCAACTGAGAAATTTCAAAATTATCAAGCACTTTCTCAGGAAGGCAGGAGCCTGTCCCTTTTATTTTGACAAACATCACTTTCTCCTTTTCTTGCTCATATGATTACTTCTGATCACTTCGTTCTGATATTCTATGTGAATATTTTTATTTTCAAATCTTATTGTTTTGAAATAATATTATTTTGAATTAAAATAGTTTGAATATCAAAGCAAGTGATTACAAATATATCATAGCTGGTGGAGAAGTCAAGTATTTTTTTTGATACAAATAGATAAATAGGAATTTGCCGGGAGGAGTAAACAGACGAACCCCCAGAGAGAATATCCCCTATATCTGTGACTTTAGTCGCGGCGTGTTGAATGCTCGCTTTATGCGCTCGCATCCAAACCTTGTTCCGAGGCCACAGATATAGGGGATATTCTCTCTGGGGGTTCTGTTTGTTTCAATCCGGCAAATTTATTAAAAGATTTGGGGAAGAAGACAGAAGAATGAGTCTGCCTGGGAAACTAAATTTCGAAGGATTGACA
>OGYG01001007.1_pt1 | contig 22003 bp, 22 predicted proteins | sample 1576481 | NCBI WGS metagenome assembly OGYG01 (sample SAMEA3541497, study PRJEB24748) | human gut metagenome | biome: human gut; feature: human-associated habitat; material: faeces | place: China | collected 2012 | reverse complement strand
AGCCGATCATTTACCCGCAAAAGCTGTGTAAACCAGAGCTTTAACTTTGATTTCCATGGCTTAAACACCAACAACGAACTCATCGGGATCCGGCCGGATGGCCGGCGTGAAGAATGCGTGATCGACATCATGAGCGAAGGCAATGTCTGGGCTTATTATTGGCTCGAGGGAGAACCGCCTGTGACCGCGGATGAAGTAGAAGTCGAAGCGGATTGGTATCGGCTGCCGTATCTTGATGATGGAACCTGCATCTACAAAGAAATTACATTCCGGTTTGCGGGAAAAGAAATCCATGTTACCGGGAAATGGGGACATAAAGGCTTTACTGGATATCCCCGAATGGATAAAAAAGGGCAGGCTGAAGTCTGCGGGCCTTGGTATGAAGGCTCTGTTCCCTATGAGCATCGCAATTATATGTCGTTTAACGAAGTGCAGGAAGCCTATGCGGACACAATTAAGAAATTAGGTTTTAGCGTCATAGAGTAAAAATTGGATAAAGAAAGGAAGGAAATTTCATGCTTGGGAATCTTACTTATTCAAATCCGACAGTTATCCATTTTGGAAAAGAGGCGCTTTCTCATCTGCCGGAAGAATTATTGAAATTCGGAGAAAATGTGACCTTAGTCTATGGAATGCAATCCATCAAGAAATCCGGATTGTATGATGAAGTATTGAAAATTTTAAAGGAAACAGGGAAAAAAGTCAGCGAGATCTCCGGGGTGATGCCGAATCCCACAATTCAGAAAGTCCGGGAAGGGATTGAGATTACGAGGAAGAACAAAACCGATCTCCTTCTGGCTGTCGGCGGCGGCTCTGTCATTGATTATGCTAAGGCTGTAGCCGGATGTACTTATTGTGAGGAGGATCCCTGGCAGAAGTTTTACCTCAATCAGGAAAAATGCACAAATCCGGTTATTCCTGTCGGATGTGTATTAACCGTCACCGGCACGGGTTCAGAAATGAACGATAACGGGACCATTACCAATCACGAGACAAAAATGAAAATCGGATATAAATTTGGATATGAGGCATTTCCCAAGTTTGCAATCATGAATCCGGAAACAACGTTTACGGTTTCTCCTTATCAATTTGCAGCGGGAACCTTCGATATCCTGTCGCATATCCTTGAACAGTATTTCTCAGGCGATGATGACAATGTTTCAGATGATCTGGCTGAAGGTCTGATGCGGTCTGTCATCCGTAATGCGTTAGCTGCCAAGCAGGATCTGACGAATTATGAAGCTCGCTCGAATTTGATGTGGGCTTCAACCTGGGCGCTGAACGGATTGATTGCCCAGGGCAAGGCGACAGATTGGGAGGTTCATATGATGGGCCAGGCGATTGCCGCCTATACCGACGCGACCCATGGTATGACGCTTTCCTGTATTTCCATTCCATATTACCAGTTTATTTCTGATTTCTATCTGCCGAAGTTCGTTCAGTTCGCAAAGCGAGTCTGGGAAGTACCAGTGGAAGGAAAAACAGATCGTGAAGTTGCGGACGAAGGTCTATTCCGGATGCGGAAATGGATGGAAACCATCGGGGTTGCGATGAATATTGAAGAATGCGGGATTACCGCAGCGATGATTGATGAGCTGGCGCAGAATACACCAATACTTAACAGCAGTTATCATACGATGACACGTGATGAGATTAAAGAAATCTATAACGCCAGTCTGGCGTACAACGCTGCCAACAAAGCATAAGAAAGAATCTGATGGGCAGATCTTTGGAATGACATTCCATAAACAGATTTTAATATCTAAACACAAAAAACGCGTCAACCATAGACGTGTTTTTTGCTTAGATAAAGAAAATTCTTTCTATGCAAGAGATCAAAAGCTTAATTTTAACCATTATCTGAGTTTCCTTTCTTGCTAATAACAGTCGTTAGCAATTTTCAGCAAGAAATCAACAGAAACTTTTGTCATTTGTATTCCTAACCCTAGGATTATAAGATATTAAAGCAGCCCACTACCTCATCATAGCTCTGTTCATAAAGCGTATTGAGGAACAGCGCGTTCTGATGAAGAAATTGTTTCAACAAATAACTGATCCGCTGGACATTTTCCCGACTGCCGTCGCCATACTGATAGAAAATAAAGACGTGAGCTTTATTCTGATTCCAGAAAATCGGTTTGTGATTCACGAACACCTGAAAGACCGGGCGGGAAATCCGCATAGCCAGAGACGTGATCAGCACCAGATCCTGTTTTTTCTCATTGCTGATAAAGCTGTCGCGCATCTGTAAATCACGGAAGAACGCCTCACGATCGCCAAGCTCCGAGGCATAGAATGAGAAAATAGCGTCATAGATGTCTTGTTTCTGTTTAAAATCTGTCTTGTGGAAATTGGCCGGCTGGAATAACGGGAGAGCTTGCTGATTAAAAAACTGAATCAGAAAATCAGAGAGATCCTTGTATTCAGGACTGTCGCGATGATGGTTGAATTCAATATAAGCGCCATGATAATTCTTCGGCAGGGAGGAGAAATAGATGTCCGTGATGATCGCGTCGTAAACATCAAGCTCAGTTTCATAAAGCTCCGTCGCTTCCAGAACTTCAAGACTTTCAATATAGCGGCTGGAATAAGTCATGAGCCGGGCCGCGATGCTTTCACTGTAATAACGGCCCTGCCGGGAAACAACAGCGAGGTTCATTTTGTTGAATGTATAATTTTGTTTGTAGATTGCAGCGTTAAAAATATAGTAAGCTTCTGCCAGATCGGTTTCGTTCAGATGGACGCCGGTCTTATTTTTATAGAACAGAGCGAATAAAGAACACAGATCTGCGGTCCATAAACCAATTTTCGTCGAGGTCGTCAGTTCCTCGGAATCCGTGCAGAAATTGAACTCTTTTTTCAGGTTCAGACAGTAAAGGTAACCTGCGAATGCATCGTAAAAGGAAGCGTCCAGGCAGCCTTCCAGCTCGTAGTGCTGACGGATAAAGGCAAGGCTATCCCGGACTTCCTGGAAAATCACGGGCTGATCCTCCAAGGGGATCTGATCGGCGCTTTTCAGCGTCATGCAGCAGGCAATCAGCGCGGCTAACGATAAAATGTCGTTTTCATGGAGATTTTCTTTGAAATAAGCTGGCAGCGAAGCATACAATTCCCGGGCCGCTTTGAAAGCAGAAAGCTGGCGGATATGATTGAGCTGATCCTCGGTGTATTGAATCGCGGAAGCGTAACGGGAACGTGTTTTCGCTAATAAGATGTATTGCGTTAGCTTGATCACATGAATGTTGGGAATCGTTATTTCCCGGTGTCTGCCAAAATATCGCAGAATCTGATCCTGAAGGATTTGCGGATAATCTGTTTGATTTAGAAATAATGCGCCAAAAGCGCCTTCATAAATCTGAGGCTTATTCTCATGAGCGAAAACCTTATGAAGAAAAATCAGACAGATGCGTTTTGACCATTCATCTCCCTGAATGATCAGACCGTAATTTCGCCGAACTTTCATTTCCAGATGAAACGGATTCAAAATCAGCTGCACCTGATCCATTGTGCGCAGGATTGTGCTGCGTGAACAAAACAGACAACCGACCAGCGCTTCAATCGAGGTGTAGGAAGAGGCGATTAACAGCTTCATCAGGATTTGATAGGCCATGGAAAACTCGGAATAGTTCAGATAATCAAAACGCCGGAATTCCTTGAGCGACTGGGTAAGAAACGGGGCTGCGGCCCGCGGATCACGAATGGTCAGCGAATAGCCCACAGCGACCTTGGTCTCGATAAAACAGCCTCTGCCGGTCAGTTCATGATTGATGAGATCGATTTCCTTGCGGATGGTATTGATGGAAACATTGCAGATCTTGCTTAATTCCTCGCCGCTGACATAACTGTCGCAGGATGAGATGTATTGTAAGATTTTCCTTCCTATTGTACTTAACATTGTTTTTCCCCTTTATCTGTTATTATAAAACTTTCTCAATCGTTTGGGCAGAAGAAGGTCAGAAAAAACGGAAGATTAAAAAGTACTGGAAATGATAATGCGAATCTTACTGTACTATTTAATTCCGGATCTAAATAATGAATAAGGATTGTGGTTCCGGGGTGAAGAAAGATATAATAGTCTTATCAAATAGAATTGACTGAGGTTTAAAAATAATGAAAACAATCTTACTTCATGGTCTAGGACAAACCCCGTCAAGTTGGGATTCTACGATTCAGTTTTTGGAACAGCAATCAGAAATCATCGTTCCTGATTTATTTAGTTTCATCAAAGGAAATCCCGTCAAATATGAAAGTCTTTATTCAGCTTTTGCGGAATATTGTATTCATTTTCATGAGCCGCTCAATCTTTGCGGCTTATCGTTAGGTGGAATTTTAGCGCTGCGATTGGCGATCGAGCATCCCGAAGTTGTCCATTCTTTGATCTTAATCGGGGCTCGATACAATGTGCCTAAAATCCTGTTCAAAATTCAAAATGGAATTTTTAAATTGATGCCGGATCAAACCTTTGAGCAAATGGGAATGGCAAAGAGAGATTTCATCTCTCTTTCTGAATCCATGACTGATATTGATTTAGAAAACGGCCTGGGATGTATTCAGTGCCGTACACTTGTGATCTGCGGGGAAAAGGACAAAGCAAACAAAAAAGCGTCGCAGGTCTTGCAAAAGAAAATATCAATGGCGGAGATTTGCCTTGTTGAGAAAGCTGGTCATGAAGTAAATATCGATAACCCTCAAAAGTTAGCGTTTTTAATCAGTGACTTTGTAAAGCAGTGAGAAAACTTCCGGTAAAAGGAAGTAAGATGGGAATCTGTCAAACATGAAAGAGGGAAATCGAAATACGCGCAGTAGAATAAGAAACACCCAAGAATCCAACCATCCTGTTTCTCCATGGTGCTGAAAGTCCATATCAAATATGGCATGATTTGTTTAAAAGACAAAGGGTATTGTGAAGAAACTTTGCTGCCCTCCGGCAAATGGGTTATTCAACTGGATAAGTATATTTCGTAATCGGAACGATTCCGGTTCAAATCACGGATATATGAAGTAGTGAAGGAAAAGATAATATGAAAATGAAGCAAGAAAATACGGATATCCACATGTTTGCTCCGTGTGGAATGAATTGTATCGTTTGCTATAAGCATTGCTGCCACAAACAACCGTGTGCTGGTTGCTTGAACAGCGACATAGGAAAACCTGAGCATTGTCGTAAATGTAGAATAAAAGACTGTATAAAAGAGAAAGGCTTGAAATATTGTTTTGAATGTTCGGATTATCCTTGCAAATATATAAAAAATCTTGAGAAAAGCTATAAAAAAAGGTATGAAGCAAGTCTCTTGGAAAATAGTCGCTTTGTCCAAGCTTATGGATTAGAGAGTTTTATGATACAGCAGAAAGCAAAATATACTTGTCCCCATTGCGGTGGAATTATTTCGATTCATGACAGAGCGTGCAGTGAGTGTCAAAAAAAGATGAAATGATGAATTTTCTGTTTCAAGTATAGAAAGAGCGTAATTTTAAATTTACAGGATCTAAGTGTTGAAATTCTGCTGATTAATTTTTGACTGAAAAAGTAATTTCAATTCACATTATTGGCTAAATAACCATTTATGGATAATGAGGGGGTAATCATGGTAATCACTAATGAACTTATAATGGCCTGTATTTATATTGCACCAGTTTTATTAATTTCTTGTATTATTTTGTCATTTTTTAAAAAAAGTAATAATAGTCTAAAACTGTTGTATTACTTTATTCTTCTAGCTTTAATATTGATTATATTGTTTCTGACATGCATTTGGTATATTGCAAGTTTCAAAATATCTACATAAATCGAAAAAGAATACTCAACTGAAAAGTTAAGTTCCACTTCAGAAAGTAAAAAAGTGGAAATTACTAATTTAAATACGATAAAATAGGTGAAAGTGAATGGAATAAATGTATAGGTCTAGTCTGGATTTGGTATTTGGTTTATAATACAGATAGAAAAAGGCATAAAAAAGAGCGCATTAAAAGTGAATGGAAATTGACATTTTTTGAAATAAAAGAGTGATTTCCACTTGATTTTTGATGTTGCAGGCTTCCTGCTGCTTGTATTTATGCTTTGAACATTACTTCAATAAGTGAGGCTTGAGGGTGACTTGATCGTGGGGGATCTCAGTCAATCCATAGCTAAGGAATCGATTAGCCATCTCACTATTGAAGAAGCGGAGGACGCTGAACGATGTTTTGTTGTTCAGCTTCTTTTTGTTATAGGAATTGAGTTGGGATGAGATTGAATTCCCGAGAGCGTATAAATCAACTTGCTTGGGACAAATCTCTTGGATGAGTCAATGAACATTTTTGAGTGAGTCCTTTTGCCAGTTGGCCATCAGATCGCAATAAAAGAGTCTTGTTCTTCGAGTTCCATCCTTCTTGATTTCTACAGAAGCCGTTAAAACAAACTCTCTGCCTCACTCTGTTTTGAGCACCATCACTTCTTCATTGACAGAACCTCTCCCAATAGGGATTGGGAAGATTTTTGTTGGTGACCGTCGTAAAACAGAAAATCATAGACTAAGAACTTGAAAGTTTGAAGAAAGGTTCATTTGAACTATCGTTGCCAATCTATCCATTTTAACGATTGAGCCGGATATCTTTACTAAGAATACGAGCGATATCAGCTTAGAAGATTCGTTATAAATCCCTTGAGCCATAATTTGACGATCAGTTTCTGAAAGATATTTATTATGGTGTTGTTCTGGGGCGCCTCCAAATAGGAATAATAGGCAGGTATTCTGGTACTTTTACTATGACAAAGCGAAAGAGTAAATACAACTGGAATTTGGTGAAAGACTAAATTCCAGCGGCCTCCTCCTTAATTGGAATTTACTTTTTCACGTCAGCTTATTTTAAAGCGGTATATAACGATTGTGAAGAGCAGTCAATGAAGTTATAATAATCGTATTGAGAGCGGAGTGTGTACGCGAGGGAAAGAGTATGGAAATCATGTGGATATTCTTAATCTTAGCCATAGTCTGTGCTTTGTTTTCAGATAAAATTGATGCGGCTTTTAAAGCGGATCAGAAGCTCAAAAGAATCATTCTGATCTTTAGCGGCGGCATACTGCTGGTTTGCATGATTGTGATTATAGCAAGGAATCTGAATTAACGAGATGATCCCTTTGAATACGCCAATTAAATATGATCGGGATGCTGGCAACTTAAATAAGAAAAGAGGCAGATAAAATGGTGATTGAAAAATATTGGGGCAACTATATCGGAGCAACAGACGACAGTTTGACCTTGTTGGATTATTTAGTCGGAAAGCAGAAAGATGAAATTCCGCTAAGGGAAATTTTTACGGATACGGGTCTGGATAAGCTGAATTGGAACTTCCGAAACACGGAAGTTCCGCTCGAATATAAAGATAAAGAGGGTTGGGAACATGAGTTTGATTTTGCGATCGATCTTGTTACCGATCTGGCCGCGCTTCTGTTAGAATGCCGGGTCAATGGGAAGGTCCCTTTACGGTTAATCCAGAATCCTGCTTCAGATCGGACAATTCGGATAACGACTACTTCAGAGGAGAATGCTTTGATGAATAAAGCGCTGGCTGATTTTACGAAAAATCCGCTTGCTTATGATCTTCATGAAATGGTACCCGATGAAGAAATGAAAGAAATGGCGCAAGAGTGTGAGAATCTCCGTCAGGAATTATTTGAATAAGCAAATTTCAGATTGGAAAGAACGGACCGAAGGCAGGTGGCGGATTGTCCTGTAGAAAATATCCTGCTTAGAAAGCAAGAGAATTCATTGATGGGAGATATCCGGCAGGTTGGGGCGGTACTGCTGTCATGCACATGGTGAAAGGTCATTACTTTACGAGTGTCGTCATCGAAACCGCCAATGCTGCGGGATCGTTTCTGTTCATAATAAGGGACATCGTGAACGTCATAATTCGCTGAAATGATAAATTTTCTGTTTCAATAACGGATAGAGTAGAATTTGAAGGGAGGTCAGATTTATTAAGAGGTTTAAGTTTTTTATCATTCCAATATTATTTTTAATTCTGATAGATCAAACTTTAAAAATAATGATATCAAGAGAATTCATGTCGTATGAATTTGATATCCTGTCCGGAATCCTTAGATTTAATCCGGTAGTAAATACCCGTTTGTCTTATATCGGAAATTTTTTTGAACCGTTATCAAACCCATTCTTAACGATTCTTCTAAATGTTTTTGCTTTGGGGATCTTGATATCGGGTTATTTGTTGTATAAGGTAAAAAGAGAAGACACTAGTTTTCCAGTAAAAATAATAATGATTTTCGGCTTGGCGGGATGCTTGTGCAGTTTGATCGATAAGCTGTTTTGGGGTGGAAGTTTAGATTTTCTACAGATTCCCAACTACTTTATTTTTGATTTGAAAGACTGTTATATAACGATGGCAGGAATTCCATTTGTGATTCTTGGAATTTCGCATAGTCAGGAAATATCAGTGAAAGAGTATCTGCGTTTTTGCTGGAATAAGTTTAAATTGTAAAAATTCAATTTCATGGATGAACTGGAAGTGAAGAACGGATCATGAACGATTTCATTTGAAGAATAAGGTAATTCCAGTAAAGGATCGATAAATTAGAATTTGGAAGGATAGACATCTATGAATCAAGGAAGAATTATTATAATTACTGGTTCGCCAGGAACGGGAAAAACTACAACATCGGCTATCGTTGCGAAAGAATCCAATATGGAAAAATCTGTGCATATGCATACCGATTTTTACCATTATCTTAGCAAGGGAGCAATTCCACCTCATTTGCCAGAATCAAGCGGACAAAACTTGATTGTGATTGAGGCATTTATATGCGCTGCGAAGCAATATGTTCGTGGTGGATATGATGTAATTGTGGATGGCATTATTGGCCCGTGGTTTTTAGAACCATGGTTGAACATCGTTCACGAGGGTTATGAAGTACATTATATTATTTTAAGGGCATGTAAAAAAGAAACTATGCAGCGAGCAATTACCCGTTCAAAATTAGATAGAGAAACAAATATTGAATTGGTTGAAGCAATGTGGGCGCAATTCAGCAATCTTGGACTATATGAACAAAATGTCATAGATACAACAGGCTATTCAATCCAAGATACTGTTTCCTCAATAAAAAAGATGATTCTAGATAAAACTGCCTTACTTCGTTAGTAGTGTTTTTCATATATCACAGTAAAATAGGTTATACAAATTCCAGTTTATTAAATGTAATCAGTTTTCGTATCAGAACTTTAATCAGTAAAATCGTGGTAATCATTCTGGAATGAACATTGGTAATCAAAAAACAGAAAAATCGAGGAAAAAACAATGGAAGAATTTACGATCAACGAAATGAAAGAAATGCAGAGAACGCTGCAGGAAAAATATAAAGAACAATGGGAAGGGATCTCCCCGGAGGTCGGAAAAAATAAATTACTCTGGATGATCGGCGAAGTGGGCGAAGTGATCGACATCGTAAAAAAACAGGGTGATCAGAAGGCCTGTCAAAATGAAGCAGTAAGAAAAGAACTGATCGAGGAATTAGCGGATGTTCTGATGTATTACAATGATGTTCTCTTATGTTATGATATCTCGTCAGAGGAATTAAAATCCGCGTATATCGAAAAATTTAAAAAAAATATGAAACGCTGGTGAGGAAGTTCTATTGAAGAGATTCAGGATTCGGGAATCGAGGAGCCTCTCAGAAAAGAAGGGATGAATGAAATGAAAACTGAAGAAGAATGTGGGTGGATTGAAAAGATCAATACGATTTCAAAAAAAGAAGAGTTTATCCGTTTTCTTGAAGATTTTTCTTTGGATTATCAACAACATTTTGAGGAATGGGAAAATACAACAATCTCTGACTATTTGCGGCAAATGGCGAGCTGGATAGAAGACGATTCGACCAGTCCGTCCTCGAATATAGTCTGGACAGAGGTTGATTTTCAGGTTCTGGCTAAAATTCTCTATATGGGAAAGCTCTATGAATAGAAGATACATCTCAAAGAAAGTTTCAATCTCACTGATTTTTGAATACGTTAAAATTTGAAAATTCAATAAGGAAACTGACTCCCCGCAGCGAACGCTTAACGATCCGCTGCTTTTTTATGTCTAAAAAAAGACGCGGCGAAGCGCTCAGCGTCCTTTGAAACATAGGAAATTCCAGAGTTTATTTTATAGCATAAGGACTCACAAATAAGACAAAATGATTTTATCTTTCAGAACAGATCGGAGCCGTCCGATATTGAAACCAGTCGCCAGCTTTGATAAAGGTTACAGGCAAGGCGTTGCCGATGACCTCCGGTAGCCAGCGAGCCATCGCCCTCATACCCAGTTCCTCGCAGTTGAAATGTCCCATTTCCAAAAGAACTTTGTTCCGGCCTTGAGCCGCGGCGTCGATCACATACTGCGTCAGCGTATAATCGCAGATTTCAAAGGGAATCAATACGTCGGCCTGTTCCGCTTTCCGGATGATCTCGGCATCCTTGAGCGTGCCTGTCACATGCTCGCAGAACAGGACAGAGGAAACTTCGCAATCTAAATTGCCGACGATTCGAAGACCGTTTAATTCAAACCGGCGGAGGATGAAATCGGCCAGTGTCTGCGCGGGAACAGGCGGAATCTGGTAAAGCAGCGGTTTCAGCGGATCATCTGCAACATAATTCTCCCATCTCAGTTCAGACAGGATGCCGGTGAAGATGTAATCAGGATTCACCCGCTGGGGCTGAAAGGGCAAACCGTTGCCATGCATCCGGTCATGATCACGCCAGACGACCAACCCGTGATCGTCCGCGAACTGCTTCTTTTCCATGGCAACCGCGTTGTTCGTTAGCATTTCTTCGGTGTTGCCGCTGCCAAAGAAGATGGATTCATGGGTGATGATGAAGTTGATGTTCCGGACCGCCGCTTTTCGCAGAACGTCCATAGTGGCGCAGACGGTCACGGCGATCCCGGTGCATTCCTGATCTGGATCCCCGGTTAAGATCTGATCACGGGTTCCGTGCGGAGATTCAATGAAGGGTTCGTGCCAGTCCTTGAGCTTGTCGATAATTTCCTGGATTTTCATTTATGAGTTCCTCCTGTCCGGCGTAGTTCCCGGATTCCTTGGGTGTTTCTTCTTTGTCTATTATAGAATCAGAAACGGGAATCAACATTTCAAAATTTGGCTCATTGAAAATCAGTTTGCGAATGCTGGCCAGAATTGTCAAAGCACAAAAAAGCGCAGCCGCTTATGGCCCTGCGCTTTATGGGACGGATTTAGACTTGATGGACGTTATGATCGGTCGGACATATCGCCGGCCAAACCTTGCATGACGGGAGGATACATGCCCTACCGCTGTTGCAGGGAACGTGCCAAGCATTTTAAAAATTGGATGAAATACACTTTACTTCCAGAAGCTTGCGGACCTCGAGTGATGATCTTGATCCGCCGTGAACGAACCGCAGCTGAAAAAGAACTGCCGGCAATTTGTTCCGCAGGTCATAAATTTGGATAAGAAAGAGGAGGAACAGGAACTTAAAGGACAGGATTGCTGCCGGGCCCGCTTTCGGGCGATGCTGAAAATTTCTAATTTCATGGTAATGATGGATTACTTATTGAAATTTTTACCAGGCAGATCCTTGTTAGAATAAGCCTGTTTATGGGAGGTGTTTCATTCGTGACACAAACGATAAAAAAAGGCAAAGTCGGAATGAATCTGACGGAAGGCTCCATTCTGCGCTGCCTGGTGATTTTTGCGATTCCCATTGTGCTGACCAATCTGGTTCAGCAATTATATTCGATGGTCGATCTGGCGGTGATCGGTCAGTGTGTCGGCACGCTGGGAACGATTGGCGTCAATACCGGGGGCGAGATCGCCGACCTGGTCGCACCGATTGCGATGGGCTTCTCCACCGCGGGACAGATTTATATTTCCCAGCTGTACGGCGCCCGGGAAGAGGGGAAGATCAAGAAAACGGTCGGCACGTTGTTAAGTTTTATGATACTCATTTCAATCGTATTGGCAATCGTGGCGATTTTCTTTCATACACCGATTCTGAATCTGATCAACTGTCCGAAAGAGGCGATGGATCAGGCGAGTGCCTACATGGTGATCACGGCGATCGGATTTCCGTTTATCTTCGGTTATTATGCCGTCTGCGGAATCCTGCGGGGGATGGGGGAATCCAAGCGTCCGCTGATCTTTATTCTTGTGGCGGCGGTGATTAACGTTGTATTGGACCTGGTGCTCGTGGCAGGCTTTCACATGGAAGCAGCCGGGACGGCGATCGCCACGGTGCTGGCGCAGATCGGATCGTTCGGCGCAGCGTTTATTTTCATGCTCAGAAACCGTGAAAAGTTTGATTTCGAAGCCAGGCTGTCCTATTTTAAGCTGGACGGCGAAGTCATGAAAATTATTATTAAACTGGGCGTTCCGCAGGTAGTGCGCAGTCTGTTAGTCCGGTTCTCCATGTTGTGGGTCAATTCGACGGCCAATTCCTACGGCGTCATCGTTTCCAGCACCAACTCCATCGGCAACAAGCTGCAGAAGTTCCTGGAAGTCTTCGTTCAGGGCGTCGATACTGCATCCGCTTCCATGGTGGGACAGAATCTGGGGGCGCGGAAGATTGAACGGGCCGGCAAAACAACAATCTATACGCTGGGCTGCACGTTAGTCTGCGCGACGGTGACCAGTCTGTTATGCCTGTTCTGTCCAAAGGTGATCTTCGGCCTGTTTACTAAGGATCCGCTGGTTCTGGATCTCGGCGTTACCTTCTTACGCATCTTCATCCTGCATTTCTTCGTCTCCGCGGTGATCGGCGCTTTCCAGGCCATGGTTACCGGCTGCGGTTTCGTCGAGCTGGGATTTGCGATCGGTATCCTGGACGGCGTTGTCTGCAAGATTGGTCTCAGCCTGATCTTTGTCAATCTCTTCCAGATGGGTTATCAGGGCTTGTGGTGGGGCGTCGCCTGTTCGCGGATACTTCCATGTCTGATCTGTATCGGCTATTACTGCAGCGGGAAGTGGAAAACCCGGAAACTGCTGACATCCGGTTCCTGAAGGGAACGATCAAGCGGTCAACGCGGGATCGGCGAACGAACCTCCCTTTCTAAACCGATCCCGGTTCCGACTGACTTGACAGACAAAGGAATCGAAGAAGAATTCTAGAAGAAAAAGGAAAATCAGAGAAAAATGGGGAAAGCGTGGTCTGTAACAAAACAGCCCGCTTTTTTTCGATAACTTTCCATTGCCGGCGAAGGGAGCGTGAGGGCAGCGATGTCAATCTAAAGTTTTCCTGTCGTCGAGTGTCAGATCCTACAAGAAAAAAGGAGGAAAACAGCGTACAATAAAACCAGAAGAAAAAGGGGGGAGTCCATGCCATCGACACAGGAACAGCGGCATGTTTACTATGACCGCGATTTGGAAATTGAAGCGTACAATCTGGGTGGGATTGTTCAGAAGTTTCCAAACCATTTTCATGAATTTTATGTCCTGGGTTTTATCGAAGGGGGAAAACGGCATCTGTGGTGCCGGGGCGAGGAATATGACGTGAGCACCGGGGATCTGATTTTATTCAATCCGCGGGATAATCACTATTGCGCGCCGATCAACGGTGAGATTTTGGATTACCGGGCGGTAAATATCAATCCGGACGTTATGCGCAAAGCCGCCAGGGAAATTACCGGGCACGATCAGCTGCCGCGGTTTACGCAGAACGTCGTGCCGCAAAGCGAAATCACATCCTTGATCGCAGATGTGTACGACGCGATCTTAAGCGGGGCGCCGAAGCTGAAAAAAGCCGAAGCTTTTTATTTTTTGATCGAACAGGTGCTTCAGGAATATGCGGTAGATTTTGATCAATGTCCCGCTCCGCAGCCCAACCCGCAGATTCAGGCGTTGTGTCAATATATAGAGGACCATTACGAGGAGAATATAACGTTCGAAGAGTGGCCGGGCGGGCCGGGTTTGGCAAGTCATATTTGCTGCGCTGTTTTACCCAGCAGATCGGCGTATCGCCTTACCGCTATTTACAGACGATCCGGATCGATCGGGCCAAGAAGCTGCTGGAACAGGGAATTGCGCCAATTGAAGCCGCGGCTATGACCGGCTTTGCGGATCAGAGTCATTTCACCAATTACTTTAAAGACTTTATCGGTCTGACGCCGAAGCAGTACCAGCGGATTTTTACCCAGCCGCAGGAAAGTGCGGATCCGGAGCATGAATAACGATCGGCAGCGGATCGGCCAGGCCGCGGCGCTGGTCACGATTCTGATCTGGGGGACGACATTCATTTCCACCAAGGTTCTGTTGGATACGCTGTCTCCGGTGGAAATTCTGTTTCTGCGGTTTAGCCTGGGCTATCTGGCTTTGTGGCTGGCCGCTCCGCGAAGGCTGCGGTTGACCGACTGGCGGCAGGAAGGCTTATTCGCATTGGCCGGACTGTGCGGCGTTACTTTATATTATGGATTTGAAAATCTGGCGCTGAGCGCTACCCGGGCGTCGAACGTCGGGGTAATCATCTCCATCGCCCCTTTCTTTACCGTCCTGTTCAGCGCGGTTTTCCTGAAAGAGAAACGGCCGGGTCTGCGCTTTTTCGCAGGGTTTCTGATCGCTATGGCAGGAATTATGCTGATCAGCTTCAATCAGGAAGCGGTTGAGATTCACCCCGTAGGCGACGGGTTGGCAGTGCTGGCCGCGATGATCTGGGCAGTCTATTGTCTGCTAAGCCGGCGGATTTCCGAGCTGGGCTATAACGTGCTCTTAGCGACGCGGAGAACCTTTTTTTATGGCTTACTCTTCATGCTTCCGCTGACGTTCACGCAATTCTCAGTTTCATTTCCGACGATCCTGCGGCCGGAAATCCTGTTCAATTTAGTCTTTTTAGGACTGGGGGCTTCCGCGCTGTGCTTTGTTACCTGGAATCTGGCCGTTGGAATTTTGGGCTCGGTGAAGACCAGCGTTACCATCTATATCGTCCCTGTGATTACCGCGGTCGCTTCCGCGCTGGTTCTCCATGAACCGCTGACGCCGAAGGTGATTCTGGGGCTGGCTTTAACGTTAGGCGGCCTGGTGCTGTCGCAGAATATCAATCAAGAAAAGGAGCAGAAAGAACAATATGGAACACTCGAATGAAAAATGCGTCATGGTGATCAACGCCGAATTGCCCTTGGGCTTAATCGCAAACACCGCCGGAATTTTAGGCGTCACCTTAGGCAAGCTGGCGCCGCAGATCGTCGGCGAGGATGTTGTCGATCAAAGTGGAAATTCCCATCTGGGCGTCGTCGCGATCCCGGTTCCCATTCTCAGCGTATCCAAGGAGAAGCTGAAAACCATTCGGGAACAGCTGTATCAGCCGGAGTTCTCCGAGCTGATCGTTGTTGATTTCTCCGACGTGGCACAGAGCTGCAAGAACTATCCGGAATACATTGAAAAGGCCGCCGCGGTGACCGAAGAAGAAATCACGTACTTTGGCATCGGTATTTATGGGCCGAAGAAGCGGGTTAACAAGCTGACCGGCGATCTGCCGCTGCTGCGCTGATCCGCGTTTTGACAAATTGAAAAGAGCTGGCACAGAAGGGATTCTGTGCTTTTTCAATGGTTGTGGACTTCTTAAACGCTAAACTCAAATTGACAGAATTCCATGGGGGCCGTAGAATGAAATTATCCAATATGTAACTATTTAATCTGAGTAATAAGCGGCAATCAAGGCTCTGGAAAGCGGGGCTGATCATGGACAAATATATTTTTGCAGATCCGGTTCTGTTTAAGGGTGGAGAGTGAAGATGGGTTTCATTCAATCGATCGTAAAGGAGGGAATCACGATGCGTAAAGTTCTGAGTTTTGGATTGGTCTTCCTTTTATGTTTTTCCGGATGTGCATCGCAGCCGAAACTATCCGGGGAAATAACGAAGATCACAGGGATGAATGTGGTGATCGCCCCGCAGTTTGACGCGGCCGGGCCTTTCATCGACGGCCGGGCCTGGGTTGGGGAAAAGGAATCCGGCGGGACCATGAAATATTATTTTATTGATGAAGCAGGCAAAGCTGTCAGTCAGAAATACGATTTTGTCATGAATTTTAACGAAGGGTTTGCGGTTGTCGGACTAAAAGATAATTCTCTGGAAGCACCGGCTACCCATCGCTTCGGTTACATTGACCGGGAGGGGAAAGAGGTTATACCTCTGACCTATCCAGGGAATGAAGCCTGGCATTGTCTATCTTTCTATCAAGGCTATGCGGTGACGCTGAGCTTGGCGAAATCGGAAGAGCGGACCGTGGTGGGGATGATCGACACGGCGGGAACGCCCTTGGCTGATGCTGAGGAATCCATTTCTACAGACTGGGTGCGTAAAGTTTCAACCGATCTGAGGTTATTGGATTTGACTTATCAGCTGGATCTGGAAAATGACGTCATGGGATGGAGTACGCTGCAGAGAGCGAGGGCAGGCGAGCTTGAATTCCCGGTTACGCTCTATAACGGCGAACAAACAGCCTGGTTTGACGAAGAATTAAACTGTCTGTTGAAAATTGAAGGGTATGGTATCCGGGACGAGGCCACGAAGCGGATCCTTCAGATTCTCAATCTGAGAGATCCGGACCGCCAGTCCGCCAAGCTGCTGGATTTTGAAGGTCAAGAGATCGCCGACGGTTTTATAAGCCTGGCTTTGGGGCCGAAGGATCAGCTGATCGGAAGCTGGAAAGATCCGGAAAGCGGCGAGATCGTTCAGTCGTTGATCAATCCGCAAGGCGAAGCCTACGGCGAAAAAGCAATCTGGATTATGGGCTATAGCGACGGGTATATCCTGCAGAAAGAACCGCGCCTGTACGTGCTGACGGACTGGCAGTTTCGGCTGGTCGCTGAAGTCGAAGCGGATAGTCTGGGAGTTTATGTGAAAGAAATCAACAAGGGAAGACAGGTTTATCAGCCATTCTTAAGCAAAGAAACATTCTCTTCCAATAAACAGGGGGAAACGACCTGGACTCAGGAAGTCTTAAATAATCAAGGGGAAGCGATTCTGCCGCCGCTGGAAAACAGCGTAACCTGGCCGATAGAAGAAAAATGGCTGGTGCGCGCGGAAGGTGGCGGAACCCAGACCCCGCGCCTGGTACTCTATGATCTGGAAGGAAACCCAATGAAGGTGCTTGAGGGCGCTGTGAATTTTACCGTGGATTACGCTGACGGAGAAACGTTCTACCATTACGTGATCGGAGAGGAAAATCATGCGTTTCAGCTTGAAGCCGATGAACAGGGCGGACTGGTGTTCATTGAGTGGGAAGGAAACGAACAAACCCATACACTGTCAAGACCTGATGAAACGGAGCGAATCCTGCGGGAAAATCAGGTTTCCAGTCTTCTGGACAGCAGCGATGGGGCGACGCCGGTGAAGCTGACTGTCGGTGGTCAGACGCTTGCGGAAGCGCCGGGCCTTTCCTTGATCGAGAAGAATGTGTTCAAGCAGGCGCAGGCTGTGGACAGGCAAAGACTGCAGGCAAAAGAAATGACGCTGCGGACAAGCGACGGCCGCTGGGAATCGGAAGTCTGCGAAGCGATCGGCTTGTTGAGCGAGAACAAGCTCGCCTTTTGTCAGGATCAGAAATGGGGCTATTGGCAAGGCGCCGGGGAATAACCGGGTCTTGCCTTTTTTCTGATCAATTTCTTTTCGGCTGTAACCTGGATCGTTGAAATAATCCAGAGAATCACAAGACATTTTAATGCTTTTAAGCCCGCTTCGTGGTATATTATTGATGTGAAAACAGGAGGATATATCATGAATAGAAAACCTTTAGTTCTTGTTGTCATGGACGGCGTCGGATTAACCGATAAGGACAACGGCAATGCGGTCAAGCATGCCTACACTCCGAATCTGGACGCGTTGATGGCAACCTGCCCAAATACGAAAATCAAAGCGCACGGAACCGCGGTCGGTCTGCCGAGCGACGCCGATATGGGAAACTCCGAAGTCGGTCATAATGCGTTAGGCTGCGGCCAGATTTACAGCCAGGGCGCAAAGCTGGTCAACGAGTCGATTGAAACCGGCGCGATCTATACTTCGGATACCTGGAAGGAACTGATCGCCAACGCCAAGGGTCACACGCTGCATTTCTTAGGTCTGTTGTCGGACGGCAACGTGCATTCCCACATCAAGCACCTGGAAGCGATGATCCGCGAAGCAAAAAAGGAAGGTGTGGAACGGGTTCGTCTGCACGTCCTGCTGGACGGCCGCGATGTTCCGGAAACCTCAGCGCTGATCTATGTTGAAGAAATTGAAAATCTGTTGGCCGAGCTGAGCGACGGTACCTTTGATGCGAAGATTGCCAGCGGCGGCGGACGGATGGTCATTACGATGGACCGTTACGAAGCCAACTGGAATATGGTGGAAAAGGGCTGGCATATCCATGTCCTGGGCGAAGGCCGCCAGTTTGCTTCCACGAAGGAAGCGATTGAAACCTATCGCGACGAGCTGCACTGCTCCGATCAGGATCTGCCGGGCTTTGTCATCGCTGAAAACGGACAGCCGCTGGGAACGATCGAAGACGGCGACAGCGTAATCCTGTTTAACTTCCGCGGCGACCGCGCGATCGAAATCTCCAAGGCGTTTGAAATGGCAAACTTCGACGCGTTTGACCGCGTCCGCTTCCCGAAGGTGGTTTACGCGGGCATGCTTCAGTATGACGGCGACCTGCACATCCCGGAAAAATTCCTGGTGACGCCGCCGCACATCACCAACACGTTATCCGAATATCTGGTAAAGAAGGGTATCCGTTCCTACGCGATCTCGGAAACGCAGAAATTCGGTCATGTCACTTATTTCTGGAACGGCAACCGTTCTGAAAAGTTTGATGAAAAGCTGGAAACCTGGGTTGAAATTCCTTCCGACGTCGTTCCTTTCGAACAGCGGCCTTGGATGAAGGGTGCGGAAATCAGTGATGAACTGATCAAAGCGATTGAATCCGGAGACTATGACTTCTACCGCGTCAACTATCCGAACGGCGACATGGTAGGGCATACGGGCAACTATGAAGCGACGATCATCGGTATGGAAACCGTCGATCTGTGCCTGAAGCGTCTGATGGATGCCTGCGATAAAGCAGGAGCGATCATGATCGTTACGGCCGACCATGGCAATGCCGACGAGATGGAAGAAAAGAAGAAGAATCCGGAAGACAAGGCGAAACCGAAAACTTCGCATACGCTCAATCCGGTTCCATTCATCATCCGCGGGGCGGACATTGAATTAAAAGACGGTGATTTCGGTTTAAGCAATGTCGCGGCGACCGCCGTCGAACTGATGGGCCTGGAAGTTCCGGAAGGCTGGAACGAAAGCATGTTGGCAAAGAAGTAAAAAAGTATTCCGAAGAACAAACAATCCCTCTGAGTTGTGGTATCATAAACTCAGAGGTTTTCTTTACCCGCGGCGATGCCGGAAAGCGCGGTATTCTGCAATAAACTGAGTTTAAGAATTTGCGCGTCGGCCGGGAAGTTCCGGCGCCGGTCCGTACCGTCCGGCAGACGGGAAGGCCGCGGATTCAATTTAAACTTGCTTCGGGTTAAGAAAATCAGATTCCCATTCCCTGAGACATTTATCAAAAAGGAGGAGAATTATGCGAAAAAGATTATTGATCATCCTGGCCTGCGGCCTGTTGGCGAGTGCCGGCTGCACATCCGCGGTTGAACAACGGACATTCAGCGAAGATGGAAAAACAGCCGTCGCTTATCAGGAAACGTTGTTGGAAATGCAGAACAAACAGACTGAACAGATCGCGGCCCAAGCAACGGGCGGAACGCTGGACAATCCCGTCGTGATTGTCAATCCGTATGGGTTAAGTCCGCTGAGCGCTTTGATTCAATTCGACACTGAAACCGCGGAACCGGTCACGGTCATTGTCAAAGGCAAACAGCCGCAGACGGACCTGACCTGGACTTATGAACCATCAACCTCGCATTGCTTGCCGATCATCGGATTGTATCCGGAACAGAAAACCACGGTTCAGCTGATTGTCGATGATATGGTAAAAGAGTTGGAGATTGAAGGTCAGGCTCTGCCGGAAAATGCGTTTATGGCCGAGGTTACAATCGAGCATCAGAATCCGCAGCCGAATCAGCTGATTTTCACAACACCTTCCAGTACCGGCTATGCCACGGGTTATGACAGTCAGGGCGAAATCCGCTGGATTTTGAATGTGATGATGTTATGGGATTTGAATTTGCTGGAAGACGGGCGGATCACGCTGAGTACGAACCGGCTGCTGGACAGTCCCTACTACACGACAGGATTTCTGACGATGGATTTACTGGGGCATATCGACGCGGAATATAGTGTGCCGGGCGGATATCATCATGATCTCGATCAGCTGCCTAACGGCAATTTCCTGATCGCTTCGGATGACTTCAGCGGATCGACTGTGGAGGATGTGATCGTGGAGGTGGACCGGCAAACTGGGGCTGTCGTGAAGTCCTTTGATCTGAAAACGATTCTGCCGCAGGATCAGGGGAAGAGCTTGAACTGGACGGCTAAGGATTGGTTCCACAACAACAGCGTCGATTATAATCCGGCGCAGAATACGCTGACGGTTTCCGGGCGGCATCAGGACGCTGTGGCGGTGATCGATTACGATACACAGGAACTGATCGCCATCATCGGTTCGCCGGACGGCTGGCCGGAAGAAATGCAGCAATATTTTCTGACGCCGACGGGTGAGAATTTCGAATGGCAGTGGGCTCAGCATGCCGCAACCTGGCTGGACGATCGGCATATCATGATGTTTGATAATGGGATGTACCGGTCGAAAACCGAAGAGAACGCCGTGGCGGAAGAAGATAATTATTCCCGCCTGGTTGTTTATGAAGTCGATTTAGAGGCCAGGACAATCCGGCAGGTCAAGGAATATGGCAAAGAACGGGGGTATACTTATTATTCTCCGTATATCAGCGACGTTGATTTCCTGGGAAATGACCAGTGGCTGGTGACTTCAGGAGGAATCTCCTGGCTGGACGGCAAGATTAACAACATGCCGGGATCACTGACGACTTATGATCAGATGGAAACCTATGTGACCCTGATCGAAGGGAATCAGGAACAGTTTGAGATTAAAATCCCGGCGAATATTTACCGGGCTGAGATGATCGATGTTTCCAAGACGACGATGACACTGTTGGAATCCGGAAGGTTATTGGGGAGTCTGGGCGTTACGGCTTATCAAACGGAAGACGATCTGGAGTCCAAGCTGAAATTCAGTGAAGCTCAGCCGATTGATGAGGAACTGGCTGCTAAACTAACGTTAACGCAGGAACAGGATCGCTTGATGGTCACGGCAACGTTAAATAAGCATGATAACCTCGACCTCATTCTGGCGAAGCAGGAGGAAGTGCGGATTTATCCGGTTCAGACGGATACGCAGCCAGGGATGTGCGTGGCGGTTTTCAACCAGCCGAAATCGCCGGACGTCGCAACGTTAATCCAGACGGTCAGTGCGGAAGGGCTGGACGGAACATGGCATGTGTACTACCGGTTCAATAAGCAGCTGATCGACGCGCGGCAGATTTATCGGAACTGACGATGGGACAGAAAGAAAAACAGAAACAGGCAGCCTGGGCAGAAGCTAAACGCCGCTGCCGGTTAAGTGTAAAAGAGATTGAGATGGCTAAACAATTGGGGATGACGCCGAAAAGCTTAATCAAGAATATTCCTGCGCCGTCACAATCCTGGAAGCTTCCAGTGAAGGATTGGATCCGGTCGTTGTACTTTGAAAAATTCGGCGGGGATGAGGAAGATGGACTTCCTTTCTGAATTGCACGCTTTACATGGATGACATAAAAAAATCGGGAATGAAGAAGTTCCCGATTTTTTGTAGAGAGAAAGAATTAAGTTAAACGAGAGCTTTGTTTATGACCGTTTGTAAATATATGCTTTAAATCCAAGCTGCAAAAACACGGTATTCAGATTGATTGGCAAACTCTTTTGAGCTATAATGAGAATGTAAAATTAACTCAAGAAAGTGTTTTTTAGTTTTTTTAATTATTTTAGGGGGCTTTTTTCGATTTTCCGCAATATTAA
>OGYG01001002.1_pt1 | contig 22035 bp, 9 predicted proteins | sample 1576481 | NCBI WGS metagenome assembly OGYG01 (sample SAMEA3541497, study PRJEB24748) | human gut metagenome | biome: human gut; feature: human-associated habitat; material: faeces | place: China | collected 2012 | reverse complement strand
GTCCGCAGTTCAGTACAGGAAGTGGTTCTGCTCCCATGTCTTCTGACAGAAGGAACAATTCATAGAATCCCATGCCATAAGTCTGGAAGTAATCAGGGAAGAAACGATGCGGGAAAGTATAATGCCATCTGTTTTCATTGAGCGGACGGTTTTCTACCGGGCCTACAGAGTTTTTCCAGTTGTAACGGGTTGCCAGGTCTGTACCTTCCACGATACATCCTCCGGGGAAACGGAATACTCCCGGTTTGGTGTCGGCCAATGCCTGTACCAGGTCCTTTCTCAATCCGTTTTCACGTCCTTTCCAAGTATCTACAGGGAATAAAGAAACATGTTCCAGGTCTACGGTGCCCGGTGAATCGAGGAATATTCTCAAATGAGCTTTTGCTTCTGTCTGGGTCGGTGTGAGGATAACTTCATATTTTTTCCAGTCTTTTGAGTTAATTGTCAGGTTTTGTGAAGTGATGACCTGAGTTTCTCCCATAGACGCATTGTTGATAAGTTCTACTCGTATTTTCTGGTTTTCTCCTCTTGCCCATACGGTAAAACGATATTTTTCATTGGCTTTGAGTCCGATACCGAAAAATCCTTCGTTTTCAATACCTGTGCGTTTGTGTGCATGTCCGGGGTCTGCCAGGCGTACATAATGTGGGTTGCGTTCAAACGGACCATCATTTTGCAGAGTTACATTTCCAAAAATGTCCCATCCCATAAAACTTTGAGGGAACTCGAATGAACGGTTCTTGATTAATTCTGCATAGAGTCCCCCGTCTGCTCCATAGTTGATGTCTTCGAAGAAATGGCCGTACATGGTCGGTTGAATTTCTGCTCCAATTTTATTGGCTTGGATAACCATCTGGTTGACATTCTGTGCTTGTAAGCTGAGTCCTGTTGTTAGTGCAAGCGCAGAAAGAAAGGTTAAGTGTTTGTTCATGGTTTTATTATTAAATTAATGTGATACAAATTTATAAATAAACACGAGAAATTCATGGAAAAACAGTGAAATATCTGTCTTTATGAAATTTAGGCATAAAATTAGGAGCAATCATTTTTCCTGAGGTGGACAAATTCTTCTATTGGGTGGACATTTGTCTTTTGAGTGGATTTTTATCCTCTTTTTCAGAAAAAGACTCGAAAAACGGTTTACCTTTGTGTAAAACAGAATAATTTCTATGAAAAGAAACAGCTTACTTCTATACTTGCTTCTTGTTTTTTGCTTATGTTGCCCGAATGGGCTACTCTATGCGGTACAAAACTCTTCTCGTTTCTCGTTGGCTTCTATTACGATAAACGATGGACTGCCTTATAATTTTGTAGATGATATCATCAAATCCAGTGACGGCTATTTGTGGGTGGCTACGTATGGAGGAGGAGTAGCCCGTTATGATGGCAATGAGTTTGTGGCTTTTAGTGCCAGTACAATGGATAAAAAAAGGTTGCTGCGAAGTAATTTTGTGGAGAAATTAGCGGAGGATACTTTTCATCGTATTTGGATGGCAGGAGAAGCAGGTATAGAGCTCCTTTCTACAGATAATTTGCAATTGTTGCCTGCAGAATCTTTACAGTCGGCGGAAATGGCTAAGTTGATGAAGCAACCGGTGAGTTTCTTGATGACTGCCAAATCTGGTAATTTATGGTTTTGTAGCCGTGGACAGATTTATAAGGTAATATTTAATAGTACAGGTACTGTGAAAAAAGTGATTCGGATTTCAGATACTCCGATACATGAACGTGGCTGTGTGTTGTACGAAATTGACGGATATATCTGGTTCTTTCATCAGGGGAAAATGTGCCGGATTAGCGAGAGCGTGGAAAAAAGTCAGGAGCCACAGCCCGTATCTGTTTCTTTGAATATTTCTTCTTTTGAATCGGTATTTTGTATTTATCATTGTAAGAACAATGTGTGGATTGGTACAAGTAATGGATTGTATTGTTATGATTTGACTACAGACACTAGTGTGCATTATGTACATAATTCTCAGAATCCTTCTTCCTTGTCGCAGAATTATGTGACATCCATTACTTCTACACGAGATGATCAAGTGATAGTTGGTACGCTGTTAGGATTGAATGTATTTAATGCTTCTACTTCTGATTTTACTCGTATCCAGGCAAGTGAGGGCATGGAGATGCACGGCTTGTCTTGTAATTTTATCAATACCCTTTATGCGGATGATGAAAATGATATTGTGTGGGTTGGAACTGAAATAGGAGGAATAAGCAAAATGTTTTCTTCCCGTTTGTCTGTAGTGAATTATTATCATCAGCAGAATCTTTCGGGTAGTTTGTCACATAATCCGGTCAATTCGATAGTGGAAGATGAGTATCAGACACTTTGGGTAGGTACCGTAGAAGGGGGATTAAACTGCCGTTTGAAGGGGAGCGATTCTTTCTTGCATTATACCACTGAAACACCAGCCAGTTTGGCACATAATACTGTAAGTGTATTGATGTTAGGTGATGAGGACCGTTTGTATGTAGGTACCTGGGGCGGTGGACTTGGCTGGATTAATCGTAAACCATCTGCTTCTAAACGTTATATGCCCGTTCCGTTGAATGATCCTTTTGTGTCAAGTTTGGCTTTTGACCCTGTGAGTCATTTACTTTGGATTGGTACAATGAATAATGTGTATGTATATAATCCGGCTGATGGAAGTATTTCAGAGCCTTTCTTGAATGAAAGTAAAGAAATTATCAATCAGAATGCATTAGGAATGTGTATTACTCGCGAACGGGAACTTTGGATTTCTTCTCCGTTTGGCCTTTTAAGAGTAAATCTTTCTGCATACGAAAAGGGACAATTGAAATACAAAAAGTATGTCTATCAATTGGACAGCCCTGATTCCGGACATCGGGAACGTATCACTTCTATTTTTCAGGCAAAAGATGGGACTGTCTGGTTAGGAAGTAACGGAAATGGATTTTATAAAGCATTGAAAAAAGGAAATGATTATCAATTTCAAGCTTATACGAAGAATGATGGTTTGGTGAGCAATAGTGTACGAGGTATCTTGGAAGACTGGTACGGCAATATTTGGGTATCTACGGATAATGGTTTGTCATGCTTTAATGTGAAAGAAGAGTCATTCCGCAATTATAGTCAGATTGACGGTCTAATCTCTGATCAGTTTTATTGGAATGCCGGAGCTTTGTCGTTTGACAAGGAACGTTTGTTCTTTGGTAGTCAGAAAGGACTGACGGAGATACATCCGATGATTGAAGCTGAGCATCAGCGTAAGTTCCCTTTGGCTTTTACCCACTGTAGAGTGTTTGGACAGGAAGTTTTTCCTCAGTCAGGGGAAATAGTCATGCATGAAAGTGACAAGTCGTTATCAATAGAGTTTTCGGCACTTGATTATGCGTTAGAATCTCAGGCGCAATATTCATATCGTTTAAAAGGGTTTGATGACGCATGGGTAACTGTACCTTCCAATCGAAATAATGCGACTTATACCAATTTATATCCAGGAAAATATGTTTTCCAGCTTCGATATGCTCCTGATGGCAAACACTGGCTTGCGCATACAGAGGAATTGGTTATCGTAGTGCGTCCTTATTTCTATAAGACCCCCTGGTTCCTGCTTTCTGTCTTGTTTATTATCCTGTTTGGTGGTTATCGTATCCTGAGGTGGCGTTATCAGGCTATGAAGCGCCAGCAAGATTTATTGCATCAGATGGTGGAAGAACGTACTTCTGAGTTGGAGGAGCAAAAGAAACTGCTTTCCAATCAGACGCATGAGCTTTCGGAACAGAATCAGTTACTGAAAGATCAGAATGAGAAAATCACTACGCAAAAGAATCAGATTTTAGAGATGTCGCGTAAGGTAGAAGAACTGACCATTGACAAACTGGCATTTTTTACCAATATTACGCATGAATTCCGGACTCCATTGACGTTGATTGTCGGTCCTATCGAACGCGCTTTGAAATTGAGCTATAATCCACAGGTAATAGAACAGTTGCATCTGGTAGAGCGTAATTCAAAATATCTTCTTTCGCTGGTTAATCAGTTGATGGATTTCCGGAAAGTGGAGGAAGGACGTATCAAAATTGCCACTAATTATGGGAATCTGAGAGAATTTATGGCCGAGATTGTTCCTCCTTTTGCAGATTATGCGAAGAATCGTGGCATTGACCTTCAGCTGTATCTTCGCCTTGCCGATCCGATTCTGATGTTCGATGAGGATGTGATGCGTAAGATTATGACAAATTTAATCAGTAATGCTCTGAAGTTTACTCCAAAGGGAGGGAAGGTAGGCATATATGTAGGAGTTATTGGCAAAGAAAATGAGAAGAAGCTGTTCATTAGTGTTCGTGATACGGGAAAGGGTATTCCTGAGAATGATATGGAGCGTATTTTCATGCAGTTCTATCAATCCGATAACCGAAGCCTTGAGTCGGTCAGTGGTCAGAGTGGTACCGGCATAGGTTTGTATTTATGCCGGAAGCTGATAGATATGTTAGACGGTAAGATTTATGCGAAGAATAATCCGGTGAAAGGAGCCTCATTCCGCATTCTCTTGCCAGCTTTATATGGTGAGACTCAATCCCAGCCGGATTCTTCTGAGATAGAAAAAGAAGATACCGTGATAGATGTGCCTCGTAATGGAAAGATGGTTGTACTGGTAGTAGAAGACAATAAAGATATGCGCGATTATATTCGTTCTATCTTAGCCGAATATTATAATGTGTTGGAGGCCGCTCAGGGAGAAGAGGCCCTGAATATATTGCATTCTAATAATGTGGACTTTATTATTAGTGACCTGATGATGCCGGTTATGGATGGTATGGAATTATCTCGTCGTGTAAAGAATGACTTCTCCATATCTCATATTCCTTTCTTGATGTTGACAGCCAAAACTTCTGACGAAGCACGTTTGGAAAGTTATAAAATGGGTGCAGACGCATTCTTACTGAAGCCTTTCGATGAGAATATGTTGTTGGCCCGTATTTCCAATATATTGGAGAATCGAAGACGTTTCCAACAAAAGTTCTCAATTGATATGAATACTGATTCGTTGGAGGTGGATGAGAATTCTGGTGATAAGAAGTTCCTGAACAAAGCAATGTCAGTTGTAAAAGAAAATTATAAGAATCCGGACTTTGAGGTGAGTGATTTTATAGAGGCGGTTGGCATCAGCAAGAGTTTGTTGAATAAAAAAATGCAGAGCCTGACAGGACAATCTGCCGGCCAGTTCATTCGTAATTATCGTTTGAATCTGGCTCGTGAACTTCTGCTGAAGAATAAGGTAACCCGTACAATGAATATTTCTGAGATTGCATACGAAGTCGGATTTAATGACCCGAAATATTTTACTCGTTGTTTTACAAAGCATTTTAATGTAACTCCGAGTAGTTTGTTAGAAGATTGAGCATTAATCTTATTTCTTTGTCTTAGTCAGAAACCTGTGTCAATCGTCATAGGTTTCCGGCTTTTTTATGAGTATATTCTTTTTCCAGGGGTACTGTTTTACTCAGAAAGGTGGAAATTTTCATGATTTTCATTTATCCACCTATAAAAACCGTTTGTCCACCTTCTTCATTATTTATGTTTTTACATTTGGACCATTGAAATAAACGTTTTTTGTTAAATAAAGACTTCCGTACTATGAAACATGGCTAGAAAAAGTCAGTCTTGGTGCTGTTGAAATATGATGTATGAGGATAGAAGTCTGAGTTTTTAAGTGGAATATTACTTTATTAATAATTTAAATTTAATACCATTAAAATGAAAAAACATTTGATTTTTTCCGCAATGCTTGGTTTGTGTGCCTTGGGTGGTACGGCGATGTATCCCGTATCCGTCATGGCTGCTGTAGCACAATCACCGGCTATTAAGGTTAGTGGACAGGTGGTTGATGAACAAGGTGAACCCTTGTTGGGTGCTACTATTAGGGTGAAAGACACTTCAATCGGAACAACTACTGATTTGGATGGAAATTTCCAGTTGGAGGTGCCTGGCAATGCTGTCCTGCTGATAAGCTATGTGGGCTATAAGGAACGTGAGGTAGCAGTTCGTAACCGTGCTATCCTCGAACCTATTCAGTTGCAGAGTGATACTGAAATGTTAGAGCAGGTAGTGGTAATTGGTTACGGTACACAGAAAAAGTCAGATTTGACCGGTTCTGTGGCAGTAGTAGATGCAGAGGCCTTGAAACAAGTATCTCATTCCAATATTTCATCTATGTTGGAAGGTAAGGTTGCAGGTGTACAGATTACTTCTGACGGTCAGCCTGGTGCCGATCCTACTGTACGTATTCGTGGAGTTGGATCTTTCGGTAGTACTGCCCCGCTCTATGTTATCGACGGAGTACCGATGGGAACTTCCATTCGTGATTTCTCTTCTAATGATATTGAGACTATTCAGGTGTTGAAAGATGCTTCTGCAGCAGCTATTTATGGTTCTCGTGCGGCAAATGGTGTAGTTATCATCACTACCAAGCGCGGACAGAAGGACCAGCCGCTGAAAGTAGATTACAACGGATATTTTGGTGTGGACTACATTCCTAAAGGCGTGTATGATGTAATGGATGCTGATCAGTATAGTCAATATCTGGGTCAGGCTTGCGCCAATTCAAATACTCCGTTACCGGGAGGATATAGACTTGACAGTGCTACTGGGAAATACCATTTCCAGGATAATACCAACACCGACTGGTTCGATGAAGTATTTAAAACAGGTATCCGCCAGAATCACAATGTAAACTTGTCTGGAGGTAGTGCTCATAGCACCTATAACGTATCATTGGACTATTTTAACCAAAAAGGAACACTGGAAGGTGCTGGTCCTAATTATGAACGTTTTACGGCGCGTGTAAATAACTCCATGGATACTAAGTTTATCAAGTTCCAGACCAGCGTGGTCTATTCTCATTCAGACCAGGACAATATGGGATTGTCAAATGCTTCGGAATACGTGCAGGGATTGTATGGTGATGTTACCAATGTACTTCGTGGTACGTTACTGATGCAGCCGACAATCAAGGCCTACGATCCTTCCACTTGGGTACTTGACGACAAAGTAGGAGCAGCAAGTGACTATGATTATGATGCTTATGGATATGGTGTGTATTACGATGATATTCATGGTGATATTTCCGCTTCTAACCCCTTGCTGATTAATAATCTGTTACAACGTAATACTCGTGTAGACCGTTTTGTGGGAACTGCTTCAGCTGATGTGGATGTTCTTAAGATGTTTGGCCTAGAAAATAAGAATCACAAGCTGAATTATAAAATCAATTTGTCTTATAGTATGACCCATGCTAAGGACTTTACCTGGATTCCAGCTTGGGTGCAGAGCAACCGTGTTTACCTGGCTAAGAGTAACGAACGTCTGGATAAAAATTCACGTGATTACAAGGATGCGCTGATTGAGAACTTGCTTACTTATGATGGAACTTTCGGTAAGCACCATATTAACGTAGTAGCAGGTCAGACTTACGAAGAGGAAAATACAGATTTGTTGAACGGATGGGCATTGAATTTCACTGAACCGTATTTCTTGCAGCTTCAGAATGGTTCCGATACATATTCCTCAAGCTTCGAATATAAGCATGCCATTCTGTCTTATATCGGCCGTATCAATTATAACTATGATGATAGATACCTGTTCTCGGCTACTGTCCGTCGGGATGCAAGTTCTCGCTTGTCCAAGAATATTCGCTGGGGTACTTTCCCGTCTGTATCTTTAGGTTGGCGTTTTGATAAGGAGTCTTTCTTCCCCTTCAGCACGGATGTAGTAAATATGTTCAAGGTACGTGGAAGCTATGGTGAACTTGGTAATGAGAATATCGGTGAATATGTATATCAGGCTGTAATGTCACGTAATAATATGACTTACAGTTTCAATAACTCGCTTGTAACAGGTTCGGCTGTATCTACTTTTGTAGACAATAACTTGGCATGGGAAAAGAAGAAAACGTATAATGTGGGTATCGACCTTGCTTTGTTCAATAACCGTTTAGAGTTTACGGCTGAATGGTACAAAAATACAAGCACCGACCTGTTGTATAGTGTACGTGTTCCAGAACAGGCTGGTGTGTCTAATTCTACCGTTACAATGAATGCAGCTTCAATGAATAACTCCGGTTTTGAATTTGCAGCTACATATCGTAATCGTGATCACGCTTTCAAGTATGAAGTTTCGGGTAACCTCAGTACACTTCGTAACCGTGTGACTTCTTTGGGAATCGGTACAGATTCTTCTATTAACGGTGCATATATCACTAACGTAGGTCAGGAAATCGGTCGGTTTTACGGTTGGGTATACGAGGGAATTGCCCGTACACAGGAAGATTTGGATAACCATGCTACTCAGGACGGTGCCAATGTGGGTGACTGCCTTTACAAGGATGTAAACGGTGATGGAGTAGTAAACGGTGATGACCAGACAGTGCTGGGCAGCGGTATGCCGAAAATTAATTTCGGACTTAATGCTCGTTTCGAGTATAAGGGATTTGACTTGAGTATCGCTACTTACGGTGCATTAAACTATCATGTAGCCGATGATATTTACAATTCACTTAATTCTTGCTATGGTTATGGTAATAAGGATGTGGCTATACTCGATGCCAACCGTTTTAGTGAAGATGGAACGACTTATCTTTCCAACGTGCCGCGGACTTATGTAGTGAACAACGCCAGCTTGGCTTGGAACGATTTGTTCAGTTCACGTAAAATCCAGAATGCTGCTTATTGGAAGATTGCTAATGTGGAATTGGGCTATAACTTCCCCAATAAGTGGTTTGGTAAATATGTGTCAGATGTACGTTTCTATGTTTCCGCACAGAACCTTTATACGTTTACTGGCTATCATGGCTATAATGTGGATTATGCAGGAGGTACATTTACTCCGGGTTATAACTTCTGTTCTTTCCCGACTGCACGTACCTTCATGTGTGGACTTCATTTTACATTCTAATCGTTATACTATTAAAAAACATATCAAATGAAACTATATCAATATTCACTTGCCTGCATGTTGGGGCTTGGTATCTTAGCTTCTTGCGCAGACAGATTGGACCTGGTAAATCCTAACCAGCAGACTTCGGGGTCGTTCGGTTATACTATAGATGATTTGGAAGAAAGTGTGATTGCTGCCTATAATCATATCCGTATTGAGGGAACGTATGCACGTACAGGCTATACCATTGACATAACTCGTGGTGATGAGGTTTGGAACTCATCTCAACAATGGTACTTGCCTTTCGATGATTTGAATGTACCGTTTACTGATGCTATTACCTTTTGGCCTTGGCGTGACTGGTATTATACAATCAATACTTGTAACTTTATCATTTCACGTTGTGGTGAGGATGATAGTCAGCTTTCAGAACGAATGAAATATGTTAAGGGGCAAGCTCTTTTTCTGCGCGGATTGTCTTACTATAATTTGGCTGGCTATTATCAGAATCCGCCTCTGATTACAGATTATGATGATTATTCCACATTGGAAACAATATATGTGCCCAACAGTTCATACGATGCTGTACTTGATCAGGTAGAGAGTGATTTTAAGGATGCCATGGGAATGTTGCCATCACGTGATGAAGGAGGTGAATGGGCAAGTGGTCGTGCTACTTGTGGTTCTGCAGCAGGTTATTATGCTCGTACGCTGATGGTACGTCACAAGTTTACCGAGGCTCTCACTGTGTTGGAGGATATTATCGGTAAGAAGTATGGTACTTACCGGTTGATGCCTAATTACGGTGATAATTTCCGCGAAGGTTCAGCTTACGAAAACAATGATGAAAGTCTCTTTGAAGTACAATTCCTGGACTACGGTTCACAAGGAACCGATGACGAGTGGACACCGGTAAATACCAGTCCTAATGCTACACAGGGGCATGCTATTGAAAGTAACTTGGCTCCTGGTGCTTTCAGTGGCTGGTCTGATTTGGCAGCTTCACCTTGGTTGTACGAACTGTTTAAAGGTGAAAGAACTAAGGATGGTGGGTTAGATCCTCGTCTTTATTGGACGCTTGGTACGTATGAAAACGAGTGGGAAGGATTTGAATATGGTAATGTAGCCTATTCAAAAGTTCTTACGGCTGCTGACAAAAATATTATTACTCATAACGGTAATGGTGGTATTCCTATTGCGAAGAATACTAATTTCCGTACAGGGCTGTATAGTTCTGTTACGACAGGTTTGCGATGTGGTATTAACTTACGCTTGATGCGTTATTCTGACGTGTTGCTTCGTGCTGCTGAATGTGAGAACGAAGTAAACGGGCCTAACGAAAAGGCTATTGGCTGGATAAATGAGGTACGTAGTCGTACTGGTCTTCCGGATTTGAAGTTGGAAGATTTTGACACACCTGACAAGCTGTTCGAACAGATTGCTAATGTGGAACGTCCAAAGGAATTCGGTTGTGAATTCGGACGAGGCTTTGACCTTATTCGCTGGGGATTCTTTTATGATAACGGACGTTTGCAACAACTTAAGGAGCATGGCACTTTCCGTCGGTCCAATGATCCCGACAAGTTGCTTGAACCGGTTAGCTATAGCAGTATAGGTTCTGACTCTGAATTGAAATGCTCGTTCGATAGCTATTTACCGGGACATGAGTTCTTGCCTATTTATCAGGATTTACTTAACACGAATCCGAATCTGAAGGGAAATTCAGCCAATTATGGTACTGATAATTCAGCTTACTTTAAAGAGAAAGGATGGACGGTACGTCCGGTCGTAAATTTGGATGAATAAAAATAAAAGAAATGCTCTCCTTTTCCATTCCTTTATTGGGAATAGGGAGGCTTTAATCAAACTTAGTTTATATTTAGAATTATGAGACATCTCAATAAATTATTGTGTGCCTGTAGCTTTGTAGCCTTGGGGTTGCCGGTCTTGACAGGCTGTGAAGGTGGCGAACTATTTGATGTGAACGCACCTGACTGGATTTCCGATAAAGTGCAGGAAATAGAGGATTCAGAGAATAATAATCAGGAAGATATCTATACATTTGGAAGTACTGATTACTCAAGTGCATTTTGGACTGAGTTTTCTAAGTATTATGTGGTTCCAGATGGTAAAATATGGACTGCTGAATTTGAACTCCATATTGATCCGAATGCAACAAATACTTATAAGAATTTTGCTCTTGTTATGACTAATGATGTAGATCGTGAGGGTGAAGGATATAAGGAGTATGGTGTAATGCGATATGACCATCAGCCGTCTGGTAATTCAGAATGGGGAAGTTATATAAATCGTTCTTACGTACAGAGTGCACTTACTTTTGAGACTGATACTGATGAAGGTATTGAAAAACTTGGAGGAAAGGTTACACTTACAGTAGATAGAACAGTAGAAGACTTTTTTGCCGTTACGATGACCAATGGTGTCGTGACTAAGACTTATGAACAACCCTATGAGTGGGAGAACTTGAATGCAGAAGCAAGCAATACCAATATTCGTTGTTTCCTTGTTGTGGAAGGTTCTTACATTGATTTCCTTAGCTCAAAAATAGGAACTACAGGTGGTAATGTTTCTGCAGATAAAAATCCGAAATCAATGGTACTGAAAAATGTACCACAATATGTGGATGCTGGGACTTCTCTTGAAGAAGCTATGGCTGGAGTTACAGCGGAAGTTACTTTTGAAGATGATGCAACAAAAATTGTTTCTGCTTCTGAACTTAGTTTCACTGCAATTCCTGATATGGATACTCCGGGTGCAAAGACACTTGTTGCTGCATATAACAAGACTTTTAGAGGCGAGAATTGTGATGCACCTATTATGGCCTATGCTAATTTTGAGGTGGTAGAAAAAATCGTATCTATTGAGGTGACAACTCAACCAACTTATACTACTTACTATTATTATACATCGAAAGCTACAGAGGGATTGGATGGACGCACTTTAGCTTTTGATCCTACAGGAATGGTTGTTAAGGCGACTGATTCTTCTGGAAAAACAAGAATACTTGATAATTCACAACTTACGTTCTCTTCTGTTCCAGCGACTGAAGGTTCTCACAAAGTAACTATTACTGCTGCTGAGGGAGTTACTGCAGAGGTTGATGTAAGAGTTTCCGAATCTATATCTTCATCAATTCGCTATACTGAAACTGTTGGGGCAACTGATAATACAACAGGGTTCTTAGGAGCTTATTCTGATAACTTTAAGGTGGAGGTTGGTGAAACGAAATCTATTAAATTTACTAACTACACAAATTTACAAGCCAACTGGAATAATTTTGTTGTAGCGCTCAAAAGGAATGATAATAGTTTGTATTATTGGCTTCGTGCAGATAATTATGGAAGAGATGCTGCTGATGTAGAAATAGCATTTGCTCATAGTGGAACGCAGTGGGTTAATCAGACGTGGGAAGAATGGCTCCAAAGTATGAATGGTGCAGAAGTTACAGTCTATGTTACAAATTGTGGTAATGGTACAGCAGATGTTCAGATTGAAATGATTGGTAATGATGGTCAGCTTGATACTCAGTATTATTTGGGAGCTAATACCATAAATCCTGAAGATTTGTATTTTGCACTTTCTGTAGATGGTTGCCATCTTGTCTTTTAATAATTATTTTTCTTAATCATACATGCCGTTATTCTTATGAACGACGGCATGTCTTAAATAAAACTTACAAATGAAAAAACTATCATTTCTTTTCATATCCCTGCTGACAGCGTTTGCTTTTACGGGTTGTACTGATGGTTTGGATAATATCGAATACAATCCAAGCAACGGGGTGATTTTGTCAGCTCCTGTGTCGGCTGCGGCAACAAGTTCTTCACTGACCGTTACTTCTACGATGAACGGTAATGTGGGTGTCGTACTTAAAAAAGGTTTCTGCTATAGTGCAAACGTACAGAATCCTACTATCAAAGATTATGTAGTAGATGCAGATGAAAACTTCAGTGCTACTATCACAGGTCTGATGGGAGGAACTACCTATTATATTCGTGCATACGTTTACGGTGACAGTCGTTATGTCTATTCGGAGACATTTACGGTTACTACGGGAGTAGCTTCTCTCGAAGAATATGTAGCACCGGCTTATGTAGATAACTATGTGGATATTGCAGCTTGGTCTAGCCGAGGAAAGTGGAATCTGGCTAACGTACATGACCCTACAGTGGTACTGGCTGAGGATGGATATTATTACATGTATCAGACAGACGCTTCATACGGTAATGCTCATCAGGCAGGTGGACACTTTCACGGACGTCGTTCGAAAGACTTGGTGAACTGGGAATATTTAGGAGGTACCATGAAAGAACTTCCTGAATGGGTTATTCCGAAGTTGAATGAAATTCGTACTGAAATGGGATTGGAAGCTACTACGGCTAACTCAGCTGATTTCGGTTACTGGGCACCTTGTGTACGTAAAGTAAAAGATGGATTGTACCGTATGTATTATTCTATCGTTTGTCCTGGAACAATAAGTGGTGATGGTACCTGGAGTGAACGTGCTTTCATTGGTTTGATGGAGAATGATAATCCGGCTAACAATGACGGATGGGTAGATAAAGGCTATGTAATTACCAATGCTTCGGATAAGGGATTAGACTTTAATGTGGCAGCGAATAATTATGAAAATAGTTATTATAAATGGAATGCCATCGATCCGAGTTACTTTATTGACAAGGACAGCAAACATTGGTTGATTTACGGTTCCTGGCATAGTGGTATCGCTTTGGTGGAACTGGATGCAGAAAGTGGTAAGGTAAAGGCTGAACTGCCTAAGCCTTGGGGTACTACAGGGGAAGAAATTGCTGCGTATGGGAAACTGATAGCTACCCGCAACATGCGTAGTCGTTGGCAAGCTTCGGAAGGTCCGGAAATAATTTATCATGATGGATATTATTATTTGTTCCTGGCATACGATGAGCTGTCTGTGGCTTACAATACCCGTGTGGCACGTGCCGAACATATTGAAGGCCCGTATTTTAGTATGGATGGTACGAATGTGACTACAAATGGAGGTGATATTCTTCCAGTGGTAACACATCCTTACAAATTTAATGGTAGCGATGGCTGGGTAGGTATTTCTCATTGCTGTGTATTTGATGATGGAAATGGCAACTGGTATTTTGCCTCACAAGGACGTTTCCCGAAAAATGCGGGAGGCAATGCATCAAGTAACGACCTCATGATGGGGCATGTACGTAAAATCCGTTGGACAGAAGATGGCTGGCCGCTTGTAATGCCTGAACGTTATGGTGCTGTGCCGCAGGATAAAATAGAAGAAAGTGAGCTGATTGGTAACTGGGAACATATTGACCTTTCTTATTCTTTCGGAAATCAGAAAACTTCTACTCAAATGACGTTGACAGACGATCATAAAGTGTCTGCAGGACCTTGGGCAGGAGTTACATGGTCTTATGATGCAGAAAATCAGGTTTTAACAGCTAACGGTGTAAAGCTGTATTTGCAGCGTGAAACTGATTGGGAGGCATCTCCGAGAACTCACACTATCGTCTATGCAGGTTATGGCGGTAATAATAAGACTTATTGGGGAAAAAAGAGCAAATAACTCCGTTTGTATCCTCATGCAACTATAATGTGGAGAATATAACAAAAAATGAGTAATTCTGCTTGCAGTATTACTCATTTTTTGTTTTGATTTTCTATGTAATGTTTTATTGCATTTTTGTTTATGTAAGCCATGAAACACATCATCTTTTCATTTTGTTTGTTGGCTGCAGCAAGCGCAGCTTACGCTTCTTCTCCTAAGAAGTCGTCGGTCATCCCGGCCAGCAAAGTCATGACCCATGACCCAGTGCTGGCTAAGCAGGGTGATACCTATTACCTCTTTGCTACCGGACAGGGAATTTCCGTCATGTCTTCAAAAGACCTGAAGAACTGGAAGTTTGAAAAACCGGTATTCGAGGAAGCACCGCAATGGGCGGTAGAAACCGTGAAAGGTTATAACGGACACACGTGGGCACCGGATATTATTTTCCATAACGGACTTTATCATTTGTTTTATTCATGTTCGGCATTTGGAAAGAATACTTCCGCTATCGGTCATGCTACGAATCCTACACTCGACCCTTCCAGTCCTGATTTCAAGTGGACAGACCATGGAAAAGTAATTCAATCGGTACCTAACCGGGATATGTGGAACGCCATTGATCCCAATATCATTATTGATGAAAACGGTACACCCTGGATGAATTTCGGCTCATTCTGGGATGGCATCAAGATGGTAAAACTGACCCCTGATATGAATGGAGTGGCCCAGCCGGAAGAGTGGTATTCACTTTCTCGCCGTCAACGAACCTTTAATCTGGATGAAGAGAATGCGGGTGACGGAGCGGTTGAGGCGCCTTTTATCATGAAGCACGGTGATTATTATTATCTGTTCGTATCGTTTGATTATTGTTGCAAGGGATTGAAAAGCAACTATAAAGTCATGGTGGGACGTTCGAAGGCTGTCACAGGGCCTTATTTAGACAAAGACGGAAAGGCCATGGATAAGGGAGGCGGCTCATTAGTGATTCAGGGCAATAAGGACTATGCCGGAGTAGGCCATAATGCAGCCTATCATCTGGGCGGGAAGGACTATTTTATCTCCCATGCCTACTCTGTGGCAGAAGAAGGAGCCCCCAAATTGATAATTCGTGAAATGACCTGGACACCTGACGGATGGCCGGTTGTCAACTTCTAAAAGTGATGCTTGCAGGGATGCCGCAGGGAGTATTTTCCTCCTGAGCGGCATCTTTTTTGTGTCGATATTGCATGATTTGTGATAGCTTTTTAGCGAAAATTTTATTGTTGATTTCACACCTAATCTCTATTTTTGCCTTGATTAGTAATTATTTGGAAAAACACCTATGAAAAAACAAGTATTTTTTGGCACATTGGCGTTATTAGCCTCTCAGGCATTTGCCCAGCAGGCAGTGGTCACCGGCCCTGATGCTCGTTTGAAACTCGACTTTCAGTTGCAGGATGGCAAGCCTGTCTATTCGGTGACCTACGATGGAAAGACCGTGCTGGAGAACTCTCCTCTCGGCTTTGTATCCAATATCGGTGACTTCAGCCGTCAGATGAGTTTTGTCGGCCAGCAGGCGGACAAGGTGGAAAAGACGTACACGCAGGACCGTATCAAGTGTTCTACGGTGAATTATTCTGCCAACAAGCTGACTGTAACCCTTGAAAATGCGGAGAAGAAGAAACTGGACATCGTGTTCCAGTTGAGTAATAACGACATTGCCTTCCGCTACGAGATGCCCCAGTATGGCGAAACGGCCTGTATGGTCATTGAAAAGGAAGCGACCGGTTTTGACTTTCCTTCTGCCACTACCACGTTCCTTTCTCCGCAGAGTGACCCGATGATTGGTTGGATGCGTACCAAACCGAGCTACGAAGAGGAATATGTGCCGGATGAACCGGTGGCTACCCCTTCCAAATACGGTGAGGGCTATACTTTCCCGGCTCTGTTCCATGTGGGAGACAACTGGGCGCTGGTATCGGAGACAGGTGTGCGCAGCCTGTATTGTGCTTCCCACCTGAGCGATGCGACCAAAGACGGCCTTTACAGCATTGCTTTCCCGAATCCGGGCGAGATGAACGGTTTGGGTTCTTCTACTCCGGGACTGGCCCTTCCGGGTGCAACTCCGTGGCGTACCATTACGGTGGGTAGTGGACTGAAGCCGATAGTGGAAACTACCGTTCCGTTTGATGTGGTGGAACCGCTGTATGAGCCTTCGCAGGAATACAAGTTCGGCCGTTCTACGTGGAGCTGGATTATGTGGCAGGATCCGAGTATCAACTACGATGACCAGATTCGTTTCATTGACCTGGCCAGTGAAATGGGGTATGAATATACGCTGATTGACGGAGGCTGGGAAAAGAATATTGGCCGTGACCGTATGGAAGAGCTGTTCAAGTACGCTCACCAGAAGAACGTGGATGTGTTTGTGTGGTATAACTCCAACGGTTACTGGAACGACGCTCCGCAGGATGCCAAGCAGTGCATGAGCAACTCGGTAGCCCGCAAGAAAGAGATGAAATGGCTGCAGAAGTGCGGCGTGAAGGGCTTGAAGGTAGACTTCTTCGGCAGTGACAAGCAGCAGATGATGGGGTTGTACGAGGACATCCTGACCGATGCCAATGAATACGGCCTGATGATAATCTTCCATGGCTGTACGATTCCTCGCGGTTGGGAACGCATGTATCCCAACTATGTGGGCAGTGAGGCGGTACTTGCTTCTGAGAACCTGATATTCAACCAGCACTTCGATGACATGGAGGCTTACAATGCCTGCCTGCATCCGTTTATCCGCAATACCATCGGCTGTATGGAGTTTGGCGGTACACTGCTGAACAAACGTCACAACCGTACGAACGACGGAGGTACCATCCGCAAGACGACGGACGTGTTCCAGCTGGCTACGGCAGTGCTATATCAGAACCCGATTCAGAACTTTGCGCTGGCTCCGAACAACCTGACAGATGCACCGGCACTGGCCATCGACTTCATGAAGGAGGTACCGACCACTTGGGATGAGACGGTATTCCTGGACGGTTATCCGGGCAAATACTGTGTGCTGGCCCGCCGCCACGGTGACCGCTGGTATGTAGTGGGTGTAAATGCGCAGAAAGAACCGTTGAAGCTAAGCCTGAACCTGCCGATGTGGGAGAAAGGCGAAACGGTTTCCTATTATCTGGACGACAAGAAACGTCAGCCGCAGCTGGAGGAACTGAAAATCAAGAATCCGGCAGAGGTGAAAGTCGTAATTCAGCCGGAGGGAGGTATTATTCTGACAAAATAATTTGAGGAGTTTTCAAAAGAGAAAAAGCGTGATTTTTTAGTGGAAATCACGCTTTTCTCTTTTTAATTTATAACTTTGCATCCTAACTCATTGAATTATGGAGAATAATCAACTTTTTATTTACAATACACTGACCCGCAAGAAGGAACTGTTCGTGCCTTTGCATGCTCCTCATGTGGGCATGTATGTGTGTGGTCCTACCGTATACGGTGACGGACATCTGGGACATGCGCGTCCTGCCATTACGTTTGATATTGTGTTCCGCTACCTGACTCATTTGGGCTACAAGGTACGTTATGTACGTAACATTACTGATGTGGGCCATCTGGAGCATGATGCAGACGATGGTGAAGACAAGATTGCCAAGAAAGCACGTCTGGAACAGCTGGAGCCGATGGAAGTGGTGCAGTATTATCTGTTGCGTTACCACAAGGCAATGGAAGCATTGAACGTGTTGCCGCCCAGCATCGAACCGCATGCATCCGGACACATCATCGAGCAGATTAAGCTGGTGGAAGAGATTCTGAAAAACGGATATGCATACGAAAGCAAGGGTTCTGTGTATTTCGATGTAGCGAAGTACAACAAAGATCATCACTATGGTGTGTTGTCAGGACGTAACCTGGATGATGTGCTGAATACGACCCGTGAACTCGACGGACAGGATGAAAAGCACAATCCGGCCGACTTTGCTTTGTGGAAATGTGCGCAGCCAGAACACATCATGCGCTGGCCGTCACCATGGAGTAACGGTTTTCCGGGCTGGCATTGCGAGTGTACCGCTATGGGACGCAAATATTTAGGTGAAACTTTCGATATTCACGGAGGAGGAATGGACCTGGTGTTCCCGCATCATGAATGTGAAATTGCACAGGCTGTGGCTTCAGAAGGTCATCAGATGGTACGTTACTGGATGCACAATAACATGATTACTATCAACGGACAGAAGATGGGTAAGTCATTGGGTAACTTTATCACCCTGGATGAGTTCTTTACAGGCTCTAACAAGTTGCTGACACAGGCTTATTCACCGATGACTATCCGTTTCTTCATCCTTCAGGCACACTATCGCAGTACAGTGGACTTCAGTAACGAAGCGCTGCAGGCTGCTGAAAAGGGCTTGGAACGTCTGTTGGAAGGTGTGAAGAATCTGGATCGCATCACTCCGGCGAAAGCTACTTCAGGCATCGAACCGAAAGGCCTGCGTGAGAAATGCTACGAGGCTATGAACGACGATTTGAATACACCGATTGTTATTTCTCATCTGTTTGATGCAACCCGTATGATTAATACGGTAATTGACAAGAAGGCTACCATCAGCGCCGAAGATCTGGAAGAACTGAAGAGTGTGTTCCATCTGTTCGTGTTCGATATTCTTGGTCTGAAAGCGGAAGCTGAAAACAATGCAGCACGTGAAGAAGCTTACGGAAAGGTGGTTGACATGCTGTTGGAACAGCGTATGCAGGCTAAGGCCAACAAAGACTGGGCTACAAGCGATAAGATTCGTGACAACCTGGCTGCTTTGGGATTTGAAGTGAAAGACACCAAGGATGGTTTCACTTGGAAATTAAACAAGTAATCGAATAGTGATTCTTATAAAAAAGGAAGGGGTACCGGTTGTTCCGGCACCCCTTTTCTTGTAGTATATCTGTGTTATTTTTTCACAGGAATTTCAATGCGTTTCCCGTCTGCCTGTACGGCGTAAAGTTTGGCATTTCCCAGTTCCACTCCTGCTGGGATATCATAGCTGAACATGTTGAAGAAGTATACCAGTTCTCCTTCTGCACTGTTTTTACGTAATTCAAATGCTACGGCATTTTCTCCATTCTCAACGGTATATTTCCGTCCGGAAACTGTATAGGATATGTTCGGACTGACGGCTTTTACCTCTCCTTCAAACTGTGTGTAATATCCGGTGTCCGAAGGTTTCGTGTCGAGTCCGGTATCTCCCGCCTTACGGTCTTCAATATACTGGAAAGCATGTTTGGGTTTCGGGAATTTTTTCATGAAAGTCTTGGCTTCCTGAATCATTTCTTCCGTTACCTTATATTTCCAGGTACCGTACTGTTCAATCGTGTCTTCTCCTGGGATAAAGAAACCCCATAAATCGAAGAAGTCAGTCAAATCTTCTCCGGCAGCTTCACTGGCTTTCATGGCAAATTTGAGTTGTGCACCTCCTGGGTCACTCTCGGTAATCCGGTCTTCACGCAGCAATTTGAATAATGTCTGCCAGAACTTAGGATTGTGTCCGCAACGATGGTAGTAATTCCACAACTGCCAGTTCATGCGCATGTGTGTTTCTGTGTCTTCTCCCTGATGGGTGGCATCTCCCATATTATACCACGCTTTTTTGCGTACGAAACGGGAATCTGCCAAATCATTCAGTTCACTTCCTCTGGAGCAATATTTCCCCAGTTTGTACAGAATGTAGTTAGAGAACAGATTGTTCGATGATTCCGTACTGCCCGGCCAGTTGATAGCAGCCTGATGGATGTGGCCTATTTCATGTGCGGGGCCCCAGGCATTGTCCTTGTTGGCCATTACATTTTCTTTCAGCAGGATATTGTTCAGGTAGGTGTATACGAAGCCGATGCAATAGTCTGTAGCCCACATGTAACTTCCTTCCGGCGAGATGGCAAAAATATGGTTGTTGACTTGTGAAGGACGTACATCTTCAATACCCATCAGCTCTTGTTCCCATCCGATAATGTCATCCCATAAGTTGATGGCCGATAGTATCTGGTTGGGCACAAACTCCTGCATCTTGGCTGTGTGGAAATAGAACATGATACGTTCGCCACGTACGCAGAAATATTTATGCGTTGCTTTTTTCAGTAATTCCGCATATTTCTCATCGGTCTTATGTTCTTTCAGGTCGAAGAATCCGGTGACTTTTCCGCTTCCCATTGGGATATGGATTTTAACGGGCTGGGCATCAGGAGAGGTCAGGTCGGTGTTGTACATCACAAACAGTTGGCCTTCTTTGCGCATGGTCAGTTTGTTGATGCCCGGAGATAAGAAATACACTTCACCGCTCACGTTGGTCTGTTTATATTCTTCTCCGCTTTCCCAGATGCTTTGTAGCGATATTTGCTGTCCGTGAGTGTCGCCTACCAGTACGATGATTTCATCTCCTTGCTGAACCGAGATGCCAGTCGGGTTGTCCAGGTTACTGTATTTCTTGGTCATTAATTTAGTAGCCCATTCTTCCGGAATACTATAAGGAGCATATTCCCGGATACGGAATTCCTTTTCGTGTGGGTCGTACGTATTATTCTGTAATGCTTTGGCCAGACGGACAAAATAATCGGGAAGCGCATTGATTTGTTCGTCGGTAACTCCTTCTTTCAGCGCACTGCAAGTAACGTCACTGAAGACGGTGAGCAAGGTATTTTCTAATGTGTTTTCCTGATTATAGCGGTAGAACTCCATTTCATCGCAGCTTACGAAGTTGCCTGCACCCGATTTCACTTCAAACTTGATACCGGTTACTTTCTGGGTAGTCTTGAAAGAAATCTTTGAAGGAGCATTCTGCATACGGAAATTGTATGTGCCATATTTTGTCCAGTTGGAATGTCCTTCATCTGTAGCAATCAGCAGGTCGAGTTCCCCAAAATTTCCATTTCCGGCACGAGTGTAATAAATCAGGTAGTCAATATCAGCACCTCCCTGGAAGTAATATTCCAATGTGACTGGGAAATTAGCCGACTGTCCCCAAACTGAATGATAAGGGTTGGCCCCATCAGCCGAGAATTTGCCATCCCAGGTATTTTCAATACCTTGTCCTGGCTGGAATTCGCTGGCTTTTCCTCCTGAAGGAATAACCTTGATGTCTTCACTAATGACAATGTCGGAAGAGGCATATTGCGTGACATTGATAACATAATTCTGAATGGGAGACAATACTTTGACTACCGCATTTCTGCGTTCGCTAGAGGTGTTGGCAGTAACGGCCAGCTTGATTTGTGCACCGTTTTCTTTTTCCTCTTGCGTAGACACATAAAGCCAGTCAGCATCAGTTTCTGCTTTCCATTCATTGAGTGAGAGGGTGGTCTTTATGGGAATGAAGATGGTTTCAGCGGCACTGCCGAACTCTTTGGTGAGATCTGTTTCTTCAATAGCAAAGGTCCCGTTTTTCAATGTTTCTTTGTCTTTGCATCCAGAGGAGGAGAAAATAAGACATAACAGGCCAATCAGTGTAAAACTAAAAAGATTTTTGTTCATAGAAATTTAGATTTGAGTGGCAAGAGGCTGTCTCAAAATAGAGTTGGGATGGCCTCTTTTGCTTTATTTCAAATT
>OGYG01001001.1_pt1 | contig 22070 bp, 20 predicted proteins | sample 1576481 | NCBI WGS metagenome assembly OGYG01 (sample SAMEA3541497, study PRJEB24748) | human gut metagenome | biome: human gut; feature: human-associated habitat; material: faeces | place: China | collected 2012 | reverse complement strand
CGGCAAGTTCCTGAAGCGCCGCTTGGTTTCCAATCCTCATTGATCGTTATCTCCGCTTTCCATGGTGTTCCGTGCATCCCGCAGCACTTGAGCAATGTCGGCCACAATGGTCATGCCCTTATCCTCCAACTGCTTGGGCAGGAAGTCATATTTGTCGTTGACAGCAATATATCGAGCATGGGGAAAGCTGAGGGTCATGTTCCAGAAAGGTTCTTGGATAAACATAGGAGTCATTCGACCAACGCCCAACTCCAGGAACAGAATTTTGCTGTCTTTGTGTTCCAGTACGTAGCGAGAAATTTTTTCGTACTGTTCTTCATATTTCTTTCCTTGCAGGAAATTCCCATATCCTCGCACCCAGGGGAAAGCCTCGCCACCGCAGTGCGGACACCGGGGAATGAGATCCGTGGGAATCTTCGTGCCATCCCCCATAGCGGCCACCATATCAGCCACTGGCTTTACCGCATCCCAGGTGTCATCGGTACAGCAGGCGGCACACTGGAAGAACCGGTGATCTCCCTGGATCTCCGCCACCTTCTCCTCCGGGTAGAGTTTGACAAACTGGGTATCCTGGTTGGTGGTGAGGATGAAGCAGTCCTTGCCTTTCAACAAAGCGTCTAGATCCAGATAGGGATGACGCACAGGTGCGGTCTGGGTGGTGTGAAGGAAGGTGGCAAGATACCCCCAATACTCTTCCCGGGTCTCCCAGGGGTGCATCATCCCTGCAAAAGCACCTTTGAAGTGGTACTTCTCCGCAAAAGGCCGGAAGTATTTCCGGTAGGAGTCGTTGTCCTCGTAGTAAAAATCTCCGCCACCGGCAGCGGACAGACCGGAGGCCCCGCCCACTACCACACAGTCAGCTTCCTTTACCTCCTGTACCAACCGATTGATCTGTTCGCTATACGGCAGCGGCTTTTTGTCAGTCAGCTGATAAGGCGTACTGCCGGAAGCATAGATATGATAGTACTTGGAATAATTCATCTGTGCCTGCATGACCAAATCATCATAGAAGTTCATTGTCATCATTCCTTTCGAGCGGGTGTTATTTTTATTATTACTACAACTCATATTAGCATTTGCTTGCGCCGCTGTCAATATGTTGTTATAATAAAAATAACATCAAAAAGGAGATTTGCCATGAAATACCCCACCCGGCTTAGCGATGCCGTTCATATTTTAGCCTTTATCGCTCTGTACCCAGACTGCGACCTGACCAGCAACAAACTGGCAGAAAGCGTTCAAACCAATCCTGCCTATGTACGCCAGCTCATGTCCGCCTTGCGGAAAGGAGGGCTGCTGGTCAGCGTGAAGGGACATCCTCGGCCTGCCCTGGCTCGTGAGCCGGAGAAAATCACTCTGCTGGATGCCTATCGAGCAGTAGAGGGCAACAAGCCTCTGCTCCATCAGGACATCCACACCAATCCTGCCTGTGGCGTGGGTGTAAATATCCAACTGGTGCTGCGGGATTTTTACTTGGACATTCAAAAAACAGCGGAACAAAGAATGCAAGAAATCACGCTGAAAGATGTGCTGGAACAATATCACATGAAGTTGGAAGGGATGCCCTTGCAGCGTTTATAACGGATCGATTTTCAGAAGCTCTTCCATTTGGGACAAAAATTCTTCTGAACGGGAAATACAAGACCTCCTTGCGATTCTATACTGAGAACCGGAGAGACCTATGCCCCGTATGGGTATTCTGCTTTCCAGAAAAGGAGGTTTCAAATATGCAGGAAAAGTACAATATCACAGGCATGACTTGTGCGGCCTGCCAGGCTAGGGTAACATCTGCATATGATAGAACTTCACTTTTTCCTCGAACGGCAGTCCCGGATCAATGCCAACTTCTTCCCACATCACACCATACGGTGTGCCGCCATCTGTATATCCGGCGATAAAAGCAAAACGATCATCGCATTCCTCATACAGTTCTGCCAGCCGTTCCCGTTCTTTCGCTTCCCGCTCCATTCTCCGTTGCCGAAGCCGCTGTTCTTCAGCCCGTTTAATCTGGTCAAGCTGCTCCTGTGTATAATTGACTCCAAGCTCCTGCAAATCTTTAGCGGCAGTCACAGCATCCACATGAAAGCGTTCCCGGTAATGCATGTTCATCTTTTTCGGTGAGCCGGTATAGGTGAGCAGCCACTGCTTACCTTTTCGGAGGCGTGCTTCCTTTCGCTCGGCCTTCGTCAGTTTCTTTTCCTTTGCCATTTACGGAATCTCCCGGATTTTTTGCTGATGATTTTGGATTGCGCTTTTTCGGTGCTGTCAGCTCATGGCTCAAAGAAAGCAGGTCTTTGATGGCATCATCCAGTTCCGGTTTGCCAAGCTGAATACTGACCCATTTTTCCTTGTTCATGTGATAGGCTGGAAAATAGCCGTCCTGCCCGCGAAGAGAACCGATCAGCAGCGGATCACTTTTCACATTGAGAACATCAATGATGCCTGCCTCCGGCAATCCCAATTTATCAGCAGATACTTCCAGAACCACACCATACCATTTATTATTGTCGTTGTGCCGCAGCACTGCATTCCAGTCATGCTAGGGATATTCCGGTTCTGTGCCGTACTGCTGACGTATCCATGTAAATAATTCTTGTCGTGTCATACCACGTTGCAAGCGAAGTCAATCTATGTTGCACTTCCCACTGCATCCTCCATTTCCACAGAATTCGCAGCCATGTGTATGCCCATGTCCATAGTACCATCGTCCATAGCGATAACCATAGTGGGGAGGACAATGAGCACAATCTCCCGTGCATCTGCCTGTACTTTTAGGCTTAGGACTGCCAGCCATGGCCATTCCCATCAGTATACTGCTGAACAGTCCCGGCTTCCTCGGTTGTGCCTCTTTAAGCGGAATTTTCTCGTCAGACTCATCCGGATCAGCATATGGAATGCCACTGCGCTTTGAAATTTTCCTAATCAGCGACTCGTCCACACCATAATCACATAACTCATTCAGCCCATTTTCTGTGAAAATCGCATCTGTCGAGTTAACCAGCTGATAGATGGATTCCTCATCTGGCAGATTAGGAAGCAGTGTCAGAACATCCTCCTCTGTAAAGTGCGTTGGTTTGGAAGTAATCTTATCAATCAACTCAAACACCGGTTCCGGATTAGGAAGACAGCTCAGCAGCGTATCCAGCTGTTCCCCCGTATAAGCATCCACTGTTGTCTGAATCAATTTTTCCAGTGCTTCTTCATCTTCGATTTGCCCGCTATCTGCAATCTCTGCAACTTCCGCGGCTCGAAACCGGACTCCCGCTGCTAATGCTCTGCGAAGAATGCTGGTAGCTGTGCGCATATCTACATACTGAATGCAGTCACATATTTCCTCAGACGGACTTCCATCCGGTCCGAAGTTCGTGATAGAGGCCAGACGGCTGTACTGTGTACTCTCCTGCCATCCGCCATATCGCTCATAATATTCAGCCCAAGTCACTTAGCCGCACCTCCTCCGCACTGCATCGCCATCAAAAATCATCTAATGCAGCATCTATCTCTTCAATTCGGTCAATCCAGCCCAAGTCGGATTTCTTCTTGGTTGCTGGCCTTTTCTTATCCCCGACAGCCACTTCAAACCGTTTCTCTTCTGTCCCGAACAAACCCTTCACCTGAATTCTGAAATCCGGCTTGTTGTTAGTCAGTCCCTGCATGAGCTGTACATTTTTGTACCTGGGCAGGAGAATTTGACAAATAACTTGAATGTCTTGCTCCTTAAAACAGGGAGCCGCCATAAACTTTTTCGTTATGTAAGGCTTTATATCTGTCAGAACCTGTGACATAGAGGCTTTCTTTCGATTATCAGCCATAATAATCCTCTCTATTAAAAATTCACTACAGATATTAAACAGTGGATTCATCAAATGCTGTTTTTATGTTATTCCGATATATCTGCATTATCGCATTAGATTTCCTGCACTATTTTATTGAAAATAAGATGTGTGAAAACATCGTCAACTTGTCTAGCAATTTTCTTTGAATCTACCAGTGTACCAAGCTCAATATTTCCTTCTTGTCCGTGATAGGATAAATTTGCAGATGTAATCAGTGTTTGTTGCTCATCAACTGAAATTACCTTTGCGTGTAAAGCAGCCATAGAATCCTTACTTCCTGCAAAATTGTATATATGTAAAAAATCTTCCTTTATACCGACAAAGTTTGTCAAATCCTTTTTGGTCCTCAATATTATTCACAAAAAATTTTACATAAATACCCTTTTGGCTTTTCTCAATAAGAACATCAACAAGATCCGCAAAGTATCCAGACAATGAATATCCTGTAATCAAAACATATCGTTTTGCCCCTCGGATCATCCCTTCAACGGTATTCTTAGTGGATTTTGCTCTAACAGAAAAAGACGGAGGTACTGTAGCTACTAATGTAGCGGTTATAGCTTTTTCTTCGGCAGAAGCCGCCGTAACTAATTGATAGATCTCTTCTGCCTGTTCCTGTGACAACGAAGGGTATCGGTTCATTATTTGTGCGATGGATTGTTTTGTATTCCCGATTCTATCCGCTTCAATTTGTCCAAGTAAAATATCTAAATTCACATTTCCAGTTGACATAATTCGCACACCAACTCCCTGAAATACGACTCTCGTTCGCGACATGCAATAGGGACTACCAAGCCACGATCAAGCATACGGTTTCCATTTTCACAAGCTGTTTCGGATATCATACAACAGGAATGGCAGGCTGCTCCGTTAAGGTTATTTCCAGCCGGAGCGTTGCTCATACATTCCGGATCATTGGTACAGAGAAGCGCCTCTTGGAATGCATCTTTCATCAAAGGAACCAATTTACCAATGTTACCAAGTTCCACCAAACCTCCCAATGACCCTTCCTTGTCTGCACTACCTGTATACAGGAGAATGCCGGTCATTTTTTCACTAAAGTAAATTCTTTCTCGTATTGCCGAAGATGAATATCCAGATGTCATCGACATTTGCTTAATTAACAAATGTGCGAAAGTGTGCATTAAAACATAGGTTGCATTTCTCTTTACATTTAATGTCCAGCCTTTGGCATTGCAGAACTCCTCATAGCACTCTTCGTATCTCCGTGAAAGTGCCTTTACTGACGGAATAGCAAGCCACTTCTCTAATGTTTCCTTATTAAACTCGATGAAAACACCTTCGCCATTGACCTCAGCCGCCGGCAACCATTTTTCACTCTTTCCTTTATTAAGATAAACAATATTAGCCTGGACATCTGCATCCGGATCAGGCGCATCTACGCGAGTAAAGCCAAGCAATACTTTCACTTCACGAAGGCGAGTTATTCTGATAACCCTACTAAAATAAGGCTTCAGATATGCTGGCAAGCTGTCCTCCTCCGCTTTGAAGTGTTTTTTATTAGAAGCATAAGCAGGATCATTATGATGAGTGATAGCATCATATTCCATCTGCTTAATTTCTTTGAACTCTGTAATATTACTCAATCTACGAGTTAAGGCTTCATCAAACTCCGTGCGCGTATAATTGTCAGCAAAATACTTGTTATATGCGGCAGTTACGCCATCATCTCCCATTACATCTTTCAAAAGTTCAATATCATGAAGATGTTCATCGATTAAATTGTATAAAGGATTAACCCACGGCGGAATAGAAATAGCACTCCTACTTACAGAAAAATAGACATTAGATGCACCTCTCTGTGATGGAATAACCTTTTTATCGCATCTTTCATTTCTTGACCTCGGACGGAAAGGATGATGCCCTGAACAGCGCAATTCGCTAAAGTTATCTTCTTGCGTAGCTCCACTCATACTTCTTTTAGCACCACACAGTTCACACTCAATCCACATATCCGCAAGCGTTGAAGTATTTCCTGTCGAGTACATTTTTAGCTTTCCCTTGCAGTTGGTCATACCACGATGAACCCACCAACTCCATGGGAAATCATCCATGTGTCCATTTTCGCATATAGTAATAAATCGAGACGGATATGCAGGTTTGTGGCACTCCGGGCAAGTAACGCCGAATCTCAAATACCTTTCTAGGTCAAAATTATCCCGTGCATCGAAAAGACGACCACACTTCAAATTTGAACACACATGAATGGTAGGAAAAGAAATCACCGGCACATCTCCAGAATATGAAGTACGAGGCATATAAAAGCAATCAACGCCAAGATAGGAAGCCAACCTTCCGTCAATAATTTTCTTGCCCTTTTCTTTCCAATAGTTAATATCAAGTACCGTTACCGAATCCTTGACAGCATCAACAATCGCACCTGGGCCGAATGTTGTAATAATTTGGTTAGGGCGCAGTTCGCCCAATTTATTGTTATCGTATCCTGCCATCTTACTCCTCCGTGTAATAGAACATATTTGCCGCGTTTTCCACTTCACGCATAGAGCTTAGTGTAGCCTTCTCAGTATCCTTACATGACTGTCCATAATAATTCATAAGGCGGTTATATTTATCAGTTCCATAAACATAGTACCGTAAAGGCTTGCCTTGTGCGGCCAGCATCTTCCACCAATCAATAAACTGGTCAATTTCATTCTCCGCATCCAGTCTTACTTCTGGTTTAACTATATTAAGCCGGTCAAGGATTAAAGCCTTTATCTCGGACATTTGTATATCAGAAAGAGCTGCAATATCAGCTGCTCTTTCATTAGATGCCATTTCTGGATATTTTAACCGAATCGCAGAAATTATAAGAGCGTGCATTACACGGTCTCTTGCTCGCGCAGAGAACGGAGTTGCTGTTGTACCTTCAACAAACCTATATAGCTGCGAATGATAACCCGTAAAATTCTCATAATGTGATAAGTCGCGTGGACGATATGGGTTATAAAGCGTAAAAACAAGTCCTGGGAAAGCACGACCAATTCGGCTTGTTGCTTGAATATATTCAGAATTTTGCTTTGGCTGTCCGGTTACAACCATTAGCCCAAGGCGGTCAACATCCATACCGACCGCTATCATATTGGTTGCAACGGCTGTATCAAGACAATCCTTTGAATCACAAGTAGCCTCCAACTGTCTTAATTTATTCGGAATCTCGTAAGAAGACATTCTGGAAGTTATCTCCACCTTCTTGTTTAGATAACGAACCTTATCCATATTGTATTTCGTTTTAATTCGATAGATTCGTTTCGGAATGTCGTCTTGTAACAAGCGTACTGCACCGCCAAGTTCGCGAATACTGTTGTAATATCCCACCAAGGAATAATACGGATCAATCACATTCTTGTATTCATCCCGCTGAGCAAGTTGATAAGAAGTCTGAAGAATGATTGCATACATTCTTAACAGTGTCGTCTTTACGGATTGACCTGGTGCGCAGACTCCAACATACTTTCGGAAAGGATCATCTTTAGTGGATATTTCATTGATGAAGAAACTGTCACCAATTTCAAACCCGTTAGGAGGAAACTGTGCAGTTGATTGTCGTGCATAAAGGCATCTTGTCTGCTCCGATGCGTTTTTAATGGTGGCAGTTGAAACCACATACTTCGGCTTAATCCTCTTATCGCCATAAGTACACATATCCTCAATAATGGTTTCGTATGCACCATAAACCGTTCCAAGAGGCCCCGTGATCAAATGAAGCTCATCTTGAATGATTAGCTCAGGTGGAAGAAACGGTCGAATCGGAGTTAATGTTGAAGCGGGAAGCTCTTGCGTCCTGTTGTGTCGTTTATGCTCTTCACCAATGGCAACATACCCATCACGGCTGCAAACCCTATCAACTCTTCCAAACAACGCATTTGTCTTAACATCCCAAGGAAGGCGGGCAAATTTATCAACAGTAGACAAAATAATTGTCGGACATTTCGCATAAATTTCCTCATCAACAAGATACACTGGAATCCGAATACGATCCTGTTTGTACTTATAAAACATACAATTTCTATCTGCACAATAAATAGCAACAGATTTTCTATCAGGATCAATATAAAACTCATCTTCCGTAAGAGGTTTTCCACAAAATGGACAAGTCAACAGCTGCTTGTAAAGCAGATTTCGTTTTCTTCTTGCTTCGCCCGGCTTATCAGCTTTTTCTACTAGTTCATCAAATTTGTTAGGTGTGACACCTCCACCTACCCAGAAACCAATACTAATAGGTTCCTTTCCATACTTAGGATATGTTTTTTGACGAATAAGTTCAGCAGCAACAACCATTTTCGTTATTCGATCTCTCTGCTGTGTTGTCAAAAGGCGTAACGTATAACGGAGCATTGCGGTAACTCCACCATCAGCGTTGTACTCAGATGCATCAGAAGCGCGCAATCTTCGATTAGCAATCACAAACGCCATCAAACCCAAATATGCCTCAGTTTTACCGCCGCCAGTCGGGAAATACAGCAAATCGACTACATCCCGGTCCTTATGTTCTGGACTAACAATTCCACTCAAATTCATCAGTATGAAAGCAATCTGGAATGGTCTCCAGCCAAAATCCGTATCAGGCTTTCTTGGGTCTACAAAATCTCTAAAGTTGCACTCTATGCCAGCGCCATGCTTTTTAGAATAGCTCATGATATTTCGCTGAAGTAACATGGAGCGGTTCATAAAGCAAAATGCATCAAAAGCGACTTCATCATTTGCAATCAATTCGATGCCTTCACGGATTCTATTCAACGCTTCGCTACAATGGGAAATTACCTTATCGCCAATTTTTTCTTTAAAATCAGCATTGGACATTTTATCATCCGAAATTAGTTTTTCATGAATCCATTTTCCATAAGAATCAGCCAAGACATTTAATCGCTCAAAGATACCCGCCTTGTTTTTGGTATTGGACATGAACCGCATTGAGAAAAAGAACTTATCAAACCCCTTCAAAGCAGCACTTACGCCAGGAAACTCATATTCTGGGATAAAATCCGACTTTACCCAAAAGGTTCTGCCTTCTACCGCATCATCCCATGTTGCAGCACAATTCCTGCCACGGCCTAAAATGGGACGCTGTTCAAAATAGAACTCATCTTCTGCAAGTACATCACGGCAAATATTCTCTGCAAAGAATACTCTATCTTCATTTTCCGAGTATGCCTTAAGTTCAACTTGGAACATCATTGATTCAACTTCGTTTTCGGAGTTTTTCCGTCTATTCATAACATAAGCTGTTACCAAGGAATATCCCGTTTTTAAAGGAATTCTGGAAATATGGACGATGACATTTGAATCTTCCTGAAGGCGTAATTCGGTATTTTTTTCAAACGAATCGAAATCGACAACGATTGTGGATGACATTGGCTGTCGGGTATAACTGGCATGGTTATACTCTTTGCCATCTTTTCCAACCCGCTTCTCAATCGAACGAACATAGTCGCCCCATTTTACATCAATATTGATTGTTTTCGTAGAGGAAGCAATATAGAAGCTTATGCCGATTGAAGTTGGCAACTTGAAGCTGGTGGTCATTATGGGTTCATTATCATCATCCTCGCCGGCGGTATAATCCTCAGAATCCCCATAAGCGATATCAGAATCCACCTCTTGCTCTCCAGCAGTGGAGGCTTCTTTTTCTTCGGTCTGAGAAGCAAGCATTCCGATGATATATGAGCTTTTTGGGTTTTCGTCCAATATCTCATTCTCGGACTGCGGCCCCATCAAATCAGTTCTGAGTGCATTGATAATCTTCTGCCGCACTTCTGAATACTTAAATCTATCAGGCATTTTTATCCCTCCTCGACCCTATGAGCTGTACCCAAAGTGTACTTGCAGGTGTTACCAAGTTTAATGTTGTCATCTGAAATCAAACGATACTCCCACACTTTGTGGTCCGGATCAGCCGTAGACGCAAAGTGGCACCATTTGATTCCTTCGCGAGCTTTCGCAACCACATCATCTGCCGTCACTTCTTTAGAAGCCTTTACCTCTACCATAAATTTACTGCTCGTTGTTTCTACTAAGAAGTCAGGATTGTACTGTTGACCAGCTTGCCAGAAAAGTCCCAACTGATTCAACGGCGGTTTAATCCAGCGGATTACATCTGGATCTTCTTCAAGAATGATAGAAAACAAGCGTTCAGTATCACTGTCAAAAGCATTTTCTGTGTAGTAGGCTTTTTTGTACCCTGTGAACAAATATTTCTTGATGTTCGACTTATCGGTAAACGGCTTGTCAAAACGAACACGACCATCCTTTTTAACATTCTTGACAAACTTGCGGAACAGAATCAAGTCCTTCTGAACAATATGGATGTCCTCCGTCTTTCGTTCTGTGTGTTCAAAAATCTGTTTTCTAATATCAGATACAATCAAAGAGGCATAACGACGAACGATTTTCCGTTTATCCTCTTCACCGCCTTCAATTTGAGCAAGATACTGCTCTACCACATCAATGATAAAATCCGCATCTTCATAGGACAGTTCGCTGATAGAGTCAAGAAGCATACAAGCCAGTGTATTCAGAGCATCATCAACTTCCAGAATCTGCGCGTCAACAGCAGTCAGAAGTTGCTGATTTATAGCATCAAATCTTTCGATTTTTGCCATAGCAACCTCAAAATCCGGTATTGTTCTCTTGACGGCAAACCGCTTGAATTTCACTTCAGATGTCGTCTGAACCAAGATTTTCGGAACAGAGATTGCTTTACCAGAGTACTCTTTAATTTTCTGAACAAACTCATCCTTTGAAAGGGGCTTCTTTCCTTTGCTGATAGTTGAGGTTGTTTCCAGTGTCTCCGATGTTTCGTCATTCTTTTTATCAGGTTCACCAGTCTCCACATCGAAAAGCTGATCCAATGTCATCTGTTCATTTCCGTAAGAATCTGATTCTTTCTTTTTTGTTGTAGCTCCAAATGCCTTCAGATAAGCCGCATACAGTTCCTTCTGTGTTTGAGTGTTGGTGTTGATTTCTGCGAAGGATTTTACACCTGCATCGGTTATAGCAAAATCGAAAATACTTAGCTGACCATCATCAACAGGACTGTTAATATCTACGGTATCCGAAGGCTCGACCACTGTTTTATCCAAGTCACGATATTTAAAAATGTCACTGTTTTTAATTTCATCAACCAACTCTCGGTAATGATCATGAGCAACAATGTCAAGGGTATCTATATCCTCATTACCCGTAGCACGCCCAAATGGCAGACGAAGTCCTCTTCCGATAGTTTGCATCGCTAAGATGTCACTCTTTGCTGCATTTAAAGGAATAATGGTAAAAAGGTTGTTAACATCCCAGCCTTCTTTCAACTTATAGACATGCAGGACAATCTCAACAGGATTTTGTGCGTTTTCAATCGAAAGCAGCAGTCGAATATTTTCCTCTGATTCATCACCCTTCATATTGGAATGAATCTCAATAACTTTCCCTTTATATTTACCGCCCAAGAAGCTATCACTATCAATCAATGCCCTAACTTCTTTAGCATGGTTTGTGTCACGGCAAGCAATCAAAACGATGGGTTTTACATACGGTAGTGCATTATCACCGCAGAACTGTCGAATGACACCTTTACGATGTTCATGAAGCGTCAAACCATCACGAATTTTCATCTCCTCGATGTCCTCGGAACTATAACCCGCCATGTTGGATCTTCCCATCACAACAGGCGTTTTCAGATAACCCTCTACTGCGCCTCTGGCAAGATCATAAGCATAGATTACATTATTGGCTGACTTTGGTGTTGCAGTAAATTCCAAGCCAAGCACTGGCTTCAAAAAGTTTATTGCCTTCATGGAAGCGGGCGCATAGTAACGATGTGCTTCATCCATACAGATTACCAAGTCATCAAAACTGGACAGTACTTCAGCAAAGGACATCCCAAGGGTTTCCTTGAATTTATGGAAATTAAACTGGGAGTCCGTTTTACTATTAAATATCTTCCCGATATTAAAGATGAACAGCTCAATCTCAGAGCTTTTTTCAAACTGGAGACTCATCTGCTCATATCTAACTGGATATGAATCATAATTCTCGCCGTCATAAACCTTGGGTCTCCCCATTTCTGCCTCTAATCCCTTGAAAATATACTTAGGATGATTGGGGTTCGACTCTTTCCTCAGTTTTTCATAGATCGTATTTCCGGGTGCCAAAATAAAGAAATGACGATACCCCTTGGTCTTATAGAGGTAATACATGCAAGCACCCATCAGACGAGTCTTTCCAATACCCGTTGCCATGGCATAGCAGAACGATGGGAAATCAAATTTATCATCAACCTTTATTTTCCGATGCTTCTCACAATATTCCGTTGCTACAGCTTCAATCGCTGTCTTGCTGTCCTTCTTATAATCGCAGTGAGTACTGATTGCATCAAGATAGGAAAGCGCTTCCTGCTGGGGTTTACGCAGACTCATAGCGTATCCAATTTTTGTTACAATATCAGCCATTTATCACACCTCACTTTCAAATGTACACTTGTCCAGTAAATCTTTCGGAATACGCTTTACTTCAATATTATCCGGCAATCTCAAATCAGACTGCACCTTTGTACTATATATCAACAGCGACTGATTTTCTCCGAGGGTCGTTGCAATAGAGCGAATATACTCACCATTCACAAATTCTTTCGTAATATGGATGAACCGATTTTCAGACGAATGTCCGTGATACACACCATCCGGCTTGTATTTGAAACCCTCAATCTTGCAAATAGCTTCACATAACATATCAAAGGTGTACTCTGGGTTAATCTGATAAATCGGCAAGCGCTCGTTCTTAATTAGCAGGCTTGGCGCAAGTTCATAGAAGTGATAGCCACTTCCACCTTCCCAGTTTACTGCTTTTGTAATACCTCCAGCATCTTCACCATTTACAACCCGATCAAGCCGAACCTTACAGTGGGTGTACGCATGATTCCCAAGTTCAATCCCAACCCATTTTCTTGCCATCTTTGTGGCTACAGCAGCTGTTGTTCCGGAACCCAAGAAAGAATCCAAAACCCAATCTCCCGGTTTCGTTGTCATTTCAAAAATTTGTCGAATCAACTGCTCAGGTTTCTTTCCGTTGCCGAATTCAACAGAACCTTCTTTCGTTAAATTCTTCATCCAAGCATTCATATCCCAGTAGGTTCCTTGAAGATCTTTCTTATACAATTCACCATCAATGATTTCCGATGTGTCTCTTAGCCAAACGAACAAATTGCAACCATCATCTTTATAAAATTGCTCATATACCGTACCTTTGTTCTTACCTGTTCGCGGGGTATACTCTATTGAGAGATATTGATCATGAATATCATTTTCTCTTCGATAATCAATAATTCTGGTTCTTATTGAAGTTTGAGCATTCGTCGTTCTGAAAACATTTATTCCATGCTTTCTATATGCGTCCTTGGTGGTAAGTCCCTCCTTTTTGGCAAGTTGGTTAACAGACATAGTTTGAACGCCTACTCGACGATAAACTTTAATTTCATTTCCAACCCCATCAACAGTAGAGCCAATATACTCCTTCTTTCCCGGATAACCAACACTGATGTATATTTCCAACTTTTTCCTTCATCAAGATATTGCTGGATAAGTTCAGACATTTCTGTATAAACATATGGTCCGTTAAAAAGAGGCAATAATGTATAGTCCTTAGCATATATGAGAATATATTCACAGTTCTTTTTCAGGCGTTTATCTTCACCACCACCAGATGCGCCAGCTATATTCTTCATGTTGACGGAAATCATATTTACAAAATTTTCTCGCCCAAAAACCTCGTCACAAAGGACCTTTAAGTATGCCTGTTCTTCATCATCAATCTGAATCCAGATTGTACCTTCTTCGCTAAGCAATTCTCTGAGAAGAACAAGTCTCTTCCGCATTAAGTTAAGCCATATACTATGTTCCAAGTCATCATCATAATGTTCAAATGCGCTACCAGTGTTATATGGAGGATCAATGTAAATACATTTAATTGAGCCGTAGAAATCCTGCTGAAGTGCTTGTAGCGCTACTAAGTTATCTCCATGGATCAGCATATTTTCGCTTCGAGGGTCTCCATATGATTTTTCTCGATCCTCCATCAAAATACGAGGCTCGATTACTTTATCATCATATTTTCCAACCCAGGTAAGTTCCAGTTTTCCCTTATGTTCCATTCCTGTGTCTCCTTATCTGTTAGAACTTTAGCACGACATTAACAAGCAAAATCGGCTGTATGTCAAATTGCTGGTTAAACTCAGCAATTTCTCTTTCGGCCTCTTCTTGGATGGAAGAGACTTTCTGATGGAATGATGTTTGAACCTTCTGAAGTTGTTTTTTCTTTTCATCAACTTTTTTGCGAATATCAACCTTCTCCAAAAAATCCTTTGCGGCAGTCGCCTCAGCAGACAACTCATCAATTTCTGCATTCATCTCCGCGATCTGGATGTTCAACTGTTCTCTTTGAATATCAGCCCAGTTTTCCACCTTGCGTTTGTTATAGTCCATCACCGGCTTAGATGATGCCTGATACTTAGATAACATTTCTTGAACCAGTGTGTCATAAATATTCCTGTATGAAGCCAACTCTTCATCAGTAGGTTTGAAATATCTGACATCATCATCATTCACATTTTCAAGTGCCTGAACAATATCGTTTTCCGTGAAATCAATATACCGACCTTGTTCATCACAGAGAAGAAGAACAGGGAAAAGCATCTCATTGTTAGAATTACAAAATGCACCAACAAACAATGTCCCGTGTGAACCGAAGGTCCTTTCACCCCAGTTATCGATTTTCCAGTAGTTCAGATTCCCTTCGACATCCGGTTCTGCTACTTGAGTCCAAAAATCGACTTGTTGCAAATACTGATCAATATCGTTTTTTGTCTTTTCCAAAGCGGCACCCTTCGCTGCATCGCTTTCTGTCATCAAAATAGAACGGAGTTGAACAGCTTTCTTGTTGCGTTTTGCGTCAAGCTGTCTATCCAATCTGTCAAATGCTTTTTTGAATTCCGCCCTTGTTCCACAATTCTGATAAATTTCAAGAATTGTTTTTTCAAAACTTGTTCCCGATTCCAATGCACCAAGAGCAATATCGGAAGCTCCAAATACGCCATCAAATAGTTCAAACTTCTTGGATAGAATTTCGTAAACCCGGCGATCTGCTTCGTTGCCTGTGTTTAAAAGGTTGATAGCAACAACATCATATTTCTGCCCGTAACGATGGCAACGGCCAATCCTCTGCTCAATTTTCTGCGGGTTCCAGGGGAGATCGTAGTTAATAACAGTATTACAAAACTGTAAGTTCAAACCTTCCGAACCGGCATCTGTTACGATGAGAATTTTGGAGTGTTCCTTGAAGTAATCGACAATGGCATGCTTATATTCAACACTACGGCCATAGTTTGTCTTGCCAAAATTCTTAACCTGCCATTCACGGTATATTTCTTTTGTCATAGCATCATTAAAGTCGCCATTAAACAACAGAATATCATCTTCCTCGAATCCGTCTTTACGCAATTCAGAGGCAATGTATTTTTGAGTTCGCTTTGATTCCGTAAATACAACAACCTTTTGCGGAATATTCTGCTTTTCTTGATATTCAAAAGCCGTATGAATTGCAGTTTTTAAAGCTTTAACCTTTGCGTTGCTTTGAATACGGCTTGCTGTCTCGATGATTGCATCAACCTCGTCTATTTCCGCCTGGATCTGTTGTTTCTGGAAGAGAGTATCCTCGTCATCTATTTCCTCAAAACCGGATTCATCAATTTCGTCCTCAACAAAATTCCAGAATAGATCGAACCCATCTTGGGCGTTAGCTGACTTTGTACCCTCATATAACTTTTGAAGTCTATTCTTCAATACCTCAAAAGTTTCAATCAGAGCATAGCTCGATGATGCAAGTAACTTGCGGATAACCAATACAATAAGACCTTTATTCGCATTAGGGATTGAGTACAGTACATCTTTTTTTAGAAAGTTATTTACCCTCATATACAGTTCAACTTCGTCGGGCGAAAGAACGAAGTCAATCGTTCTACATTCCCTCTTTTTGAAATCCATATATTTTCCAACATCCCGTCGAAGTGTTCGATATAGAACCGGTATCAGTTCTCTTTTTAATTCTGTATAATCTTGTCCCTCAATAAATCTTTTGTTAAAGACCTTCTCGCTTCCAAAAATCCGAGGATCAATAAAGGAAATCAGCCCATGAAGATCAGAAAGAGAATTTTGCAATGGCGTAGCTGTAAGCAATATTTTGGGAATGCCTTTAGAAAGCTCATACAGTCGTTTTGCTCGTTTCGTTCCGTGAAATACATTGCGTAGGTTATGAGCCTCATCAATGATAATAAAATCCCACTTAACATTAGAAAATCGTTGCATCAGTTTTGATGAATAGTCATAGGAAGTAATAACAATCCTAACCTCATCTCTATTTTCCAAACAAGCCTTCCAAAAACTCAAATTGCTCTCCACGGTAAGACGATCTAAGATTGATGCCTGGAGATTGAATTTCTCTTCGAGTTCAACTTCCCACTGTTTACGAAGGGTTGCTGGAAGTGCAATCAAAACATGTTTTGCTCCTGAATCCAAAACATACTTAAGTGTAAGACCCGCTTCTATGGTTTTTCCGAGGCCAACTTCATCAGCAAGGACAATACCTCCTGTTTTTAAAGCTTGAATTGCAGCGCAAAATGCATTGATCTGGTGAGGGTTGATCTCAATGTTCGCGTTCAACAAACATCGAAACGGAGACTCCTCCAATTCTGCTTTTTTGAATCTTCCGTATTGTTCTAAAAGCAAATTTCCTCCCATTGCAATCACCCCTGTCTGTGTTCTAATTGTTCAGCTATACCCAACGCTATTCCTTTTGCCATAAGAGGAGGCACAGCATTACCAACTTGAACAAATTGTGCTGTTCTTGGTCCTTCAAAATAATAGCTATCAGGGAACGACTGAATACGAGCTGCTTCACGCACAGTAATGGAACGGTGTTGTTCTATATCGGGATGAATAAAATAGTGTCCATCCTTTGAAAGGTGTGCAAGTACCGTATGACAGCAAGACTCATCTCCCTCAACTACCTTAAAGCGATCCACAAAAGAATGTCTATTTTTGTGCGTTTTCAATTCCTCAGGTAAGTCGTTATAATTAAGGCGCTTATGTCCATCATTCCATAGCTCTATTGCTCGTTTGTATATTTCAATATCCCGTTCTTTATTAGGACGACTCTTATGAAGCGTGAGGACATCATCCACTGTTCTAACTTCTGTCTCAGATACACACTTGCTCCATGTTTTAGTTCTGTATTCGGATGACCCAAGACCTGGCTTTAATTTAGGAAGGTCGGACAGCAAATCATTCACAGTAAATGGGCTTTCCTTTTTCAAAAACTCCGGATATGCCATCCCGCTGTTTTTTAACCAGCCAACAATTATCATTCTTCGGCGATTCTGCAAAACTCCAAAGCTCTTAGAATTTTGCTCATGCCACTCTATCTCATAACCAACTCTCCGAAGATATTTTTTCAAATTTTTAAAGGTTGTCCCCTCATTTGCAGATGAAATACCCATCACATTTTCAAAAACAAACATTCGAGGCTGATAGCGTTTCAAAACTCTCGCATACAATTTATAAAGCTCATTTCTTGGATCTTCAGACATTGGATGATCCATGTGACTACTCTGGGCACGTCCAACAAGTGAGTATGCTTGACAAGGTGGTCCTCCTATTACTACATCTACGCTTTGCATATTGCGAAGTTTCATAATCCCATCTATTGTCTTAAAAATTCCAGGAAGCGTATCATTCGACATTGTTTCACAGATTACTGTTTTTGTTACTCGATTAGGTATCTTTTCCCAAAAAGCGTCGCGTGTTATTTCCCCACGTAAATACTGATAATAAATATCTAACTGTTTAACTTGCTTCAAATAATAATAAGCACTTCTTGTAACTAATGTTTGCGCTGCGAACGAATTCATTTCTACATGAGCAATAGGATTAAATCCTGCTTGAATAAAGCCTTCAGAAAGCCCACCGGCTCCCGCAAACAAATCTATAAAATTATACTTGCCCTCGGCGGGGATTCTATTCGGCATAATGATTCTCCTACTCCATTTTATTTTTCTTGTTCAAAGGTAAGCCAACTACTTTCAATCGGTTCATAGTCGACATTATGCATTTCACAAAATTCCTTTATTTGTCGCATTGTAGAGATGTTAGGTTTGCTTCTTCCGGTTTCCCATCGACTCACGGTTGTTAAATTGACGCTAAGTTCTTTCGCAAATGCCTCTTGTGAAAAAAACAGGCGTTGCCTTGTTCGCTTTATAGTCTCTGCAAATGTCATATTGGTCGTCTCCTTGTATCTAAATGCACATATCTACTGCATTATTTTAGCATCAATTAGGCGTTTGGTCAATGAGTCAAACTCTTCTGCAAGCAGGGCTTTCGTGACACGAAAGCCCTGCTTGTTGGGGAAACTCCCCAATCCCCTTAGAACGCTGCCTGTGACATCGGGCTGCGCATCCGTTCCGGATGCTTCAACGGCAGTTCCTGCCAAAGAAAAAAAGCCCGGTGCAGCATGAGCATTACACCCACACTGCACCGGACTTTCCATCATCGACTACTCTGTCTATTTTCTTATTCCTGCCGCACTTCCTGCTCATGCAGCTGCTCTTTTTTCTGCTCGTCCTCTTTCAGGATTTCCTGCACAATCTTCTGCGCCACAAGCCAATCCTGCATTTCCGATTTGGTCTTGCGGTACTCTGCATAGGAGCTTTTCTTTCGTTCCAGAAGCATTGCATACTCTGTGTTCAGCTCGCTGATGCGCGGGAGCTTTTTGTCAGAACCGTTCTCTTTCTTATAGGCATCAAATGCCTTTTTCGCTGCGCTGCGTAAGACCAGCATATCTCGATGGGCTTCATAGAACTCTCGATTGTAGCCGGATGCTTTATACGCGGCAAAAACATCTTTTGTCTTGGCATAATTGATTAGATGCTTCCGCAGCACCGACACTTCCGACATCCGCGCCTCATCTGTCTTTACAGATTCCAGCAGCGCATCACATTTTTCAGAAATTCCATCTGCCTTTTCCTTCAGCTCTGCATAACTCTTGATTCCATGCTCTTCCATGAACATCATAGCTTTTGCCATCTGCTTCAGATTAAAGACTTTCGCCCAACGCGCATATCCCGCGCCTTTGCCTTCCTGCATTTTGGCACGGACATCTATAAGGAACGACAGCTCCGGCCTCTGATGTACCTGTGCCGACCGTGCGCTTGTGCGGTTTTTCTCTGCAAATTTGCTTTTGTGAACCGCATTTCCAGCAATCACTTCACAGAGTTCTTCAACCGAATATCCTTTGCCAAGAGAGCGGAAACGAGCAAATCTGGCATGGCCTTTCCCCCGCATGGCAGGCTGTTTTCCGTCTTTATACTCGTACCCTGCTTCCTGCAAAATTCTAATCAATTCTCGGAAGTCTTTTGGTTTTCTTGCCAATGCTGCATCAATGGCCTCGCAGATCTCATCCCGCTGCGATTTTTTCTCCGGGTATTCCGTTCTCTTCTGCCGCTCCCCATATGGTTTCCGGATAATGACCGACAACCGGTGTTCCAGGCAGACGATATCACTGAGCCTTGCCAGTGCAAGACCGGATAAGCGAAAATCTCTGAATTTTCTGGTGCAGTCTAATGTAGTCGAATTAAAAATAATGTGGTTATGAATGTGCGCACGATCAACATGGGTAGCCACGATAAATGCGTGTTTTCCCTTAGTGAATCGCATGGCTGTCTCATACCCAACCTTGTTCGCCTCCTCCGGCGTGATTTCTCCGGGCTTAAAGGATTGCCGAATCTGATATGCAATCACATCATGCGCCTGGGTTCTACCGGTGATATGCTCATACTGCCGTTTAGAAAGCAGAAATTCTTCATCACAGGTCTTTGCGTCACAGGCATACGCGCTGATATATTTTCCATCTTCCGTCTTTGCTGCATTCTCAGAATAATCAGTACGGTCAGCCAGACACTGCGCTACCGTCTTTCCTTTATTGATATGCAGCGCAATCAGTCTTGTAACCGCCATTTTCATATTCCTCCATCTAAAAAGAGCTACCCGAAGGCAGCTCTTACCAATCCACTATTCTCATTTTAACATCCGTTCCCGGTCATAAACTCCCTGCAAATAAACGGCCTGCTTGACGATCTCTTCCATATCAAAATAGACACACATGATGTTTTCGTACAGCTTCCACACATTAGATTCGCTGCCGCCCACCATTTCCATCAGTTGGTCTTCCATCTTCGAATGCTCAGATAGTTTTTCCTGATAAGTAGTCTCATCCACAAAATGATTTTCTCCATCTGTTTCCTCATACCGTAACTCATAATAATCTTTCATAAACTGAATATCCATCTAATTCCTCCTGACCTCAAATTGCCAAAACATCCTCTACACGCTCACACAGCCGTTCCATCAGTTCCATGATGCCGCCCGCACCAACCGCAGCTGCGAAAAGTCCCATCTCAATCAGGGTCAGCAGGAACACATCTGTCCAGCTCGCCCGTACCACCGAATAGATGCCGCAGCCAAGAACAAACAGCATGACCGGCGAAAGCACCCACAGGGATAGCTGCATCAACAGATTCCAGATACAGCATAGAAATCGCAGCAGAAACGCAACCGGCAGCAACAGGATTTTCAGCACCAGCTTCAACAAAAAACATACGATCTTCATGGATTTCACCCCTTTGTTTTCCTTTCCATCTATATTTTACCGCACCCGCTTGCCAAACACCACGATGTCAACAGGTAAACCCCCAAAATATGTAACGGCACAGACCGTTTCATCGGTGCCATGTGCTGTAGAAATCCCGCACATTTGCGCCGTCAGCGAATAGCCGAAAGCCTCTTCAGGATCAGCTTTTGCATCTCCCAGAGTTCATTCAGCCGCTTCTGCAAATCCCGGATATCCTCCGCATAGATGCTTCCGGATTCATTGGCGCGTTTTGCGTACTGGTTCAGGTTGTTGCTGCATCGGCGAAGAAGGGTAGATACCTGCGCCACATCCGACAAATCAAGATTCACGCAGTATCCGTCCATCGTCATTTTTCTCATATAGGCACCGGTATTCTGAATACCCAATTCCTTCTGCTTTTCCCGAATCCTCGCCAGCTCTTCCGAGTTTACTCTGACATTGATCCAGTGTTCCCGAACGCTCATAGTGTCACCTCCTCATCATCCCGATGTGTCATCGGCGGAATGCGACCGGCACGGTCACGCAGCTCTGCCAAGACAGACGGCTTTTCCGTTGTTTTTTCACGGTCAGGGTCATCTTTTCCACGGTCATCCATATTCAGCAATGCATCCAGTTCTGCCAGTCTTGCGCTCTTTTCTGCCAGTTCTGCCTCCTGCGGGAACGGCTTTCCAAGCTCGGCCTGCGCCGCTTCCTGCTGGCTCCTAAGACTGTCCAACTGCTGTTCTGCCTTTTCCAATCTTGCAGGAATCCCGGCAAGGGCATTGTCCAAACGCAGGGTATCGCCCTTAGCACTGGTACCGATGGGTACCCGGTGGGTCATCTCGCCTTTCAGCAGCACCTGATACTCTTTCTGGAAGCTGTCAAATGCCAGCTCCATTTTGAAACCTCGATAGCTGCCAAGCGGCACCGGCTCCAGACTCTGATTGGCTTTACAGATTGCGAGGATTGCTTGACCGGCCTCGGCTTTTTCAGTAAATCGCGTGTCCTTCACATCCATACCGCAGAACCCTTCTTCCGGCAGCGGATGTGCCGCCACTGTCCGGATATCCGACTGAAAGCCCTTGATGAACCCCTGCGTTTTCTCAATCTCCGCAGGGAAATATTTCATCAGCTTATCTTCCAATCGGTACTGCTGGCTCTGATGGTCTGCTTTCAGCACCTTTAGTCTGGCAACATCTACATCCAAGTCCATTTTCTCCTTGATCTGCGGGTCTCCTGCACAAAGTGCCTTGATTTCCGCATAGGAAAGTGCCTGCTCATCCACATCGTCACAGGAACGTACCGGAGATTTGCTGGTCATGATCTGACTGATAAACTTCTGCTTATTCTCCAGTGTCTGATAGAGGTAGGCATCAAAGGTTCCTTCCGTCACATACTGATAAACCTGCACTTCTTTGTTGCGGTTGCCCTGACGGATGATTCGACCATTTCGCTGAGTCATGTCCGCAGGCCGCCAACCCACATCCAGATGATGCACGGCCACCAGCC
>OGYG01000995.1_pt1 | contig 22126 bp, 16 predicted proteins | sample 1576481 | NCBI WGS metagenome assembly OGYG01 (sample SAMEA3541497, study PRJEB24748) | human gut metagenome | biome: human gut; feature: human-associated habitat; material: faeces | place: China | collected 2012 | reverse complement strand
GACATTTAAGAAGATATAAAAAGATAGTCAAAAAGACATATATAATTTCAATAAATTCTTTGAATTCTTTCATAATTTGAAATCTCCTCTCGTAGTTGTCATTTAAAGTAACATACCTCTCTTTCTTTGTTTATGAGCAAATTATAATTTACCCAAGAGAAATAATATACATTGGAAAAGAGGAAATAAAATGATTAAAATCTCAATTTTAGAGAAATAAGAAATGAAATAATCAAAAAGATTGATTGAATATAATATATACATGAAAAACTACCGAATGAAATTCATGTTTCATATCCCACAAAATTCGTGTATAGCAACGGGTTTTAGACGTGCTGGGAGGGCATATTTCAATCGAAATATCTTAGGTGAGTTCTTCTTTAGGTGGTTGGGAGAAGATTTGAATTTGATGTCATTTTAAGCGAATAAGTCCACGGATATAGACACTTGAGAGTGTGTGAGGGAGTGAAATTTTCTTATCGTTCACATTAAGGGTTGAAAGAAATTATTTGATATTATAATATTAATCCACTACTAATGAGAGGAGGTGAATAGTATGGAATCGTTGATAAAAATTTTAACATCAAATATTATTACAATTACAGGTTCTATAATTGTAATATTATGCTTCATTGCACCAGGTTATATGTTTATATTTATTTGGGATAGAGAAAAGTTCATGAGTATGAAGATGGATAAATTATTGATGTTGTCTTTTAGTATCACGTGGTTAGCATTTATTCCTAATTCGTTTATAGGTATAATATTTACTTTTTATGATATTTTTAAGAAACAAGAAAATATAAGTATTAGTATAATTGTTTATAGTATAATGGCATTGTTATTTACCGTGATAGAAATACTGTCATGTATATTTTTGCAAATGATTTCAAAAGATAAAATCAAACAAATAAAAAAATGTATACTAATATATGGAGTAGCTACATTTATATGTATAATAATATTTTTGATGATAAAAATATTATTAATTTAAGCAAGATTAAGGCATTTAACCAATCATCAAGTTTTTATATTGATGATTGGTATTTTTTTCAAAAGTAAATGGAGAATTATATATATGAAAAACAAAAGAATGGAGTGATTATTATAGGAGCATTAATGAAATTGGATTTTAGAAGATGTCAAGTATACAAGTTGAACATTTCAACCTGTCTGACCGAACAGGAAAGAGATTATTATAATTTGTATTGTGACGGAATCAGCAACAAGAAATTGAAGGAAAGATTGGGTGTTCAATATCCAACACCAGATCTTCTTTCCAAAGAGTTTAATATTAGCAATGACGAAGCAACTGAATTATTAAATTCTCAGTTGGATAAGAAGTATTTCAAAAAGTATCTTCTTAATGAGATTAAAAAATTTCCGGCAGAAGGTATCCGTGAGATTAGAAAGTCTGCTATCTATATCTCAGATGAATATGGGAACATTACAGACACGATGAGGACAGATAATCGAGTGGTATGGTTTGAAAATGAATGTGTCAGAAGATGTGAAACCGACTTATCAGATGTTCCATTGTTGAATCAGTTTCTTCTATTAAAATGCAAGAGTGAAATTATGACAGGAATTCTTAATCAGATTGTTGATCGTGGTGTGATTCTGGATGGAAGACATTATTTATTCTATACTTCTAGTACCGGGCAGATGAAAGAATCAGAGATTACTCTTGTGGAAGAAGATTACTGGAAGAAGAATCAATATGCTCTTATGTGTGGATTGACAGAAGACCGTATTAATGCTAAAGGTGGAATCAATATGGGTAAGTTCTTTTCTGCAAAAGCATTGAATATATCCAACAGTATCGAATATGATTCTGGTGTAAGTATTGACGAAGTGATTATTGTTTCGGACTTTAAGACGCTGATGTCTGGAATGGTTAATTATCTTGATGTAAATACATTAGACATTCAAGAAAAAATGATGGATATTGAAATTGAGCATATGGATGGAGCTGGCATGTTTATTCCTGGAACATTCCCATGTAGCTGTCAAATCAGAGGTGGATGGTTGAAAGGTGCAGTGTTCCCGTTTGATTTCCATAAATTCATCGAAATATACAAAGATAAGTTGTCCGACAAAAATATGAAAGATGCATGGGAAAATAGTATTTCTGTAGAAGAAGTTCTAAATGCGAAGATGATTTTGACAGATAGTCAGTTAAAAATGCGTAAATATTATAATTCCATGCAAGAGTACAGAGAATGTTTTAAAAAATCTGGATTATCCATCACAATCAATAACTGTGCACATCAATCAAAATCTGAAGTTAAAGTGGCATATCAGCCGTTTCAAACTATCCCAAGAGACAATTTAAGAAATGAAGATATTGAGAAACTGTCGAAGAAAACGGTGGACTATATCAATAATGCCAAGAAAGATCCAGAAGTTGCATTAAAATTGATGGGGATTGATTTAGAAACATTGGATGATGAATCAGAATTAAACGCTCTTCATGCTGCCATTCTGAAATATCCAAAACTTCTGAATGATATCCATGTTCAGAAGACCATGAAAAGTGCATTAATATCAGCGAGAAAAGAGGCACAGGGGTGCAAGCTGATATTGGATGGATTGTGGAGTTATATCTGTCCAGATTTGTTCGCTTTCTGCCAGTGGTTATTTCTTGGTAAAGATGTGCCGGAAGGTCTGATACCAGAAGGATATGCTTACAATCATTACTATGACGGTATGGATATTGAAGAAACTTGCTGTCTCAGATATCCCCACCTGTCAGATTGTGAACATGGAATAAGAAAAGTATTGCAGTCAGAAGAATGTAAAGAGTGGTTTGTCGGGACTGATACCGTTGTAAGTTCGCATGACTTGATATCCAAAGTCTTACAGGCTGACTGGGACGGGGATCATATATGTTTGGTACATGATAAAGATTTTCTGAATGTGTTGGATAGAGACAAATATCCACTATATTATGATATGACCAAAGCAGAACCGGCACAGATATCTACAAATGCTATTATGACTTGTCTGACAAGCAGTTTTCAAAATGAAAATATTGGTTTTGTGTCAAATGCTATCACAAAGATATTCAATTCTGAGGGTGATCCAGATACAAAATTAGTGAGGATTCTGTGTGCATACAATAATTTTGTTATTGACTACTTCAAGACGCAAAAGTCAATGGATCTAAAGAAGTATGCAGATATATATAAGGAATATAAAGATTCAACCAATGGCTCATGTAAGTATAAGTGCCCACATTTTTTCATGTATGCTAAAGATAAGAAAGAAAAGCAGTGTGAGAAATTTAATAAAAACAGTAATGCAGATCGAATCAGTCAATATATAAAAAATTCTACAGCAAATGGCATGACGAAGATTGATTATTCTAGTGAAGATGATTTTTGTCCAGAAATGCTTATAGATAAGAGCGTAAAAATAGACAGGACATCTGAACAGTATAGTAATCTGATAGAAGTCCTTTCGGAGCTGAAGACAGAAAAGATACGCTTATATCAAAAAGTTAAAGATGATATTAAGGCTAAGGAATCGGACAAGCAGATATTTAATATGTATTGCCGGGAAAGATTCAGGAAGATTATTTCTGATAAGAAAATTTTGGTTAATTATCTTCTGGATATAGAATATCATACGGAAGAACATAAAGATGATAAGAAAGATATCATCTGGAATTGCTATGGAGATGTTCTATATGATAATCTTTGCAAAAATGTAGATGAAGGATTCAGTCCGAATATTAGAAGAAATGCATATAAAACTTCTGCACAGAGGGAGCAAGAGATAGCCGAGAGTAGAGAAAAGGTCAAGCAAGAACAGGAAGAACTGGTTAAAGTTCCGATTGCACAATCAGTCTATGACTACTTAATGGACGTAAAGACCAGAAGTGGATGTAGAAATGATAGATATGTACTGTACACTCTGTATGTTTTGATTGAGCGGTATAAGAAAAAATACGGTGAAGATAAATCTTATGTGCGGATATATAAGGGCTCGAAAGGAAAGATTACTCCGGCAACAATAGACAGATGGCTTGGTGGATTGAAGATTACTGCGAAAGCATTGGACAGATTAGAAAAGTATGAGTATATCAAAAGAGAGTCTTTAAAAGCATATGACAAGATATATTTGCTTAATGTTCCAGAAGAAAAAGAGCAACAGGAGATTGCCTTTTATACAGAATCGTACAATCCACTATTGGATTTGTGGGAATATAATAGTGACAGGAAAATCAAACAATGTGAAATCTGTAAAAGGAAGTTTGTGGTATCAGGAAATATGAAAACGTGTTCTGACAAATGTTCTAAGGTATTGGTAAAAAGAAACAAAAACAAGAAGTGAAATTTGTGCAGTATGACAAATTAGGAGATTCGGATATTTATTTTAGGGTTAATTTTCTCTTTAAATAAAGGGAATTTTAACCCTCTTTTTTAAAGTAAGGATATAGTATAGGGAGGAAGTGGTGAATTTATTTTCACATTATGATAAATAATTTTTCAACGAAGGAGCGTGAAAACATGACATTAAGTAAAATTGTAGAGGATTACTTAACATCCAATGGGATTAAGAAAGACTACTTTGCGGCATATATCGGTTGCGGACTGAGTAAGTGTACAATGTGGTTCAAAGGACAGAGAAAGCTTAACGAAGATCAGATTCAAAAGACACATGAATTTTTGTCCGGCAAGCATCTTAAAACAGTTGCAGATATTATGAAGGAGGAGTAATTATCGTTACAGTAGATATTGATGAAAAGAGTTACATATATCTCATAAAAATTTTGAATGAGAAATTCTATAGCACGACAGACATATCAGAATTACAGCAGATTAATAATCTGTATAAAATCTTGAAGTATAAGTCAGAATCATGGCTTTCTGAGATTAATTAAATTCAAATAGCATTTCAGCCAATAATTCAAAAAATAAGGAAAAACGTAATAATGAGTAAAACATTCACTTCAATGGATGCATTAAAAGCAGCCATTCAAAAAGAAATAAAAGAGGCAATGACAGAAGTCGCAGACAAATCACTTCTAAATGTCCATCAGAATGTAGATTCATACTATGCATTCGGCGGTGGTGGAGCTTATCAACGAACAGGTCAGTTGGCAGAATCACCAGAGGTAAGACTATCTGGTGGTGGAGATAGCTATAACCTTCAGATTAGCTTAGATACTGCTGGATTTAGATATAATCCGTCTGGCAGAGATACGATGACGATTTATAGCTATGCCGAATCAGGTGGACTCCGTGGAAATGGTGGATTCTGGGCGAAGACGAAAAAAGATGTAGAAAAAAATATTAATGTAGCCTTTGGCAAAAGGTTTGAATAACAGGAGGATTTATTATATGAACGAACAAAATAAAGAAAAATTAATTGCACATTTAGAAAAAGGAACAGAAATTTTCCTTGTTTTAAATGATGATACAGGAATCATCGGAGTTGTTGAACGTAATGTACTGTGTTGGGAAGAAACAGATGGAAACTGGCATGAACTGACGGTATATGTCGGTGGACAGCATATTACTATCAATTCCAATAACGTTAAAAAGGTCAGAAAGTGTATTCCGCATACAGAGGATGAACATAATCAGATTATCGGTAGAGATGCCTTTGAAATTTATAATGTTCCATATGGATTATCTGATGTGGATTTTATTAAAACGGTACTAGATTCTTGGGATGGCTTAGAAGATGATGCAAAAGAGGAGATTACTGATGTCATAGCACCATCATTAACCAGTGCCATGTTAAAAGATATCTTTGGAGCGTATGCTGTAGTTAATAAAGATAATAAGAGATTACACGATAAAGTGATGGAATTACTGGATGATTTAGAAAAAGAGATTAATGAAAAGACTCAGAACGATAAGAAAGCATCTTACGAATCCGGGAAAACTCTTGCAGGAGTATTAGGAGTGTGTAGTCTTGCAAGCACCGTATTAAATGCTATGGATAAAGTCACATCAGAAAAGGAGTAATTAGATGGCAGAAGACTTTAGGATTCAAGTCGAGACTGATCTTGATACCTCAAAAGCAGAGCAAAAATTAAATGCTCTGCTCAAGGAAAAGAGACAGATTAAGCTTGACATCGACATAAATAATCAAAATATAGAAAACATTTCTAAAAATATTGAAAAAGGTATCAAAAATACCAAAATCGACACGTCCGCTATCACAAAACAGTTAGCGGATTCTTTTAATATTTCGGACAAATCAGTCCTGAAGAATCTCAATAAGCAATTAAATAGCATGGTCACAAATCTTGGGAAGACTTGGAATGGCAGTAAATTTGACTTTGGTAAAACTACAGGATTTTATTCTGGGTTAGATGATATGGCAAAGACCATTACTACAAATTCTAAAGTAGTGAAGTCAGCAACGGGATATTACGATGATTTTTATAATTATTTCAAAAACAAGAAAATCTATGTATCCGATGATTTGAAGAAAGCTCTTGGCGGTGATAACTACAAAGAACTCCTTCAAAATAATATAGGAAAAATTACAAAGGATGCAAAGAAAGGTATCAGTATTGATTCCTTATGGGGTGAAATGTCAAATCTGTTCCCAGAGCATTTCTCACAGAATATCACTAATCAAGCAGATCAGATTATTCATGTTTTTGATTTGGTGAAAAAAGCTCGTCAGGACATGACGCAGAGTATGAATTTTTCTGAGTTATCGGCTAATCAGAAGTTTGATGTCACATCATCGGCTTATGAACAAGTTGTAACGATGGGGAAAGAGGTTGCTGACAAACTTAAAAATAATATCCAGAGTGCCACAGAGGCATCTAAGACATCAATAGATCTTGATGTGAATGTGGATAAAGAAAAGATAGCATCACAGATAAAAGAAGCTATTGCATCTGCCGGGAATAATGCTGGTGAAGCCATTAAGTTGGATTTGCAGATCAATGATGAACAGCTCTTGTCAAATCTGAGAAGTTCAATTTCTAAAATTGCATCGGGCGATGAATCTGTAAAGGTCGATATTGATGTTGATAGGAATGGATTACAAGAAAAGCTGAATTCGGCTTGTCATGACATGGAAATTTCCGTTGATTTTAAAATTGATTCTGAAGATATTGCATCCAAGATTAAAGCTGCAGTTGATGGAATTACAGATATTGAGTTAGACCTGAAAGTTAATACGGATCCTGTACGTCAGGCAGTGGATGAGAATCTTAAGAAGATTGAGCCAGAGGTAGATGAATCTGAACTTACTCAGTTACAACAAGCATTGCACAATGTTAATACAGCCGGACAGCAAAGCCAGAGTGTATTTAGTTCTCTGGGAAGTACATTTAAAGAAGCATTTTCTGCATATTCGTTAGCCAACGTTATGCAAGATGCATTGTATAAAATTGCTGATGGAGCGAGAGAAGCAGTTGGTACGGTCAAAGAATTTAATGATATCAAAACAAATCTTGCTATGGCTACAAATGCTGATTCAGATTATATCAACAATTTAATGGAAGATTACAACGCTCTTGCAGAGGAGTTGGGAAGTGTTACAAGTTCTGTTGCAGAAAGCGCAGATTCGTGGCTAAGACAAGGACGTTCGATGAAAGATACGAATTCTTTGATTAAAGATTCGTTGGTTTTATCGAAAGATGCGGAATTAAGTTCATCAGATGCATCAGAGATTCTGACTGCTACATTAAATGGATATCAGATGGCAGCAGATCAAGCAAGCAGAGTTAATGATATTTTAACTTCAATTGATTTGGAGAGTGCATCAGGAGCGGACAGTATTGGTAAGGCTTTGATGAAGGTAGCGTCACAAGCGAACAATGCAGGAGTAAGCTTGGAGAAGACAAGCGCTATCATTGCTACAATTAAGGACGTCACTCAGGACAGTGATGAGAGTATCGGGACGGCAATGAAATCCATTCTATCACGAATGAACCAGATAAAAGCTGGCAAATTCGTTGATTCAGAAACTGGTGAGAGTTTAAACGACACAGAGAAGGTATTGAAAAAGATTGGAATTTCAATGAGAGATTCTAACGACCAGTTTAAGGACAGTGAGAGCATTCTTGATGATGTAGCAAATAAATGGAATACATTAGACTCCAATAGCAAAAAAGCAACAGCGACCGCTATGGCAGGTACATATCAGTATAACAAGTTCATTGCAATGATGGACAACTGGGATAAGGTGGAGAAGCTTACTAAGACTGCATTTAACTCCGATGGAACAGCAAACAAAAAATTTGAAGATAATTATTTGAATTCTTTGGAGGCTAAGACGAATGCATTAAAGGCTTCGATGGAAAGTTTGGCTACAAATCTTATTTCTGACGATATGTATTCCGGTGTCTTAGATGGGACAAAAGCAATTACAGATTTTGTTGATAAGACAAATCTTTTAAAAGGAACGCTAGCCGGACTTGGAACAGCCGGAGGATTGTTTGTATTTAAGCAGATTGGTAGTTTTGTAAAAGATGCAGTTCAGGAATTCTCAAATCTTGGAACAGCTATGGATATGCTGAAGTCTGGAAGTGTTGATACCAGTGGCTTTAAAGATTTACTTAGTCTGACTCAGAATCTTTCTAAATCGCAGACAGAACTTGTATTATCCAGCACAGCATTAACAGACGCTCAGAGGGTCGCAATCTTGACTGGACAGGGTATGAGTGCCAGTGAAGCAGAAGCATCTGTTTCAGCAATGGGACTTTCGACCGCAAATGCAACCGCTACAGCAAGTACGGTATCACTGGGAAGTGCTATGAAAGGTCTCTTTGCAACCTTAGCAGCCAATCCATTAATTCTTGTCGCTGCCGGAGTGACCGCTGCCGTGACCGCATATTCAGCATATCAACAGTCTGTAGAAGAAAGTGTATCGTCTGCCAGAGAAGCAGGTCAGAAATTTTCTGAAAACACTTCATCTCTTCAGGATAATATTGCAAAGGTACAGGAATTACGTTCACAGCTTGCATCAGGAACACTGTCTGAGAGTGAAGCGTACCAAGCCAAGAGTGACTTGCTTTCTATTCAGAATCAGTTGTCAGATTCCTATGGTAGTCAGGCACAAGGTATTGACCTCGTAAATGGTAAGTTGGATGAACAGATTGCAAAGATGCAATCACTTGCTCAAGAAGAGGCGAAGAAATATTTAAATGAAGAAAAGTCTGGAATAGATAAGGCTCAGTCTGAGATGAACAAGAACAGAGGGTACAATCTTGGAACTTTCTCAAACTGGGATATCCGTTCAAAAGATACTAAGAATACACTTGAAAAAGTAAAAGATATTGCAGATCAGATTAAAGGTATTGACTTTGGCACAGATGAACGTGGTCAAGGTACTATCTTCAAATTTACAGGCAAGGCTGAGAATGCAGAAGAATCCATCAACAGCTTTATGGATAAAATCCGTGATCTGAAGTCAGAGATGCAAGATAATGGTCAGGATACTACATTCTTGGATAATATTCTTGACCAAAGCAGTAAATCTCTGAAGAAGAATAAAGATATCTTAGATGAATATCAGGACATCAACAAACAGGCTCTTGAAGCACAGATGACATCTGAAGGATTTGGCAAGAACAAACCGGCTACTGTATACGATGATTACAAAAATGTAGTTGAGAAGTACAATGATGCTCTTTCAAGCGGAGATACATCAAAGATTGAGAGTGCTGAATCAGCATTTAATAAAGTAAAAGAATCTGTTGACAGTGTGACTAAATCTTATCCAGAATTCAAATCTTTATTTGATGAAGTTGGTGAGAGTTTAGACAAAAGTGCAGTTAAAGCTTATGACTTCCAAAAAGCATTAAATGACTCTAGCATGAAAGATGTTGTGAGTCAATTTAAAGACTTACAGGATGTAGACTTGAAAGGAATTTCTTTTGATGACAAGACTACGGCAAAGGGTGAAGAAGCTTTAAAATCTGTAGTTGATAAAGCTATCGAATTAGGAATAGTATCTGATGATTCTGCGGAATCTGTAGCAAAAGTGGTTGATATGCTTACGGAGATGGGGCTTACAGGTACAGTATCAGTAGATGCACTGAATGAGTCATTCTCCAAGGCACAGACATCTATTCAGCAGACCATGAGTGATTTGGATAGCATGAAGAGTATCATGGCAGAATCTGTAACGGGTTCTGGAATATCTTCGGATAATGTAAAAGCATTTAAAGAAATGTTCGGAGATGATGCAAGCAAAGCATTGGAACAGACAGCTAACGGCTATCATATCAATCGAAAAGCTTTAGAACAGTTACAGGAACAACAAGCACAGGGAACAAAGACTGATTATCTCTCAGCAATAGCAGAACAGCAAGAAGCATTGAGAAAAGTTAATGAGCAGATAGCTAAGGCTAAATTTATGGATGAAGATATATCTGGTTTGCAGTCACAGAGACAGAGCATCGAAGACAATATCTCTTCTTTAAAGGATTTAGCTTATCAGTATCAGACTGCGACCTCTGCCTTCCAGCAGTGGAAAGATGCTATGTCTGGTGGCGAAGAAGGAGATATGTATGATAGCATACAGGGCAATCTGGAATCAGCGGAATCCTTATACGAAAAAGGTCTGACTGGAACAAATAAATTCCGTGAATTCGTAGACCTTATGAGTAATAAAGATTTATCCAATGCTTCTAATGAAGACATCGTATCTGCATATGAAGAAGCTATGCCGAAGATTAAGAGATACTTCACAGAAGGTCAGGAGGGTGCGCAGAATTTCTTATCCGATATTCAGAATATCAACAAAGAATGGTCGCATATGAACGAAGATGGTTCATGGGAGATTAATTTTGGTGCTGGTAATGACCAAGAGATAGCAGATGCATTAGGTATTGATGTTGAAGCAGTTCAGTCCATTATGCGTAAGCTTTCGGACTATGGATTTGATATCAATCTTGATGAACCTGTAGCGTCTTTAGAGGAGCTTAAATCATCCGCAGAGTCGGCAAAAGAAGCATTAGATGGAATGAATGATACATCTTTGGATGGTATTAATCTTGACGCCGATTCATTCAGTGCAGTGACAGACAGTATTGATAAGGTCAAAGATTATATCCAACAGATTCAAGATTCTGATATAGAGCCGGAAGTGAAGACGGAGAAGCTTCAGAATGCTAATGCAATTCTTGAATATCTGGTAGAAAAACAACAGGAATTAGGTTCTTCAGATATCGAGATTGGTGTTAATATTGATGAAATTAATTCTAAGATTACAGAAGCTCAGAGCGCATTAGATCAGTTTAAGAACAGCGACGGTGTTGTGGATTTATCTGTTGAAGGAGCACAAGAGGCAGCAGATAATTTACAGAGTCTTTTATATCAGAAAGAAGCACTGCAAAATTCTTCTGTCGTATTAAATGTAGATGCAAGTCAGGTTGATGGTTCTGTCGGTGATGCAATATCAAAACTTCAGGAATATCAGACAGCAGTTAATAATCTGAACGCACAGACAGAATTACAAAAAGCCGGAGTACAGATTGATACATCTGACGCACAGGCTAAAGTACAGCAGTTAGCGTCTCAGATTCAGGGTATCGATGCAGAGACAAAAGCGAAGTTAGGATTGGATACATCAGAATTTAATGCAGCTTTATCATCAGTGACAAATACTAAGATTGATGTTAAAGCCGGAGTGAACCTTGATACATCCTCACTTGGGACGATTCAATCTACAATTTCTGCAATTTCTCCAAAGATGTTAGTAAAAGCTGGAGTTGATAAATCTCAGGTGGATGGATATCAACCTTCGGATAAAAATTCTAAAGTAAAGTACAAGGTAGATTCTTCAGCTGTAGATGCATTTAAACCAGCAAATAAGAATGCTACTGTGACATATTCTGTCGTTATTGCGGGACAGGTTCCGGGGGATAAGACCAGAACTCTTACCTATAATATTAAAACAAATGGAAGTGTATCTCCGGCAAATGGCACAGCACATTCTCTTGGTACAGCTCATGCAAAAGGAACCACAAATGTAAGTTCAAATGGTAACTGGGGACTCAGAAAAGATGAACCAAGAGCATTAGTAAATGAATTAAAGCCAGAGATAATCGTTCGTGATGGTGAACCGTTTATAGTCAATGGTGGCGATCCGGCATTTACAAGCCTGAAAAAGGATGACATTGTGTTCAACGGGGAACAGTCAGAAGCTTTGCTAAAGAATGGATATGTCACAGGATCACACGGTAGATTAGCTTATGAAGGCGGTGCTCATTCATTAGGTTCTGCATTCTCAAATGGTACTGGTAAATTCAATGTAAAGAGTAGTGGTTCAAAAGCTAATTCCACATCGTCGAAAAAGAAAAACTCCTCTTCTTCAAAGTCTTCAGGGACAAAATCCAGCGGTTCTTCAAAATCATCATCTAATAGTTCATCTGATTCTACCAAGGATAAAACAGAAGAAGTAATTGATTGGGTTGAAGTATATCTTAATGAGATGTCCCGTGCTACAGAGATTGCAGTGGATAATATTGACCGTGCTATTGGACTTGCCAGTAAACAGGCGAAAGCTTATGAAGCAATAGGCAAGGTTCAAGAAGAAATCACCGCAAATCAAAGAGCAGCAGATAAATATCTTGCAAAGGCTAATTCTGTGGGACTAAATGAGACATATGCATCTAAAGTCCGCAATGGAACGTTGGATATCGAAACAATCACAGATGAAGATCTTAAGAAAAAGATTGATGATTATAAGACATACTACAAGGATTATGAGGATTCATTAGATAAAGTACGTGATCTTGAAGATAAGCTGTCTGACCTTGCTGAGAAGAGATTAGAGATTATCGAAAAAGAATACGATGTGATTGTTGATATCAATGATGCAATAAAAGATGTCGCAGATTCTAAGATGGAATTAAATGATGCTCTTGGTACGGCGATTGATAATGGGGATAATATCAGTAACCTTAATAAATCCATCAAAGTACAAGAAGATACTTATAATCAGTTGACTAAGAAGTTGAATGAATATCAGGCAGAAGTTAATTCTCAACTTAGTTCTGGATTATTGAAACAAGGTTCAGAAGCATATCAAGAAGCCATGAAGAATATCCAAGACTTTTCTGCAAAGATATATGATGCATCGAAAGAGTTAATTGAATTACAGGATAAATTGAATCAAATTAAAATCGACACGATTCAGAATGTAATAGATGCATTTGAGAGACGGACATCTAAACTGGACAAGTATGTATCACTATTAGAATCTCAGGATAAAGAAGTGCCGGAATCAGTATATCAAGAGCAGATAGATACGAATAATGCTCAGGTGCAAAAGAATCAAGAGCAAAGGCGCCTACTGTTAAAACAACAGTCAGTATATGACGTAAATTCTAGCAGATATAAAGAATTAGCTGAAGATATTAATAAGTTAGATGAATCAACAATTGGACTTTTGGAAGATAATGAAAAGTTAAAAGATTCTATCTATGAACTCAGAATCAGTAATTTGGAGAAAGCCATTCAGGGGTATGATGATCTTGAAGATGAACTGAAAGATTTTCGTAGTTTGCTGAATGACGATGCATTTCTCAATAAGAACGGAGCAATTACTGATGAAGGGCTTGCACAAATTACATTGTTGTCGCAAAGTCTAGGTAATGCGAAGAAAAAGATTTCTGATTTAACTACAGGTTTATCTAAACTCACAGAGATGTATAATAATGGACTTATATCTTTAGATGAATACAATGATAAATCTTCTGAGTATCGCAAGGAAATTAGAAATGCTACTTCTGATGTTAAAGATTATCAGGATTCTCTTGTGTCATTGTATACTGATGCTTTAAAAACTGAAGTAGATGCACTTCAAAAAGTGATCAGCAAGAGGAAAGAAGCAACTCAGGCTAAGGAAGAGTATTATTCCTATGATCGCAAAATTCGTGAACAGTCAAATGATGTAAATGCATTGAAAAGTCAAATTGCAGCATTAGAAGGCGTGAAAATAATCATTGCGCCATATATAAAATCTATTTAATTGCGGGGACATCCCCATAACCCTATCTCGCTACAACGGAACTGGAAACAGTAAACGTGAATGCGGTACGAGTTTATAACTCAACAGTCGAAAGATAGAAACCATAAAAAGTAGATAGGTTAGGGACAACCGAGTGTGCAAGTCACTCAGACGCAACGAACTTCCTAAGTTAGAAATAATATGGAAGACGCTCAACGACTATGGCATTATGCCAGTAGGATCGCAAGCGATTGGCGATTCAAAAAATATAGACTATTTGAATAAAATAAACAAAACAAATGTTCAGGTTACACATTGAAATGAATATATGCTATAATAGTATTGTAATTACCATGATATTATAGTACAAAGAAAGTGATTATAATGATTTATACAGATAATAATAGAAAAAAAGATTTTCAATGGTTTTTAGATAATTATGATAATTTATATCAAACATATGGACATAAAGTATTTGTAATACAGAACGAAAAAATCTTAAGCATTTTTGACGATAAAAATTTAGCGATTGATGAAGCTTCTCAAGCTTATGGTTTGGGTAATTTTATTGTGCAAGAATGCACAGGGGATGAATCTGCATATATGTGTTATATTACGTCATGGGAATTGGTTTAATATCACGAATGGAGTTATTTACATAAGATGGAGATTCATGCATTTACAACATCATACAATGGAATATCTAATAAATTAGTTAATTCTGCTACGATCGTTTCAGGAGACAAGGAATATAAAACAAATTTAGCACAGTGGGATACTGGTGCTACACAAACCTGTATTTCAAAGAATGTTGTTCAACAATTAGGATTGATACCATGTGGACAAAGACCAATACAGACTCCTTCTGGAAAGAAGATCGTTAATGAATATCGTGTGAATATAAAATTGCAAAATGAAAATGTATATTTACGAGATGTATTTGTCGTAGATTCTGAAATTGGAGAACAAGGAATAGACATACTTATAGGAATGAATATTATTAACCTAGGTGATTTTGCTGTTAGTAATTATGAAGGAAAAACTATTTTCACATTTAGAATTCCTTCAGAATCTACAACAGATTATGTTAGAGTAATAGGTTCAAGAAATCCGATAAGGAATGATTTAAAAGTATATCCAAATGATCCATGCCCATGTGGAAGTGGTAAGAAATATAAAAAATGTTGTGGAAAAAACAAATAAATTATTAATCTAAAAACTTTTAAGAGTAGTATTATATTGCTACTCTTTTTATTTTATTCAAATAGAAGATATAGTCTAATCTCATATGAAAGTATGAGGAGTATTTAATATACTCTTATCCATGTAGCGAATGGATAAAAAGATAAATGAAATGATGCTGCAACACTTGCGAAGAAAAAGAAGTTAGAAGAACAACTCCGTGACGCACAGCAAACGCTTGACGATACCAAGCGTGACCATCGTAATGAACTTATTTCTGAAGGTTTTCAGAAATTATCTGATGACCTCAATCAGATGCTCGAAGATACCGAATATGAAATCTCACACAATGCAGATAAGCAAAATGAAATCATTCAGAGTATGCTTAACAAGCAAGTTGGAATGTATCAGGAAGCTTATAGCAAAATCAATTCCATCATCAAGAACACTGGTTGGGTTGGAAGTACAGATTTCAACAATAATCAGTCTCAGATGTCATCTCAGACAGGTGCACAGAATCAAGCGTCTAACGCATCTCAATCTCAACAGACAGCAAACAGCAAGCCATCTAGTTCTGCATCTGGTACAGATACAAGCGGAATCAAAGATAATTCTTCAGAGAACAATAAGATAACTGAAAATATTATGAAACCTGAGAACACAACAAATAGACCTGTTGCAGAACTCAAGGTGTCTACAAATTCAGTATCAATCGAAGAAGGAAAGTCTATTTCTGTTACTGCTACTGTCAGACCAAACGATGCTGCCAACAAGACATTAACTTGGAAATCAAATAATGATTCTGTTGCGACTGTTTCAAACGGAACGATTAGCGGTAAGAAGCCGGGTTCATGTCAAGTAACAGTATCTACTACCGATGGCTCAGGATTATCTCAAACAATCGGAGTAACAGTTACTAAGAAACCAGACCCTCCGAAACCAGCTCCGGCTCCTACGGTAACATCTGGTGGTGATGGAATACCTAGAGTTGGTGATGTAGTTACTTTCACAGGAAAATATTATTACGATTCATGGGGGAAAAGACCAGCCGGAAGTTTGTACTCCGGTGTTGCCAATGGTGTAGTAATTGACAGCTATTCTAGTAAGGACTTTGGTGGAAATGCTAGGTACACAGGAGATCTTAAAGTTCATATCAAATCTGCGGACGGAAGATATGGAGATTTAGGATGGGTAAGATTAAGTCAGATTAGCGGATATGCGAAAGGTACAACTGGTGTTGACAGAGATCAAATTGCTATTGTGGATGAAGAAGGTCGTGAACTTCAGATTCCTAATGGCAAAGGTGGTAGAATAACCAAGCTTGAAAAAGGCACTGGTGTAATTCCACATACAGCAACCGAAAAACTCATGGCTCTTTCTGAACAGCTTGATAACAATGGAAGCATGGTTATCAACGGTAGAACAATTGAAGAGTATGTCAATGATATGGCAAATATGCAGAGTATTGCTGTACCAGATTTTAATAATGTTACTGCTTCTGTTATCAGTCAGTTAGAAGGTAAGGGAATGGGTAATGTGACGGTTGAGAATCATTATGATTCATTGCTGAATGTTGAAGGAAACGTAGACAAAGATGCATTACCTGGATTGGAAGATATTCTGAAGAGATCATATGAATACACCTCTAAACAAATGGTTAAAGAAGCTCGAAAAGTTGGAATAAAGATTCGGAGATAATCAAGAGGGGGCAGCGTCACAACTGCTCTCTTCTATTATATAAAAATATGAAAGGATGGTGAAGAAATGGCAAAACAATTTACAGATTTTACTTTTAGAGGGAAGAAGCTTTCTGATATGAAAACAAAATACATTTCTGTGGATTTTGACAGCAATACAGATGTAAATCTTGGGATGAAAGGTGGTGAAAATATTGTGGAAATAAAAGGAATAAAACAACTGACGGATGCGGTCTATGATAAAGCAAAAGAGATGAATCATCCCATCCGAAAGCATGAAACCTACTGGGCGATGAAAGCATTCATGGAAGTTATGGTAGATGTCATAAGAGAAGATGGATATTTGCGTATTTATGACATCTTAATATTAGAACGTAAATGGAAGAATGCTAAAACATATGGTAACTTTGGAAGAGGTGTTGTGAGGAAAGAAGGAAGGTATGTTCCATCTATAAGATTCGGAAAGAGAATGAATCGTGTCGCACAGGAAAAAGCAGATGAAGGAGAAGAAGAGGTTGAATAATCAGAAAGTTGAAAGCATGATTTCATGTGGAAAAGAAAAGAAGCTTTTGGTTGCATATGAGATCGCAAAAAGTGATATGACAGTTACAAGTGATAATGTCAAAAAGCTATGGATTGAATGGTATCCAGAAGACGAAGAGTATTTTAACAGACTTCCATATAAATGGAACGACTGCTACAACTGGATAAGTAAATTCATTGAGAAACATCCAGCAAATAAAATTCCAAAATATATTATGAATCAGAGGACTAAGCAAAAGAAGCAACTGAATGAGAAGTGTAAATTTGCTTATGAATCTGGTGCATATGTAGTAATGGTCAAATCTAAGATCAAAGGTAGTCAACTTGCAAAGTATCTATTAATTCATGATTCTCTCAGAAGATATGGAAATTATGGCTCTCTGGTAACATATCTTAAATCTCAAAAAGAAAATCCAAAAATTAATGGGAAAAACGAAAATAATATTCCACTTAATATAGTAGAAAAAGAATAGTTTAAAAGAAGATATATTTGACGTGGAATCGAAATTTATTTTCGGTTCCAAAATGTATTTCTTTTAGTAAAAGAATCTATTGTAGTAGCAGTATCAGAATCGTCAAAAATTGACGTTTTATTTTAGGTGGTCTTACACAAAAAAAGTCAAAAATTGACGTTTTTAATACTTAGGATGGAGGCAGTGAAAGAGAATGTACAACAAAAAATTGAAACCAGCTTTTAATTACGACATAGAAGAATGTAATTCTTTATTAAAAAGAGGAGTGCATCCGATAGGCTGTGGTATTGGTAAGAAGGATGGAAGACCATACTTAGTATTTATGGGTGATAAAAGATATTTTGATGGTCTAAGAATGGTAAGAAATGAAAAGTAGTAAAAGAAGATTATTTATACAAAGGAGTATTTATGCAGAAAATATTTATAAACAAAGGAAATTGTTACGATGAACAAGAACTGGCAGTTATTGCAGTATTAAATTTGATACACAATAAGAAATATGAAAATGTAGTAACTTCAATTCAGAGCATTGCTTATTTTATGTGCGGTCATTTTCCAAAGACTGGAATTAGAAAAGATAGAACTTTGATGGATAACATCCGTAAAGGAATAAAATCTCTTCAAGAACAAAATATAATTTCCGTATTGACGCAAGATGGAGATAACTATGTGTTCTCTAACAAAGGGTTGGAAGTAGATACACAGAACAGCTATTTTGTGGTTATAGAATTACGGGAGATGCAGAAAATATTTCAAAATGTATCGAAGCCATTTGCTGCTTTTATGTTCTTTTTCTTATTAGTTGGGACAATTAATAATACTACAAAAGAATGGCATATGTCCCAAGACGAGATGACTGTTGCATGGGGCTGTGGAAAAGGTACAGTGAATAAATATCTTACGGAACTTGAAAGCCTAGAATTAATCTATGTATACAGACATAGGCGCAGGAGAGCTGATGGAACGTATCATAAGTTGAATAATTCGTATGGAAGATTTGCTGACAAGAAGGAAATTATTAATGCTGCTACTGAATATGCAGATACAGTGGTCTGTGAAGAGTTTAGTGAAAAGATTGACAGACGATCCATAAAGCTTCGTTATAATGCATTCTGCGAGGGCAGTAAGAAATATGATGATATAGAGGAAGTTAAGAAGTTGTATTCTGATTGTTTGAAATACAATGATTCCATAAAGAAAAATTCAATCGCAGGTACATATGAAGGAGAGTACAAAGAGGGCGGAGAATTAAATCTATCTGTATTTCCTAAATTCGAAATTGATTGCGAATTTGATAATAACTGGGGAGAACCAGATCATATTGACAATGATATATATTTTATAGAAGAGACGGTGTAATGCCGTCTTTTATAATGCAAAAAATCTTATGGCAGTAAGTCTACTGTCAATTTCCAAAAACAAAGGTCTGAGATGCGCCTTAAGACATCCGTTGAAGTCCCTAGCAGTCCGGGAGTAAACAATAGATTGCACTGATGCAAGGCTATGTTTGTGTCAGTTTATATGATTGGAGGACAAATGAATAGTGATAAAAATATTAAAAGCAACAATGAAACCAAAATCTGTAAGTGCTGTGGGAGGGAACTTCCGTTAAGCAGTTTTGCTAAAAGTGAAAAAAAATATACTCGTAAAATTTGTAAGTCTTGTGAAAATAAACAACGACGGGAAAAGAGAGAAGATAATAGATTTTCAAATGGAATAGAGCAATATCTTTCAGATGATTCTATGCATATTCAACGTCAGTATAAGAAAATTAATAAGGATAGAATTCTAAGAAAGAAAATATCCGGGATAGATTTCTGTGCTAAAGATGAAAAATTTGTGAGACTTATGTATTACAAAGATGCGTGGATCAGTAATTACGGTAGATGTATCGTCTATGAGAACGGTGAGTATAGACTGCTTCGTGGCAGTATTGACAAATGGACAGGTGATACTATATACACTCTTCGCAAAGAAAGATACATTAAATATACTCAGACATATGCATATAAGAAGGTTAAAGTCATAGGGGATTCTCTAGTTGTAGAAAACTTTATTGTGAATTACGATATGGCGAATAATACCCGGATTTGGCATTTGAACAATAATATATCCGATGGATATTATAAGCATTTGTATCCAGTAACAGAAAATCAGTATGAGAGATTGACTGAATTACAGGAGCAATCTTCAGAACCTTTATCTGAAGATGTGATTATGGATGTGATTAATGCAGTTGAGTATAAACAGGAGGGTTGGAATCCTTGGGACTATCACAGAGGATTGTGCGGAGTTGGCTATTCTGGTATGAAAATGAATACAGAGATGCGTCATTCAGTTTCTTATTATAAGTGGAAGAACATGGTTCAAAGATGCTATGACAAAAAGGTACATAAGAAATATAAGCCGGAGTACAAAGATAAGTCTGTCTGTGAAGAATGGTTGAATTATTCAAATTTTAGAATCTGGTTTGATGAACACTATGTACCATGCAATAATAATCAAATAGATTTAGATAAGGATTTGTTGGTACAGGGGAATAAGGTTTATAGTCCTGAAACGTGTGTATTCCTATTGCACTATCAGAATACGATGTTCGAGCGTAGTGCGAAAGATAAGATTTATGAAAAAGAAGATGGTACATTTGTTATTGGTGGAGGTAAAAAGAAAACATACGCAACATTGAAAGAAGCCGAAGACATTGTTTGTGAAAGAAATCAGAATCGTATAGAAAGTGTTGCAGAAAAATGCAAAGGTTCAATCCCGATGTGTGCGTATGAGGCAATGCTAAACTGGGATGTCCGGCTTGCAATGTGCAGTTAAAAATAGAATATAGATTAAATTAACGGGTTCACTGGGATATTCCTAGTGAGCCTTTTAGCTTATCATAGAAAAGAAAGAAGGAAATTACTATTAAAGAGATAGATATGAATGACCAGGAACTCTTGAAATATATGCAAGATAATAATATTATTGATATGGCATATGTACAAGAGCAATTAGAAATGAAGAAAAGGAAGGATATTTTAAACAAACATCCATACAGAGTATGGTTGGCACAAGACGGATACTGGAAGACTTATTTTCCAAAAGCTGATGGAACAAAGCGTCTGATAAAGAAGAAAAAGCAAAACGATTTAGAGGATTGTATCATTGAATTTTATCAGAGTAATTCCATTGATTGTTCATTCAAAGTAAGATTTGAAGACTGGATTGAGCGTCAACAAAAATGTGGCAGATCAGATAATACAATATATAAGTATCAATGTGATTACAAAAGATTCATTAAAGGAGATACTTTGGAATCTATGAAGATTGATGAAATCACAGAGATAGAATTATCTGAGTATTTAACTAGATTATTAGATTCAAATACAGTGGTATATTGGAGAGCATTGAAAGATTTGTTTGGATACATAAACGGAGTATTCAAGAAAGCAATACGAGATAGAATTATTGCTGAAAACCCATGTGATTATGTTGACTTACCATTGTTCAGATCTAAATGTACACCCGATCGTGAGAAAACAGCAGAGGAACGTACCTTATCTGGTGGTGAAAGGAAAGCATTGTTATACAAGATCAATGATAGTTCCAATGTAGCAAGTATGGCTGTAGAGCTTTCGCTATATACAGGAATGCGAGTAGGAGAACTTGCAGCGTTGAAATGGGAAGATATCAACTATGAACATCGAACAATAAGAATCTGTCGTTCAGAAAAGAATAGCCGTTTGAAAAAGGAACGTTATATTTCTTCTACGAAAAATGATAAAATCAGAGTTATTCCATTGACAGATGATATGGCAAGGGTATTAAGAAAAGTAAAAGAGTTTGAATTTAAGAATGGCTGGTTAGGCGAGTATGTTTTTCAAGATGACAGGGGAAGAGTGTATGCTTCAAGAATATCAGACTGTGCAGTTAATAACACAACAACAGCAGAATTCCATAACAAGAAAAGTATCCATGCTATCAGAAGAACATTGAATTCTAATATGAAATGTGCCGGTGTATCTGGAACAGTAGCAGCGTCTTTGTTGGGTCATACGGAAAAAGTAAATGAAGAAAATTATACATACGATGTGAGTTCCATGGAAGAAAAGAGCAAATTCATGGAATGTGCTGGAAGAGTATAAAAAAAGAAACATTTACTTCTTACGAAACCATAGTAACAAAAATAGTAAGAAAAGTAAATGCCTCTAATCACCAAAACCTTTGATTTTACTGGATTTTCTGACTGCGGATAGTGGGACTTGAACCCACACGAAGTCACCTCCGCAAGATTTTGAGTCT
>OGYG01000990.1_pt1 | contig 22220 bp, 20 predicted proteins | sample 1576481 | NCBI WGS metagenome assembly OGYG01 (sample SAMEA3541497, study PRJEB24748) | human gut metagenome | biome: human gut; feature: human-associated habitat; material: faeces | place: China | collected 2012 | reverse complement strand
GGGCTATCGCCAAACGGTAAGGCAACGGACTCTGACTCCGTCATTTCAAGGTTCGAATCCTTGTAGCCCAGCTTTCAATCCCAGACAAAGCGTCTGGGATATTTTTTTGTTTCATAGAAAAGAATAGGGGGATAATGATTATGAAATATTCTTTTGACAGCAGAATACGTTTCAGCGAGACAGGGGAGAATAAATGTCTTACCTTAAATGGAATTATCAATTATTTTCAGGATTGCAGTACATTTCAATCAGAGGATATCGGCGTTGGTATGAAATTTCTGGAAGAGAGACATCAGGTATGGGTGCTTTCTGCATGGCAGATTGTGGTGGAACGTTATCCTAAGCTTTGCGAAAAAGTTACAATATCTACGTGGCCTTATGAGTTTAAGCATTTTCTGGGAAAAAGAAATTTTGCCATGGAGGATGAAAGGGGCAATAAAGTAGCCTATGCGAATGCTCTATGGACGTTTCTGGATTTGAATACAGGTCATCCGGTGAATGTGGATGAAACTCAGATTAAGGCTTATGTGTTAGAGGAAAAGCTGGATATGGAATATGCCCCCAGAAAGATAAGGATGCCAAAGGATTACAAAGAATTTCCTTCATTTCAGGTGAAAGTACATCATTTGGACACCAATCATCATGTAAACAACGGACAATATGTGCTGATGGCGCAGGAATATATTCCGGCAGATTTTGCAGTAAAACAAATGCGGGCAGAATATAAAAGTCAGGCAGTTTTGGACAGTGTGATAATACCGAAGGTGCATGAAGATGAAGAAAACGGAATTTACACAGTGAGTCTGGACAGTCCTGATGGAGAAACTTATGCGATTGTGGAGTTTCGATAGATAAATTTATTGTGAAAAGAAATGTTCTATGATATGCTTGAAACACAGTAATCAGTTAAGAGAAATATAGAGGAGAATTTATGATAGAATTAGGAAAAAAACAGGAGCTGACAGTTGCAAAGCTGGTAGATTTCGGTGTTTATTTAGGTGAAACAGAAAATGCAGGGGAGAAGGAAACTGTTCTTCTGCCGAAAAAACAGGTTCCGGAAGAAACACAGAAGGGCGATAAGATTTCTGTATTTATTTACAAGGACTCATCAGACCGTTTGATTGCCACTGTGAGAGAGCCGAAAATTACTTTGGGAGAAATTGCAGTGCTCCGCGTAGCACAGGTAACAAGAATAGGAGCATTTTTAGACTGGGGCTTGGAAAAAGACCTTTTCCTTCCATATAAACAGCAGACAAAAAAGCTTCATGAAAACGAAGAAGTTCTGGTAGCATTGTATATTGATAAGAGTAGCCGTCTTTGTGCTACCATGAAGGTGTATCATTATTTAAGAACAGACTCACCTTATGGAGAAGGCGATACAGTAACCGGTGTTGTTTATGAAATCAGCGATAATTTTGGTGTCTTTGTGGCTGTGGATGATAAATATTCTGCCATGATACCAAGACAGGAGGCACAGGGGAATTATAAACCGGGAGATGAGCTGACCTGTCGTGTGACAGCGGTCCGTGAGGACGGAAAATTGACACTGAGCGCCAAGAAAAAAGCATATATGCAGATTTATGAAGATGCAGAAAGTGTTTATGAAATCATTCAGGAGTTTGACGGAGAGCTGCCTTTTGACGATAAGGCAGACCCGAAGATTATTCAAAGAGAGTTCGGACTCAGTAAAAATGCTTTTAAGCGTGCAGTGGGGCATCTGTTAAAAGAAAATAAAATCGAAATAAAAAATGGAAAAATTTCTATACGGTAAGACTTTTCCAAGAGAAAAGATTATGGTATAATGTTTGCGCGATGTGCAAACCAAGCCGATGAAATCGGCTTGCCGCCACAAGGTGCCGGATTATACCGGCAAGCCACGACTTGTCGAGAAAATGCTCTGACGAGCGCTTCCTTGCCTGCGTACGTGGTATAATTGTAAAATGTTTAAGTAAAGTATAATTGTAAATGTCCAGAAGGAGGAAAATAAGTGGACTCGATAGATTATTATGACCGGTACGCAGTACCTTATTATGAAGAAACAGTAGAATTTGGCATGGAGGAGCAAATCAAACGTTTTGTTGAATTGCTTCCGGAAAGTGCAGATGTTCTTGATTTAGGCTGTGGATCGGGCAGAGATACAGTATGCCTTGAAGAAGAAGGCTGTGTCGTTACTGCCATGGATGGTTCTGAGAAAATGTGTGAGCTGGCAAGTATTCACGCAGGAAAAGAAGTGCTGCATCTTAGAGCGGAGGATATGGAATTTGAAGATGTTTTTCATGGGATTTGGGCCTGTGCTATTTTAGGGCACTTTTCACCGGACAGAGTGAAGGACATTATGGCGAAAATCCTACGGGCATTGAAGGATGATGGGATTTTGTATTTTTCCGTTCAAAAGGGAGACAGAAACGGTAACTACAATGGCAGATATTTCTATGATTATGACAGAGAGGCTCTTAATGACCTTTTGGACTCTTTTTCAAATATAAAAGTATTGGACATATGGAAAACCAGTGATGTCAGAACAGACAAGAGCAATCGTTGGTTTAATGTTCTGCTTCGCAAGGAAAAGCAAGACGAATAAAGGAGAGATACAGTGAATTTTACTCATTTGCATGTACATACAGAATACAGTCTTTTAGACGGTTCAAATAAGATAAATGAATATGTAGCCAGAGTAAAAGAAATGGGAATGAACAGTGCGGCCATAACAGACCATGGAGTCATGTTTGGCTGCATTGATTTTTATAGGGCAGCAAAAGCAGCGGGAATTAAGCCGATTTTGGGCTGTGAGGTATATGTTGCCCCCGGTTCTCGCTTTGACAGAGAAATAGGACAGGCAGAGGACAGATATTACCATCTGGTTCTTCTGGCTGAGAACAATCATGGCTATGAAAACCTTATGAAAATTGTGTCAAAGGCTTTTGTGGACGGCTTTTATTATAAGCCACGTGTGGATATGGACCTTTTGCAGGAATATCATGAAGGAATTATTGCATTGAGCGCCTGCCTTGCAGGAGAAGTTGCAAAAAATATTACAAGAGGCATGTACGAAGAAGCGAAAAGCGCTGCTTTGCGATATGAGAAAATTTTCGGGAAGGGAAATTTCTTTTTAGAGCTTCAGGACCACGGAATTCCTCAGCAGCAAAGAGTCAATCAGCAGCTTTTGCGAATGAGTCAGGAAACGGGCATTGCACTGGTTGCCACCAATGATGTGCATTACACATATGACACAGATGCGGAAGCTCATGATATTTTGCTGTGCGTACAGACCAGAAAGCTTTTAAGTGATGAAAACCGCATGCGCTATGAGGGAGGACAATATTATGTAAAATCTCCGGAGGAAATGGCAGAGCTATTTCCTTATATTCCTGAAGCGTTGGAAAATACCCAGAAAATTGCAGACCGCTGTGAGGTGGAGATTGAGTTTGGGGTGACAAAGCTGCCGAAATTTGATGTGCCTGCTCCTTATACCTCATGGGAATATTTAAACAAGCTGTGCTATGACGGCTTGAAGGAGCGATACAGCGGAGATTTGACAGAATTGGAAAAACGTCTGGAATACGAGTTGGGCGTTATTAAAACCATGGGCTATGTGGATTATTTCCTGATTGTATGGGACTTTATCCGATTTGCCAGAGACCATGACATTATGGTAGGACCGGGACGTGGTTCTGCGGCGGGAAGCCTTGTTTCCTATACGTTGGGAATTACGAAGTTGGACCCTATTAAATACAATCTTCTGTTTGAACGTTTTCTAAATCCAGAACGTGTTTCCATGCCGGATATTGACGTGGATTTCTGCTTTGAGAGAAGGCAGGAGGTTATTGATTATGTAGTGGAAAAATACGGAAAAGACAGGGTGGTTCAGATTGTTACCTTTGGTACAATGGCAGCACGAGGTGTAATACGTGATGTGGGAAGGGTTATGGACTTGCCCTATGCGCAGTGTGATGCCATTGCCAAGATGATACCGGAGGAATTAAATATCACCATCGATAAGGCTTTAAAAATGAACCCGGAATTGAAAAATTTGTATACTACGGATGAGACGGTGAAAAAGCTTATTGATATGAGCCGCCGTCTGGAAGGCTTGCCCCGCCATACTTCCATGCACGCAGCAGGTGTGGTAATCAGTCAGAAGTCCGTAGACGAATATGTTCCCCTTGCAAGGGCTTCAGACGGTTCTATTGTTACACAGTTTACCATGACCACTTTAGAAGAGCTGGGGCTTCTGAAAATGGACTTTTTGGGACTTCGTACTCTTACAGTTATTCAAAAGGCAGTGAAGCTGATTGAGAAAAACAAAGGGATTTCTCTTGACATGGACCATGTGGATTACAATGATAAAGCGGTCTACGATATGCTGGGAGCAGGTAAGACAGAGGGCGTTTTCCAGCTGGAAAGTGCAGGAATGACAAGCTTTATGAAGGAATTGAAGCCGGAGAGTCTGGAGGACGTTATTGCGGGAATATCGCTGTATCGTCCCGGTCCAATGGACTTTATTCCTCAATATATTGAAGGAAAAAATAATCCTGACAGTATTCATTTCCTTTGTCCGCAGCTTGAGCCGATTTTGAGCGCAACTTACGGCTGTATTGTGTATCAGGAGCAGGTTATGCAGATTGTGCGCTCTCTGGGCGGATATACTTTGGGACGAAGCGATTTGGTGCGCCGTGCCATGAGTAAGAAAAAGGCTGCGGTAATGGAGAAGGAGCGTCAAAATTTCGTTTACGGAAATGAAGAAGAAGGCGTTCCCGGCTGTGTGAACAGAGGGATTTCCGAGGAGATTGCAAATAAAATCTATGAGCAGATGATGGATTTTGCAAAGTATGCCTTTAATAAATCACATGCGGCAGCTTATGCAGTGGTGGCATATCAAACCGCATATTTGAAGTGCCATTTCCCTGTGGAATTTATGGCTGCTTTGATGACGTCTGTCATTGATAATCCACCAAAGGTTGCCGATTATATTTTATCCTGTCGCAGAATGGGAATTGCTATTCTGCCTCCCGATATTAACAAGGGAGACAGTACCTTTTCCGTAGATGGAGGGGGAATACGATATGGATTATCAGCGATTAAAAGCATTGGAAAGCCGGTGATTGAAGCCATCGTGGCGGAGAGAAATCAGAGAGGAGATTTTACAAGCCTTCGAGATTTCATTGAGAGAATGACGGGAAAGGATGTCAACAAAAAGGCGATTGAAAACTTTATTAAGGCAGGAGCTTTTGACGAACTACCCGGAAACCGCCGTCAGAAAATGATGGTATACGCTCAGATTTTAGACACCATCGTGCAGGAAAAGAAGAATATGATGGCAGGGCAAATGAGTTTATTTGATTTTGTGTCAGAGGAAGAAAAAACGGCCTATGAAATTCATATGCCGGATGTGGAGGAATATCCGAAAGAGGCAAAGCTTGCCTTTGAAAAGGAAGTGCTGGGAATTTATATCAGCGGTCATCCATTGGAAGAATATGAGACCTGCTGGAGGAAAAATATATCAGCGGTCACCACGGATTTTATGCCTGATGAGGAAAGTGGACAGCCGAAGGTGCGTGATGGGCAGCAGGTAATTGTAGGCGGTATGATTACGGAAAAGACCATTAAGTATACGAAGACTAATAAAGTAATGGCATTTCTTACCTTGGAGGATTTGCTGGGGACTGTGGAGATTGTGGTTTTCCCTCGTGATTATGAAAAGAATGTAAGACTTATGGAAATTGATGAAAAGGTGTTTATCAAAGGTCGCGTTTCCGTGGAAGAGGAAAGAGCAAGTAAGGTAATCTGTGAAAGTATGTATTCTTTTGAGGATGCGCCAAGAGAGCTGTGGCTGCAGTTTGAGACAAAAGAAAGTTTTCTTTCCCGTGAACAGGAGTTGTATGAAGACTTAAAAGAAGCAGACGGAAAGGACGGCGTAGTAATCTATATTAAGTCTCCAAAGGCTATAAAAAGGTTAGGGGCATCCAAAAGTATTCGCATTAGTCAGGACTTATTGGTAAGGCTGTACGAAAAGTACGGAAAAGACAATGTAAAAGTTGTCGAAAAGAGTATTGAAAAACAGTAGAAAATAGATTAGAATAAAAAACGACTGAATGTACAAAATAAGAAACAAGAGTCTGCCAACAGTATGGAGGAAGAAAATGACTACAAATAAAGAAATTAAAACAATTGGTGTATTAACAAGCGGTGGAGATGCGCCGGGAATGAATGCTGCAATTCGTGCAGTAGTCAGAAGAGGCTTAAGCCGTGGTATTAATATGAAGGGAATTTTAAAAGGTTACAGCGGTCTGATGAATGAAGAAATCATTGACATGACTGCCGTAGACGTTTCAGATACAATTCAAAAAGGTGGTACAATCCTGTATACTGCCCGTTGTACAGAAATGCGTACACCGGAAGGACAGAAGAGAGCTGCCGAGGTATGTAAAAAACACGGCATTGACGGTCTGGTAGTTATCGGTGGTGACGGTTCTTTTGCCGGTGCACAGAAGCTGGCTAATCTGGGAATTAACGCAGTAGGCGTTCCGGGAACAATTGACCTTGATATCGCTTGTACAGAGTATACAATCGGTTTTGATACAGCGGTAAATACAGCTATGGAAGCCATTGATAAGGTACGTGATACTTCTACTTCTCATGAACGTGTAAGTATTATTGAGGTAATGGGAAGAAATGCAGGATATCTTGCTTTATGGTGCGGTATTGCCAATGGTGCAGAGGATATTTTGCTTCCTGAAAAATACGATTTTGATGAACAGAAAATTATCAACAACATCATCGACAACCGTAAAAAAGGTAAAAAACATCATATTATCATTAATGCAGAAGGTATCGGACATTCCGAAGCTATGGCAAAACGTATCGAGGCTGCAACAGGAATTGAAACAAGAGCGACTATCTTAGGTCACATGCAGCGTGGCGGTGCACCGACATGTAAGGATAGAGTATATGCTTCCATTATGGGTGCAAAAGCAGTAGACATTCTTCTGGAAGGTAAATCTAAGAGAGTTATCTGTTACAGAGACGGTGAGTACATTGATATGGATATCAATGAAGCGCTGGCAATGAAGAAAGGTATCTCCGAATATCAGTATGAGGTAAGCTATTCCCTGTCTCATAATTACAGCAAGAATAACGAGTAAGAAAATGATTACAAGTGCGTCAAATGTACAGATAAAGAAAGTACAGCAGATATTGAAGAAAGCAAAGGTACGCAGGGAAGAACAGGTTTTTGCCGTAGAAGGGATTAAGATGTTCAGTGAAGTACCGAAATCCCGTCTGCAAAAAGTGTATTTATCTCAGTCTTTTGCCCGGAAGGAGGAATGTGAAAAAATCCTTCTGGAGAAAGGCATTAGTATAGAAGAAACAGAATATGTGGAGCTTGTGGATGATAAAATTTTTAAAAATTTATCCGATACCGTAACACCTCAGGGAGTACTTTGTCTGGTGAAAATGGAGAATTATAGTCTTTCTGAAATTTTAAGCAGAGAAGAAAATCCCCTGCTGATGATTTTAGAAGATTTACAGGACCCGGGAAATTTGGGGACAATTTTACGAACCGGAGAAGGGGCAGGAGTGACAGGTGTAATTATGAGCAGAACCTCCGTAGATGTGTTTAATCCGAAGGTTATCCGTTCCACTATGGGTTCTGTTTACAGGATGCCGATTATTTATGTAAATTCCATTGAGGAGGAAGTGCTTCCTCTTTTAAAAGAAAAGGGAATTACGACTTATGCTGCTCATTTAAAAGGAAGAAATGATTACGATGAGGAGTGCTATACGAAAGGCGCAGCATTTCTTATTGGAAATGAAGGAAACGGTCTTACCGAGCAGCTTACAGAGAGCGCAGATACCCTGATTAAAATTCCAATGCAGGGAAAAGTGGAGTCCTTAAATGCTGCTATGGCATCGGGAATTTTGATGTACGAGGCATACAGGCAGCGCCGTAAAAATTGAATATAAAATTTGAAAAGTGGTGAATATTCTATATATTTGCCACTTTTTTCTATTTTTCTCTCCGAAATACTGTAAAATGTTACAAAAAATACCCGGTTGACAAAGAAACGTAACCTTGTTAGAATAAGTTTGTAACAAAGCTTAATAAATCTGTAACAAATGTTAAAAAAAGAAACAGACTTATCAGGAGGTTATTTTAATGAGAAGAAAATTCATGAAACTTTTAACTTGTGTGGGAACTGTTGGTGCTATGACTGTTGCAATGGCAGTACCGGCATTGGCAGATACAACAGATAAAGAAACTTTTGACTGGTCAGATAAAGCAGCAGCGAATGTTACTACATATGCAAACATTCGTAAAGGCTCTGATATTAGCACAGAGAGAGTCGGAAAACTTCCGGCGGGTGCTGTAGTGACAGTGGTAGGAGAAGAAAACGGATGGGTTCAGGTTTCTTCCGGTGAAATTGAAGGATATATCAGAGAAGACCTGCTGGTATCCGGCGAGGAAGCGCAGCAGTTATTTGAGTCTGTGTATGGTGATGGGGAGATTACAGGTGCACAGCCTTTAGACGCCGTAGTTGAAACAGCAGCGGTTTCAAATCAGACAACATCCGTATCCCAGGCAGATTTAGATTTGATGGCTGCAATTATTGAGTGTGAAGCAGGCGGGGAGTCTTATGAAGGGAAAGTTGGTGTAGGTGCAGTTATTATGAACCGTATCCGCAGTAGCAAATTCCCAAATACATTATCTGAAGTTATTTACCAGAAAGGTCAGTTTACACCGGCTGCATCAGGTAAGCTTGCATCTGTATTAAGCAGAGGTGCAAGTCAGGCATGTTATGATGCTGCAAGAGATGTGTTTGCAGGAGCAAACACCATTGGAGACCGTTTATTCTTCCATGCAGGAGGCGGCAGCGGTCTTACTATTGGTAATCAGACATTTTATTAAAAGAGAAGATTGACTATTATTTTGAGAACTCCGAAAGCAGAGAGAAACTGTTTTCGGAGTTTTGATGTTTGTAATTAAGAAGAATGATTGTTTCGTGTTAAAATTATTTACCTAGCTAAAATTAATAATAATGGAAAAATATTTTGTAATTAGAAAAAAGCAATTACATATAATATATATAATTTTCAGATAATAAAAAATATAATTTCAAATACACAAAATATTTGAATATATATAATATAAATAATAAAATATAAATGTAAAAATAACAGAAATGTATTTTGACATTATGGAGAAGAAGGAGGTAGATATATGCAGAAAAGAGTTACGGCTTTATATGTATTAGTATGTATGCTTACTACATTATTTGGAAGTGTAATGGTACACGCAACGGAAATAAAACAGGTGACAAGACCTTCACAAAAAGTAGAAAGTAAGGTGGAAAGAGATATTGTTGAAAGTCCAAAGAGAAATATTTTAGGAAAACAGGAAGTACCTGATAGTGAAAAAGAAATGGAGCATTATTTGGCATTATCGACTACATCAGGAGAATGGATACAGACAGATGATGGTCGATGGTGGTATATGTATAGTGATGGTACATATGCGAAAAATGGCTGGGAATATATCAATGGGGAATGGTATTATTTTGATAATAATGGCTGGATGTTGACTGGATGGCTTGAATTGAGCGGAAGATGGTATTATTTAGGAGTAGATGGAAGTATGCAGACAGGCTGGCAGTCAATAGGTGGATCATGGTATTATTTTAATGCTGATGGAGTGATGGAACGTGATTGGCTTGAATTGAATGGAAAATGGTATTACTTAGGAACAGATGGAAGTATGCGGATAGGTTGGCATAAAATAAAATACCCTGGAGCTTATAGTGGAGGCGCATATTATAATTATTTTAATAGCAATGGTGAATTTGTAACGGACTCTGATTATCGTGGATGTAATCATGGGTATCCAACATTTGGGGATTATCGATATACTATTTCTCCTAAAAATGTTAAATATTATTCATATTGTTCAACTAAACAAAATGCGCAAATTGGCATAGGAGCAGCTGCATGGAATAGAAATGAAGTTTCTCATATATCGAAAGCTTCGACAGCATCCGTAGCTAATATGTTTTTTTATTCAGTAAAATTTTCTAATGAAAATGTTTTAGCTAGTACAACACACTATATACGTGGTTCGTGGGGAGGTAAGATAAATGGTAACTGGACAAAAACAAAGATTAATATAGATAATGATCGTGGAACAATTAGTTCAGACACAATAGCACATGAAATAGGTCATGCATATGGATTGTCTCATAGAATAACTAATCCATATAGTATTATGTGTCAACTCAAATATGGAAGAAAGGTTGACACGGTTCAGTATACAGATTTAGAAACGCTTAGGCACATTTATTAAGAAAGGAGCTATGTATGAGGAATAAAAAAATATTGATAAGTATCGCTATGTGCTGTTCATTACTGATAGCAGGGTGCTGTAATGAAAAAGACAGCCTTGATATCCGTAAAATAAAAACAGAAGATATTGTCTCAACAGCTAGCGGAGTGTACGACTATGCAGAAACTTTTCCAAGTATTCCGGAACTTGCAAAAAACAGTGAAGTGGTTATATATGGCGAAATTGAGGGTATAGATTATATTGTCGGAGATAATGGTCTTTGCAGAGCAAATATGGAGGTTAAAATTTTAGAACCGTTAAAAGGAGATTATGATACAGGTGACAAAATAAAAGTAGTGAAAGACCAAGGGATTGTATCGGTAAAGGATTATTTAAAATCTTTCACTTCAGAGGAAGCAAAGAAGGCAAACCGAGAAGACTTTAAGGATTACTCTGACGAGGAATTAAGTCAGGTATATGTACAGCAGATTGAAGAAAATGATATTATGTCAGAAATAGGGCAGAAAAGTGTCTTTTTCCTTGAAAAGTCAGCGTTTTATGATACGGAGCAGACTTATACAAGATTAACAGGTCCTGAGGCAGAATATACAGGGATATCTGATGACCGGTTCATTCAAACACAGACAGTGGGCAGTGAATTGTCACAACCATATAGGTTAGAAGCGTTTGAGAAAAATCAAAGCAGAGAGTATGAGATAGATATTTATACGCTGGAAGAAATTATTTCGGAGATGGGCGTGACTAAGTAATTTAATAAAAGATAAGAACACGGCGATACTGTTTAAAGTGAGGAAGATAAAGAGGTGTCGCCGTTTTAATGGTCACATTTAGTGAGGAATAGCAGATACTATATTTGAGTGAATAAAAAAACAATAAAATACAAGAAAAAAAGCGTTGATATTTTCAGAAAACTAGAATATAATGAGAGGACAAATCAGTAGAAACTTTACTGATGCAGAGAATTTATAGTAAAGAAGGTGGGGTTATGGACGCAGGAACAATATCCATTATCTGGCTTGTAGTTTTGGCAATTCTTCTTGTCATTGAATTTTTGACGCTGGGACTTACAACTGTCTGGTTTGCAGGTGGGGCATTAGTTGCCTTTTTGGTTTCTCTGGCAGGAGGTCCGCTGTGGCTGCAACTGCTGTTGTTTATAGCGGTTTCTGTTGTACTTCTCTTATTTACCAGACCTCTGGCGGTGAAATACCTGAATAAGGACGTGCAGAAAACCAATGTAGACAGTATTCCGGGACAAAAAGGAATTGTAACAGCTACCATTGACAATCTGAAAGCAGAAGGTCAGGTTACCATTCAGGGAATGGAATGGACTGCAAGAGCGAAAAACGGCAATACGATTGAAAAAGGAAAAGTTGTAAGGGTTACAGCAGTAGAAGGTGTAAAGCTGATTGTAGAGGAGGACATGTAATATGATATGGTTATTTATTATTCTGTTAGTCATTGTTTTAATTATTGCAGCATCTTGTATTAAGATTGTACCTCAGTCACAGGCATACATTCTGGAACGCCTTGGTGTCTATAAGGCAACATGGGGAAGTGGTGTTCATTTTAAAGTGCCTTTTATTGAAAGAGTTGCAAAACGTGTGAATTTGAAAGAACAGGTTGTAGACTTTGCTCCGCAGCCGGTTATTACAAAAGATAATGTTACTATGAGAATTGATACCGTTGTATTTTTCCAGATTACGGACCCAAGATTATTTACTTACGGAATTGACAATCCGATTATGGCAATTGAAAATCTGACTGCTACTACACTGCGTAATATTATAGGTGATATGGAACTGGATGCTACACTGACTTCCAGAGAGATTATCAATACAAAGATGAGAGCTTCTCTTGATGAGGCTACAGACCCATGGGGTATTAAGGTAACTCGTGTAGAATTGAAGAATATTATTCCTCCGGCAGCAATTCAGGAAGCAATGGAAAAACAGATGAAGGCAGAACGTGAACGCCGTGAAGCAATTCTGAAAGCAGAAGGAGAAAAGAAATCTACGATTCTTGTGGCAGAAGGTAAAAAAGAGTCTGCAATTTTGGATGCAGAAGCAGAAAAGCAGGCTGCAATTTTAAGAGCGGAAGCTGAAAAAGAAAAGATGATTAAAGAGGCAGAAGGACAGGCAGAAGCAATTTTGAAAGTGCAGCAGGCAAAGGCAGATGGTATTCGTTTTATTAAAGATGCCGGTGCAGACCAGAGTGTTCTTACTTTGAAGAGTTTGGAGGCATTTGCACAGGCGGCAGACGGAAAAGCTACTAAGATTATTATTCCTTCAGAAATTCAGGGAATTGCAGGTCTTGCATCTTCCTTAGTGGAAATCGCTACAAATAAAAAAGAAAATTAAGTGTAAGGAAGGGGGCTGTTTGCAGATGCAACGCTCCCTTTCCGTATAAGAATGAGAGGTGGAGTATGAAACCAGTAATAGATACTACAAAAGAGTATGGACTGGTACTTGAGGGAGGAGGCGCAAAAGGCGCATATCAAATCGGAGCATGGAAAGCATTAAAAGAAGCAAATATTCGTATAAAAGGGATTGCAGGAACCAGCGTAGGCGCACTTAATGGGGCTTTAATTTGTATGGGGGATTTGGAAAAGGCAGAAAGCCTTTGGGAGAATATTTCATATTCCCAGATTATGTCAGTAGATGACAAAATTATGGAAGACATTTTTAAACAGAAGAAAATCAGCCGTGATGCTTTAAAGGATATGATGGATTATATCTCTGATGGTGGTGTGGATATTACACCTTTAAAAGAGCTGATTGCAGAATGTGTAGACGAAGAAAAAATTCAAAATTCGCCCATGGATTTATACATTCATACTTTTAGTGTGGATGAAATGAGGGAATTAAATGTAGATTTAAAAGAAATTGAGCCGGAGCTTATTAAGGATTTCTTATTAGCAAGCTCTTATATTTTTCCTATTTTTAAGAGTGAAAAGCTTCACGGAAAAACCTATATTGACGGAGGAGCTATTAATAATGTGCCTGTAGATACTTTGATTGAGAAAGAGTATAAGGATATTATTATAGTGCGGATTTTTGGTATTGGCAGAGAAAAAAAGGTAAAAATACCGGAAGACACGACAATTTATACCATTGCTCCTACTGTGAGTTTGGGAAGTATTTTGGATTTTAACCCTAAAAAAAGCAAAATGCATTTAAAACGTGGGTATTTTGATACTATGCGTGTACTTTACGGTCTTGCAGGGAAAATATATTATATTGATGAACAGGAAAAAGAATGTTATTATTTAAGTCAGTTGACAGAATTAAGTCAGGATATTTATGCATATCTGACAGATGTATATAAATTGGAATTACAGGAAAGCAGAGAAGTTCGCAATTTGACAGAAGTTATATTGCCGGTTATTGCAGAGGAGATGAAGCTTTCAAAAGACTGGAGTTATAAGGAATTATATCTTTCTATTTTAGAAGCAACGGCAAAGATATGCAGAATTCAAAAATATAAAATCTACACTCTGCAGGAATTGCAAGATAAGGTAAGAGAAAAACTGCTCACCCTTGAAGGAGAAGAACTTCCGGCCTTTGTGCAGATTATTTCAAAAGACAGATTTTTATAGAAGTGGAGGACTATTGTGATGGATTTAAAAGGGCGTCATTTTTTAACATTAAAGGATTTTACAAAGGAAGAAATAGAGTATCTTGTTGATTTGTCTGCGGAATTGAAGAGAAAGAAAAAACAGGGAATTCCGGTGGATACATTAAAAGGAAAAAATGTTGCGTTGATTTTTGAAAAGACAAGTACAAGAACCAGAAGTTCTTTTGAGGTAGCAGCTCATGATTTGGGAATGGGAAGCACTTATTTAGATCCGAAGAGTTCCCAGATTGGTAAAAAAGAAAGTATCAGGGATACGGCAAGAGTTCTGGGACGTGTTTATGATGGAATAGAGTATCGTGGATTTGGTCAGGAAAAAGTAGAGGAATTGGCAAAATATGCAGGTGTTCCGGTATGGAACGGACTTACAAATGAATATCATCCTACACAGATGTTGGCAGATTTGCTTACTATTCGTGAGCATTTAGGAAGAGTAGAGGGTGTAAAACTGGTTTATATGGGTGATGCACGCTACAATATGGGAAATTCTTTGATGATTTTATGTGCAAAAATGGGGATGCATTTTGTTGCCTGTGCGCCGAAAAAGTATTTTCCAAATGACGCGCTGGTAGAGGAATGTAGAGGCTTTGCAGAGAAATCAGGCGGAACCATTACTTTGACAGAAGATGTCATGGAGGGTACAAAAGGTGCTGATGTTATCTATACGGATGTATGGGTTTCCATGGGAGAACCGGAAGAAGTGTGGGAAGAACGTATTAAAGAGCTGACACCTTATAAGGTTACTATGGACGTTATGAGAAATGCCGGAGAGCAGGCAATTTTCCTTCATTGTCTTCCTGCTTTTCATGATTTGCAGACGGATATTGGTAAGGAAATGGGAGAAAAATTCGGAATTGAAGATATGGAAGTTACAGACGAAGTCTTTGAAAGTAAGCAGTCTGTAGTCTTTGATGAAGCAGAAAACAGAATGCATACTATCAAAGCTGTTATGGCAGCTACCTTAGGAGCAGAAGGCTGTTAAGATGGAAAAAATATTTTGGAAATCAAGTGTAGACTCTACCCTTATATGGGCAAAAGAGGAAGCGAAAAAGAGTGTAGGCAAAGAGCTGGATAGGGCTTTATTTGTGGCAGATGAGCAAACAGCAGGAAAAGGAAGACTGGGGAGAGTATGGACTTCTGTGCCCGGTGAGAATATTTATATGACATTATTGCTGATGAGACCTGAAGTGAGAATAGAGAATGCTTCTTCTCTTACTCTTGTTATGGGATTGTCTGTAGCAGAAGCAGTTGAGGGAGTAGTAGGAGTAACTGCAGGAATTAAGTGGCCAAATGATATTGTCCTTTCCGGAAAGAAAATCTGCGGTATTTTAACGGAAATGCAGATAAAAGAGCAGAAACCGGAATTTATTATGATTGGTGTAGGCATCAATGTCAATCAAAAGGAATTTCAGGAAGAGCTTAGAGATAAGGCAACTTCTGTTTTTCTGGAGACAGGCAGGGAGCTGTCAAGAGAGAACCTGATAGAAAAAGTTGCGGAATGTTTTTGGAAGAATTATGATATATTTTTGAAAACACAGGATTTAAGCTTGCTAAAAGAAGATTATGAAAAACGACTTTTGAATAAAAATCAGCAGGTACGAATTTTAGAAAAAGCTACAGAAACCATTGGTACGGCAAGAGGGATTACAGACACAGGGGAGCTTTTTGTAGAGGACTTAAAGGGAGAGATGAGGAAAGTTTTTTCCGGCGAAGTTTCTGTAAGGGGATTATATAGTTATGTATAAAGGAGAACGTTATGTATAAGGATAAAGTGGTTTTGTGCGGTGCAAGTGCGTACGAGCAGAAGTATTATTTCAATGATGATTTTGCATCACTTCCGCAGTCTATACAGGATGAGTTGCATATTATGTGTGTACTGTATACAGAGGAAATCGGTGGAGTGCTTACTTTAGAATTTGACGAAGACGGAAGTTTACAGTTTCAGGTAGAGGCGCTGGAAGCAGATGCTATGTTTGATGAAATCGGAAGTGTATTGCGTATTAAAGATTTGCGCCAGAAGAAAAAGGAGCTTTTAGAGTCTTTGGAGCTGTATTATAAAGTATTCTTTCTGGGACAAGAGGTAGAAGATGAAGCTTAAAATCGGAAATGTGACGCTGGAAAATAATTTAATATTGGCGCCTATGGCAGGGGTAACAGACCTGCCATTTCGTTTGCTTTGCAAGGAACAGGGAGCAGGTCTTATCTGTACAGAAATGGTAAGTGCAAAAGCTATTCATTTTAAAAATAAGAATACAGAAAGTCTGATGGAGATTGATGAGAGAGAACGTCCTGTTTCTTTACAGCTTTTTGGCTCGGAGCCGGATTTGATGGCAGAAATTGCCAAGCAGATTGAACATAGAAATTTTGATATTCTGGATATCAACATGGGATGTCCCGTTCCAAAAGTGGTGAATAACGGAGAAGGCTCGGCTCTTATGAAAAATCCAAAGCTGGTGCATGAGATTGTGTATAAGGTGTCGAGGGCAATTAAAAAACCCCTTACTGTGAAAATCCGTAAAGGCTTCACAGAAGACAGTGTAAATGCAGTAAAAATTGCAAAGATTTTGGAAGATGCAGGGGCAGCAGCTGTTGCTGTACATGGAAGAACAAGAGAGCAGTATTATTCCGGACAGGCAGATTGGGATATTATCCGACAAGTAAAGGAGGCAGTGTCCATTCCTGTTATTGGAAATGGTGATGTAACGTCTCCTGAAAAAGCAGAAAAACTGGTAAAAGAAACAGGTTGCGATGGTATTATGATTGGTCGCGCTGTACAGGGAAATCCGTGGCTGTTTTCTGAAATTTTGTATTATCAGGAAACCGGAAAGATAAAACCAAAGCCATCTATGGAGGAGATTAAGGAAATGATGCTTCGCCATGCAAGACTTCAGTTAGAGTATAAAGGAACTTATACGGGAATGAGAGAAATGCGTAAGCATGTGGCATGGTATACTTCCGGTATGCCTCATTCCGCATCTGTAAGAAGGATGGTAAATGAAGTAGAGTCTTATGAACAGTTGGAAGAGCTGGTGAATAGATTGTAAAAAAAGCATAAATATTAGATTATGAGGAGTAATAAGCTTGACATCCGCATATCTATTATTTATAATATTATGACTGTTAAGAAGTGATATTTGTATGGACGAGCCTTCTGGGTTCATTTTCCATTATAAATATATTGAGAAAGGGTGTAGAATTAAAATGGAAGAAAAGAAAACATTACTTACGTATGCGGGACTGACAAAACTGGAAGAAGAATTACACGATTTAAAAGTAAACAAAAGAAAAGAAGTGGCAGAGAAGATTAAGGAAGCCAGAGAACAGGGGGACTTGTCTGAAAACGCAGAATATGATGCAGCTAAAGACGAGCAGAGAGATATCGAAGCCAGAATTGAAGAAATAGAGAAAATTCTTAAAAATGCAGAAGTTGTTGTAGAAGATGAAGTAGATTTAGATAAAATCAGCGTAGGCTGTAAAGTAAAAGTTTACGATGTTGAATTTGAAGAAGAAATGGAATTTAAAATTGTAGGTTCAACAGAAGCAAACAGCTTGGAAGGTAAAATTTCCAATGAATCACCGGTTGGAAGAGCTCTTATCGGAGCAAGAAAAGGTGATACTGTTTCCGTTGAAATGCCTGCAGGTGTAATGGAATACAAAATTCTCGGTATCGAGAGAAATATTTAAAGATAAGGAGTGTGTAAAAGGTGGCAGAACAGCAGAAGAAAGCACAGGAACAGGATTTAAACCAGTTATTAAAGGTGCGTCGTGAGAAATTGACTGAGTTACAGGAAAATGGAAAAGATCCATTCCAGATTACAAAATATGATGTAACTCATCACAGCATGGAAGTGAAGGATGCTTTTGAAGAATTAGACGGAAAGAGTGTATCTCTTGCAGGACGTATGATGTCCAAACGTGTTATGGGAAAAGCTTCTTTCTGCAGTATTCAGGACGTACAGGGTTCTATTCAGTCTTACGTTGCAAGAGATAATATTGGCGAAGACCATTATAAAGATTTTAAGAAAATGGATATCGGTGATATTGTAGGTATCAAAGGTGAAGTGTTTAAGACAAAAACAGGAGAAATTTCTATTCATGCCACAGAAGTAACACTGTTATCTAAGAGTTTAAAACCACTTCCGGAGAAGTTCCACGGTTTAACAAATACAGACCTGCGTTATCGTCAGAGATACGTGGATTTGATTATGAATGCAGATGTAAAGGATACCTTTATTAAGCGTTCTAAAATCATTGCAAGTATCCGTAATTACTTAAATGGTCAGGGATTTTTAGAAGTGGAAACACCAATGCTGGTTGCAAATGCCGGTGGTGCAGCTGCTCGTCCTTTTGAAACACATTTTAACGCTTTAGACGAAGATTTTAAATTGCGTATTTCTCTTGAACTTTATCTGAAACGTCTTATTGTAGGCGGTATGGAAAAAGTATACGAAATCGGTCGTGTATTCCGTAACGAAGGTCTTGACACAAGACACAATCCGGAATTCACATTAATGGAACTTTATCAGGCATACACAGATTACCACGGCATGATGGATTTAACAGAAAATCTGTATCGTCATGTAGCACAGGAAGTTCTGGGAACTACAAAAATTGTATACAATGGTATTGAAATGGATTTAGGAAAACCATTTGAACGTATTACTATGGTAGACGCTGTTAAGAAATACGCTGGCGTGGACTTTAATGAAATTCACACATTAGAAGAAGCAAGAGCAGTAGCAAAAGAACATCATGTAGAGTTTGAAGAAAGACATAAAAAAGGTGATATTCTTTCACTGTTCTTCGAAGAATTTGCAGAAGAACACCTGATTCAGCCTACATTTGTTATGGATCACCCAATTGAAATTTCTCCATTAACAAAGAAAAAACCGGAAAATCCAGAATATACAGAACGTTTTGAGTTCTTCATGAATGGATGGGAAATGGCAAATGCTTATTCTGAATTAAATGACCCGATTGACCAGAGAGAGCGTTTCAAAGCGCAGGAAGAACTTCTGGCACAGGGTGATGAAGAAGCAAACACAACAGATGAAGACTTTATGAATGCTTTGGAAATCGGTATGGCACCTACAGGTGGTATCGGATTTGGTATCGATAGAATGGTAATGCTGTTGACAGATAGTGCTGCTATTCGTGACGTTTTATTGTTCCCGACAATGAAGACCCTCGGTGGTGTAAAATCCGAAAATGGTGTAAGTTCTAAAGAGGTTTCTACACCAAATTCAGAGCCGGAAAAAATTGATTTTTCCAAGGTAAAGGTTGAGCCAATCTTTGAAGAGATGGTAGATTTCGATACATTTGCAAAATCTGATTTCCGTGCAGTTAAGATTTTAGCTTGTGAAGCAGTACCGAAGTCAAAGAAGCTTCTGAAGTTTACATTAGATGACGGTGAACGCAAAGACCGTGTGATTTTAAGCGGTATTCACGAGTATTACGAGCCGGAAGAACTGGTTGGAAAGACAGCAATCGCTATCGTAAATCTGCCACCGAGAAAGATGATGGGAATTGATTCCGAGGGTATGCTGATTTCAGCAGTACACGAGGAAGACGGTCACGAAGGACTGAACCTTCTGATGGTAGATGGCAGAATTCCGGCAGGTGCAAAGCTCTATTAAGAAGTACCGTTTTACCCTACAAAACGGGATGTACTTCATTTGTGAAAAAGCTCTGAAAATACACAAATACACCAAATTTACACCAAATGGTGCTTGAAACGGTGCAGAGCCTTAAAAATCGCATATTTTAAAGATATATGGGCAGTTCCATTGCGGAATTGCCCATTTTCAAAAATGAGAGAAAAACAAATCGGTATTTATCATTTGTTAAGGAGGAATAGTAAATGGTTGGAAGAATTTATCACGTTGGATTAACCGTTTCTGATTTGGAACGCTCGATTGCTTTCTACAGAGATATTCTTGGGCTTGAATTTCAGGGCGAAATCTTTATGGAAGGCGAAGAGACAGATAAAATGTTCCGTAAGAAAAATTGTAAAGCAAGGGTTGCATATTTGAATGGTTCGAAAGCTCTTGAAGCACCACCGGTTGAATTGATTCAGTTTATAGACAGCAAAATCCATAAAGAGCAATCAGACTTGTTTACGACATCTATCTCAGAAGTATGCTTTTACACGGATGACATTGATTCTGTCTACAGAACTCTTATCGAAAATCAAGTGGAGTGCTTGTCTGAACCGCAGTATTTCGATTTCAGGGCAGATGGATTTGGGGAAAGCAGAGCGTTTTATTTCAGAGACCCGGATGGAATCATTCTTGAGATGATGCAACCGTTATAAAAGGACACTAAATCGGTATTTAATGAGGTGTTTTATGGAGATAAGAAAAGAAGAAACCAAAGATTATGAGGAAATCTATGAAGTCGTAAAGCGAGCATTCGATAGTGCTGAACATGCAGATGGTAATGAACAGGATTTAGTAAATGAGTTGAGAACAGGTGGTTCATACATTCCGCAATTATCTCTTGTAGCTGAAGAAAATGGAAAAATAATAGGTCATATTATGTTTACAAAAGCCAAGGTAGGAGCAGTGGATGTTTTGGCATTGGCACCACTTTCTGTTTTGCCGGAATATCAGAATAAGGGTATTGGAACGGCTTTGATAAAGGAAGGACATAGAATTGCTAGGCAGTTAGGATATAGCTATTCTGTTGTTTTGGGGAGTGAAAAATATTATCCTAGATTCGGCTATGTGCCAGCAAGCTTGTTCGGTATAATTTCGCCTTTTGATGTTCCAGATAAAAATTTTATGGCATTTAATATGAAACAAGATGATACCTGTATTCATGGTGTGATGAAATATGCCAGAGAGTTTGGCATAGAATAGTTCAAATTAAATCCCAATTTATCAAACCCTTTGAGAGAGGAGAAATCTTTTCTCAAAGGGCTTTTTTATTTTTACAGATATTCGCAAACTACAAGAAAAAGCCGAAACTTCATATACTCTAATCACAGAGGAAGTGGAGGTTTTGATATGAGTAACAGTTTAGCAGCAGTACATCCAGAATTGATTGTCGAATGGTCGGATAGGAATTTACCGCTGACACCGGACAGCGTGACTTTCGGCTCGAATAAGAAAGTATGGTGGAAAGGTGCTTGCGGTCACGAATGGGAAACAAGTATAAAGGCTCGTTCCAGTGGCGAGAAATGCCCGATATGTTCCGGTGCGAGAGTGATTGAGGGAATTAACGATTTAAGTACATTGAAGCCGGAATTGGCTTCTGAATGGTCTGAGAAAAATAAAATCAAACCGACAGAGGTATCTATTGGTTCACACAAGAAAGTGATATGGAAATGTAAATTGGAACACGAATGGATAGCCACTGTAAAGAGCAGAAGCATCAATAGAACAGGTTGCCCGTACTGCTCCCATAACAAAGTGCTTGCAGGATTTAATGACCTTGCAACCCTGTTCCCGGAAGTTGCAGACGAATGGTCTGATAAGAATGAAAAGAAGCCTACCGAAGTTATGGCGTTTGCAAACAGCAAGGCTTGGTGGAAGTGCAGAACCTGCAGTTATGAATGGAATACGCTTATCTCTACACGCTCAGGTGGTAGTAAATGCCCTTGTTGCAGTGGATATACATTCATAAAAGGAAAGAATGACCTAAAAAGTACACACCCACAGATAGCCAAAGAATGGTCAGAGAAAAACTATCCTCTGCAACCGGATGAAGTCAATGCAAAGTCGAGGAAAAATGTATGGTGGCATTGCAGAAAATGTGGAAACGAGTGGAAATCAGTTATCAATGCCCGTGTGAAAGGAACGGTTTGCCCTGTCTGTGCAGAGCGAGAAGTGCTTGCCGGATACAATGACCTTGCAACGACAGATAAGCAGGTTTTAGAAGAATGGGATTATGAATTAAATAAGTTGAAGCCCACAGAAGTTTCAAGAAATTCGGCAAAGAGAGCGTGGTGGAAATGCAGATACGGTCATTCTTGGAGTATGAAGATAAACGAGCGTACTGTTCTCAATAAAGGATGCAGAATATGTGAGCAGGAGTATCTGTCATTGTTCCCGGCTCTTGCAATCAGTTATTATGCCAATTTGAAAGGATTGAAAGTTGAACTTGGCTCTGATAGGTTATTCGGCATTCCACTTGATGTATATATTCCACTGGAGCAGGTTGCCATTCAAGTGAATACGGACTCGGAGAAGATAGATATACTAAAGGAACATCTCTGTAAACAACGTGGAATCAAACTCATTAAGTTGCCGATGAA
>OGYG01000983.1_pt1 | contig 22406 bp, 19 predicted proteins | sample 1576481 | NCBI WGS metagenome assembly OGYG01 (sample SAMEA3541497, study PRJEB24748) | human gut metagenome | biome: human gut; feature: human-associated habitat; material: faeces | place: China | collected 2012 | reverse complement strand
TCATACATCATCCAGAATACAATCAAGGTCCGACTACAGAACCAAAATAAAGAAACACCTGATCGCAATACAAGCCAACCTCCCCGAACATCCGTTTCCAGGTAATTGTGCCGGCCAACGCCAGCTGATCGGTCACATATGTGACAAATTCCAGTGTTGAAGCCATTGTCAGAAACAGGCAATGTTGCTATCGGTGCGGGATTCTGTCCCGCCGATCAACGTGCCGTTCTCCATTCTGAGAATCATCTGTCCCCTGCCGAAAACGCCGGGATCCAGGCAGACTTCAATCCGGTGTCCCCGCTTCTGCAGCGCTTTCGCCAAAGCGGTTGGGAAGTGCGGTTCAACGTAGATCCGGTTGTCCCGTTCCCACAGCCAGCGCGGAAGTCGATCAGGTTCATCGCCACCTGGACATGCCCCTGCGGCTGCATATAGCCGCCCATGACGCCAAACGGTCCGACCGCTTTGCCCTCTTTCATCAAAAATCCCGGAATGATCGTGTGATACGTCCGCTTGCGCGGCTCTAAATAATTGGCATGCTGATCATCCAGCGAGAAATCATGACCCCGGTTCTGCAAGGAAATGCCGGTGCCCTCCACGACGATGCCGCTGCCGAATCCCATATAATTACTCTGGATATAGGAAACCATGTTGCCTTCCTCATCCGCCGTGCATAAATACACCGTTCCGCTCTGCGGCAGCTCGCTGACCTTCGGATCCTGCGCGGTATCCGTGATCTGAGCGGCGCGCAGACGCCCCAGCTGCGGATCAAGCAGATGCTCCGTTTTCACCTTCATCGCCTTCGGATCTGTAATATAGAACAAACCATCCTTGAACGCCATCTTCATCGCCTCCAGCTGTCGATGCACCGTTTCCACGTGCAGCTTCTCCTGAAATTGGAATTCTTTCAGGATATTCAGCGCCATCAGCGCGACGATCCCCTGCCCATTCGGCGGAATTTCACAGATTTCATAGCCGCGGTAATTCAGCCGGATCGGGGTAACCCATTCATTTTCAAACGCTTCCAGATCCGCTTTGCGGAGATACCCGCCGTATTTGCGGCTGCAGGCGTCGATTTGATCGGCGATCTGACCCTGGTAAAAGCTGTCGGCCTGTGTTCGGCCGATTTCTTTTAGTGTCTCCGCGTGATTTTTTAAGGTAATCTTGTCTCCGGGCTGCGGCGCATGACCTTGCGGAGCGAACGTCGCAAACCATTCGTCAAATTCCGGTTTCCCGGCAAATTCTTTTTTGTATTTATCAAAAGCGGCCTGCCAGTAATGGGCTAAAACCGGAGAACACGGATAGCCTTCCTCAGCATAGCGGATCGCCGGGGCCAGGCATTGCGCCAGCGTCAGCTTTCCGAAGCGTTCGTTCAGACTTTTCCAGGCTTTGACCGCGCCCGGCACCGTGACCGGCGTCCAGCCGAAGGTTGGCATCGTCGAATAGCCCTGAGCTTTGACCTGTTCGGCCGTGATCGCTTCCGGAGCGAAGCCGGAGGAATTCAGCCCGATCAGTTCCCCTTTGTGCCAGACAATCGCAAACGCGTCGCTGCCCAAGCCGTTGGCCGTCGGTTCCACAACCGTCAGCGCGGCCGCCGTCGCCACCGCCGCGTCGATCGCGTTGCCGCCTTGCCGCAGCATTTCCAAGCCGGCTGCCGAGGCCAGCGCGGAGCCGGTACAGACCATTCCCCGGCGCGCCATCACCGGATAGCGGTTGGATGGGTAAGGTTGATCAAAACAGTCGAAATTCATCATTCTTCTTCCTCCAGCAATTTCTGTAATTTCAGCGTCATCGCGATCGTTTTTCCGTCGATGATCTCGCCGCGCATCACCTGATCGACGACATCCTTTAACGGTACCTTCAAGCAGTTCAGGAATTCATCGTCATCCAGGTGCGTACCGACAAAGGTCAGCCCTTTCGCCCTGTACATCTGAATTGTTTCTTCCAGATACGCGCCGGTCGGCACCATTTCCCCCAGAAACTCAAAGGTTTCAGCGGTATAGCCGGTTTCTTCCTGCAATTCGCGCTGGGCGGTGATTAACGGATCCTCGCCAGGTTCTCGTTTTCCCGCCGGTACTTCGCGCATGATCCGCTGCTGGGCATAGCGGAATTGATCGACGAGAAGCAGTTCGTTCTGATCGGTCAGCGCCGCAATCGCTACGCCGCCGGGATGTTCAACGACCTCGCGGATCGTTTCCGTGCCGTCGGGCAAAGTGACTTTATCATGCCGCACATGAATCAAACGCCCGGTAAATACTGGTTTTCTCTGTCAGTTCCATATTCTCCCCCTGTTTCGTTTTCTGATCATTTCCCGAAGGCCGATGGAAATCCAGGTCTTCGCGTAAGACTCTGATTTAGTTATAGAGAGATTTTAAAGAAAAAGCAAGCTGAAAATGTTCTTCCTTATATTTAGTGTAATTCATCCGCTTCTCAATCGGCATCCAGCGCTTATAATAGAAGCAGAAAAGGAAGAAGGAATGGCTATGAAAACCGCTGGCATCATTTTTACGATTCTTTCTGCTTTGTTGTTTGCCATCTCGCCGGTCTTGGTCAGCTGGACTTATGGGTGGGGCAATAATCCCCTGACGATGGTTCTGTTCCGCAATCTGTTTGTGCTGCCGGTGTTGTTGATCCTCATGAAACGGGATCACATCGCAGTCCGGCTGCCGCGCGATCAATTTTTTCAGCTGTTGTTTGTCGCGGCGATGGGCTCTTGTTTGACACCTTTACTTTTATACAGCAGTTATACCTACGTCGGTGTCGGGACGGGCACCACGCTGCATTTCTTCTATCCGATTTTCGTCGCTCTGTTCTGCCGGTTCTTCTACCATGAAAAACTGGGACAGGCTAAGGTCCTTGCGTTAATTCTGGCCTTGGCCGGCACGTTGTTTTTCATGGATTTCAGTAATTTAAAGAATCTGGCCGGGGTCGCGATGGCGCTGGCTTCCGGTATGACCTACGCGTTTTATATGGTCCTGTTGGAAAAGAAGGGATTGTCCCGGCTGAATCCCTTTCTATGCTCTTTCTGGCTGGCCTTGTTTGCCGCTGCGGATTTGTTTGCGGTCGGTTCGTTTGCGGACGTTCTTTGTTTTCAACAGCCGGTCATTTCCTATCTGATAATGATCGTGATCGCCATGATGACCTCCTTTCTGGCCGTCGTGCTGCTTCAGAAAGGGATCGAAGCGCTCGGTTCCTCCACCGCTTCAATCTTTTGTTTGTTTGAGCCGATCGGCAGCGTGATCTGCGGCGCCTTGTTTTTGCATGAAAACTTAACGCCGGCGAAAATTCTTGGCTGTCTGATCATTATTCTGGCGGTTGTTCTGTTAATTCTTGCCGGGCGGCAAAAATCAGAGCGATAATTTGCGGCCTTCCTGGGTAAACAAAGCACAGGCACGCCATCCTTCAAGACTGATCCTCGCTTCATGGGATAAAATAACAGGTTTCTTCCCGTTTATTTCTCCGGAAATTTTGCGGCCGGATTAAACCGCGGGGCGTAAACGCAGCCTGGAATCCGAAGCCTGAACTCAAAAAGCTTTGCTTTGGCCCCCATTTTGATCTTTATTTAATAGAATTCAAAACCATGGCCTGCAGTCCTTTCGTTGAAATGCAAGTTTTCGCTTTTTCCGTTTCGCTTCGATCTCAAACTGGTATAATAAAAACGATAACTTGATTTATCGGATTCTTAGATTATTGCAGAGGTGAAGGAATTGAAAAAGGGTGTTAAAACAGGACTGCTTGTTCTTGCCGTCATTCTGTTGATCGGCGGCTGCGGTTACAGCGCGGCGAATTGGGCCATGGATTCCATGTTGAACAAAATGGAACATGGCGAAATCATCGAAAGCGATACGGCGGCGATCGCGCCTGAGGTCAGCGAAGCGGTGAAAGAACGGAAACTCGTGAACATCGCTTTGTTTGGCGCGGACAACAGTCAGGGACCGACGGGCACCGATGAAGACCGCAGCGACGCGATGAAAATTGTATCGCTGGACTTTGATAATAAGAAATTAAAAATCACCTCTGTCGAACGCGACGTCGTTGTCTGGATACCCGGCGATTATCAGAAATACGGTCACTTCAACTGGGCCTATTGGTTCGGCGGCGCTACGCTGGCCGTTCAGACCTTGAATTATAATTTAGACTTGGACATCACGCAGTATGTGACCTTCAGTTTTAACGCCGTGGAAAAGCTTGTCGATCTGATCGGCGGGGTTGACATTGATCTGACGGCCAAGGAAGTCGGGGCACTGCGGGGAAACACGAAGAACAGCGTGCACACCGGTGTCAATACACTTAACGGCTATGACGCAATGATGTATTGCCGGCAGCGGTACATCGACAGTGATTTCGTACGGATGGACCGCCAGAACAACGTGATCAACGCGATCATCGCCAAGCTGAAGCATAAGAATATTCTGGAACTGATGGAGATCGTCAACGATATGCTTCCCTATATTACGACTAACCTGACGAATTCTGAGATCAAAGAGTATCTCGTTTCGCTTTTAAGCTTCGATCTGACTAACATTGAAACTTATAAAGAACCGAGCGGTGAATATGACGATATCATGCGTTGTCCGGGGCTGGGCGGGTATCTGGTACGCAGCTACAGCGATATGGTGCGGCATCTGCACGCGAATATTTATGGGGATGAGGATTACCAGCCAAGTCAAACGGTGATGGACAATGAGGAAAAAACCTATAAGACTTATGGGGAATTTAAGAAATAACTACGGAAATGCCGACTGATTTCAGCGCAGTTTCTTTATTTGAAGAGAGAGGGAGTTCAATTATGCCGGGTTTTGGAACATTGATCAATGGGTTAGCGGTCATCGGCGGCGGGCTGTTGGGGCTGATTTTCCGTAAAGGCTTACCGCAAAGGTTTCAAATCACGTTGATGCAGGCGCTGGGACTGTCCTCCATTTTTATTGGGATAGCCGGCGCACTGGAAAAAATGTTGGTGATTCAAGCCAGCGGCGTCAGCGTTCAGGGCATGATGCTGGCGGTGCTCAGCCTGGCGGCCGGTGCACTGTTGGGCGAGGGAATCAATCTGGAATACCGTTTTGAACAATTCGGAAGCTGGCTGAAAAAGAAAACCGGCAGCGATGAAGACGACCGGTTCATGGAAGCATTTCTCACCGCTTCGTTAACGATCTGCGTCGGCGCGATGGCGATTGTCGGCGCGCTGCAGGATGGGTTGGCCGCCGATCCGTCGTTGTTGATCACCAAAGCCGTGCTGGATTGTCTGATCATCATGATCTTTACCTCCGCCTTAGGGAAAGGCGCTATTTTTTCCGTCATTCCGCTTGTCTTGTTTCAAGGTTCGATAACCTTATTAGCGCGGCTGATCGCACCGGTGCTGAGCGACGTGATGATCGCCAACCTGGCGATGACCGGCTCGATGTTAATCTTCTGTGTCGGCGTCAATCTGATGTTCAACACGAAGATCCGGGTTGCGAATCTGCTTCCAGCCTTACTGATCGCCTTATTTTTAACACCCTTATTTTGATGAACAGCTAACGTAAAGCTGATGTGGAATAAACGTTTATTTCAAGTGCGGGATTCCAAACAAAGGATCCCGCATTTTTAAAAGTAAAGCCGGGAACCGGATTGACCGCTTCAGAATTCAATCGTATCCCTTGTGAATCCCGTTTTTCCCCGCATCACGTTGATCGCGGAAAGGAGGCAGATATATGTTCTTTAAAACCCGGAACTCCGTAAAAATTTTGGATGTAGATTTAGATTTGTCCGCCATGCCGTCTATGCGCTCGGCGAAACTCATTTCTATCGTTGGAAGCGGACAGCTGAAAAAACAGATGGCCCCAATAGAGGATGAACGCTATGCTTATCATTCGCTCATCACTATGACGTTAAATCAGATTCCGCTGGTCCAGATGATTCAGCCCGGATGTCCGACCTGCGCCAGCTTGTTAGCGGCCGGACTGGGCATTGAACACGCGGATTGTGAAGCGCTGCGAAAGCTGGAAGATCCGCTGAATCAACCGTTTGTTTCATTGGATCAATCCATCACTCAGATGGAGCCGCTGCTTTCCCTGTTGGAATCCGGCCTTTATGTGGTTGGCGAAGGAATCTGCATGCCCACCGATGGCGAAGGTCATTTCTTCTGGGATATTCAAAATACCTGGACAGAATCCGCGGCAACTGCCGGAGCGTTTATCGGATCGGATTATGAATATGTCAGCGGCTGGCCGCTGTATCTCTATCCCACAGAAACCTCCGCCTGTCTGAATCCGGAACGTGTAACCCATTATGAAGAACTTTTCCGGACTTCGGCTGCCCGCCCGCGCGCCCTTGTCTATTCTCTGAATGAGTTCATGAACTTCATTCTGGATGGTCATCACAAAGCCTGCGCTGCCGCGCGGCTGCGTCAACCCCTGGACTGTTTGTTTATCATCCCCGTCAGCGGCATCGCTTATTCCCGCGATTCAAAACGACAGCCGAAACAATTTTATTTTTCCTCCATTCCGGTTTCCGCAGATCAGCTGCCCGCCCGTTTTCAAGCCGCGTTCCACCCTTTGCGGCGGGAGGAAGGCCGTTAAGCTTCAGGATCTTCCAGCTTACCCGCTGAACTCAACGTCATGGGATGCCGCCTATCGAAACAGCGCACAGTTTTATCCGACGGTGGTGGAAGCCGCGGAAATGGCCGCTGCGGGTTTAAATTGGAACCGGGCCCTGGACGACGAACAGCTTTACGCTTTCCTGCGGATGGACGTTCGGGACAAAGAATTAAAAACAATCGCGTTGTTCAACTATTTGCGCTGCCGCCGCGATCCGCGGCTGAAGGCGTTAGCGCTGACCTGCCTTGACGATCAACTGCCCAAAATGCTGCGCAAAGCGGCTTACCAGGCACTGCGGATATTCCCGGAGGATCCCGAGGTTGAACAGCGGTTCATCGATTATCTTGTGCAATGCGACGACCCGCATGACGAAATCCTACCGCTGATCCACAGCTTCTGGGATCAGCAAGATTCCTGTCGGTAGCTTTTCTAACAGAAAAGCCGCCGCTGCTTCTCATCAAAATCAAAATAAAAGCTTATCGCCCTGGTTGTCATCCATTGATTCTGGAAATTCAGAATTTCAGAATTGATTTAACCGCTAAGGAAGATAAGCTTTTTTAATGGGAATCATTTCCCGTTTTCCACAGGTTTGACGGCGATCGATTCTACGCCGGATCCACCTCGGCCTCCGCTGCCGGACTCTCCGTCAGGTTTTTCAGCCAGTTGCCCTTTTTCAAAAACCAGGTTGCCAGGCAGACTTTAACCAGACCCGCCCCTTCGACGATGCAGTAAGCCGGAAACAACGAAACCCGAAATACCCGCGCGACCAGAAAGCTCAGCAAGACCGGTCCAAACCAGGTGAACAACCCGTCGATGATCAGCACCGACTTCGTATCGCCGCCGGAACGCAGAATATAATAAACCGTGTTCGCATAGCCTTGCGTCCAGGCCAAAAACGCCTTCGCCAGAATCAGGGACGCCGCCATTGAAACATTCGCCGGACTTAACGAGAACCAAACGGGAGCCCAGCGGTGGATCGCCACTAAAATCAATCCCCCTGCCAGATACACTGTCAGCGCAAAGCCGATCATTTTCTTTGCGTCCTGTTTCGCCTGTTCCAACCTTCCTGAGCCCAGCGCCTGACCGATGATCACCCCGACCGCCACCGAACAGCCGCTGAAGGCGACATAAACAAGATTACTGATGTTGTCGACCACCGTGATCGCCGGAATGTACTGTTCCGCGATAAAGCTGTAATTGATAAAGATCATATTCAAGCCCAGCGACCAGATCAATTCGTTTCCCATCAGCGGCAGCGCCTTGCGGATAACCGTCCAGCGCATCGACGCCGGCAGATGATTTTTTAACCGCAGCTTCAGTGCGGGCAGAGATTGACGGGAAGCATAGAACAAGTAGGCCGCTTCGAGAAACCGCGCAATCATCGTCGCCACCGCCGCACCGATCACACCCCAGCGCGGGAAACCGAATAAACCATAAATCAGCAGCGCATTGAAAACAATGTTGACCAGACAGGAAATCACGCCGGAAATCATCGGAATGGCCGGCCGGCCCATCACACGGCACGCTACACTGATCATGGACGTACAGGCAAACGGCAGCAGCGTCCACAACAGTACGCCCAGATACGCTTCCGCATCCGCCAGCACAAGCGGATTCTGAACAAATAAACCGAGAATCGGCTGTGGGAAAATGATCAGAATCCCAGTGACCACAATTCCCATAACGCAGCACAAACCAAGTCCGAAATTATACAGATCCGTGATCTGATCCTCCTGCCGTGCCCCCATATACTGTGAAATGAAGATTCCAATTCCATTGCTTAACCCGAATAAAATCAGCTGATAAACAAAAAAGACTTTGTTGACAATCGCCACCGCGCTGATCGCATTCTCGCCGATCCCGCCGATCATCATCGTATCGCACAGGTTCAGCATATTGGTCAACAGCTGCTGGATCATGACCGGCAGCGAAAGTAAAATCACCCGTTTCAAAAACGCCCAGTTTTCCCGTTTCATCTTGAATTCCCCCTTATCCAAGCTGGTTATGAGAGATATTGTAAGGCGAAAAGACAACGAATGCAAGCCGGCGTCGGAGGACTTTTTACCGAAACCCGGGTATTCTTCTGTTTTTGCGGAATCCACTTTTCCCGTTTTTAAATTCATGAAGCCGAGGATGAAATGCCTTGGCATGATTGCGTATCCCGGCAAATTCGCTGTGATGATCGCCCGGAAAAAGCTCAGATGGGATCCCCTGCTTTTGACACAAAATCATTCTTAAAATGTGGGAATTTTTAGTGAATTGACCTGGCTTTCTTGATCTTTCCCCAGAACTCGTTTAAAATAAGCCAATATGTTCAATTTGTGAAAATGAACATTGAAAGGGGGATGAATTCCTTGCTTCCTTATATCGAGAAGATAAAAAAGAACCGACTCCGGATCGGGGGACTGTTCTTGATGATAGCGACGCCGTTTACTGCCGTCTTTCTGATGCAGTATGTTTACTGCGGGGATCCGTGGCAGATCTCAGCGCCGGCTTTTCTGGCCAATGCGATCTGCGTCGGCGCCCTTTATTACCTGATCTGCGCACTGCTTCGCAAACCGGCCGCCGGCAGCTTCCTGATCCATACCGCCTGCGCACTGCTGGGCGCGATCAATTATTTCGTCTCCGTCTTCCGCGGCACGCCGGTTTTACCCTGGGATCTGACCGCGCTGAACACCGCGCTTGCCGTGTCCTCCACTTATGATTTTACACCGAATGGGCCGATGATCGTCACTGCAGTCCTCTTAACGGGATTTCTGCTTGCCGTTCTGCGCTTTCGCAAGCTTGACGTTCTGCCCCGCTCGCTCTCCGCGCGCTTTCCGCTTCCGGTACGGTTAATCTGCCTGGCGCTGACTTTGCTTTGCGCATTCCTGGCTTCGCCGCAGAATTTAGCCCGGTTTAACGTCCAGACGGATGTCTGGGATCAGTCCGGCGCTTACCAGAAAAGTGGTATCCTCGCCACCTTCTTACGCAACACTGAATTTATGAATGTCGAAGTCCCGGCGGATACCTCGGTGGAAAAATTAGATCAGATTCTAAGCACGGTGTCCTTGGAGGACGCGGCCGTGACTTTAGATCAAAAACCGCATATCATCGCCATCATGAACGAATCGTGGGCGGACTTTGAGGAATTCGGTCAGCTTCAGCTCAGTGAAAGCGTCATCGACGGCTTTTCCAGCTTGGATAACGCCCGGTTCTCCCATGCTTATGCCTCCGTCTTCGGCGCAGGCACCAGCGCGAGCGAATTTGAGTTTCTGACCGGGAATTCAATGGCTTTTCTGCCTTCCGGAAGCATTCCTTACCAACAATATATTTTAAAGGATTCCTTCTCCCTGGCCTCCCAGCTGAAGCAGCTCGGCTACCAAACGGCGGCGTTTCACCCTGGCGAGCGAAGCTCCTGGCAGCGCGATCAGGCCTATCCGCGGCTTGGCTTTGATTCGTTTAAAAGCGTGAAGGAGCTGGATGTTCCCCTGACCCTGGAACATGGCTATGTCAGCGATGAATCGGATTTCAACCAGATAATCTGGGAATATGAACACCGCGTACCTAACAAACCGTTATTTCTGTTCAATGTCACAATTCAGAATCATGGTGCGTATACCGTGAAGGATTATCCGGCTCAGATTGTTCTGACCGATCAGCCGGGGGTCTACCCGATGGCCGAACAGTATCTGACGTTGATTCACAAAACAGAGGAGCAGTTTCTGCGGCTCACGGAGTATTTCAGCCAACAAGAGGAACCCGTCCTGATTCTGATGTTCGGCGATCATCAGCCGTCAGTGGAACAGGCGTTTCTGGATCAAGCTTATGGGGCGGAAGAGGGCGCGATGTCCATGGAAGAGTACATGAATAAATTCCGCGTTCCGTTTGTTCTCTGGGCCAACTATCCCCTGCCCGAAACTCAGCTGCCGGAAACCAGTCTGAATTTTCTGTCGACGCTGCTGCTGGACTATGCCGGAGTGGAAAGCGACGTGTATGGGCAATATTTACAAACGCTGCGCACGTCGCTGCCGGTCGTAACCTTCGCGGGCTACATGGATGCTCAGGGAAACGCGTACAGTCATTGGGAAGCAACGGATTTCACGCCGATCATCAAAGACTATCAAACCTTGCAGTATGAGCGCTTATTCGGCGGCAGCTACTTTAAGGATCAGATCCAAGGGAATTCAGAAACTCTGTCGCAGCCCTGATTAAGCAATGGAAGTCATTGACACAAAACACTGAACTCTGGGATTGAGAATTGAAAAAAGAAACCAAAAAAACAGCGGATTGTCAAAGTCGTGAAAATCACGCCGGACCGTCCGCTTTTCTTATTCTTTGATCAAGTCCCGTATCAAACAGGAAATCCGCCGGGAATGAATCGAAGCAGGGAAGGTCATCGCCAGGTGAAACCACTCAGTATGAGCAGATGTTTTTCCTTGATCTTCTTTATCAGCCTTCATCAAGAGAGATTCTTCCTCTCACGAGTTGAATGAGTCAAAAAAAGAAGCGGATTGATTTCGCTTCTTTTTACTTCGATTCCATATTAGAAAATTTCAGCACATTCAGCAGAATAGGTTTGAAAGCAGGTTCTTCACGGCTTGGATTTCAGCCTTCCCGCTTGCCTGAAATTCTGATTACAGGAAGAAAGCTGCTTATTTCACTGCGGCCAAACGTTCATTCAACGCCGTTTTCGCCGCTTCATCGCTCAGCTTGCCGACCAGTCGTTCAGCCTGACTCTTCACGGCGGCAGAGCCGGTCTTTTCCACGCGGCTGACCAACAGATCCATCAAGGCTTGCAGCGACTGTTCATCGGCAGCATTCTGATAGCCTTCGTCCGTTTCGATCAATGTCAGCTTGTTCGCGACCATCTGCGCTAACAGGGAATCCGTGCTGTCCATCGACGTCGGATTCAGCGCGTCATAAGTAAGCGTCGCCACGCCGCCCAGGGTGCCGCCGACAAAATGGTTGCCGTAGAAATAATTGGGATTGACCGTCGGATCGACAACCGGACTGTTGATTTTGTTGGACAGCCAGATGACGATCATGTCGTTTTCCGGATCGATCAGACTTAACGTTCCTGTCCAGCCGGTATGACCATACGTCGAAGCTCCGGCCTGCGGACCGAAATACCAGCTGTAGCCGTGATCGCCCATCCGCCGCCAGCCCAGCCCATAGGTCTGACTTGTAAACTTCGGCTTGGTGAACTGATCAATCGTCTGTTTCGAGAACAGCTTCACATCGCCGTAACCGCCCTGATTCAGCATAACCTGCGCCAGCCGCCCCAAATCCTGCGCGTCGGCAAACAGACCGGCATGCCCGGAAACGCCGTTCATCGCATAGAAAGCTTTTTCATCATGAACTTCGCCCTGAATCGTATCAGTGCGGTTAACGGTAAAGGAAAGCGCGCCATCACGGGAATTTCCGTTCAGCTCGGTCGCCGCACACTGATCTTTTTCAAATCCCTTCTGCAGTGGATTGAAAACGATGTGATCGAGGCCAAGCGGTTTGTAGATATTTTCTTCGACATACGCATCCAGCTCCATGCCGGTAACCTGTTCGACAATCAGTCCCAAAAGCATGTAGTCGACATCGGAGTAAACGGTTTTGCTTCCCGGCTCATACTGCAGCGGCGTTTTCAGAATCATTTCCTTGGTCGTTGCTTTTTCCACCGAATACAGATCGTTGACGCCGTTGACAATCCCATCATCTTTGTCATACATATCGTTATGATACTGTGGATCGGCTGGGAAGCCGGCCTGGTGTTCCAGAATATTCTGAAGGGGCATCGTATTCTTGCCCAGGATTGCCGCGCCGGGTTCATCCTTGAACTCCGGGAAGTAGCTCTGGATCGTATCGGTAATGTTAACCTTCCCTTCGCTGACCAGCATCTGCAGCGCATAGTTGGTCGCGTACATTTTGGTATTGGAGGCTAAATCATATAAGGTCTCCGTCGTGCTCGCTACCGGATTTTCAATCCGCGTTCCATCTTGATTATAGGAATTGGCATTACCATAAGCTGTGTTTTTGATCATTTTTCCGTCTTTGATGATGACCAGCTGACCACCCGGGAAACCGTATTCCACTTCCGTGTTCAGCAGATCGTCAATGAAACTCAGCTTTTCGCTGCTGAAACCGACTTCCTCCGGCGTTCCTTCGATCACCGTCGGATAATCAACTTTGATATTCACGCTGGCGGTTTCCGGAAGAATGTTCGTCACCTGAATCGTGTTGATCTCGTTGGTGGCCAGGGCGGAAAAATCCACCGTGAAAGCCTTTCCGGCAAATTCACTGTGATCCACCGCAGTACCGTTGATAAACAAATCGAAGCTTTCCGCACCTTCCGGCGTGACAGAAACCTTCCCTTGTCCGGCATACGTTTTAATCGTGGTCAGGTTGTTCATGGCCAGCGTGTCGTCCAGTCCTTCCAACGGATAGGTAACATCCGCCTGAACCCCTTTAACACTGGCGCCTTCGCTCAGCGTCACGCCGCCCGTTTGGCTCGTCGGCGCCGATGGCTGGCCGGCGGGGGACGAGTTATTTGTGCTGCATCCGGCTGCCGTGGTGGCTAACACTGCTGCCAGGACTAAAATCATCAGTTTTTTCATCCTTTTTCCTCTCTTTCGTCGTACTCTCTTTCCAAAGTCTTCCTTTCGACTTCTTCATCATAGCAGCATCTGGTCTGACCAGTCAAGAGAAAAATGAAGCGCTTACAAAATTGTTTTTTTTCACAAACTGAGGACTATCAATTTTATCCGTTGAAAACAGCCTGATACAGCAGAGAACCTGAAGACGCTTCGGTTTCCTTTTTTATCCGATTTCTGAGCTTTAAAGTTCATTCCCTGAGAAACGCTGACTTCTGCTTACTGGAAACTAGTTTATTCGATTGAACCTCTGCTTTTTGTCGAAATCGTAACTGCGGCAATCTTCTTTGTCTGATTGCCGTACATTTTTCCCTGAAGGATCATCCTCTGAGAATAGATCACCAAAAATCGGGAGTTCTTTCCGTCTTCGATGCAAGCCTGCAATACAAAAATAGACTGTTCCCTCATGGATGAGTGAGTGACTCAGTCTTCTGTTTAAAAATAGAGCGGAACCGGGGCTGCGAGGCAGTTGAGAAAGCTTCCAACGGTTCCTTCAAAGTCGAATGTTGGCCTTCATAAAAACATCTTGAACTTTTTCAGCAATTTCCCGTCAAAAGAGCGATTCTAGAAAAAGCAAGAATCGAGATTCATTCACGGTCTTGAACTCAAAAGATAAATTATTTCTTGCCCATCGATCATCCATGATTCCTTCGGTTCTGAAAAGTCTATCTGAATTTAACGCTCAAGCTGATCGACTATCGCCGGGACTTCCTGTAATTGCTTTACAAAATAGTGAGCCTGCGACTGATCCATCGGGAACCGTTCGTCCTGCCGGGCGATGACCGTCATCCCTGCCGAAACTCCCGCCTGAATTCCGTACTGCGAATCTTCCACCACAAGACACTGATGCGGTTCCAGCTTCAGCTTCTTTGCGGTAAACAAATAGATTTCCGGATTCGGCTTTGATTCTTTAAACATTCCGCCGGACGTGACCAATTCGAAATAAGCATACAACCCCGTGTCCGACAACATCTTTTCTATCGAGGCAAAGGAACTGGAGGAAGCCAAAGCCAGCTTCTTGCCACGAGCTTTGAGTTGTTTCAAAGTTTCTTCCACTCCGGGAAACAACAACGGCCGGTAGTCTTCGATTCCCTGGGCATGGCGATATTCCCGCAAACCCACCATGAACTCGTCATACGGCTGCGGCAGCGTTATTCCCTCCAGAATCTTGGGCCATAAATTCATTTTACCGTTGGCCCCGACCAATAGATTCAGCCGCTGCGGTGGTAAATCTACCTCCATCGCTCTGAAATATGCCATTAACCGATCTTGATAATACTGTTCCGAATCAATCAGAACGCCGTCCATATCAAACACAACCGCTTTGATCTGCGTCACGTTATCACCCTCTTCAATCGCTTTTAGTTTAGCGGATTTCGCTGCGGGAGTAAAGGCCTATTCTCCTTCGTTTATGGACTTATTATGAATTTCGTCGATCAATTCAAAATAATCTGCCCAGCGTTCTTCCCGGATCGGCATCGGCGGCTCGTTATCAAAATACAATACCAGGGCCGGCGCAATTTGATTCCAGCGGTCCACCAATTCAAAATGCGTACAATGTCCTTCACGGATCAGGCGCATCGCTTTAGCATGATAATTAAAATACATCGCGAATCTCCCTTCCCCGCTAGTTTTACCCGCGGTTATCCTGCTTATTCGGTTTTCACTCTGGCTGCAGCCTATCCTGTGCCTTGTCCTCCGGGGCTTTCTATGGTAGAATTCCCGGTGAACAAGTATTTTTCAAAATTCATGCAGAGAGGAGTCTTTTTATGTCAGAAGAACGTTATCTTACAGCCGGCAAAGCCTTGAAACTGATTTTTATCGGTCAGGTAATCGCGCTGTTTGTCAGCCTGCCCAACGTAGGTAATTTTATCAGCTTGATCGCCGGAATCACAATTTTAGTCGGGATCGTTAAAGCGCGCAAAGCCGATGCTTTATATAACCGGGCCTTCATTATGGTTCTGTGCAGTCTAGGCTGCAGTCTGATCCTGTCGATGGCAACGGTTTACTTTTCCAACCTGTATGCCGGAGGCAATACCGGAGCCGCTGAGACATTTATGATCGTCGCGTTGGTCTTGTCCGTTATCGCCGCGGTCTTCGGCTTCCTTCAGAATTTCTTCATCATCAAGGGAACGACCAAGTTCCTGGGCGAGCTGCAGGAAGAAGCGCTGGTTAAGCATGGTGAAACAACCTGGAAGCTGATGATTGTCAGCTACGGCCTTAATATTCTGTTTTCCATCTTGTTAGTATTTATGTCAAACTGGTCCGGTGTTCTTTCGATTGCCAGCAACGTCATTAATCTGGCGATCACCCTCGTTTACATCCTGTTCTTATACCGCAGTGAAGTCCGGCTGTTAGCGTAAGCTCAAGCAGTTCAGCATTGCGATCGCATTTCTGGCTTGTCCATAAGATTAAAAACGCGTTTTATCCTGTTGCTTCAGGATCGAACGCGTTTTACTTTGGATTTTTACAATTCTATCTTTTCAGCTGGGCTGGCAGCCTTGGATTCCGCTGGAAGTTCTTGATCAGTTTCCCGTTGAAAATCGCCGGCCGCTCCCTCTTTGACTACGGATTCATCCCCCGCTTTTAGCTGAGCAATCAATCCCGGCAGTTGTTCCCTGGTCCGCCAATACCAGACGCCGATCATCAGAAGAATGACCGCTGTGACTATCAAACCGCCCTCCGGTCCGAAAGCGCCGCCGTTGAGCAGTGAATTGCCTTTCATGTAGGTTGTCAGAAGACCGTTTTCCTGACCGCCGCTGACAGAAAAGCCGTAAATCGGACCCTGGAAAAAATTCCAGAAAATATGGAAGCCGATGGCAGGATATAAGTTGCCGCTGGTCAGCGTAATCAGCGAGAGGAACAGCCCGATCAAAAAGATATTGAGATAAGGAATCAAGCCGATCCCCTGATTTGCCGAGTGTAGCAAGGAAAAAACCAGCGACGGCACCAGAATGATCAGCCAGGGATTCCGCGTTTGCCGCATCACGCCCTGAATGTATCCCCGGCAGATAATTTCTTCCGAATATCCGACCAGAATATACAAGATTAACATCAAAAGCAGCGAAGGCGACAGCTGCAGAACCCAGGTCAGAACCTGCGCGCTGTCCGTCACCAGAAGCAGTAAGAAGGTCAGCGTCATTGATCCCGCGCCGATTGCCAGTCCCTGAATCATCGCGCGTCCATGTTTTGACAATGGTGGCAACCCCAGCGCCGACTTCTCTTTTTTTAATCGTCGTGTCCATAAAAGAATCGGCATCACGATCATCACCGCAGACTGAATAAACATCATCGATCCATTTAAAAGAGCCGCTATCTGATAAGCAAACGGCGTGGCCATCCCTGTCGCCTGATCGAGATTTCCAGTCGCGATCATCACAGACGTAAATCCAAACTGAATCACAAAAATCAAGAGAAACAATACGCCGAAGACGATTCCCAGCATCTCTGCGATTTTCCATCCGGAACGAATCTCCCCGTTTTTATTTCTAAACATCATACCCCTTCTTTCGCGGTTTATGATAGGAGTATATCATGATTCTTTCCCGGCAACTCTTAAATCTTATTAAAGTTTCTATGACAATTCACGCAGAGCACTCATCCTGATTTTTTTAATGAACAACCCCTCTTCTTTTCTAAAATACAATCTGAAGTTCTCGCTGACGTCGTTTATTTTACAGTCTGTCCATTTAGGCTGTGAAATAATGTCTTACCATCAAAATGAGATGTTCAAAGTCTTCTTCTAACTTCATTACAAGCTTCTGACTTTTAAAGACTGATTAAACTGATCATTAGCATTCATTTTTTGATTTACAATTTCATGAACCTGTTCTGCCAGATCTTCGGATGTCTTTATCATCTCATACCGCTCTGACAATAATAAAAGCTCATCACCGTTTAATTGCTGAAGCAGTTCAGCTTCTTCTTCACCCATCGGAATCCAAATACTCAACATCTGTTGAAGCATCCTTCTTTGTCTTTCTTCCCCTTTGCGTTCCCCTCTGCGTTCTCCAATGAGTTCCCCTTGCTGTCTGCCTATACGCTCTCCAATGCATTCCCCGATCTTCTTCCCTAACCGCTGTCCTTTTTCATAAATCTTCTGTTCGTCAATTTCATCAAACCGTGTCCGCATTAATGCGATGTCCATGCTTGTACTTCTCAAAAACTCCATCCGCTTTTCTTCCATCATTTGTATAACCTCCTCTTTTTCTTTTAATTCCTGAATGACTTCCTGCTTTTCCGGATCTAAGCTGTACCGCGTCATATAAAGAATCTTTTCTGCCATCCGCCACTCTTCAATCGGTTTCTTGCCCATTTCATTCAGATAATCCATCTCTACCCAGAGAATCCGGCAGCGCTCGTCCGGCATGAGGATGTGATCTTCCATCACGCAATATCGGCTCTGATGAGTAAAATGAGAATGCTTCTTCATGTTGGGCAGCCGGTTAACGATCATAATCTGAATGACCGGGCAGAATTCATAATTCTCTCCGGCAACGATCTGACTGCTGACCATCCGCGACAGATAGGCTTGAGAACGAAGTGATAAAGAACCCTTCATGCGATAATTCTGCATTTCTAAATTAACCACCATCTCCCTTCCCTGATCATCAAAGATTTCTACTAACAGATCAAAGCGAATCCCTTTTTCACCTTCGTTCGTTTTCACCGGTTCACTCTCCCGGATCTTCAGCCGGACAATCCGAACGCCGAGCAAATCCGATAGAAAAGCGATCAGTATTTTGTTGGACAATTGATCCTCTGAACCGAATGTAGCGCGAAACAAATCGTTATTCCGATAATCCAAAGCCGCTAAGACGGGATGCGTGGGAGCGAACACAAATCTGACTTTTTGAATTTCCTGCCTGGTTAACGTTCTGAGCCGGTCGATTTTCTGCATAATAGGATACCTCCTATCATTAATATTGCGGAAAATCGAAAAAAGCCCCCTAAAATAATTAAAAAAAATAAAAAATACTTTCTTGAGTTAATTTTACGTACTCATTATAACTCAGAAACGTCTTGATTTCAATTTAGCTTTCCTGTTTCTCAGCGACTTTTCTTACTCATAGAAATGAAAATAAAAAGGGCAGATCTGACTGCCACTTTTCTGATATCGATCAATGCAGAACCATCCATGGATACCCAATTCAAAACTCTGCTCATTATGATTTTTGTATTTTTTCTTACTTCGAAAAACGATCTTCTTGTTCCCGACTTTCAAAATCTTTCCGGATATCCTCAGCCCAGTTTTCGTCCAGTTCTTCAGATTCTTCATATAATTTCATCGCTTTTGCCAAAATTCCGAAGTTCTTCCGCATTCCTGGTTTATCCGCATGGAAATTCACGGCCCGGCTCGCCCCGATTCCCATACTACCCGCAGTCTGCACCGCGTCGATATTCGCGCCCAGGAATAAAAATTCCCAATGATCCCGTTCTTTCTGCCGCTCGATCAACTGCTTCACCTGATCCAGAGAATATTCAACGCTGGAATTTTCCATACCGTCCGTCGTGATGATGAACAACGTCTTTTCCGGTCGGCTTTCCGTTTTCATCTTTTGACGCACCCGCGCGATATGCAATACTGAACGACCGACCGCATCCCATAACGCTGTGCTGCCCCGGACATAATATTCTTCTTCGCTCAGACTCCCGATGTCCTCAATCGGAACACGATCTAAAATCACCTCGGTCCGATCGTCAAATAATATTAACGATACCCGCGCCGAGCTTGCTTCCCGCTTCTGTTTTTCAATCAAGCCGTTAAATCCGCCGATCGTGTCCTGTTCCAAACCCGCCATACTGCCGCTGCGATCCAAAATAAATACGATTTCCATTGTTTCCTTCAGGATTTTCTTCATTACCTTTGCCTCCTCTGTGCTTCCAGTTTAAACTGAAAGCTATCAGTGAAGGTCGCTTGGCAGGCGACAAAACAAATTAAAACGAGCGACCGCCCAAAAGCGGCTGGTCAAAAGCAAACAACACCTCGTTGATCTGAAACAAATCATAAATTCCCTGATCAATGAAATATTCAACGATAATATCCAGCTTGCTGGCATGGGTCAGGGCATAGCCGGCCCGGCCGATCAAAACCTTCAGTTCATCCAGATTCAGCTCCAGCGCAATTGCCAGCGCCAGCGCCGTCGTTTTACTCGGCCGGTAATCCTTCTGAATCCGAATCTTGGAAAACAATTTCCGGTCAAGATTCGCTCTTTTATAAACTTGCGGATCACTCATTCCTCTCTCGTCGATCATCCGCAGCAGCGATTCTGAAAACGATTCCTCACGCTGAGCGATCAACTGTTCAAACAAGCGCGGATCCACCGACCGCATTGGGGGCTCAGCATAAAATTTATCCGATGGAGTCTGAGTCTCTTCCTGATCTCTAAAAAGACACGTTTCTTCCGCAGGAATATCTGTAAGTTCTTCGTCTTTTACAAACTCTTCTTCAATGGGCGCGATGAAGTTCTTCATTTTCGCAAGAACATGACCTGTTTTTTCTCGCGGAAGCGCTTGAACGTAGTGATCCTTAATATAACGACTGACTGCGTTGATTAACGAATCTGACAGCCGTAATCTACGAACATCCTCCACAACCAGCGTCACCCATAATTCCTGTTCTGCCAGAAATTCACGTTCCCCCTGCACGAGTATGGATAACAGATCAGTTTCCGACACTCCGGGTAAGCTGAACTTCGGCCACACGATAGCGACCGACCCGCAATGTTCCTGGACGGCCGCCGTCAGCGCCTGTCGATAGGCTTGCGCCAATAACAACACCGGCTTAAATTCCCCGCCCCCGCCTTGCGGCAGGGATACCTCGATCAGGACGACTGCCCTTGGCGTGAATGCAAATTCCAGCTCTTTAGCCATGAAACCGGGCGGCAAATTTCCGCGATGAAGCACCCGAACACCCGCGCCGGTGTTTACAAACCGGACAACCGCGTCGGCGGTTACTTCGCACAAATTCTGTCTGACAATCTCAAAAGGCACGTTTACTCGCTTCCTCTCCCCGAGCTCAGGCCCTTTCCAACAACTCCGCCGATCAGCGCGATCACCGCGTACGCCGGAGCGTATATCCACGCGCTTTCATTAAAATATAGAAATATTGCTGGGATAAACAAAATTCCGGTCACAATCGCAAAAACGATCGCCGAACCGGCTTTCCAAGCATGGACGGCCGCGATGATCAACGTGATCAGCGGCAGGCCGGCCAACATCATGACCATCGCCATCCCCGTATTCCTGATCACTGCCGGCAGGATCCAAAAATTAACTGCCGTCAAAAACACATAAAGCAGATGAGGTTTTATCCGCATCGTTTTTCCTCGCTTTCTCTATTTAAAAACTATGCGTAACGGCTAACAACTACGCATTGAGGCTTTTCCTATCCTGTTCCCTTCGACAGCCTGTCTTCACGAACTCCAGTTTCACGTTATGCCGCGCTTTCATCCGCGCGATTTACCGGTTCCGGCAACAAGCCGGCATCCCGCAGCACCGTTTCCAAAACATCCGCGCAGTTTTCTACGGTCGCCGCGCACCGGCGTTCCGGCTGAAACAGCCGCGGTTTAATTTCCTCACAACGCAGCGATCCCAGCCGCTGCCGCACTTGGCCGATAACGGTTTGCGTCAAGGGCTTTAACTCCGCGCAGTCATGCGCTTTGGTCTTCACGATCAGACAGCTCAGCGCGCACACGGCCCCGGTCAACGCTCCGCACACATCTCCTACCTGCAGGCCGCCGCCCAAACCCGCCATCAGATGACAGGCATTTTCATCTAAATTCAGATTCCACGCCGCGTTCGCCCCATAAACCAGACTTTCCGCACAATTATATCCCTGCCCATAATAGTGAAGCGCATATTCTTTTAACATTGAATTTCCTCCTGTTTTCTTCTTTAATGATACCGGAGTTCACCCGCTTTGGAAAGACTAATTCCCGGATCCCGGCAGAGAATGCAGGAAAGTGACCGCTGCGGAAAACGACTTTCCGCTCAAAAAATGAGAAAAGGCTGCCGCAGCCGACAACCTTCTTTTCATTTTAAAATTTGAAGAAACTTAATGCTCTTCCAATACTGAAATTCGATCGCGATCAATCCGATCCATCGTCATCGAAGCTTAATACCTGAGATTTCCCGCTATGCTTTCCGCTCCTGCGGCAGCATCACGGAAAAGTCAACGTGGCAATACCCCTGCGGATGACGCACGAGATAATCCTGATGTTCCTGTTCAGCATCATAAAAGCAGACTAAACGTTCGACTTCCGTCATGATCGGACGATCATAGTCTTTCTGCCGCTCGGCCACAAACTGCCGCGCGATCGCTTCGTCTTCCACACAAGCCGGATAAATTCCCGTCCGGTAGGACGTTCCCACATCGTTGCCCTGACGGTTCAGGGACGTTGGATCGATGATCCGAAACAGATGATCGAACAGCTGCTCGAGTGTGATCTGATCAGAATCATAGACGATCCGCACGCATTCCGCGTGCCCGCTGATCTGCCGCTTCACCTGCGTGTAGTTTGGGTTTTCAAGACTTCCCTGGGCATATCCGACGCGTGTTTCCTCAACGCCTTTTAACCGTCGGTAATATTCCTGAACGCCCCAGAAGCATCCGCCGGCCACTACGATTTCTTTTTTCATCGCAGCCCCTTTTCACGCATCGCTTCCGCTTTCCACTGACGGGAGCGCGCGATCAGCTTTTCGTAGACCGGAAGCATCCGCGCTTCGCTGACGACCTTGGGCAGATCCGCGATCGGAATCCAGGCAACGGCGCTGTTCTCATCCGCTTTGACCGTCAGCGTCTGATCGGTCGGTGCGATAAACAAATAGGTCACGTTCAAATGTTCGTGTTCCTTCACCGGCTTGCCCCGCTTGATATGTGCCGGCACCGGCAGGATATCCAATGCCAGGATGTCCTGCGAAAACGGCGTCAGCTCCGTAATTCCGCTTTCCTCTTTGGCTTCGCGCAGCGCGACCGCAAACAAATCCGGATCCCCATCCGCATGACCGCCGAGCCAGGAATAGGACTGATAAATATTGTGATAGGCCATCAGCACCTGATCCAACGTCTCGTTCATCACCCAGGCCGAGGAGGAAACGTGCGCTTCTTCATTCTCCCGGGTCAGGATATTTTCCAGATCCAGCTCTTCCAGAAACCGTGCTTTATCGCTGCGTTCCTGTTCGTTGAAGGGAACGTAAGCGCGGATATCGT
>OGYG01000978.1_pt1 | contig 22501 bp, 17 predicted proteins | sample 1576481 | NCBI WGS metagenome assembly OGYG01 (sample SAMEA3541497, study PRJEB24748) | human gut metagenome | biome: human gut; feature: human-associated habitat; material: faeces | place: China | collected 2012 | reverse complement strand
GATCGAAAGCCCGATCCGCACCGACCAAAGCCCCTGTCTGTTGATCAAGAAGATAACCCCAGCGTTCTTCCTCGATATGATCGCCAACTTTTTTCTGAATCAGGTAAACTACCGACACGGTGTTCTGTGCTAAGGCTTCGGTATGGTAGTCTGCTTTGATTAATAGGGGATCCGGGTCTTCCTGTCTGGCAGCCGGCAGCTCCGTCGGTTGAGCGTATTTCGTGGTCAGCGTGGTCATCAGCTGCCCCGCCTGTTTTTTGGCCGTACTCTGAATGGTCTGCGGTTCCTGAGGGTAGAAAACGACAATTTCCACGGCGTCTTGTTTTTCATGCAGCGCTTGATCCAGCTGACGATCCTCCGCTTCGAGAAAGTCGGGCTGTTTGTTTTTTGGCGCGCGCTGCGGGAACGAAAAGAAGAGAACGCCTGCCGCCGCCCCGAGGCTGACGAGGATTAAAAAGATCTTCGTCCGACGAAATCCTGACCTTTGATCATTTGTTTTTTTAGCTTCCGCTTGCATAAGCTCCCCTCCTTCACCCTCTTATTGTTGCCGGATTTTGTCGAACCATGAAAAAGACGGGAGCTAGGTCGATGAATTCAAGTAGAATAATATTTTCAACGATTTTCACAAGTTTCAGAAAGCGGCGCGGATAAATCGAGAAACTGTCTTTGCATTGCGGACAAATTTAAAAAAGTGTCTTGCATTTCGCTGGAAACTAAGGCACTATAAAATTAAAGATACCGCTTACAAAAAGAAGGAGGAACAAAATGAGCGAAGGCAAAATGATGTGGGCTTTAGTGAAGGAAAAGGCGGACGTCGGCTTAACGCTGAAACAGGTGCCGATCCCGGAATGCGGCAAAAACGACGTGAAGATCAAAATCCGCAAGACGTCGATCTGCGGTACGGACGTGCATATTTATAACTGGAACGAATGGGCGCAGCATACGATTCCGATCGGCTTGACCGCCGGGCATGAATATGTCGGGGAAATCGTCGAGGTCGGCGAGAATGTCGAAGGTTTCCAGGTCGGCGACCTTGTCAGCGGCGAAGGGCATATCACCTGCGGCCATTGCCGTAACTGCCTGGCAGGCCAGCCGCATTTATGCCGCAACACCCAGGGCGTTGGTGTCAACCGCAACGGTGCGTTCGCGCAGTACCTCGTGATTCCGGCGAAAAACGCGTGGCATTGTGATCCGTCGATCCGCGAGGAATTATACTCCTGCTTTGATCCGTTGGGCAACGCCGTCCACACGGCGCTGCAGTTCAATATGATCGGCGAGGATGTGCTGATCACCGGCGCAGGACCGATCGGCTGCATGGCGGCGGCGATCTGCCGGCATGTCGGAGCGCGGCATGTGGTCGTGACCGATGTCAACGAATACCGCCTGAACCTGGCCAGAACGCTCGGAGCGACCCGCACGGTCAACGTCGCTCAGGAGAAGCTGCCGGAGGTGATGCGCGAGCTGGGCATGAAGGAAGGCTTTGACGTCGGCCTGGAAATGAGCGGCGCACAGTCCGGTTTCAACGACATGGTCAACAACATGAAAAACGGCGGCAAGATCGCGCTTTTAGGTTTACAGAAAGCGGACGCCCGGATCAACTGGGAAAAAGTCATTTTCAACGGCCTGACGATCAAGGGCATCTATGGCCGGGAGATGTGGGAAACCTGGTATAAGATGTCCACGATGCTGCAGAGCGGCCTGAACATCGACGCTGTGATCACCCACCGGTTTGATATTCAGGATTATGAAAAAGGATTCGCGGCGATGAATTCCGGACAATCCGGCAAAGTGGTGCTGGACTGGAGTTCGCTGCAGAAGGAGGAAAAATAATGAATAAGGTTGAAGCGCTGCAATTTTACGCCCAGGAAGTCGAGGATATTAAAGAAGCGGGTTTATTTAAAGGCGAAAGTCCGATCGTCACGCCCCAATCCGCACATGTGAAACTGGAAGACGGCCGCGAGGTCATCAACATGTGCGCGAACAACTATCTCGGGCTGGGCAACGACCCGCGCCTGATTCAGGCGGCGCAGAAATCGTATGAGGAAAAGGGCTACGGCCTGGCTTCCGTGCGTTTTATCTGCGGTACACAGGACAGCCACAAACAGCTGGAAGCGGCGATATCGCATTTTCTGGGCATGGACGATACGATCCTGTATTCTTCCTGCTTCGATGCCAACGGCGGTCTGTTTGAAACGATTTTGGGGCCGGAGGACGCAGTGATCAGCGACGAGCTGAACCATGCCAGCATTATCGATGGTGTGCGCCTGTGCAAAGCCAGGCGTTTCCGTTATAAAAACAACGACATGGCCGATCTGCGGCAGCAGCTGATCGCCGCGGAGGAAGCCGGGGCGCGGATTAAGCTGATCGCCACCGACGGCGTGTTCTCAATGGACGGCATTATCGCCGATCTGAAATCCATCTGCGATCTGGCCGACGAGTTCCACGCGCTGGTCATGGTGGATGACAGCCATTCTGCCGGCTTTGTCGGAAAACACGGCCGGGGAACAGCGGAATACTGCGGTGTGGAAGGGCGTGTGGACATCATCACCGGCACGCTGGGCAAGGCGTTAGGCGGCGCTTCTGGCGGCTTTACGGCGGCGCGTCAGGAAATCGTCGATCTGCTTCGTCAGCGCAGCCGGCCGTATCTGTTCTCCAACACCTTGGCGCCGGCCATCGTCGCCGCCTCTCTGGAAGTCTTTAAGATTCTGGAAGCCGATACCTCGCTGCGCGACCATCTTGAAGACATCACCGCGTATTACCGTCAGAAAATGACGGACGCCGGATTCGATATCATCCCAGGCGTGCATCCGATCGTACCGGTCATGCTTTATGATGAAAAGACGGCAGGGGAAATGGCCAAGCGAATGATGGATAAAGGAATCTACGTTGTCGCCTTCTCCTATCCGGTCGTTCCGAAGGGGAAAGCCCGGATCCGCACGCAGGTCAGCGCCGCGCATACCCGCGAAGACATCGACACGATTGTCCGCTGTTTCTGCGAAGTCCGCGAAGAAATGCGGAAATAAATCAAAAAAGACCCGTTTTCGAGCAGAAAGCGGGTTTCTTTCACCTTACAAAAACTTTTCATACGCTGAAAGTAGTTCCAGAAAGGGAGAGAAAGCCTCATGGTTAAGCCATTATCTGGATTTATTGTGTTCATTTTGTGAAATCTTTGTGATTTTGTTCGCTTGACGAAAGAAGAGATTTCTGTAAAATAGGGAATGTAGAGGAGATCTACATAGGAGGAAACATGAACAACAAATTTGTGAAGGTCGGTCTTGCGGGTTTATTAGCGGCAAGCATGACTGCTTGCTCAAATACGCCTGCAGAACCAAGTCAGGACAAAACCCCTGATGCGGCAAACTCCGGCGTCTATGACGCCAAGGGTACAGGCTACGGCGGAGAGATGAATCTGAAAGTCACGATCGCCGATCAGAAGATTACGGACATCGAGCTGGTGGACAGCCACGAAACCAACGTCGTCATCGATCGCGCGTTCCCGGTGATTAAAGAAAGAATCCTGGAAGCCAACTCGCCGGTCGTCGACAGCGTGACGGCTGCGACATTCTCATCGTTCGGTGTGAAGGCCGCGGTGGCGGATGCGATGAAGCAGGCGGGCATGGATGTGGAAGACATCACGATGACCACTCAGGGACCGGAAAAACCAGCGTCTCAGCGGGAAGCGGAAACCTGCGATATCGTCGTTGTCGGCGGCGGTCCTTCGGGATTAGCGGCAGCCATCGGCGCGAAGCAGACCAACGCGAACGCTAACGTGATCCTGGTTGAAAAACTGGATATCCTGAGCGGCAACGGCAAATTCGATATGAACTTCTTCGATATCATCAATACCGAAGCGCAGAAAAAAGCGGGCAATGAAGAATGGACAGTCAATCAGGTCGAAAACTTCATTGAAAGCAAGTCGAAATCCGGCGAAAGCGCGGAACGCATTGAGGTCTGGGCAAACCAGGAAAATGAACTGGACGCCTGGCTGCGCGCGATGGGCGTGGAGCTGAACTATAACTATGGCGGTACCAACCACATGGCGGAAGATAACCAGTATTCCGGCGAGGTCATCCAGGCGGGTCTGGAAAAGACGGCGAAGGACCTGGGCGTCGATATCCGCACCGGCACTAAGGGTGAAGATCTGATTCTGGACGGTAAGGACGTCATCGGCGTGAAAGTCACAAACAATGATAACGAATCGTACGACATCAACGCGCAGGCAGTCATCATCGCGACTGGCGGCTTCTGCAGCAACAAGGAACTGTTGGCGGAATATGCTCCGGGTTATGAAGTCATGAATACATCCAACCAGATGGGCACCACGGGCGATTTTGTCAAAGTCTTTGAAAAGAACGACTTCCAGATGGAAAACATGGGCAAGATGAGCGTGTTCTCCAACATCATCGTTCCACGCCGGGATCTGACCGGCGGCGCCGACATGAATCTGTTAGTCAACAAGGCGGGCGAACTGTTGAACGACAACACCGGCGGATTAGACCGGGCGGCAATGGTTCAGGGTCAGCCTGACGGCGCGGCGTTCTATATCACAGATAAGACAGGCTATGATTCATTCTACCGGATCCGTAAGCATGTTGGTCTGGGCTACTATGCGGAAGGCAAGACGATCGAAGAACTGGCGGAAGCGCTGGGCGTCGATGCGGCTGGGCTGAAGGCCAGCGTTGATCAGTACAACGCAGATGCGGAAGCCGGCGCGGAAAACGCAGTCTTAGGCGAAGTTCCTTCCCGTGCGCTGGATGCGGAAGGTCCGTACTACGGCGTTCGCGTTGAACCGGCAAACCACATGACCAAGGGCGGCGTTGTCGCTAACGAAAAGGCGCAGGTTCTGTATGAAGACGGTACTGTCGTCAAGGGTCTGTATGCTTCCGGTGAAGTGACATGGCAGTCCGGCGGATATTCTCAGTCGGTTGTCTTTGGTAAGGTCGCGGGTGAAAACGCGGCGGCGGAACTGAAATAAATCTTAGCTTAAGATAAGGTTTCAAGCTCTCACCCCTTTGAGGCAAGATTGGAACTTCTTACGAACAAGCAGGCAGGACAGAGCGGTATCAAGCTTTGCCTTGCCTGTTTTTTATTTTTGCACAAAGCAAAAACATAAAAAATAAGATGACCGCTGAACTCAGACAACGAATCCTCAACCTTGATTCAGTCATAATCACTTGAACCCTTGATTCCCCGAACGCAATTCGTTCTTGTTGATTTCAGAAAAATGTGTGATTTTAAGTCGTAAAACAACAGAAAAATGTGTTGATCTGCTATCTGAGTTGTCAGAAACAGGGATTACACTATATTTGTCAGGAGATGGTTTTTCTTAGAAAAAAGAACGGGTGACCGCGCTTATTCCTTCTAACTTGAATTCCGGCTTGTGGGTACATCGAGAACATTATAAAATGAAACTATGAAAATCGCTTATTGTGAAGATGAAAAAATTCAGAAAGAGATTCTGGAGGAATCGCTTGGCCGCTGGGGCAAAACAGATCTGGTCTGGTATGAAAGCGCCGAACAGATGCTTTTTGAGTGCGATGGCCGGTATCCGTTTGATTTGATCATCCTCGATATCCAGATGAAAAAACAAAATGGGATGGAGCTGGCGCGCAGAATCCGTCAGACTGATGCGCAGGTTCCGATCTTGTTCTTAACGGCGATGAAGGAGTATGTGTTTGAAGGCTACGAGGTCAAAGCTCTGCGGTATCTGATCAAACCGATTCAGGATGCGGCATTGTTCGCAATCCTCGATGAAATTCAATCCGCGGATCAGCGTTTCGTTTTGTTAAACGGAAGTCGGATTAACCTGAACGATTTGATTTATGTGGAAGCGGAAGCTCACTATTGTCACCTTGTTTTTGAAGATCACCGGCAGAAAGAAAAAATCGGCATCCGTGAATTGAAAACGATGCTGGACGAAACGTTTGTGATGATTCATCGATCCTATCTGGTCAATATCGCCAAGGTGGATCAGATCCGCCGTGAGGATTTATCCGCGGGTTCGTTTACGCTGCCGATCGCCCGGTCGCAGTTAAAGATCGTCAACGAAGCGTTCATCCGCTATAACAAAGGAACACGCTTATGATCGCGGTTTATCTTGTAGAATGCCTGCCGGGAATCGGGCTGATGATTCTGCTTTGGCTGCGGTTTCAGCGGAAAAGTCTGGCGCTGGATCTGGCGGTGCTGATCGGCGCGGCGCTCAGTTATAGGGGAACCCGCTCCTTTCTGCCATTTTTCTGCGTTGCTTATCTGCTTTGTCTTGTCCTGGAGCAGCAGCGAAGTCAAAGTCGGCCGGCGATCCTGGCGGTGATCGGTATGAGTATGCTTTTCCTCGTCGGCTGTGGTATAGTGCAGGATCAGCTTTTACTTTTTCTGATGATCAGCCTTTTGCTTTACGGCGTCGGCTGTGCAAACCAGCGGCTTCTGCGGCGCAGTTATGAAGACCGGATGATGGAATATCAGAATAAAATTCTGGTCCGGCAGATGGAGGAAGTCAACAATATCTATCAGATTATGCGCGGCTGGCGGCATGATTATCACAATCATTTACAGAATCTGAAAGCCCAGCTGCGGATGAATCAAATCGAAGAAGCGAAAAACTATTTGAATTCGCTGGAACAGGACTTGGAAGACGTCTATGAGCTGGTCGACAGCGGCAACCTGAACGTCGACGCGATCCTGAATTCAAAACTGTCGATGGCGATCAAGAAAGAGATCGCGCTGGACTACAAAGCGACCGTGCCGAGTCAGCTCACCGTCGCTGATCTGGATCTGTGCGTGATTCTGGGAAATTTGATCGACAATGCGATGGAAGCGTGCGAAACGTTGACGTCGGACCGGTTTATTCGCTTATATATCGGTGTCTTTAAGCAGCAGCTTTATATCTCTGTCGCCAATGCGACCGCGGAGGTGGTGCGGAAGATGGATGACGAATATATCACACACAAGCGCGGCAACCATGGACATGGTTTACTGCGCATCAATCGGGAAGTGGAGAAGTACGGCGGCACCGGCGGTTTATCAACCGCAAGAATGAGCCGGGGATCTTCGTCACGGAAATTATGCTTCCTTTATAAATCGGAAGTTGTGTGTCAGAAAGGATATAGAATGAATATAGAATTAGCAAGTTTAAATAATCTGATTGATATAAAAGAACTTTATAAACTACTTTTTTCGGATATGGCTAAGTTACAGCCGAAATATTTTCAAGCTGCAATTCAAGAGGATGATTTTATAAAATCTATTATCGAGAGTGAAAGGGATGATATACTGATTGCCAAAGAAAAAAATCAGATCTTGGGATTTGCTCTTGTGCAGGAACAAACAACACCAGCGTATCATTGCTTTGTTTTCCATAGATATGCTTATTTAATGGACATTGTCGTAGCCCCGGATCAGAGAGGCAAAGGAGTTGGAAAAGCATTGCTTAACGAAGTGATAAACTGGGCGAAAATAAAAAAATTAGAATATGTTGAATTAAGCGTACTGACACAAAATAAAAATGCAATTGAAATGTATGAAAAAATGGATTTCGTGGAGTGCAGTAAGGTTATGCGTATGAACCTTTAAAGACCAATGACAATCCATATTTTCTGATCTTCTTCCTGTGAAGATGGGCATTCTTTTAACACTGAACACAGCTCTTTATCGTGATCATTGAATGACGCAATGAGCTTCGTTTTATTCCAGATAAAGAGAAGTTATTTGAATGCGGCTTGATACCCATTGGTCTTATCCCCGGTTATCGTAATAACATAGGATTCGCCAAAGTGCGCTTCCCATGAGATCGGGTTTAAATATCGGGTGATGTCTTCCGGATAGATATTTTCATAATTAGGCGTCACATATTCGGTTATAATTCTAAATTGGATCGATAATTCCAGGGGATCCGGAGAATTGTTAAGTTCCGTTTTATTCCATACGACGATGTTATCCGAATCGTGCTTGATCAACGATCTGTCCGCATTGGAAGTGCCGCCGCTGTATTCGTGATTCCCGATGCGATAATCATAAATCAACAATCCAATATCTTCTTTTGTATCCAGCTGGATATGCAGCGCTATTTCATCTTCGTCAGGCACATAGCGATCAGAATTTGTACGATTGTAAACTATAAAACCCAACCCCAAAATAACCATGGCCGCAATCGTTATCCCAATTTTCTTTCTCTTCATTTTAAGAACCTCCTGTTTATCAAGTACCGTTAAAAATCTGAAGCTTATCTAAAAGCTGAGAGATCTTCAATCTTTCTTTCGAGTCAGGAACAGACCCAGGATGATGCCGATCAAGAGAAGAGGTGCCGCTCTGACAAACAACCATTCCAGCGAATGAAAGGCAACGCCGATCACCGCGGTTTCAGGGCTGCTGTAATCCCAGCTCAAGTAAGGACTGCCGATGGCGATGAGTACCGCATAAATCATAACGATGACCGCGCACAATGAGAGCAGCAGACCATGGAGAATTTTTCGCCTTGTGGTTTTCCGTTGGGCCAGCTGCAGGTTTATCACCTCCAATTTTTCAGAAATCACTCTTAAATGATTCATCTCTGCTTCATCAACAGGTTCTCCGAGCAATTTGCTTACCGGGATTTCCAGCACTTCCGACAGGGCAATTAACATATCAGAATCGGGAACGGATAACCCTTGTTCCCATTTTGATACCGTTTGACGGACCACGTTGAGCTTGACGGCCAGCTCCTGCTGCGAAAGTCCTTTTAATTTTCTGCCTCGTTTAATATTTTCATTTAACATTCAGGATTGTCTCCTTTTCATTTCCGCCTTCATTGTAAGAAAAAATATCCGATGCAGCAAGCAACGGAGATTAACATCGAAGCATACCGGGTCGTTTTCCTTATTCTATTCAATATCTGACTGAATATCGGCAAGTTGATCGTTATGGCATTCAGGTCTGCTTGAAGCTGAATCGAAAACAAAAACCATTCGTGCATGAAATTTTGCGTTTCGTGCCCTTTTTTCTTAACCGGCGTCATTCTACTATATAATCAAAATGAAGATAACGACAGGAAGGGGCGTCATTATGAAATACAGTGTGCGCAGCACCTATCATCTGGTCTATTCCAAGATGTGGGATTTTGATCGGGAATTAGTTTATTACGGAATCGCCGAGGTGTTGTTTTCCGCGATAACGCCGTTGGTCGGGGTGTTCATGCCGTCGCTGATCATCGCCTGTCTGGAACAACAGGCCGGTGTGCAGACTTTGGTTCTCGTCTGTCTCAGCGCGTTTTTAGTCTACGGCGTGATCAACGGGATTCAGACCTTTTTAGAGAATCGCTCATCGACGCAGTTTATTCTCTATCGTTTAAAAAAGTTCTGGAGTGAAATGTTCCGCAGCACGATTACGCGGGACTATCAGAATGTGGAAGATTATAAGACACAGATCCAGATTGCGAAAACGGAGGAATGTTTATCAACCAACGATCATGGCTTGGAAGGCTTTTGCCACCACAACATCAAGCTGGCTGTAAACCTTTTGGGCTTAACGCTGTACTCCCTGGTGATTGGGACGACAAACATTCAGCTGATCGGCCTGTTATTGGGGTTGTCGGTAATTCAATATTTCATTTATCGTTATGCCTGGAAAAAAGAAGCGGCGACCATGGAGGAATCCGGTCAGATCGTTCGATCAATCTGGTATCTGCATAAGGAAACCTACAATGTGGCAACGGGGAAAGATATCCGCTTATACGGAATGCGGGCCTGGATGGCAGAATTCTACCGAAGTCTGATCCGCCGGCTGGAAAAGATCGAAGGAAAGGTCCGGAGTGCTTATTTCCTTTATGACATGGCGGGGATTTTTATTCAGGCGGGCCGGGATCTGGCGGCTTACAGCTGGCTGATTCTGAGTCTGATGCAGGGCATGAGTATTGCGCAATTTGTCTTTTTGTTAGGCGTGATCAGCGGTTTTTCCACATGGTTTTCCACAATCAGCGAAATGATATCGCTGCTGAGCAACGATCTGATGCGGATTGGTTATTACCGCGATTATACAGAATCGGAAGTGGTTCATGCAAAACCTGCGGAATCACAGGCTGCGGCTGAATCCATGACCATTACCTTTGAACATGTTTCGTTTCAATATGATAAACAACGCAAGGTCTTGGATAATTTTAATCTGATGATTCCGGCAGGGCAGAAAGTGGCGCTGGTGGGGATTAACGGGGCTGGCAAAACAACGCTGGTCAAGCTGTTATGCGGCCTGTATCGGCCGGGCAGCGGCCGGATTTTACTGAACGGCCGGGAGTTAACGGAGGACAATCGGGAAGCGTTTCAAAAACAACTGGCGGTGGTATTTCAGGATGCGATGATCATGTCGGTGACGATTGCCGAAAACATCTCCGGCAAAAATCTGGAAGCCACGGATTGCGAAAAAGTGGTCGAGGTATTGAAGCGGGCGAATCTCTGGGAGAAGATCAGCCGTCTGCCGCTGCAGGAAAAAACCTATCTTGGAAAAGATCTGAACACCGACGGAATTCAGCTTTCCGGAGGCGAGGTTCAGCGATTGATTCTGGCACGTGCTTTATATAAGGAAGCAAAGATGCTGATCCTGGACGAACCGACCGCGGCGCTGGATGCGATCGCTGAAAGCGAGATGTATAAGATGGTTAACGATTTGGTCGGAGATCACACCGCATTGTTTATTTCCCATCGTCTGTCCTCCACCCAGTTCTGCGATCAGATTCTGTTTCTTGAGAACGGGGCGATTGTGGAAGATGGCACCCATGAGGAATTGATGAAGCGGAAAGGCAAATATGCAGAGATGTTTGAAGTTCAAAGTCAATATTATCAGGAAGGAGGGGAAGTCTATGAATTTGAAAACAGCCTGGCAGGAAACCTGTAAATTCATCCGGATGATGCAGAAAAGCGAATCCCATGTGATCGCCTATCTGATCCTGACCGCTGCGATTACGGCGGCCGTGCCCTTTCTGCCGATTTACTTCTCCGCTCAGATTTTGAACTTCCTGATCGCCGGTCAGTTTCCGCAGGCGATGCAGAACGTTTACTGGATGATCGGTTTCAGCGTTATTCTGGGGCTGAGCAGTAAGGCGTTGAATCAACGTTTTCTTAAGCTGCGCGATCTGTCAAAATATAAAATTCGTCAGCGTGTTCTTGAAAAAGCCTATCAGATCGAATATGAAGAGTTAGAAAAAGCGGAAACGATCGACGAAATCCGCAAGGCAGATCAAGGCAGTAACGGCGGAGGCGGAACAGGAGAACAGCTTCGGGATCTGCTTCAATTTCTGACGATGTTCTTCTCCATGCTTTATTCTTTGGTCTTTGTCGCTGTTTTGCTAGTTCAGATTTTTACGCAGGCTCAAGATTATTGGCTGCCGGTAGGCAGTTTAATCTTCCTTTTCGCTGTGTATGCGGTGGTCATTATGATCGGATCACGGCTGAGCGCGAAAGCGGGAAGACTGCTTCAGAAAATGAAACGGGATAATGTCCATAACAATGCGATGTGCGGGTATATCGGAAATCTGGGAATGAGTATTCAAAATGGCAAGGATATCCGGTTATATCAAATGGAGGATTTCCTGATGGAACTCTTTGATAAGACGCTGATAAGCTCCCGGCTTTATATCGACTGGGGCACGACCAACGGCAAGATCAACGGCGTCATCACCTTTCTGACGCAGCTGGCATCCGGGATGACCTATCTGGTCATCGGCATCATCGCGATGCAGGGCACCATCGGCATCGGTGAGGTCATGTTGTACGCCAACGCGATCCTGCGCTTCACGACCTCGCTGGTCACACTGGCAGCCAGCTATAACAATATCGCCTATCGTTACGAATACCTCAACAGCTATGAAGCCTTCATCCAACGTCCGAATATGAGCTATGAAGGGACGCTGCCGGTGGAGAAACGGGATGACGGCGAATATCATCTGACCTTCGATCATGTTTCTTACCGCTATCCGGGCCAGAGCGAAACCGCGCTGAAGGATATCTCCTTTGATCTGGAACTGAAGAAACACTTTGCGATTGTCGGGCGCAACGGTGCGGGAAAAACGACGTTTATCAAGCTGATGTGCCGGCTGGCGGAACCGACAGAGGGAAGAATCCTGCTGAACGGGATCGATATCCGGAAATACGCGTTTGAAGAATACGTTCAGATCTTCTCCGTTGTTTTCCAGGATTTTAAGCTGATGGAAATGCCGTTAGGCGAAAATCTGGCGGCTTCGGCGAATGTCGATGAACAGAAGGCGATGCGGGTGCTGGAGGAAGTTGGGCTGAGCGCAAGGGTTGCGGGCATGGAAAAGGGATTGAAGACGCAGCTGGGCAAAGAGAACGGTGAAGGCATCCTGCTCAGCGGCGGGGAAGCACAAAAAGCCGCGATCGCCCGGGCGCTGTATAAAGACGCGCCAGTCGTCATCCTCGACGAACCGACAGCAGCGCTGGATCCCCTGGCGGAAGCGGAAATCTATGAAAACTTCAACGAGCTGGTGAAGGATAAGACTTCGATCTTTATTTCACACCGCATGAGCAGCTGTAAGTTCTGTGATGAAATCGTCGTGTTCGATCACGGACAGATCGTTCAGCGCGGTACCCATGATCAGCTGGCCGGACAGCCGGGCTTGTATCAGGAACTGTGGGAAGCGCAGGCGCAGTATTACCGGCATTCTCCGCAGACACTAATGATTGGATCTCAAGTATAAACGACAGGCAGGCCGCTTATTACAGATCGGGAAGGCGAAGGATAACTGTTCGCTTTCCTGATCTTTTTCTATTCCTGATGAAAAGCAGTAAAAGACCGGACAAAGCGGAAAAGCAGAGGATGAAGTCCGGCAGATTGATTGTTTTTTAGCCGGGGTAAGGTTACAATGAAACTAAAGAAAGAAGGGTTATCATGAAGATTGGAATTGGCTATTTACAAAGTATGAACGCGGATATGGAAGACCGCGATGTACTGAACCGGAACTATCTGCAGGAATTATCCAAACGCTGCGGCCACACGTTGGAAATCGTGCCAGCGGAAGCCTTGAACGATGAAGCGATGACCGTTGTGTTTGTGGGCGGAGGCGGAACGGAAGGCCGCTTTCTCAAGCTGGAACCGTTTTTAAAGGAACCTGTTTTCCTGTTGACCTCCGGTGAAAATAATTCGCTGGCGGCGTCGATGGAAATCCTGTCCTATCTGCGTCAGAAGGGTGTGCAGGCGGAAATCCTGCATGGGGATCTGGACGATACCGCGGCCCGGTTAGCGGATCTGGTTCAGGTGTTCAAAGTCAAGCAGGAGCTGCAGGGGCTGCGCTTAGGCAGCGTCGGCGAACCTTCAGACTGGCTGATCTCCAGTCATGTAGACGCCCAGGCCGTCCGGGAGAAAACCGGCATCGAGCTCGTTACGATTTCGATGGAGGAATTCTTTGCGGAGATTGAAAAACATCAGGTGGAAGAAAACGAATATACCCGGCAGCTGCGCCAACAGCCGTGGCCGGAAGCGGAAATGCAGAAATCGCTGGAAATCTACGGCGCGCTCAAGCGGATCTGTCAGAAATATCAGCTGGCCGGAGTCACGGTGCGCTGCTTCGATCTGTTAGGCCCGGTCAAGAGCACGGGCTGTCTTGCGTTGGCAATTCTTAACGCCGAGGGCGTTTATGGCGGCTGTGAAGGCGATATGCCGTCGTTGATCGCGATGACGCTGATCGGCAAGCTGACGGATCAGCCGGTTTTCATGTGCAATCCGTCGCGGATTTTCTCCCAGCAGAAACAGATCATCTTCGTGCACTGCACACTGCCGCTGACCATGCCGAGCGCTTTCCGGCTGATGACGCATTTTGAATCCGATCTGGGCGTCGCGCTGGCTGGCCATCTGCGTGAAGGCGATGCGACGGTCTTCAAGTGTTCCGCGCTGATGGATCGTTACTTTGTCCAGGATGGGGAAATTGTCGAAAATCTGAACGAAAAACACCTGTGCCGCACGCAGATCCGGGTTTCGCTGCCGCAGGGATTGGACACGCTGCTGCGCGAGCCGATCGGGAATCATCATCTGATTGTGCTGGGCCATTACGCCCGCCGCGTGCAGGAGTTCTTCCGCTTCCATTAACGAAACAATCCAGAATTTACTAACAAAAATTGCGGAAGTCGTAAGTAAATTTTAAGACATTCCTTAACTCTATCCTTTATAATAAAAGAAGAAACGAGGTGCAGGAAATGAAAAAAACAATTGCAGCAGCTTTGGTTCTGATCTTGTTGATCAGCGGTTGTCAGAACAAGGAGAAGCCGCAGCCGACGGATGACGGTATGCTTCCGGCACCCGAGGAACAAGTGATTAACAACGAACTGCCGGGAATCAGCTTAGCGTCGGCGAAGCTGCAGATCACGCAGACCGCACCGGTCCGGATCGCTTCGGAAACCGTCCGGCTGTCGATCAGCGAGGAAACACTGGACGGCTGCACGATGGACGCGTGCGAGGAAGCGAAGAAAGCCGGTCTGAAAGGCACGGTCATCTTAGCGGGAACCAAGCTGAATCCAGGGCTATCCCTCTTTCAGCTGTTTACCGAGGAATCGATGAACGCCAAACCGCTGACCACAAGCAAGGGCAGCTGGAACGCGGAACAGTTAAAAGAACATCAGATCTGGACTAACGGCACAGTGTCTTTAGTCAATATGAACAATTTGATCGGACGCACTGAAGGTGAAGATCAGCGGACAATCGCGGATCAGATGACGCGCTGGGTCTATGATGAAACTGCCGCGGTCGGCGAAATGCTTCAGGATTACCGCGTGCCGAGTCCCGATTTATTCAGCGATCTGGACGCCAAAAGCAAGCAGATTGAAAATCTGAAAGTGACGGTCGCGTATCTCAAGCAGACGTCCTTCCCCTCTGGAATTGAACGTTCATTCCAGTCCATCGACGGGCTGACGCTCAACGGCGACGGCTATGTCGTTTCCCTGAGCTTTAACAAAAAGGGAAAAGAAACGGTATCGCTGCCGGTCTTCATCGTCCAGCAGTACAACAAGGATGCGCTGAAACCGGAAAGCTATTTCAACCTTCAGGATCAGACGGTGCTGATCGCCAAGCTGAGCAGCGACGCGGTTCTTGAAGAAACACCGGAGCGGAAGGTGGTCGACGTTGCGGTTCCGTTCTATGAAGGTCAGGATCTGGCGGAACGCTTCGCGAACGCCGTCGGCAGTAAGGAAAAGAAAAAGGACTACGCCTGGGCGAAAGACGTCGTGGCACAGATGCGGACACAGCTGGTCGATTTCTACGCGAACCAGATTGGAAAATAAACACGGAAAAAGCAAGGCTGGATTAAAACTCCACCTTGCTTTTTATTCATTCTCTGAATAGTTATACCTATATATTAATAGAAAAAGCAGTGCCGTAAGAGATCTGGATTCCAGCTCCGCTGCACTGCTTTTCTTATCCCATCGTTTCCGATCTTTCCTTGAATCTTTTGATCGGGTTGGGAGATCCTGCTTATAAATCGTTGATCGTTTCCGTGATCGAAATCGTGCGCATCCGTTTGGCCGGGGCAGCCACCGCCGCCAGCCCCGCGAAGAAGACGAAGCCCAGAATCACGGCCAGATTTTGAAATGGGAAGACCCAGACCGCATAACCGAAATGACTGGCGATCATCAGATCGAATAACAATTTGTTTAAGGGAATCCCCAGGACACAGCCGGCGAAGCACCCCAGAAAAGCATAGGTGAACGCTTCCGCCGCAATCATCTTGGTGACCTGACGCTTCCCCATGCCGACTGCCCGCATCGCGCCGTATTGTTTAATCCGGGACGATACGCTCATTGAAATACTGTTGACGATATTCAGAATGGTGACCAGGGTGAGGATGCTCAGGAATCCATAAATACAGGAAACGAAAGCGAAGTATGTTCCAGCCGTGCGCTGTTCGCGCTTATCTTTAACAATGTACTCGCTGCCCACCGCCTCCTGGATCGCCTGAATTTGTTCGTCGGTGACATCAGCTTTTGTCTGAATCATCAACAGTGAATACACCGTTTCCCCCGTCAGACGGGCAAACGTTCCGCCGGAGACGATCAACGTGAGCTTGCCCTGGGTCAGTCCGCTGCTGCTGAACGGATCGTATTTTAACATCCCGGCAATTTCAAGCTCGGTGTTGTTGATGGAGATCCGGTCGCCGATTTTCCAGGCACTTCCCGCATCGCCGGTCGCCAGCACATAGCCGCTGTCGCCGTAAACCTTGGCCAGCTTGCTTCCGTGAGTCAGCGCGTGATCCTTTTGGAGGCAGCTCAGATCAAAGTCGTCGAAGGATACAAGATCGACGGCTAGCGCCTGTGTGGAAGCGCTGTGCAGCTGGGCTGGAATTTCAAAAGCACTCCGCCGTCCATAGACGCGTTTCACCCCGGCCATGTTGCTCAGCGACTCCGCCAGCTCCGGTGAAAGGGAATCTGTGCCGTCGACACTGGCGATATCAAGATCGGAAGCGGCGGCGGACTGCGGCATCAGGTAGTTGACAAAGTCGATCAAAACGGAAAAGCTCAAAAACAAGACGATGCTCAGGGCAAACGAGCTGATCATCAGAAATAGATTTTTCTTCGCCGCCAGCGCGTGATGAATTCCCAGCGACGTTTCAATCTTGAGGGCTTGGGAGCGGATGGCGTGCTTCGCGCTCATCACCATCTGTGAGTTTCCGGAAGCCGCGGTCACCGGCGAGACTTTCGCCGCTCTTTTCGCGGGCGAGCGCGCCGCGATCAACACCGTGAGGACGCCGACGATCACTCCGCTGACGATGCCGATCGCGCTCAAACTGAACAGCGGAATCTTCGCGAATTCCTCACCGACTTCAAACCGCAGCACCGCGCATAAAATCCAGGACGTGACGATCCCCAGCACGACCCCGGCCTGGACGGCGGTTTTGCACCAGTTTAACGCTTCCAGGCGGATGAAACGGGTGATCTGCCGCTTACTCATGCCGATGCAGCGCATCATTCCGAAAAACTGAGTCCGCTGGGCGACGCTGCTGTTCATACTGCTGGAAATCATCAGCACCCCGGCGATCAGGATCAAAACAAACAAGACGAGGGAGACCAGCAAAAGGCTCTGCCCCAGCGAGCTGCTGAACAAATTCTGAAAGGAAACCGAACCATGCTTTTCCATCAATCGGGCCTGCTCGATTCGTGCGCCCATTTCAGCCATGCTGAAAACTGCGGTGACCATGAACACGGAGAAAACGATGCACAGCAGCGTCATGCGGTTCTGCCGCTGATGCACTTTCGCCGAGATCGGAATCAGACTCAGATAGCTTTTCATTCCCGGCATCTCCCGAAGTCGGTCAGTACGCCGTCAGATACCTGCAGGATCCGATCCGCGGTCTGCGCGATACTTTTGCTGTGAGTAATCATGATGATGGTCTGTTGGTAGATTCGCGACGCTTCCTTCAATAACGTGATTACCTCGCTGGTGTTCTGCGTATCCAGGTTGCCGGTCGGTTCATCGGCGAGGATCAGCGAAGGCCGGGTGATCAACGCCCGTCCAATCGCAACGCGCTGCTGCTGACCGCCGGACAACTGACTTGGCAGATGATGACGGCGTTCCTGCAAGTTCAGCACGCTTAACAATTCCTTCAGATATTTTTTGTCGGGTTTTTGATAATCCAGCAGGACAGGAAAGATAATATTCTGTTCAACGGTTAATTCCGGAATCAGATTAAAGCTCTGGAAAATAAAGCCGATGTTCCGGCGGCGGAAGACCGTCAGACTGTTGTCGTTCATGGAAAACAAATCTTTACCGGCGATCAGCACCTTGCCGGACGTCGGTGAATCCAGCGCACCGATCAGATTCAGCAGCGTACTTTTCCCGGAACCGGACTCGCCGACAATTGCGACGAATTCCCCTTTGGGCACAGAAAACGACACATGCTTTAACGCGTGAACTGCCGCTTCACCGCTGCCATACGTTTTTGAAATGTTCTTCACTTCTAATAAATCCATACGGTTAACACCTCTTTCTTTGAACCAGGAAAGAGTACCGGATCAACACGACCCGGCGATGACGGACAGCCTACAATTTTGTAGGAATCAGAAAATTGATCGTAAAGGTGGTTCCGATTCCCAGCGTGCTGTCCACTTCGATCGTTCCGCTGTGCGCTTCCACAATCGCTTTGGCCAGAGGAAGGCCCAGTCCGATGCCCTGAGTATCCTTTGAAAAGCGGCTCCGGTAAAAGCGCTTGAAGATATGATGGAGATCTTCCGGATGGATGCCGCAGCCGTTGTCCTGTACGATAAGCTGAACTAAAGTGGCCCGGCTTTTCCACTGGACGGTAATGCGGTCGCCGGCCTGCGTGTGATCAAGGGCATTTTTCAGGAGGTTGCCGACAGCCTCCGTCAGCCAGGTGCGGTCGCAGAGGAGCGTCAGCGACTCATCGCCGGAAAAGGTTAAAGTTTTGCCTTCCTGGCAAGCCTGAAAAGCGAAGCGTCGCTCGATCTGCGCCATCAGTTCCGAGACGTTTTCCACGGTCTTTTCCAGAAGGATTGTGCCGGCGTCCAGCTTCGTGATCTTTAACAGGTTCTGCACCAGCGTTTCAATGCGTTCCAGCTCCTGTTCCGACAGCGCCGCAAATTCCTGGATGGATTCGACATCCCCGGCCTCCTGCTGGATGATCCCGTTGTAAATATTTAAAGCGGCTAACGGGGTTATCAGCTGATGAGAGATGTCGGAAAGCGTATCCTTCATAAAGCGCTTCGCTCTTTCTTCATTTTCCGCATGGGCGTTCAGGATGGCGACCAGCGCGTTGACTTCATGGAATAGCCGGTTCAGCTCGCCTTCCTCGTCGCATTCAATCCTAGCCGCCGGGTTGCCCGCCGTGTAGTCCTTGATCTGGGAAATCGCGTTTTCCATCGTTTTGTACTGATCGTTGAAATAGAGAAACATAACGCCCACGACCGCAATACCTGTCATCAAAAAGAGGGTCAGGCCGATGCCGGCTGTCTGGGTGATATCGAGAGTAAACAGAAAGAAGGAAAGCAGAAGAAAGCTGAAGAAGATCAGGGCTACGGTGTAAAACAAGCGTTTGATTTTGGGATCGACCAGAATTTTCATACGCCGGTACGCTCCGGGACATTCCATTTATAGCCCAGTCGGCGCAGCGTCACGATCTTCTTCGGATCGCTGGGATCATCTTCAATCTTGGCGCGTAATCGCCGGATATAAACTGTCAGCGTGTTGGCGTCGACGTAGTTTTCATCGCAATCCCAAAGCTTGCTTAATATCTGTTCCGGCGTCAGCACCTGGTTGGGATTCTCCATCAATAAGCATAACAGCTTATATTCGCCGGCCGTTAAATTCACGAGCTCTCCATTTTTATAAACACTGCGTTCCAGCCGCTGAACTCGGATCCCGTTGGACGCCAGCTCCCTCTCCGCGGGGATGAAATTCTCCTGACGGCGAAGCAGCGCGTGGATCCGGGAAAGGAAAACGGCCAGCTTGAAGGGCTTTGTGATGTAATCATCCCCGCCGAGATCCAGTCCCATGATGATCTCCGTTTCTTCATCCGCGGCGGTCAGAAAAATGATCGGCACGGTCGAGGTTTGCCGGATTTGGCGGCACAGATCATAACCGGAACCATCGGGCAGCGAAACGTCCAGAATGACCAGATCAAATTTCTCTTTAAGCCACAAGGCTTCCGCTTCCTGCTTTGTCCGGGCGACGTCGACGGCGTAACCTTCTTTTTTTAGTGCGAAGGATAAACCGTTGATCAGGCTTAAATCATCCTCCACAAAGAAAAGATGCTTCATTCTTCATTCCTCCTTCTTGATTTTCGGGCTGAAGGTTGTTCATTTGCTGACGCATGTTCTTTTCCTCATTATAAGGCTTTTGCGGGAAGAAAAGAAGGAACAGACGGAAAAAGAAAACCGGGCTTGTTTTAACCCGGCTGGCTGATAAGGAAAAGGTGCTTATGTATCTGCGGTTAAATGTCGATGCCCAGCCAGGCTTTAATGACCAGACCGACCAGGAAGGAAATCACGGCGACCGAACCGGAAATCACAAACATCTCAAGAAACCGCTGCTTGAAATTATAGTCTTTGGCGACAGAGATATAATAATTGAACACCAGGATAATCAGCGTCACCGTGACTAGCAGCGCGATCAGCGCCGGGATGTAGGCTTCTGCCGGAAGCAGTAAATACGGCAGACTCATCAAAACGACGGTAATCATATACATGACGCCGGTATACAGACACGATTTGACAGCTTGCGGGTCATTGTCGCTTTTGGCGGAGAGATAGGCCGAAGCGGTCATCGAGAAGGTCGCAGAAACGCCGGTGATCAGACCGGACAGAGCGACAAGCCGGTTGTTCTGCAGGGCGAAGGTTAAGCCGGCCAGCGTTCCGGTCAGCTCGACTAGGGCATCGTTCATGCCCAGCACCATCGAACCGACAAACTGCAGGCGTTCCTCGTCAAGCATCGCTAACAGCGCCTGTTCATGCCGTTCCTCATCCTCGGCAATTTTCTCCGCTTCCGGAATTTCCTGAATTAAGCTCGTATAGGCTTTATCCGCCTTGTCTTCGCCGTTTTCCATCAGTTTCAGAGCGAAGGTATAGCCGAAGATTTTAGAAAGCAGGCTGTACCAGAACACTTTGCCGGTGTTCGGCTTCGGCTGCAAGCCGGTATATTTTCCCCACAGCTTGCCATGCGAGGCCTCTTCCTGAGCGATTTGAAGCAGGATTTTGCGGTCTTCTTCCGACTTGACCGTCGCTGCGATCTTTTGGTAAATATGATATTCGTCAATTTCATTCTGCTGCATCCGAATCAGGGTTTTCAGGGCAGCTCCGGAACATTCATTCATGTGTTAACCCCCTTAGTTCTGTACTTCATATTACACTATTTAACGAAAGAATTCAAAATGGAACGAAAAAGAAACGAATGTGTTTTCCAATGAAAAGATAAAAACACGGTGAAAAGGACAGAGGATAAACGATAAGTCAGGAAAGACGGAAGGGGAAGCCTGCCGAAGCTATTCGACAGGCGAGCGGCCGATAAAGTTCAGCGGCAGTCCTTCAAGCAGCTTCTCCGCTACCGTGACCCGGCTGAAATCCTGCAGCACCAGCGGCGCGTGCGCGTCCCATCCATAACATACCGGACACCGCATGGCGGCGGCGATCTCCCAGAATTTCCGGAACGGATAGGCGTAGGTCGTTTCCGTGGACGCTGGATCAGTCGTGCTGATTCGATATTCATGCTGGCCGTAATGCACGCCGTTCAAATTAATTTCCAGCGGAATCCCCGTTTTTGCGCTGACAGCGCAGATCCGTTGGGCCGCTTCCGCGCAGGCGGGAGTGAAGGTGCGGCGGCCTAACATAAAGTAATCCGGATGAGCAATCAGACTGAACCAACCGGTGGCCGCTGCTTTTTCAATTTGACCGGCATAAAATAACACGTCTTCATCGTTATTATAGGCGTCGTAATCATAAACCAGCTCATAAGCTGGATTCGTTTCGATCGCTCTGAAATGTTGACCGAGAATCAGATAATCAACTTCGCCATGGAGTTGTTCCAGCAGCTCCTGATGGTCCTCGAGATACTCCGCTTCATAACCAAACCGCAGCTGGATCCGATCCTGATATTTGACCTTTAACTTCGTCATGGAATCGACGTATTCCTGGCGCTGATCATAAAACATGCGGCAGGTTGGCAGATGCAGCTCGGGATAGGGCATGTGATCACTGAAACCGAGCAGCTCAAAACCGGCTTCGATTGCGCTGAGCACCATCTGATCGTCAGTCCCGCTGGCATGACCGCAGCGGAAGGTATGCGTGTGTAAATTGAATTTCTGCATGGTAAATTCTCCTTTGACCGGCATCGTGCAGGTTAAGTTCAGTGTAACGGATGATCGGACTGAAAACAATCCTCATTTAATGAGAAGCCGGCCGCTTTTCAATTCAGCGCTTCTTGATTTCTTCCGGAGAAAATCCCGATCGAAACTCAATTTATTTGAGCTGAATCCCGAGCTGAAACCGCAGCGATTTTAATGCTTTGCCGCATTTATCTGGAAAAGTTAAGGGGCGCGTCCGCCGGAAAGCCAAGACAGGCTCTGAATGGAGGGCTGCGGCTTATTTTGGCTGAAGACAGAGCCTCTATTCTATGGTACAATAGCGGAGAAAAAGGGGATTTTATAAGTCATGAAAGAAAGAGAAAAATTATCTTCCCGGCTGGGATTTATTTTAATATCGGCCGGCTGCGCGGTCGGTCTGGGCAACGTCTGGCGGTTTCCGTTCATTACGGGCCAATATGGCGGCGGCGCGTTTGTCTTAATCTATTTGTTTTTCCTGATCCTGCTGGGATTACCGATCATGGTCATGGAATTTTCCGTCGGCCGGGCGTCGCGGAAATCAGTTTCGCATTCCTTTGATGTGCTGGAACCTAAAGGAACGCGCTGGCATGGATTTAAAGCGATGGCGGTCAGCGGCAATTACATTCTGATGATGTTTTATACGGTGGTCGGCGGCTGGATGATGAACTATGTGGTTAAAATGGGCTCCGGCAGCCTGACCGGATTGGAAGC
>OGYG01000977.1_pt1 | contig 22504 bp, 20 predicted proteins | sample 1576481 | NCBI WGS metagenome assembly OGYG01 (sample SAMEA3541497, study PRJEB24748) | human gut metagenome | biome: human gut; feature: human-associated habitat; material: faeces | place: China | collected 2012 | reverse complement strand
TATGCATACCATCAGGGTACAGCATGGCCTTGGCTGGAAGGTTTCTATCTGGAGGCTTATTTGCGTATCTATAGGCGGAGTGCTATTTCATTTGTAGAGCGTCAGCTTATCAGTTATGAAGATCAGATGACCTGTCATTGCATCAGTTCCATTCCGGAGTTGTTTGATGGTAACCCACCATTCCAGGGTAGAGGTGCTGTTTCATTTGCAATGAATGTGGCCGAAATTTTACGTACATTGAATTTGTTGGAGAAATATAACAATCAATAAAGAGGAGGGGTTTATATGAAAGTTTTGATGTTTGGTTGGGAATTTCCTCCTCATATCTTGGGAGGATTAGGTACAGCCAGTTATGGATTGACTCATGGACTTGCTCAGCAGGAAGATATGGAAATTACCTTCTGTATTCCGAAGCCTTGGGGAGACGAAGACCAGAGTTTCTTGCGTATTATAGGAATGAACAGTGTGCCTATTGTATGGCGTGACGTACAGTGGGATTATGTAAAAGATAGAGTAGGACATTATATGGATCCGCAGCTTTATTATGACTTGCGCGACCATATTTATGCAGATTTCAATTATATGCATACCAATGATTTGGGATGTATGGAGTTCTCAGGAAGATATCCTGATAATCTGCATGAAGAAATCAACAACTATTCTATTGTAGCCGGTGTGGTAGCTCGTCAGCAGCAGTTTGATATTATTCACTCACACGATTGGTTGACTTATCCGGCAGGTATTCATGCCAAGCAGGTTTCAGGAAAGCCTTTGGTTATCCATGTGCATGCCACAGACTTTGACCGAAGCCGTGGTAATGTGAATCCTACCGTTTATTCTATTGAAAAGAATGGTATGGACCATGCTGACTGTATCATGTGTGTAAGTGAGTTGACCCGTCAGACGGTTATTCATAAGTACTATCAGGATCCTCGCAAAGTATTCACCATGCATAATGCAGTGTCTCCGCTTCCAAAAGAAATACAGGATATTCAGGTTAAGAAGAATCCGAAAGAAAAGATTGTTACTTTCTTGGGACGTATTACCATGCAGAAAGGTCCGGAATACTTTGTGGAAGCTGCTGCTATGGTATTGAATCGCACGCGTAACATTCGTTTTGTGATGGCTGGTAGCGGTGATATGATGAATGCCATGATTCGTCTGGCTGCGGAAAGAGGTATTGCCGACCGTTTCCATTTCCCGGGATTCATGAAAGGCAAGCAGGTATATGAAGTATTGAAGATGAGTGATGTGTATATCATGCCGTCAGTGTCTGAGCCATTTGGTATTTCACCATTGGAAGCTATGCAATGCTGTGTACCGACGATTATCTCTAAGCAATCCGGTTGTGCCGAAATTCTATCGAAATGTATTAAGACGGATTATTGGGATATACATGCAATGGCAGATGCCATTCATTCTATCTGTACCAACGATTCACTTTATGAATATCTCCGCGATGAAGGAAAGAAAGAAGTGGATGGTATTGTATGGGAGAAAGTCGGCGTGAAGATTCGCGCACTTTATGAGCAAGTCTTAAAAAATTATGGTAAATAAAACTGCAAAACAATATGAAAACAATTTGTCTTTACTTTGAAATACACCAGATTATTCATTTGAAACGCTATCGTTTCTTTGAAATCGGTTCAGAACATTATTACTACGATGATTATGCCAATGAGCAGGGTATGAATGAAGTGGCCGAACGTTCCTATATACCGGCCTTGAGAACCCTGATTGATATGGCAAAAGCAAATAATGGCGCATTTAAAGTTGCCTTGTCTATTTCAGGTGTGGCTTTGGAACAGTTGGAAATCCACGCTCCGGCCGTAATAGAATTGCTGCATGAGTTGAATGCCACAGGTTGCTGCGAATTCCTTTGCGAGCCTTATTCACATGGATTGTCTTCATTGAAGAATGAGACTTGTTTCTGCGAAGAGGTAGAACGCATGCGTGTGAAGATTAAAGACTATTTCGGACAAGATCCTAAGGTATTCCGTAACTCCAGCTTGATTTATGACAATGAAATTGGCGGTATCGTAGCAGGAATGGGATTCAAGGGTATGCTGGCAGAAGGTGCTAAACATGTGTTAGGATGGAAGAGTCCTCACTATTTGTATCATTGTGCTGAAAATCCGAATCTGAAGCTGTTGCTGCGTGACTTTAAGTTGTCTGATGATATTAGCTTACGTTTCTCTAATACAGAATGGAGCGAATATCCGTTGTTTGCAGATAAATACATTGGTTGGATTGCTTCTCTGCCAGAAAACGAACAGGTTATCAATATCTTTATGGAATTGTCTGCTTTGGGTATCTTCCAGCCGCTGTCTTCCAATATTCTGGAATTCCTGAAAGCATTGCCAGAATGTGCTAAGCAGAAAGGCATTACCTTCTCTACTCCGTCGGAAATCGTAACGAAGCTGAAATCAGTTGATATGATTGACGTACCTTATCCGATGTCTTGGGTAGACGAAGAACGTGATATTAGTCCGTGGTTAGGAAATGTAATGCAGCGTGAAGCATTTGATAAGTTGTATAGCGTGGCAGAACGTGTACATTTGTGCTCTGACCGCCGAATCAAACAGGATTGGGATTATCTGCAGGCAAGCAATAACTTCCGCTTTATGACTACCAAGCAGATGGGCGTATCGTTGGATCGTGGTATTTATGATTCACCGTATGATGCTTTCACTAACTATATGAATATTCTTGGAGACTTTATTTCTCGTGTAAATTCATTGTATCCGGTAGATATGGAAGATGAAGAACTGAATTCTTTGTTGACAACCATTCGTAATCAGGAAGAAGAGCTGGTACAGCTGAATGATCAGGTGAAACATTTACAGTCTTTGGTGAAAGAACAGCCAGAGAAGGCTCCCGCTAAAAAAGCTCCAGCAAAGAAAACAACTGCTACCAAAAAGACTAGTACAGCAAAGAAATAAAGCTTGAGATACAGGCATAAAAAAATCCGGAAGTTTTTACTTCCGGATTTTTTTATGCCCTTATTTCTTATTTATTGAACTTTGGTTTGGTATAGATGACTTCCATCTTGATTTTCTTTCCTTCCTCGCCCTCGCCACCTATAAGTTTAGCTGAGTTTACTTCCAGGTCGTGCGACAAACCGATGGTGTTTCCTTGTGAGTCTGTTTCGGTTTTTACCGGAATCAATACCATGGTATTATATTCATCCCATCCTTCAGTAGGTTCTTCTTTGGTTCTCATATCGCTGAAAATCTGGCTTATCAGTCGGTTTACCTGTGAGAACGAATAGGAGTTGGTCGTACTGCTGTAAGTACCTAAGAAGGTCGTTTTACTATCGTAATTCTTTCTTTGTTCAAAGAAATCTTTTACTTCGTTTTTACGAATGAGCAGCAAGTTCTGCGGAGTACCCATTTTATACGGGCTGCTTGCAGAATTATCACTGACATTCTTATATTTCGTAAATGCCATAGATACGGAGTTCAGTGTGTCTGTACCTAATGCATCATACATTTCTTGTAAAGGCAGCTTCACTTCTGTGCAAAGTCCTGCTGGCGTTTTCAGATAGGTGTGTTCCTTTTCTTCAGCCAGCTTGTTTAATGCGTTCTCAGAATTATTTAGTCGGGTAGACATAAATACTTCGTTGGTTGCAGCAAAAGGAATGGAAGTTTGTACTAAAGAATCTTGTCCTTCAGAACCTGTTATATAATAACTAACTTTCATGCGCAACCAAATATCGCCAATGTATAAAATGGATCCTTCCCCACCTGTATTATGAACATAAAAGCCTGGTAATACATTGTGAATAAAAGAATATGCATCCTTGAAGTTGTTCTTGTCTTCTTTATATTTTGTTAATAAATATTTGCTAAATGTACCATTCTTTTGTTCGTTACCAATGTTCCATGTTGCTTTTTTGTCCAGATTAATAACTAAAGGCGGGTAATATCCGTTGGCACTTTTGATAGAGTCAATTTCAGCGTCCGTCCATGAATTGTCACGTACGGCATATTCTTGTTCAGCCAAAGGTAATCCGGTGGCATTGTAGAAATCTTCAGGATTATAAGACGTATAATACAAACCTAAATTTTCTCCCGTATCATCAATTGCTTCTTTCAATACATCGACTCTTACCTTCATCGGTGCCAAAGAATCACCAAAGAAACTAGCGTATGATAATTCTAATGTGGTAGTATCAATACTTACTAAACGATCCGGAAATTCGAAACCTTCCGTGCAATTGATTTGTGTGATGAAATCGGTGGTATACGTACCAAAATCCGGATCGGTGAATTTACCCAAGTATGCGCTGCTTGTACGGGAGAATACTCCATCCGGGTTCAAGTCTGTATATTTCAGGGTTTTGGTAGTGGCCTCAAAAGTTTGAGCCGATGCAGTAATTTCATCTGCATCTGCCACGAATTCACCGACACCTGTAGTGGTATCATCACAACTGTAGAGTGTGGCTGCAAGTCCGACTGCTGCCAAGAACTTAAGTTTCATTTTCGTCCTTTTTTATGTATTCATATTTATTCGGAAACGAATACCTTGTCATAGAATGCGTCACACGCATCTGCATAGGCATCGCCCGAAGCGTATTCAAGTACCGGAATGTTCAGGCTTCGTGCGTAGTCAAGTACATTCTGGTTTACAGTTTCGTCATTTTGAATCACTCCGTCAGAGTAGGCTATTGCTAACTTGCAGAGTTCCTCATAGTTTGCCGGCGACTTCATCATGCTGACATCTTCCGGAGTTACTTCCTTGAACAGCACTTGTTCAGCAAAGTTGGGAGCTAAATTCGAATTAAATCCTTCCTGATAAAGTGAGAAAATCACCTTTGAGTCGCGGAAAGAAGGTTCATCGTAATATGCTTTCTTAATATAAAGAGGAACCATCGCACTCATCCATCCGTGACAGTGAATCACGTCCGGACACCAGCGCAATTTCTTAACAGTTTCCAGCACACCACGGGCATAGAAGATGGCACGTTCGCCATTGTCTTCATATTCCTTTCCGTTTTCATCGCATGTCATCTGGCGGTGCTGGAAATAATCATCATTATCAATAAAGTACACTTGTCTGCGTGCAGCCTGAATAGATGCCACCTTGATAATCAGCGGATGATCCGTGTCGTCGATAATCAGATTCATTCCAGACAGACGGATTACCTCATGCAATTGGTTTCTGCGTTCGTTCACGATACCCCATTTGGGCATGAATGTTCTGATTTCGCGGCCTTTGTCTTGTATGGCTTGCGGTAAATTCTGGCCGATTAATGCCAGGTTACTTTCGGGTACGTAGGGAGTAATTTCTTGTGTAATGAATAAAACTTTTTTCGCGCTCATTGTATTATAGTTGCTCTTAACGACTGGCAAAGATACAAAAAATACGCCAATGAAGCGAACCGACAGCCGTTTATAAATCCTTATAGTATGTTAATGTATTGATAAACAGTGAAGTTTATGCTGCTCGTTGAGCCTGATGAAGGGACAAGGGATAAAAGATTTGAATCAATGGATGTCTGAAAGATGATAGTTTTATATGTGATCATGTGGTGTTATTATAAAATGAAATCAGGTGTGCCAGCCTGATTCTGACACACCTGATTATGGATTGAGAGATTTCTAATTAAATTAGTTTGATTTCAAAATTAAGCTACCTCCATTAGTTTGGTCACCTGTAAGTTTGTAGGTCCCAGCATTGTTATTATTCCATTGTGCAGTTTCTTTTTCAGCTTCTGAGCTTGCGTATCTAGAAGACATTTGGTAAGTATTATCACTCTTTAGTTCTATTTTGTATTGATTATAGTGGTCGCCGTTGTCATCGCTCCATTTGCTCCATTCTCCTGTATAAGTTCCGCATGGGAAATTGCCCTCGGCTTTGTACTCGTATGTTTCTTTTGAGCCATAGTAAGTGGTCACAGTACATGTATTTCCATCAAATTTATAGGCTGTATATATGGTGAAACGCCATGTTTGAGGATAAATGTCGTTCTCTAGTTTCTGGAAAGCAGTTTGAATATCTGGGTTATTTGTTTGTAATTCTTGAATGATGCTTCTCCAATATAAATCTCTAATTCCGTCTGCTGTTTTAATTACTTTCAAACAATTATCAAATGTAATTTCTTGTGGAATGGCATTTACCATGTTGATAAATATTGGACTTAATTTTTGACAGGCAGCTTGTACGTCAGGGTTGGTTTGTATGTCTGGGTTGAGCTGATTGTATTGATTGTCAATATCTTTTATTGTTTGGATGACTTCTAAGCTGTTATCAAAAGTGATTGTTTGCGGAAGAGCATCCACGGCGTTGATAAACATTGCTTTCTGTTCTTCTGCATCAATGGCTTTCAGTTTAAGAGTGGTAGAGAGACTTGGATTGTCATTACAAATAACCTTGATGTCAATTGTTGTTCCTGCCTTTAGGTTTGGTTTTAAACTATTAATAGACAAATAGCCTCCTTCGTAATAATATTCTCCCCATTTCGCCATTTCGTTACCGTCGAATTCCAGCATAATGTCGGGGCGAGTTGCAGGGTTTCCATTGCTGTCTAATCCTTCTATGCTCAGATATGCATTGCCTTGGGCGATATATGCCGGAATAACTCCTTCAGCAATTGGAGTTGGATAAATTTTTAAGCTGGCAGTCTGGCGATAGGGCAATTCTACCAAAGCTTGTATGGCAGCGTGTAAAGTTTGGTATGCTGTTGCAATTTCTTCCTGTGTTGCAGAAGATTGGTCATTGATAATAGGGCGTATTTCTTCTATTTCCTTTCTGAGTGCTAGAAGTGATTCTTCTGTATAAGCGTATTCTTGGTACGCCAGATTCCCCGCTTTCCAGAATAGTTGTTGCAAGTCATTAAAAGTGATAGATGAAATATCCATCCATTTGGCATAAAGGGTAATATCCTTTGTGATAGGAGTGTAGAAGTCAAAGAGGTTGGTCATGGTTTGTTCTGTGTACCATCCTTCAAACAAGTTGCCTTCTTTAGTAGGGGCGGTCGCTGGTTTGGTTGCGAATGTACCATCCGGAACCAATTGTGCTTCTATTGCACTTCCTCCGTTTGTTTCAAATGTAACGGTGTACGCAATACTTGTCCATTTAGCATAGAGAGTAATGTCTTGTGAAACAGTTTCATTTTCAAAATCCCATACGTTAGTACATTCTGCTTCTTTATACCAATCCACAAAATACTCTTTTTCCTTTGTCGGGTTTGCCGGCTTTACGATTTTTTCACCTGCGTATACAGCTTGTGAGGCAACTTCACTTCCTCCTTGTGAGTTAAAGGTTACAGTATACTTTTGTAATACTGTTTCTTCGTCATCACATCCGGTCATGGTCAATACTGCCAATACAGCCATGAATAACATTGAAATTAGTTTTTTCATACATTAAAACATTTTTAGTTAAACATCGTGTTTGATGATTGTAAAGATAGTCTGTAATGTTTAGAAAAATTTAATTTCTTGTAGAGGATATTTGTACAGATATGTGGAATATTATTGTACAGAGTTTGTAAAATCTTGGCCTTTAATTTTCAATTTTAGTGAGTATACGGCAAAAAAATCATAATGTAAGATTTGGCAAATGCGGATTAGTAATGCCGTGTCAATGCTTTTTCGCTTAAAAATAGAATATACATTTGTCCGTTCGCAGCAAAGTTTTTGTGCAAACCAAGATACAGAGCGTTCTTGACGGTGTAATTCAGATTCAATAAGTTGTCCGATATGTATCATAGTAATATAAATTATAATAATGTATTGTTTGTGGTGTACACTTTTTGTTGAGCTTATTTAAGAGTCTATAATTTTATGCCTATGTAATGTCAGGCTTTTTGTTTTTCAGTATTACAGTGAGCGGTTGATATAATTAAAATAAGAATTCGGACATTTTCCCATTATCTTCTAAAAGTAATCTTTTAGATCATGTGTTAATCATTTGTACACTGTTCCCCAATTGTTTATTTACAAAGATATAATTTATATTTAATTATATATCATTTTTATTTGAAATTTTTACTGATGTATATTAATTTTATACTAATTGACAAATGTGGATTTTTAGATTAAAATTTTAAATAGTTGAGATGTATCAAAGAAGCTTTTGTGCAATTAAATACTTATCAAAAAAGAATTTTCCATTTCCGTTTCTTTATATGCTAAATAAATAGTTACTTTGCAGCCGTTTTCTGAATTTATGATTAAAAACAGGAATAAGAGATGAAGTTAATTCAAACAATCAGTGAGCTTCGCGCCGAACTCGATGCTTTCCGCAAAGAAGGAAAGACTATCGGACTGGTTCCGACGATGGGAGCTTTGCATGCGGGACACGCTTCGTTGGTGAATCGTGCCGTAGCTGAGAATGATGTAGTGGTAGTCAGTGACTTTGTGAACCCTACACAGTTTAACGACCAGAATGACCTTTTAAAATATCCGCGCACATTGGAGGCGGATTGTGCTTTATTGGAGAAATGTGGAGCAACGTTGGTTTTTGCTCCTTCTGTAGAAGAAGTTTATCCTGAACCCGATACCCGCCAGTTCAGCTATGCGCCGCTGGATACGGTAATGGAAGGAAAATACCGTCCGGGACATTTCAACGGAGTTTGTCAGATTGTCAGCAAATTATTCCTGATGGTGGAACCTGATCGTGCTTATTTTGGTGAAAAGGATTTCCAGCAGCTGGCCATTATCCGTGAAATGGTACGCAAGTATCCTTTTAATATTCAGATTGTGGGATGCCCGATTGTGCGTGAAGAAGACGGCCTGGCGCTGAGCAGCCGCAACGCACGTCTTACGGCAGAGCAGCGGAAGGAAGCTTTGCAGATTTCTAAGGCTCTGTTTGCCAGTGTAGATTTCAGTAAGTCACGTGTTTTGCTTGAAACCAAGCAGTTTGTAGAAGACTGTATCCGTCGCGCACCGGGACTGGAACTGGAATATTTTGAGATTGTGGATGGCAATACGCTTCAGCCCGTGAAAGCATGGGACGAAAGCAATTACATTGTAGGTTGTATTACAGTATATTGCGGTGAAGTACGTTTGATTGATAACATTAAATATAAAGGATAACGGATGATGATGATTGAAGTGTTGAAGTCGAAGCTTCATTGCGTAACGGTGACAGAAGCGAACCTGAACTACATGGGCAGCATTACGATTGATGAAGATTTGATGGATGCGGCTAACATGATTGCCGGTGAGAAGGTACAGATTGTAGACAATAACAACGGTGAACGTTTTGAAACCTATATCATTAAGGGTGAGCGCGGCTCAGGTTGTATTTGTCTGAATGGAGCGGCAGCCCGCAAGGTACAGGTGGGCGATGTGGTGATTATCATGTCGTATGCTTTGATGGATTTTGAGGAGGCCAAGACTTTCAAGCCGACCGTGGTATTCCCGGATACGGCAACAAATCGTCTGTTGTAATTGGATTAGATAAGTTGATGAAATAAATAAAGGGTGCCGGAGGAAGATGAAAAATCTCTTTCCGGCACCCTTTTTTTGGTATATTCTAAACTTTTTTTCGCTTACGGAAAAACGCAAGTACGTTCGTACTAAAACGCCTTTGCGTTTGAATCAAAACGTACTTGCGTTTAGGATAAAACGTCCTTGCGTTTTCTCTCAAACGTACTTGCGTTTTTGGAGCGTGTCAAAAATTACACTTGAGGCACGTCCTGCAAGCTGTTTGCTATGTCTTCTTCGCTCAGTGAATAGTTGGTCAGGTTGCCCGACAGGTACTGGTCGTACGCACTCATGTCTATCAGACCATGGCCGGACAAGTTGAACAGAATTACTTTTTCTTCACCCGTTTCCTTGCATTTTTCTGCTTCCTGAATAGCGGCAGCAATGGCATGGCAAGATTCCGGAGCCGGAATGATACCTTCAGCGCGGGCAAACAGACAGCCGGCCTTGAAAGTGTCAAGCTGCTGTATGTCTACTGCTTCCATCAAATTGTCTTTCAACAGCTGAGAAACGATGACGCCAGCACCGTGGTAGCGCAGACCACCGGCATGGATATTGGCAGGTGTAAAGTTGTGTCCTAAGGTAAACATCGGCAGCAGCGGGGTGTAGCCGGCTTCATCACCGAAGTCATATTCAAATTTACCTCTGGTCAGTTTGGGGCAAGATGCCGGTTCGGCTGCGATATAACGTGTTTTCTTTCCTTCCAGAATGGTGTGACGCATGAACGGGAAACAGATTCCGCCGAAGTTGGAACCTCCCCCGAAGCATCCGATAATCATGTCAGGATATTCACCGGCCATTTCCATCTGTTTTTCAGCTTCCAGCCCGATAACCGTCTGGTGCAGGGTTACGTGGCTCAGCACGGATCCCAGTGTATATTTACAGTTCGGTGTGGTGCGTGCCAGTTCGATAGCTTCCGAGATGGCAGTACCCAGTGAACCCTGATGGTTCGGATATTTGGTCAGGATATTTTTTCCTGCACGGGTAGACATGGAAGGAGAAGGAGTTACCTGCGCGCCGAAGGTCTGCATGATGCTGCGGCGATAAGGTTTCTGTTCGTAACTGATTTTTACCTGATATACGGCAGCTTCCAGTCCGAACACCTTCGCGGCATACGACAAGGCTGCCCCCCATTGTCCGGCACCCGTTTCAGTAGTGATGTTTGTTACGCCTTCTTTCTTGCAGTAATAAGCCTGTGCCAGTGCAGAGTTCAGTTTGTGTGAACCGATAGGGCTGACACTTTCATTCTTGAAATAGATGTGTGCCGGTGTGCCCAGTGCTTTCTCCAGTCCGTAAGCACGTACCAGCGGGGTACTGCGGTAGTATTTGTACATTTCCCGTACTTCTTCCGGAATTTCAATCCACGCATCAGTCTGGTTCAATTCCTGATGGCAGAGTTCCTTGGCGAAGATAGGGTAGAGGTCTTCCGGTTTTAACGGTTCTTTTGTAGCCGGGTTCAGTGGAGGCATGGGTTTGTTGACCATGTCGGCTTGAATGTTATACCAGTATTTTGGTATTTCATCTTCAGGTAAGATGAATCTTTTCTGTCTATTACTCATAATTGCTTACTATTTTTAAGTTTTCGTCAAAAATATGGAAATAAATGATAACAAACAACTCATTTTGCTTTTTTTCTTATCTGTTTTCTTGCTGAATAGAATCTTGTGGCAGATTTCTCCTTTCTTTGTCGCATAAGTATATGGATTTTTCCATACATTTGTAAATACATTCATTCACTATAGTATGGATTATTGGGAACGACTTTTTTTATATAATAAGAAACTGCTTATGCCGCGTGTAAACCAGCTGCTTAACTGGGTGATGGGGATTAATTTTCTGTGCGGCATTGTCTTTTTACTGACCATTGTGTATGAATATGGATTCAGGATTTCTGCGGCGGAGTATAATCTGATACATACGGTCTATCATACGGTATGGGTCATCTTTTTAGTTACAACAACGATACAGATTGTCTTTCGTCAGGAAGATTCCTCGTTTAAATTTACTCCGTGGACATGGATTCTTACCATATTGCTTTATCTGACCTTGCTCCCTGTGGTATTCAAAAAGCCGGAAGAGACTACCGGAGTGTACTGGGTCTGGGTGTTCTTTCATCATGCATATTACAAAGGAACCATCCTGGTGCTGCTTTCTTTCTCCCAGCTGTCGGGCATTCTGGTGCGCTTGCTGGGCAAACGTACCAATCCGTCGTTGATTCTGGCAGGCAGTTTCCTGGTGTTTATTCTGTTGGGTACCGGATTGTTGATGCTTCCTCGGGCTACTTACCACGGCATTTCGTTCATGGATGCCCTGTTTACAGCCACGAGTGCGACGTGCGTCACAGGGCTTGTCACCGTAGATGTACCTTCCACCTTTACGCTGGAGGGACAAATCCTGATTATTCTCCTGATTCAGATAGGCGGACTTGGGGTGATGACGCTGACAAGTTTCTTTGCCATGTTTTTTATGGGGAATACCTCGCTTTATAATCAGTTGATGGTGGGCGACATGATTAGTTCCAACTCCTTGAATTCGCTATTGTCTACCTTATTATATATATTGGGCTTTACGCTGGCGATAGAAGGAGTGGGTATGGTGGTTATCTGGCTCAGTGTGCACGGCACGTTGGGGATGACCTTGCAGGAAGAACTCTTCTTCTCAGCCTTCCATTCCGTGTCAGCCTTCTGTAATGCAGGTTTTTCCACTTTGCCCGGTGGAATGGGCAATCCGGCCGTTATGCAGGGACATAATCTGCTTTACATTACTTTGGGATTGCTGATTGCGTTGGGTGGCATCGGTTTCCCGATATTGGTGAACTTATATGAAACGGTGGCCTATTATCTGCAAGCCGGAAAGCACTGGCTTCTGCATCGTTCCGGAAGATTCCGGAAAAAGGTACATCTGTATAACCTGAATACGAAGATAGTATTGGTGGCTACCGTCTTCCTGCTGATAGGCGGCACGTTGCTCATTGCCATCCTGGAGTGGAACCGTTCTTTTGCCGGAATGCCGGTGGCCGACAAGTGGGTGCATGCTTTCTTCAACTCCTCCTGTCCGCGGACGGCCGGTTTTGCCAGCGTGGGGCTGACTTCATTGTCTACGCAGACCTTGCTGCTCATGGTGGTGCTGATGATGATAGGAGGCGGTACGCAGTCTACGTCGGGCGGCGTGAAGGTCAATGTGTTTGCGGTGGTATTAATCAATTTATGGGCTGTAGTGCGCGGGACAGACCGGGTGGCGATTCTGCGCAGAGAACTTTCGCACGATTCTATCCGTCGTTCGAACGCGGCATTGATATTGTATCTGCTACTGGCTTTTCTGGCCATATTCCTGCTGAGTATGCTGGAGCCGGAGGCCGGGCTGCTGGCCGTTACGTTCGAATGCGTGTCGGCGCTGAGTACGGTAGGTTCGAGCCTTGACCTGACTCCTACGTTGGGCAATGACAGCAAGCTGCTGGTCATTTTGCTGATGTATATCGGACGTGTCGGTGCGTTCACTTTGCTGACCGGACTGGTACGTCAGGAGAAAAAGAGAAATTACAGGTATCCGAGTGATAACATTATCATCAACTGATGTATGAAATATTTGATTATTGGTTTAGGACATTATGGGGCCACGTTGGCCATGGAGCTGACTGCCATGGGGCATGAAGTGGTCGGTGCAGATGGAAACGGGTTGCACGTAGACAGTGTGAAGGACCGCATGGCGGCTTCGTTTGTGCTTGATGCGACGGATGAAATGGCACTTTCCGTGCTTCCGCTGAAAAGTGTGGATGCGGTAATCGTAGCCATAGGCGATAACTTTGGTGCTTCGGTCCGGATTGTGTCGTTGCTGAAAAAGCTGAAAGTGAAACGGATTTATGCACGGGCGGTAGACGAGGTACACAAGGGTGTGCTCGAAGCCTTTTCGATAGACCGTATTCTGACACCGGAACAGGATGCGGCACGTTTGCTGGCACAGCAGTTGGAACTGGATGGCGGGGCCGAATTTTTCCAGATAGACGGCAATACCTACGTGTTCAAGTTGGAGATTCCGGAGAAACTGGTAGGTTATCACATCAATGAGCTGAACCTGGAACAGGAATTCGGTCTGAAACTGATTTCTCTGGTACAAGGTAAACAGGTGAAAAACTTCCTGGGTATATCTGTCTTTGAGAAAGAAGTGGCCAATACATTCCCTGAGGACTATGCACTTCAGAAAGGCGACGGACTGGTGTGCTACGGAGCCTATTCCAGTTTCATGCAATTTTGGAAATCAGTCCGTTAGTCCATTCTCTAACGGATGTTTCTCTTGTTCAGTGCCTGCTGGTAGCGGCGGGCATTGGCCTGATGTTCAGCAAAGGTAGCGGCGAAATTGTGCGTGCCCGAGAAATCTTCTTTGGCGCACATGTAGAGGTAGTCATGCTGTGCATGGTTCAGCACGCTTTCTATTCCCTGAATGGAAGCAATGCGGATAGGACCTGGAGGAAGCCCGGCGTGCTTGTAAGTGTTGTAAGGACTTTCTACCTCCAGATGTTTATGCAGAATGCGTCGCAGTCCGAATTCTTGCAGACTGAATTTGATGGTCGGATCGGCCTGGAGTGGCATTTCGGCTTGTAGACGGTTCAGGTAGAGTTCTGCCACCATCGGCATTTCACTCTTGTTGGCTGTTTCTTCTTCCACGATGGAGGCCAGTGTGCTGACTTCTACCGGAGTCAGTCCACAGGCTTGAGCCTTATCTTTTCGCTCCTGCGTCCAGAAACGTTCATATTCTTTTTTCATTCGTTGGATAAAGGCTTCGGCATCCGTATTCCAATAGGCTTCATACGTATTCGGGATGAATAGCGCAGGCATCGTTTCAAGACTGAACCCTAGTGAAGCGCAGAAGGCACTGTCACCGACGAGTCGGGCAAATTCCGTAGAATCGGGCATGAGTTGACGGTCCAGCGAGCGTGCCAGACGGGACAGGGTCCGCACACTGGGTATAACCACTTTGACCGGGGTCTGGTGTCCGCTGCTCAGGCGGCGGAATAAGGTCAGCGTATTGATGGAGGCATCAAAGCGATAGGCTCCGCTATGAATCTGCTGGTCGTATTTTTTGAGACGAGCCAGCATTTTGAATCCTGTCAGATGCGTGGCATTTAAATCTCTTTGAAGTTTGACGTACACCGAGTCGGCTGTGTCGTCACGGTCTATATAAATAAAGGTAGGTTTTTCGATACGAAGAGGGTGGTTGAACAGCAAGGAAACTGCGCTGATTACGCCTCCTAAAATTAGAATTGTGACAAGGGCACAAATAATGATTGTCTTTTTTGATTTCATCTGGTTTCAAATTTGGGCGTAAAAGTAGTAAGAAAACTTTATTTCTGTGGCAGTGAAGCGTCAGAATCTGATAAGGATGGATGTACATTTCATGTAATTTTATGTAGAATGGTCAAATCTCCTCCTGAAAAATGTCAAATATACACCCATTACATGGAAAATATTCCTACATTTGTAAAGTGTGAAATAAACAAGTAAAATCAATAAGTATGAAAAATGCAATTCTAGGGTTGGCCTTTTGTGCCGCAATGCCTTTGTTTGCTCAGCAGAAGGCTACAGTGACTGTTCATCCGGAACAGGGAAAACAAATCATCAATAAAGAAATTTATGGTCAGTTTGCCGAACACCTCGGTACATGTATCTATGGAGGTCTTTGGGTAGGAGAGGATTCTTCCATACCTAATATTAAAGGTTATCGTAAAGATGTGTTCGAAGCATTGAAAGACTTGAAAGTTCCTGTACTCCGCTGGCCGGGAGGATGTTTTGCCGATGAATACCATTGGATGGATGGTATCGGTCCTCGTGAAAAACGTCCGCGTATGGTCAACAACAACTGGGGAGGAACTGTAGAAGACAACAGTTTCGGTACACATGAATTCCTGAACTTGTGCGAAATGCTGGGATGTGAACCCTACATCAGCGGAAACGTAGGTAGCGGTAGCGTGGAAGAAATGGCCAAATGGGTGGAATACATGACTTCTGAACAAGGAAGCCCGATGGCAAAACTGCGTTTGGAAAACGGACGTGAGAAACCATGGAAGGTGAAATACTTCGGAGTAGGAAATGAAAGCTGGGGATGCGGAGGTAGCATGCGTCCGGAATACTATGCCGATTTGTACCGTCGTTATTCAACTTATTGCCGTAACTACAATGGCAACCGTTTGTTCAAGATTGCCAGCGGTGCCAGCGATTATGACTACAACTGGACTGAAGTCTTAATGAAAAACGTAGGTCATCGCATGGACGGACTTTCTCTGCACTATTATACAGTGCTTGGATGGAGTGGAAGCAAAGGTTCTGCTACGAAGTTCAACGACGAAGATTATTATTGGACATTGGGAAAATGCCGCGAAATTGAAGATGTGCTCAAGCGTCACATTGCCATTATGGACAAATATGACCCGAAAAAGCAGATTGGCTTGATGGTAGACGAATGGGGAACCTGGTGGGATGAAGAACCGGGTACTATCAGCGGTCATCTTTACCAGCAGAATACCTTGCGCGATGCCTTTGTGGCTTCTTTGAGTCTGGATATCTTCCACAAATATACCGACCGAGTTAAAATGACTAACATTGCTCAGGTGGTAAATGTATTGCAGTCTATGATTCTGACAAAAGGAGACAAGATGGTGCTGACTCCGACTTACTATGTGTTCAAGATGTATAACGTACATCAGGATGCTACTTATTTGCCGCTTGATTTGCAGTGCGAACGTAAGATTGTATGCGACAACCGTATCGTACCGATGGTAAGTGCAACTGCTTCACGTGATAAATCAGGTGCTATTCATGTGTCACTTTCTAACGTAGACCTGGAAGAGTCACAGGAAATCACACTGACACTGGGTGATGTAAAGGCTAAATCGGTAAGCGGACAGATTCTGACTTCTGAAAAGATTGACGATTACAATACATTTGAACAGCCTAATCTGGTGAAATTGGCCGACTTCAAAGGTGCTAAATTGACAAAGAATGGCCTTGTTGTAAAATTGCCTGCTAAATCAATTGTTACATTGGAAATTAAATAGTATATTGCAGAATCTTCTTTATTTGTAGAAAAGAAGAATTTGTAAATACCATATAATCAGTAAAGTATCGCTTTCTGAAAATCAACCGTCCGTTAACGGAATTTGATTTCAGAAAGCGATATTTTTGTTTTGTAACATGAATGTAACAGGATGTTACATTTTCTTTAAGCGTATGACATCTATTTGTAACACTAATATGAGACCTTTGTGGTGTCAAAAAAATGAGTCTATAGGAAAAATGAAAACAAAGAAAAGAGTTTTATGTCTGTTAAGCATCTGGATGTGCACTATGGGTGCTGCCTTTGCAGATGGAGCACCTGAAGAACGAGCTCCGGGTGAGAAAAAAGGAGATGCCATCATTACCATATTTTCGGATGCGCATTCTGGTTTTGGTTCTGTCAATCATGACAGAGGGTTTAACCTGGACCGTGCCTACATTGGCTATCAGTATGCTTTGCCTCACGGATTGCAGTTGAAGGCAGTACTTGATTTCGGTCAGTCAAAAGATGTAAACGACTATCAGCGCATCGGATATGTGAAAAATGCACAGATTACCTGGAAGCAAAACGGCTGGACGCTGAACGCCGGATTAATCACTACGACTCAATTTAAGGTTCAGGAAGATTTCTGGGGAAAACGTTATGTGATGAAATCTTTCCAGGATGAATATAAGTTCGGTAGCAGTGCGGACTTGGGAGTCTCAGTAGCCTATAAATTTAATAAGGTGGTTTCGGCCGATGTGATTGTAGCCAACGGAGAAGGATATAAAAAAGTACAGGTGAAAGACGGTTTGCAGTATGGTGCCGGCGTGACACTGACTCCGGTTAAGGGCTTGACGGTACGTGCATACGGTTCGTATAATGAATCGGTAGAAGAAGGGGAGAAAGGTATTACGAATCTGGCTGCTTTTGTCGGATATAAGCATACAGCCTTCTCGGTGGCAGCGGAATATAACTACCAGACCAACACGAAATATGTGCCTGATTGTGATCAGGATGGTTTCTCGGTTTATGCGTCTGCACAGTTAAGCAAGAAAATAAGTCTTTTCGGTCGTTGGGACCTACTTTCTTCTGAGAAAGACTGGAACAAGGATGCGGACGGTATGGCCGGAATGGTAGGTGCCGAATTTAAATTAGGTAAATACATCAAGTTAGCTCCTAACTTCCGGTTGTGGTCGCCGAAAACAGAAGGCGGCAAGACAGCCAGTTATGTATACCTGAATGCTTCGTTTGCGATTTAACTCAATGAATAACATAGATTTGTAACTTATATTAAATGTATAACACAATGAAAAAGTTTTATTTGCCTTTAATTGCTGGAGCGATGGCTTTGTCGTTTGCAGCGTGTGGTGGACAGAAATCAGCTAATGGTCGTGAATCAGTAGAACTGACAGGTGCAGGTGCTACATTCCCATTGCCATTTTATAATATGTCTTTCGAAAACTACAATGCAACTTCTGGTGACAAGATTTCCTATGGTGGTATTGGTAGTGGCGGTGGTGTCCGCAACTTGAAAGACGGTATCGTAGACTTTGCAGGTAGCGATGCTTTCTTGAGCGACAAGGAAATGGCTGAAATGCAGCCGGTGGTACACATCCCGACTTGTATGGGAGCTGTCGTAATGGCTTACAACTTGCCGGATGTGGTTAAACTGAATCTTTCTGGTGACGTGATTGCCGATATTTATGCAGGTAAGATTACAGACTGGAACGATGCGCGTTTGCAGAAACTGAATCCGGATGTACAGTTGCCGGCAAAGAAAATCATTCTGGCATACCGTTCAGATGGTAGTGGAACAACTTTCATCTTTACAGACTATCTGTCAAAAGTGAGTGAAAACTGGAAAAACACTTACGGTGCAGGTAAAACCGTGGATTTCCCGGTCGGACAGGCTGCCAAAGGTAATCCGGGCGTAGCAGGAATTATCGCACAGACTCCTTATTCATTAGGATATATCGGTTCTGAATATGCTTTTGCTCAGAAGATTCCTTACGCAAGTGTATATAACAAGCGTGGTGAGCTGGTAGTGCCTTCTACTGAAAGTATCTCTGCGGCTGCCGGTGATATTCCTCAGGATACTCGTTGCTCAATTACCGATGCGGATGCAGCAGGAGCTTATCCTATCAGCTGCTTCACCTGGTTGCTGATTTACAAAGAACAGCACTATGCAGACCGTTCTATGGAACAGGCAAAAGCTACTTTGGATTTGATGCAATATATGTTGAGCGACAGCGTACAGCAGACCACTGCTACCGTACACTATGCGCCGCTGCCTAAGAAGGCTATCGAACAGAGCCTTCAGAACCTGAAAGCTGTGACATACGATGGACAGCCGATTCTTAAATAAATAAGACAATAAGTTATGCAAGACAAACTGTTTAAAGTCTTACTTATCTTATCGGCTATTGTGATACCGGTCATTGGTGGGGGAATTATTTACTCCCTCACCGTTGACGCTTCCGGCGCTTTCGAGGAGTTTGGATTCTGGCATTTTATCTTCTCTGACGACTGGGTGACCACTGCCGGTAAAGAAAGTTATGGCGCTCTTCCTTTTATTACGGGTACACTGCTTACAACGGCACTGGCGTTGCTGATGTGTATTCCATTTTCACTTCCTGTCGCACTGTTCACCGGTGAGTATTTCCGTGGAAAGAAAATCGCAGCCGTTCTGGGTACAGTGATTGATTTGCTGGCAGGTATTCCTTCCATTATCTATGGTTTGTGGGGTTTCTATGTGCTTCGTACCGTGTTCATGCACTTGAATCTGTCTCCGCAGGGTTCCGGTATTCTGACTGCTGCGTTTGTGCTGGCCATTATGATTGTGCCGTATGCAGCTTCCTTGAGTGCCGAATTCATTAAGATGGTTCCTTCCGACTTGAAAGAAGGGGCTTATGCCATGGGAGCTACGCGTGCAGAGGTAATCAAGAGAGTGATATTCCCGATGGCGGGTTCCGGTATTTTCTCAGCCTATATTCTGGCTATCGGACGTGCGCTGGGAGAAACGATGACAGTGACCATGCTGATTGGAAATACCAATCAGATGCCGGACACACTGCGTACCACGGGTAATACCATGGCCAGTATCATTGCAAACCAGTTTGGCGAGGCAGACGGTTTGAAGCTTTCTTCACTGATCGCCATCGGTTTGTTACTGTTCCTGATTACGGCCATCATTAATATTATCGGAAAGATTTTGATTCGTCGTGCCCGTCACGTGTAATCTGCTAAAAAGATTTGTGCTTATGTTATATGGAAATAATATTAAGATACGTATCCTGAAAAGCCGCTTGCTTTATATTCTGGTTTGCGTATTGTCGGGTGTGACAGCGATTCCTTTGCTGGCGATTTTGGGAGAAGTATTGATTAAGGGTTGGAAACAGTTAGGCTGGTCGTTTCTCACCGAGGCTACTCCGAATGCCTATAAGGCGATGATGGCCGCTTCTGCCGGAGAAGCAATTCCGGGGGGAATTGCAAACGGAATTATCGGAACCTTCCTGATGCTTCTGCTGGCTGCTGTAGTCGCTATCCCGGTAGGAATTCTGTGTGGTATCTGTCTGTCAGAATACAGAAAAAGCTGGTTTGCCGTGTTTGTCAGCTACCTGACCGACTTGCTTCAGGGTACTCCTTCCATCATTATCGGTATTATTACTTACATCTGGGTGGTTGTCCCGATGAAAGGCTATTCGGCCATTGCAGGAAGTGTGGCATTGTTTATCATGATGCTTCCGCTGATTATCCGTTCTACGGAAGAAACCATGAAGGTGCTTCCGGAAACTTTGAAAGAGGCCGGACTGGCATTGGGAGGTAGTTACTGGAGAGTGATGCTGAAAGTAATGGTGCCTTCTGCACTGGGAAGTATCTTTACCGGTATTTTGCTGGCCATCTCTCGTGTAGTCGGTGAAACAGCTCCGTTGATGTTTACTGCCTTGGGAGGAGCTGCTATCAGTTGGAACATGACCAAGCCTATGTCGGCTGTTCCTTTGCTTATCTGGGAGTTCTTTAACGACCCGAACTTGCAGAGTCTGATATGGGGAGCTTCTTTGTTCCTGTTGACTTTTGTGTTATGTCTGAATTTATTAGCTAAACGAATTGCAAAGAAATGGAAAATATAAAGGATCCGATTCTTCAAATAAAAGATGTGTGTATATCATATACCAGCGACGTGATGGCTGTAAAGCATGTGTCGGCTGATATTGAAAAAAATACGATTACGGCCATCATGGGGCCTTCTGGATGTGGAAAGAGTACGTTGCTGCGTGCCGTGAACCGCATGCACGAGTTGTACAAGAATATCCGTGTGACGGGAGAGATTTTACTGAATGGTGAAAATGTGCTTCAGATGCACCCGATGGAAGAACGTCGTCGCATCGGTATGGTGTTCCAGCGCCCGAACCCGTTCCCGACCATGAATATTTACGACAACGTGCTGGCCGGATATATCTTGAATGGTATTCATCTGTCAAAATCGCAGAAGGATGAGATTGTGGAACGTAACTTGCGCAACGTATGTTTGTGGGATGAAGTAAAGGACTCTCTGACAAAGCGTGGTACTTTCCTCTCAGGTGGACAGCAACAGCGCTTGTGTATTGCACGTTCTCTGGCGCTTCAGCCGGACATTCTGCTTATGGATGAGCCTACTTCTGCTCTTGACCCGATTGCTACCAAGCACATCGAAGGGTTGATGGACCAGCTGAAAAAAGAGGTGACTATCCTGATTGTGACTCATAACATGTCACAGGCTATGCGTATCTCCGACCGTTCCATGTTCATGTACATGGGTGAACTGATAGAGTATGACAATACGGAGAAAATGTTTAAAGATCCGGTTGACGAACGTACAAGAGCCTATCTGACAGGAAAGATGGGATAACCGTTAGGATGACAGGTATAAGAAAGGGGTTGCAGGCTGAAATCAGCAGGCAACCCCTTAATGGTTTTTATTTGTATGAAAAATTTGGGCTTATTGGGCAACCAGTACTTCCGGTTTTTGTTTGTTGTTTTTTAGAATATGCCATACTTCTTCTTCTGTTCCGGAGAAAGGACCGGATTTCTCTAACTTGATAGTAGACATGGCAGCTGCAAAACATCCTGCTTCTTCGTATGAAGCTCCTTTGTTTCGCATGTAGAGGTAGCCAAGTACGTAAGTGTCACCGCATCCGGTGGCATCTACTACCTCTTTAGGAGCGTATGCCGGAATCTTATAGAACTTTCCTTCTGCATAAATAAGTGAACCGAGGCTTCCTAAAGTCAGCAGGACTTCTTTCACACCCCACTGAGCCAGTTGTTTCGCTGCTTTTTCAGGGTCTTTGAATCCCGTCAGCACTTCAGCTTCATGTTCATTGACTTTCAGAATATCAATGTATTTCAGAGCTTTCTTCTTTTCATGCCAGTCTACAGGGAATACGTGTTCACCTTCTACCTTCCGAAGATAGCCTTGTGCATCGACTGCCAGCGTGCCTTTCTGAGCCAGTTCCTTTACTACTTCAAGTGGAAAGTCATCCGCCAGCAAACTTCCTAAATGGAAGATATGTGCATTTTCATCTTTTAAAGCAGCGGCAGTGAAAGGGTCAGCTTTGGCCAATACACGCTGAGAACGGTTGTCCTGATTCTCTTCGTATGTATTTTCGAAATATACGGTGTGACGGCTTGGCAGGACTTCAACCTGAAGCCCTTCTTTTCTCATTTCTTCAATGATGCCATATTCACTTGGAGCCACAGCAGTTACCAGCTTGTAGTTTTTGAAATCTTTCAGTCTACGTATACCGTGTGAAAAATAGTAAGAAGTGCCTCCCGGCATGTAAGTCGTTTGTTTTGGAGTTACAATTTTGTCTAATGTAATGTGTCCAATGCAACAAATATCATTCATGTAGTTGAGTATTTCTTTAAATGCGTCTGCAAAGATACGCATTATTTTACTCTCTGATAAGTCGGTTAATGGCTTTTTCTTCTGAATTTATGGCTTATTTTTAGGTGAGTTCTATCAATTCAATTTATCCTCTTGTATCAGACAGCAGAACTCT
>OGYG01000975.1_pt1 | contig 22514 bp, 20 predicted proteins | sample 1576481 | NCBI WGS metagenome assembly OGYG01 (sample SAMEA3541497, study PRJEB24748) | human gut metagenome | biome: human gut; feature: human-associated habitat; material: faeces | place: China | collected 2012 | reverse complement strand
ACCTTGTCGCAGTTCGGGATGCAGATCAGGGCGTCGGCACAGTGCGCGTTGCACTGGTATTCGACGGTGTCGGCGATGATGTCGCGGGAGGGCAGGGAGTAGAGCATGCCGGTGTGACCCATGGCGATGCCGTCGTCCACGGCCATCGTGTTGAACTCGCGCGGGATGCCGCCGGCTTCCTTGATAGCCTCGGAAACGATGCGGCCGACCTTGTTGAGGTGGACGTGGCCGGGCAGGAACTCATCGAACGAGTTGGCGATGGCGATGATGGGCTTCTTGCCCATGTCGTCTCCGCTGACGCCTGCAGCACGGTAAAGGGCTCGAGCGCCTGCAAAGACGCGCCCTGACATAATTTTTGCAGATCGCATTTCAGTCATGGTTCTATTCAAGCCCTTGTGAGGGACACGCCACTTGTCAAGAGTCGAATAATGGAATTTGCAAAAACGCAACGTTTCTCACACATATTTTTTGGAATACATTCCTCCACTGGAAGTCTGGCGGAGGTCCGGCAGAAGTCCCCCCAAACGGCTACACTTGCTTCGGTTGAGATAGATTTTCCAATGTCTGGAGATAAGAACAATGGCTTTTGGTACTGACCCGACACCCGACGGTCTTGCGAACCCGCCGATCGACGACCTGATGAAGCACGCCGATTCCAAGTACGCGCTGGCCATTTTCGCCGCCAAGCGCGAACGCCAGATCAACTCCTACTTCACGCAGCTCAACGAGGGCCTGCTGCAGAACATCGGCCCGCTGGTCGAATACCAGAACAATGAGAAGCCCCTGTCCATCGCCTTCCGCGAAATCGACGAGGGCCTGCTTGAGGAGACCTTGGGCGAGGACGACGCCAACGAGGGCAACTGATCGATTCCGACAATTCGTTTGGATTGTTTGGACAGTTCGTCGCCGAATGATGGTGTGAGAGTTCTCTCACAACTGATTTTGAGCGACACGCTTGCCTGAGTTATCGCAATCGGCTATAACTCAACATCGGGAGCGAATAAGACGTAAGGCTCGCGCCACCGCGCTGGTTGGCACGAGCCTTTAGTTATGCCCGCTTCCACAGTGACAAGTAAAAATTGACACCGTATCATTGTGCCTCGCATCCCGCGGGGCGATAAGTCCTGAAGAAAGGGATGATATGACAGAAGAACATCGGCTTATTTCCGCCGAATCCGTGACCGAAGGCCACCCTGACAAGGTCTGCGATCAAATCTCCGACGCCATTCTTGATGACCTGCTGGCCCAGGATCCGTCCAGCCATGTGGCCGTGGAGACCTCCGCCGCCACCGGCGTGTTCCTGGTCTTCGGCGAAGTCACGTCCAAGGGGTATTGCGACGTGCAGTCCAAGGTCCGCGAAACCCTGCACAACATCGGCTACACCTCCTCCGAAGTCGGCCTTGACGCCGATTCCTGCGGCGTGGTCGTGGCCATCACCGAGCAGAGCGCCGAAATCAACCAAGGCGTTGCCCGTCTGACTGGCGATCAGGAGACCGCCGCCAGCCGCGAAGAACGTTACGAAGCACAGGGTGCCGGCGATCAGGGCGTGATGTTTGGCTACGCCACCGACGAGACCCCGACGCTGATGCCGCTTCCGATCTACTTGGCACATCGCCTCGCCTTCCGTCTGACCGAGGTTCGTAAGTCCGGTGAAGTGCCGCACCTGCGCCCCGACGGCAAGACCCAGGTGACCCTTGAGTATGACGATAACGATAAGCCCGTTCGTCTGGACACCGTGCTGATTTCCACTCAACATGATCCTGAGGTTACGCAGGATTGGCTTGCGGTTGAGCTGAAGAAGCACGTGATTGACCCGGTGCTTGATGAGGTGCTGGGTTCCAAGGTGCCGCATGACAACTACCGCCAGCTGGTCAACCCGACCGGTTCGTTCATCCTGGGCGGCCCGGCGGCCGACGCCGGTCTGACCGGCCGCAAGATCATCGTGGACACCTACGGCGGCTACGCCCGCCACGGCGGCGGCGCATTCTCCGGCAAGGACCCCAGCAAGGTGGACCGCAGTGCCGCTTACGCGACCCGCTGGGTGGCCAAGAACATCGTGGCTGCCGGTCTGGCCAAGCAGTGTGAGGTGCAGGTGGCCTACGCCATCGGCGTGGCAAAGCCTGTGTCCATCATGGTGGATACCTTTGGCACCGGCACCGTGACCGATGAGAAGATCGAGCAGGCAGTGGAGAAGGTCTTTGACCTGACCCCCGCCGCCATCATCCGTGACCTCGGCCTGCGGAAGCCCATCTACCGCAAGCTGGCCGCCTACGGCCACATGGGCCGCGAGGATCTGGGCGTGAAGTGGGAGAACACCGACCGCGTGGATGAGCTCAAGGCCGCTGTTGCAGCGCTGTAAGAACAGAACACAAAGCGCCCTGTACCGTGAAAGGTGCAGGGCGCTTTTCTATGGTGGGCGGCAGACAAACAAAAAACGCTCCCCCGTGCAGGTGAGGAAGCGTTTTTTGTTTGTCCGTTTCAGGACAGGGTAAATGATAAGAAGGTAAATGAAGAAAATAGCATAATAATAGAAGGATGAACAACAGGAGTGCCGGATAGGAAAGCGCGTCGTTTCGCTTTGTATCCAACTGGCGCTTCTGTTGGATACAAGATAACACTTTTCACAGAAAAATACAAGAGCTTTTTTGAAAAAAGTTCTCTTGTTCGAGCAAAAAATGCAATTTTGTCACAACGCACAAAAATGGGAGAGATACATTTGGCAAAGTGATGAAACAAGCACGGGCTGGGGGCAGAGGTCCGGAATCACAGAAGCTGATTCTTTACAACAGGATGCGGCTGTGTTATGATGGATACATCTATGAGAAAAAGACGCTCTGCAGCCCGGAAGGGCAGAAAAGGTGTGGGAAGAAGCGAGGAATAGAATGGAACATACGATCACACAAAACAAGGCCCCGTGCTTTGGCGGGCGGGTCCCGCTGTTCAGCCAGCGTGACCTGCTCAGGCTGGTGGGGCCGCTGCTGGTGGAGCAGCTGCTGGCCGTGACGGTGGGCATGGCCGATACCATGATGGTCTCCCGCTGCGGCGAAGCCGCCATCTCGGGTGTCAGCCTGGTGGATATGATCAACAACCTCATCATCGTGCTGTTTGCGGCGCTGGCCACCGGCGGCGCGGTGGTGGTCAGCCAGTATCTGGGTGCAAAGGAGCAGAAGCACGCCAACGCAAGCTCGGGTCAGCTGATCCTGCTCAGTGCTCTGCTGGGCGTGGGTGTGGGGGCGTTCTGCTTTGTGCTGGCCCGTCCCATGATCCGGCTGTGCTATGGCAGCATCGATGCCGATGTGCTGGAGGCCGGTGTGCTCTACCTGCGCATCACGGCGGTCAGCTACCCGTTCCTGGCCATGTACAATGCCGGTGCGGCGCTCTTCCGCAGCATGGGCAACTCCAAAATCTCCATGCAGATCAGCATCCTGATGAACATCATCAACATCGTGGGCAATGCGGTCTGCATCTTTGTGCTGGGCATGGGCGTGGACGGTGTTGCCTGGCCCAGCGTCCTCTCCCGTGCTGTGGCGGCGGTGCTCATCCTGAACCGCTGCTACCAGAAGGGCCACATGCTCACCGTGCCCAAAACGTTCCGGCTGGATGGCCGGATGGCAAAGCGCATCCTGGGCATCGGCATCCCGTCTGCCTTTGAGAACAGCCTGTTCCAGGCGGGCCGCATTCTGGTGGTGAGCATGATCTCCACCTTCGGCACCGTGCAGATCGCCGCCAACGCCGTGGCAAACAATCTGGACGGCATGGGCTGCATCCCGGGGCAGGCCATTGGTCTGGCCATGATCACGGTGGTGGGCCGCTGCATTGGCGCAGGGGACAATGAGCAGACCGTTTTCTATACCCGCAAGCTGCTGCTCTGGGCCTACATCTCTATGGGGATCTTCAACGGCGGCATCCTGCTCTTCCTCAAGCCGCTGGTGGGCATCTACGCCCTCTCCGGTGAGACCATGGCGCTGGCTATCCTGCTGGTGCAGATCCACGCAGGCAGCGGTCTGTTCCTGTGGCCGGCCTCCTTTGTTCTGCCCAACGCCCTGCGCGCGGCCAACGATGTGAAATTTACCATGGTGGTCTCTGTGCTCAGCATGGCCATCTGGCGGCTGGGATTCAGCTACCTGCTCTGTGTCAAGATGGGCTGGGGCGCTGTGGGTGTCTGGATCGCCATGGTCATTGACTGGGTCTGCCGTGTCATCTGCTTTGTGGCGCGCATGAAGAGCGGCGCATGGAAAACAAAATATCAGGCATAAGAAAGGAACAGGATATGAAACTGATCAGCTGGAACGTCAACGGCCTGCGGGCCTGCCTGACCCACGATTTTGCCGCAAGCTTTGCGGCGCTGGATGCCGACATCTTCTCGGTGCAGGAGACCAAGATGCAGCCGGGGCAGGCTGATTTTGCCCCCGAGGGCTACACCGAGTACACCTACTCCGCCGAGAAAAAGGGCTACTCCGGCACGGCCTGCTGGTGCAAAACGGCCCCGCTGGCCGTGACCACCGGCATCGGCAGGGAGGAGCACGACCACGAGGGCCGGGTGCTGACGCTGGAATATCCCGGCTTCTATCTGGTCAACTGCTACACGCCCAACAGCCAGGACGGCCTGAAGCGGCTGGACTACCGCATGACCTGGGAAGATGCGTTCCGGGCCTACCTGCTGGAGCTGGACGCGAAAAAGCCGGTCATCCTCTGCGGTGACCTGAACGTGGCCCACACCGAGATCGACATCAAGAATGCGAAGACCAACCGGATGAGCGCGGGCTTCACTGACCAGGAGCGGGCCAAGATGACTGAGCTGCTGGCGGCGGGCTTTACCGACACCTTCCGCGCGGTTCACCCGGACGAGGTGAAGTACAGCTGGTGGAGCTACCGCTTCCACGCCCGGGAAAAGAACGCGGGCTGGCGCATTGATTATTTCATCGTTTCAAACCGCATTGCCGACAAGGTGACCGCTGCCGAGATCCACAACGAGGTGTTTGGTTCCGACCACTGCCCGGTGGAGCTGGTCATCGACCTGTAAGCCGTTACGATCATGATCTTATGATAAGGAGAAACCTGGATGCTCAAGAATTATCTGATGGTGTTTTTTGTCTCGATGGTGCCGGTCATTGAACTGCGCGGTGCCATTCCGATCGGGCTGGGCATGGGCCTGCCCGCCCTGCCCACCTATCTGGTCTGCGTGCTCGGCAATATGCTGCCGGTGCCCTTTATCTACCTTTTTGCCCGCAAGTTCCTCATCTGGGGCTACCACAAGCCGGTCATCGGGCCGGTGTGCAAGTTCTTCATCACCAAGGGGGAAAAGGGCGGCCGCAAACTGGAGGAAAAGGCCGGCAAGGGTCTGACCGTTGCCCTGCTGCTCTTTGTGGGGATCCCGCTGCCCGGCACCGGTGCCTGGACCGGTACGCTGGCAGCCTCCATTCTGGACATGAAGTTCAAGGATGTTCTCATTGCCTGCATGGGCGGTGTGCTGCTGGCGGGCATCATCATGGGTCTGGCCAGCGCCGGGCTGCTGGGCGCGGTCAGCGGGCTGTTTGCGGCAGGCTGACAAAACGCGGGCGCTTTTGTCGTGTAAAATGCCGGTAGCTTTTCTGCCCGCAGTATGCTACACTGAATAATAGTTGTGTGAAAACCGGAAGCCGCTTCCGGTCAGAAAGGACGTTGTAGAACATGGATCAGGCACTGAATCAGAAGATTGACGCATATATTGCGGAAAACAAGGAGCAGCTGCTGCAGGATATTGCGGCGCTGGTGGCCATTGACAGTGTAGAGGGCACCCCGGAGGAGGGCGCACCCTTCGGCGCAGGCCCCCGCGCAGCGCTGGACAAGACGCTGGAGCTGGCTGCAGGTATGGGTCTGGCGACCCGCAACTGCGAGAACTACATCGGCTATGCCGAGCTGGCCGGTGCAGACCCCGAGAAGTATCTGGCAACCATCTGCCATGTGGATGTGGTGCCCGTGGGCAACGGCTGGAGCCAGGACCCCTTCAAGATGCAGATCCGGGACGGCTGGATGATCGGCCGTGGTGTGGCTGATGACAAGGGCCCCATGGTGGCTACCCTGTACGCCCTGAAGTTCCTCAAGGAGGAGGGCGTTTCCCTGCGGTATCCCATCCGCGCAATGGTTGGCGACAACGAAGAGACCCACATGAACGATGTGGAATATTACCTCAAGAACTACCCGGCCCCGGTGTTCTGCTTCACCCCGGATGCGGAGTTCCCGGTGTGCAACGGCGAGAAGGGCCATTTCGGTGCGGAGCTGGTCAGCCCGGTCTGCAACGGTGAGATCAAGGAGTTCGAGGGCGGCGTTGCCAACAATGCAGTCCCCGACCGCGCCAGCGCACTGGTGGAGACTGACATCACCAAGCTGAAAAATGCCCCCAACATCACGCTGGAGCCGGAAGGCAATGGGGTGCGTATCCGGGGCTGGGGCAAGAGCGGCCATGCCGCCATGCCCGAGGGCACGGTCAACGCCATCGGTCTGGTGGTGAACTACCTGCTGGACAACGGTCTGTGCAACGATGCAGAGCGCGCCTATCTGGAAGCCCTGAAAAAGCTGCACGCTTCCACCGCAGGCACCGGCCTGGGCATCGACTGCGCCGACGGCCCCTTTGGCCCCCTGACCATCATCGGCGGCCGCATCTTCATGCGGGAGGGCCGGATCGTCCAGACCATGGACAGCCGTTACCCCACCTGCACCAACGCCGAGAAGATGAAGGAGCAGATCAAAGCTGCCATTGGCACGGGTGCTTCTCTGGAGAAGGCCGAGGGTGCCGAGCCCTTCTATATCGCAGCCGATACCCCCGCCATCAAGGCCTGCATCGAGACTTACAACGAGGTCACCGGCGAGAATGCCACGCCCTTTACCATGGGCGGCGGCACCTATGCCCGCCACTTCCCCTATGCGGTGAGCTTTGGCCCCGAGCACGAGGACATGGTGCTGCCTGAGTTCGGCGGCCCGATGCACGGTGCCAACGAGGCAGCTCCCATCGATAAGCTGCTGGAGGCCCTGAAGATCTACATCATCGCCCTGCTGCGGCTGGAGGAGATCGACTTCTGATGAACGTTCTGGTCATTGACGGCCAGGGCGGCGGTCTGGGCCGCCAGTTGGTGGCGGCCATCTCTGCCGCCTGCCCGGAAGCCCGGCTGACCGCCGTGGGCACCAACAGCCTTGCGACTTCGGCCATGCTCAAGGCGGGGACGGTCCGCGCCGCCACCGGCGAGAATGCCGTGGTCGTGAACTGCCGCATCGCGGATGTTATCGTGGGGCCCATCGGCATTGTGATCGCTGACGCGCTGCTGGGCGAGATCACCCCCGCCATGGCAGCGGCAGTCTGCCAGAGCCCTGCCCGGCGGGTGCTGGTGCCCATCAACCACTGTGAGAACATCGTGGTGGGCGTGCCCGACCAGCCCATCGGCCAGCTGGTGGCGGCAGCGGCACAAAAGGTCAAAGAACTGTGCAATGGTGGGATTTGCTGAAGTTATAAAAAGGGGGATATCTCGGGTCAGAGATGTCCCCCTTCTTGTGTAAAGGAGAAAGATATGAAGGTCACCGCACAGGTTCGGAAATTGTATTCTGTGCTTTCTTGTATTCCGCCGGATTTTGAAATGGCAGAAACTCTTATTGCAATGCATCAGCCCAGTGAGGAAGAAATGATGTGGCTGGCGGTGGAGTTGGCTGAAAATACTTTTGGCGAATACGGCGACGCACTGGTTGGCGGGAATTTAAGCGCTGCACAGGTGCGGTTGCACAGGGATTACCTATATGATACGGTACATTTTTTATTGGAACATGGAATGAATCCTAATACCATTGTAGATCAGGACACAACGGAAACTGCAAATATTATGGCCGATTTGCGTTTCACGGAAGGGCCTGATATGGCGGCACGAACCATGCGCCTTCTTTTGGAACATGGTGGGGACCCCAATCTTGAGGGATGTACACTGACACCTATGATTTGGATGGAGATGGAATTGCATATTGATCCGATCTATGAGAGATTGTATTGTGACAATTTGGTGCAATGTCTTCTTGTGATGCAGGCATACGGTGGAAAGTTCGATGATGGTACGGTACCATTTGTAATGCGAGATGGTCTCGGCTCAGAAATCTTTAAGGAATTTGAAAAGTTTGATTATCAATTTGGAAATGAAGAAGGAGCCCCTGGTTATATTCATGTGTTTGAAAGGACAACGAGAAAAATCGTGGCAGATTACGTTTAAGGCAAGGAACTTATGGACATTCAGTCAATGAAAGTACAAAAGCAGTTTGCAAAACCAGAAGTAACAGAAAAGCAGCTGCGTTCCGTGTGTGCGGAGCGCAGCTGCTTTCGTTTTGCAGAAGCTTTGTTCAGTTTTACCGCCCTGTCAGAGGCTCCCCTCTGAGAAGGGCCGGCAAGCAAAGCGTGACGGAGAGGTTTAACGCTGCTGTTTCTGGATGACCTCGTGGATGCTGGGGGGCACATCCCCCTGTGCGTCCTTTTCCAGCCTGCTGATGCGGCGGTCCAGCTCGGTGAGGCGCTGGGCCATGACATCCGGCAGATCCTGCTGGTCCAGGTCGTCGGCGGGGTTGACGGCCTTGTTGTTGATGCGCACCACCTCGGCGGGCACGCCCACAGCGGTGCAGTTGGCGGGCAGGTTGCGCAGCACAACGCTGCCTGCGCCGATGCGGGCGTTATCGCCGATATACACCGGGCCCAGCACCTTGGTGCCCGCGCCGATCAGCACATTGTTGCCCAGGGTGGGGTGGCGCTTTCCGGTGTCCTTGCCGGTGCCGCCCAGCGTCACGCCGTGGTAGATGGTGCAGTTGTCGCCGATCACGGTGGTCTCGCCGAACACGATGCCCATGCCGTGGTCGATGAACAGGCAACTGCCGATCCGGGCACCGGGGTGGATCTCGATGCCGGTCTTGTGGCGGCCGTGCTGGCTGACCCAGCGGGCAAGGAAAAAGTGCCCGTGCTCATACAGCCAGTGGGCAATGCGGTGGTAGACCAGGATATGGAAGCCGGGGTACAGCAGGATGACCTCCAGCACGCTGCGTGCGGCGGGATCTTTGCGCTGAATGTTCCGTGCGTCCTCCAGTAAGCTCATGTGGGGAACCCTCCCTTTTTGTTCAGCCGCCTCGGTGCGGCTCTCTCTTTTGACAGATACTATAATAACACATGCAAACTTCAATGTACAGTGCTTTGGTAGGAATTGACGGAGAAAAATCCCCCTCCGCGCAGGGATTATGGGGCGGGAAACGGGTTTTCGGTAGAGTAGCCAAAATTCCGGGAGATACAGTCAAAACCTTTTCACACAGGAATCTTACAGAAAGCATTGACACATTTTGCGTTTCTATGATAAAATATAACGAAAACAAATGCGAAGGAAAAGGAGAATCGGACGAATGCTGTCAAAAATGAACGCTGAACTGAAAAAGCAGTTTGCAGCCGTTTTTGCGGTGGGTTCCGTGTTTCCTTTTTTCGCTTTTTGAACTTTTCCGTTTGTGGAAAAGTTCTTTTTTTTGCCTGTCCGCGGGCAGCAATGCCCGCATCCGCCCATCCGAAATACGAACAGGGAGGTAAAAGAATATGCTGCTCATCAACGCTGTAAACGCTGCGGGCCGCCCGATGGAGCTTTTCGTGAAAGACGGAAAGATCGCCGCCGTGGGTCAGGATCTTTCCGCACTGGCCGGGGAGGGGGAGACTGTCCTCGATGCAGGCGGTCTGACCGTGCTGCCTGCCTTTGTGGACCTGCACTGCCACTGGCGCACCCCGGGCTTTGAATATAAGGAGGACATCGCCACCGGAAGCATGGCTGCGGCCGCAGGCGGCTACACCTTTGTCAACCTGATGCCCAACACAAAGCCGGTCTGCTCCTCTGCCGCACAGGCAGCCATGGTGGAGCAGAAGGCTGCCGAGGTGGGACTGTGCGATGTGAACCAGACCGTTTCCATCACCGAGAACTTTGACGGCAAGACCATCGACCACCTCAAGACCCTGCCCGCCAGCGTGAAGTTCATCACAGAGGATGGCCACGGTGTGCAGGATAACGCCACCATGGCCCGGGCCTTTGCCATCTGCACCCAGCGGGACATCACCGTGATGAGCCACGCCGAGGATATGGAGATCAGCCCCTGGGATTACCGGCTGGCCGAGGATCTGGAGACCGTGCGCAACTGCTGGCTGAGCGAGTACTACCAGACCAGGCTGCACATGTGCCACGTTTCCACCCGGGGTGCGCTGGAGGCCATCCAAATGGCAAAGCTGCGCGGCGCACCCGTGACCTGTGAGGTGACCCCGCATCACCTGTGGTTCAACAATGAGACCTGCGATTACCGGGTCAACCCGCCCATCCGCACCGCGGATGATGTGCAGGCGCTCATCGATGGCATCCGTTCCGGTGTGGTGGATGCCATTGCCACCGACCACGCTCCCCACTCTGAGGAAGACAAGCTGAAGGGCATGGCCGGTATGGTGGGCAGCGAGACCGCCTTTGGGGTCTGCTACACCAAGCTCTGCAGGGAAGAGGGACTGCCGCTGGAACTGCTGGTGCACCTGATGAGCACCCGCCCGGCAGAGATCCTGGGCCTTGCCAAGGGCCAGCTGGAGCCCGGCTACGATGCAGACTTCGTGCTGGTGGATCTCGACACCCCCTACACCGTGGACAAAGAAAAGTTGCACTCCAAGAGCCATAACTGCCCCTTTGATGGTGCACAGCTCTACGGCAGGGTCTATGCCACCATCAAGGGCGGCAAGCTGACCTATCAGGCTGAGGAGTAAAAGTCAGAACGTATCACTTCACCTCTTTGCCAAGGGCTCCCCTACTAGGGGAGCTGGCAGCGCGTCAGCGCTGACTGAGAGGTTTAATTCGTAATAAGAGAGTATGGAGGAACCCGACAATGACAAACATGGACAAGCTTTACGAAGCAGTTGCAGCCCGCGGCCCGGTGTGTGTGGGTCTGGACACTGATTTCAGCTACCTGCCCGCTGACTTTGTGGACACCACCCTGACCAAGGGAGAGAACATCGTCCGCTTCAACAAGAAGCTCATCGATGCCACCAAGGCTGTGGCTGGCTGCTACAAAGTGCAGATCGCATACTACGAGTCCCTGGGTCTGGAGGGCATGAAGGCCTACGCCGAGACCCTGGCCGCTGTCCGCGAGGCTGGTATCCCTGTCATCGCCGATATCAAGCGCGGCGATATCGCCAAGACCGCCGAGATGTACGCCATGGGCCACTTTACCGGCGACTTCGAGTCCGATTTCGTCACCCTGGCCCCCTACATGGGTCTGGATTCCATCAGCCCCTACCTGCCCTATGCCGAAAAGCAGGGCAAGGGTATGTTCGTCCTCTGCCGCACCTCCAACGGCGGTGCCAAGGACTTTGAGTATGAGAAGCTGGCAGACGGCCGCCACGTCTACGATCTGGTGGGCGACAAGCTGAACGCTCTGGGCAAGGACTACATGGGCGAGCACGGCTACTCCTCCATCGGTCTGGTCATCGGCGGCACCCACATCGAGGAGGCCACCGAGATCCGCGCCAAGTATCAGGACAGCTTCTTCCTCATCCCCGGCTACGGCGCACAGGGCGGCAAGGCGGAGGATATTGCCCAGTACCTGACCAAGGGCAACGGCGGCGTGGTCAACTCCAGCCGCGGCATCCTGCTGGCCTACAAGAAGCAGCCCGGCGTGGCCTTTGATGAGGCCGCTTACAACGAGTGTGTGAACATGAAGGAGGCCATTGCTCATGCGTGCAGCCTGCTGTGAAGCCACCGTTCTGAGCCATGAGAGCATCCTGCCGGACATCCGGCTCCTGCGTGCCCTCTGGCCTGACCGGGAGCATGCCCCCCACGCCGGGCAGTTTTTTACCCTGCGTGCCTGGGGTGCCGATGAGGCTCCTTTCCTGTCCCGCCCCATCAGCGTGCACAAGTGGGAGCCGGAGACCCAGACCATTGAGTTCCTGTATCAGGTCATCGGCGAGGGCACTCACAAAATTGCCCAGCTCAAGACCGGCGATACCTTCCAGCTGACCGGCCCCATGGGCAACGGCTTTGATATCCCGGCCCTGGCCGAACAATACCATAAGATCGCCGTGGTGGGCGGCGGCATTGGCACCGCCCCTATGTATCAGGTCACCCGGGAACTGGCAGCTGCCGGTGTTAAGCCGGACGTGTTCTTCGGCTTCCGGGATACCCCTTACTGCATGGAGGAGTACCGCTCCATCGCAAATGTGGTAAAGGTCTCCACCGATACCGGCGCAGTGGGTTTCCACGGCTTTGTGACCCAGCTGTATGACCCGGCAGATTACGATGCCGTGCTGATCTGCGGCCCCACCGTGATGATGAAAAACGCCGCCCGGATGTGTGCCGAAAAGGGCACCCCCTGCTTCGTGAGCCTGGAAAAGAAGATGGCCTGCGGCATTGGTGCCTGCCTTGGCTGCACCTGCGAGACCAAGGGCGGCGAGGGCAAGAGCGTGTGCAAGAATGGCCCGGTCTTTGATGCAACGGAGGTGTTCTTCTGATGGCTGACCTGAAAACAAACCTGCTGGGCTTTGTGATGAACAGCCCGGTCATCGGCGCTTCCGGCACTGTGGGCTACGGTGTGGAGTACGAGGAACTGGCCGATTTTTCCAAGATCGGCGGCATCTCCGGCAAGGGCCTGACCCTGCACGGCCAGTACGGCAACAAGGGCGAGCGCCTGTGGGAGACCCCATCCGGTCTCATCAACAGCATCGGCCTGCAGAACCCCGGCGTTCAGCACTTCATTGATGTGGAGCTGAACGAGATGCTGGAGCTCAAGCAGAAATACGGCACAGTGGCCATTGCCAACTTGGGCGGACACAGTGAGGAAGAGTATGTTGAGGGCGCGGCTCTGCTGAGCGAGAGCGCAGTGGACATCGTGGAGCTGAACATCTCCTGCCCCAACGTCAAGGTGGGCGGCATGGCCTACGGCGTGAAGGCCGAGGCTGCCGGTGAGGTGGTGCGGATGGTCCGCGCGGCCTGCAAAAAGCCCCTGATGGTCAAGCTGAGCCCCCAGGCAGAGAACATCCCCGAGATGTGCAAGGCTGTGGAGGCCGCCGGTGCGGATGCCATCAGCCTGACCAACACCTTCCAGGCCTGCGCCATCGATCTGGAAAAGCGCAAGCCGGTGTTCAACAATATCTTTGCCGGTCTGTCCGGCCCGGCGGTGCGGCCCATTGCCCTGCGCATGGTCTGGCAGGCTGTGGGTGCCGTGAACATCCCGGTGGTGGGTCTGGGCGGCATTGCCACCGGCCGTGACGCACTGGAATTCATCATGGCAGGTGCCACGGCGGTACAGGTGGGCGCGGCAAACTTTGCCAACCCCCGCGCCATGGAGACCATTGCCGACGAGATGGCACAGTGGATGGATGCCCACGGCGTGAAAACGCTGGAGGAGATCCGCGGCTGCGCCCGAAATGCTGAATAATTGAGCTGATATACCAGAATAACCACAGCTTATGCGTATAAAGTGAAAATCTGCGCATAAATTTGCAATTGCTGCAAAAGCGTGGTACAATACCGTTCAAAAGATATTTTTCATAAAAAAGAGAGGGAGAACTACAATGAGTGAAGCACTTGAAATTCTGAAGAGCTGTGACGCATTCCTGGAGGGCCATTTCCTGCTCTCCTCCGGCCGCCATTCCAGCGCATACTGCCAGATGGCCTACCTGCAGCAGTACCCTGACCGCTGCGCCGAGGTAATGAAGGCTGTGGCCGATCAGATCAAGAAGCTGGATGTGGATGTCATCGTGGGACCTGCCATGGGCGGCATCGTCTATGCTTACGAGCTGGCCCGCCAGACCGGCAAGCGCGCCATCTTCACCGAGCGCGTGGACAATGTGATGACCCTGAAGCGCTTTGCCATCCAGCCGGGTGAGAAGTGCATCATTGCTGAGGACGTTGTCACCACCGGCATCTCCTCCTTGGAGACCAAGCGCGTGATCGAAGAGGCCGGCGGCATCTGCCTGGGCATCACCTGCGTGGTGGACCGCACCAAGCCCGAGGCTCCGTCTCCCATTCCCATCCTGGCCAGCGCCCTGAAGCTGGACCTGCCCAACTACGCACCCGAGGAGTGCCCCATCTGCAAGGAAGGCAAGCTGCCTCTGGTGCACCTGGGCAGCCGCAAGATGAAGCAGGAAGCCAAGCAGACCCTGTAACTTGACAACAACCGTGTTGAAACAAGGAGTACCTATGAACGCTTATCTTCTTTTGGCAAACGGCATGGTCTTTGCAGGCCAGTCAGTGGGCGCTGAGGGCGTTACCGTGGGCGAGGTCGTCTTTGCCACCGGTATGGTGGGCTTTGAAGAGACCCTGACCGACCCCAGCTACTACGGCCAGATCATCACCCAGACCTATCCCCTCATCGGCAACTACGGCATGAACAAGGACGATATGGAGTCGGACCGCATCTGGGCCAAGGGCTACATTGTGCGCGAGGCCTGCACCACCCCCTCCAACTGGCGCTGTGAGGAGACGCTGGACAGCTTTTTGAAGAAAAACAATACCATCGGCATCGAGGGCATCGACACCCGCCACCTGACCCGCATCATCCGGGAGAGCGGCGTGATGAACGGTGCCATCCTGACCACCTTTGACCCCGCTGACCCTGCCAACAAGGCCGAGACGGAGAAGCTGCTGGAGACCATCCGCGCCTATGCCGTGACGGATGCCGTCAAGAGCGTGACCTGCGAGAAGCCCGAGGTCTTTAACGAGAAGGGCGAGACCCACATCGTGCTGATGCACTACGGCTGCAAGCGCAATATCGTGCGCTGCCTGGTCAAGCGCGGCTGCAAGGTGACGGTGATGCCCGCCTTTGCCACCGCTGAGGAAGTGGCTGCCCTGAACCCGGACGGCATCATGCTGTCCAACGGCCCCGGAGACCCCGCCGAGCCGGTGGAGGTCATTGAGAACCTGAAGCAGATCTTTGCGCTGGGCATCCCCACCTTCGGCATCTGCCTGGGCCACCAGCTCAGCGCTCTGGCCGCCGGTGCCAAGACCATGAAGCTGAAGTATGGCCACCGCGGTGCCAACCAGCCTGTCACTGATTTTGAGTCGGGCCGCACCTTCATCACCAGCCAGAACCACGGCTATGCGGTGGTGGGCGAGGAGCTGCCCGCCGAGATGGGCGAGGTGGCACAGGTGAACGCCAACGACGGCACCTGCGAGGGCATCAAGTACAAGAAGTGGAACTGCTTCACGGTCCAGTTCCACCCGGAAGCCAACGGCGGCCCCAAGGACACGGAGTTCCTGTTCGACCGCTTCCTGAACAACGTCAAAGCAGCAAAAAAGGAGGTGCGCTGAAATGCCCAAGGACCCCAGAATCAAAAAGGTGCTGGTCATCGGCTCCGGCCCCATCATCATCGGCCAGGCCGCTGAGTTCGACTACTCCGGCACCCAGGCGTGCCGCGCCCTGAAAGCAGAGGGCATTGAGACCGTTCTGCTCAACTCCAACCCCGCTACCATTATGACCGACCCGGATGTGGCCGATCATGTCTATATCGAGCCCATGACCCTTGAGGTGGTGGAGCGCATCCTGGAGATCGAGAAGCCCGACTCCGTTCTGCCCAACCTGGGCGGCCAGATGGGCCTGAACCTCTCCATGGAGCTGGCCCGTTCCGGCTATCTGGACCGCACTGGTATCCGCCTGCTGGCCTGCAAGCCCGAGACCATCGACCGCGCCGAGGACCGTGAGCTGTTCAAGGAGACGATGGAAAAGCTGCATCAGCCCATCATCCCCTCTGAGGTCGTGGAGACCCTGCAGGATGCGCTGGCCTGTGCGGACCGCATCGGCTACCCCGTCATTGTCCGCCCGGCCTTTACCATGGGCGGTACCGGCGGCGGCATCTGCGAAAACAAGGAAAAGCTCATCGAGATCGGCACCAACGGCCTGCGGCTTTCCCCCATCCATCAGATCCTGGTGGAAAAGTGCATCGCCGGTTGGAAAGAGATCGAATACGAGGTCATGCGCGACCACAAGGGCAACGTGATCACCGTCTGCAACATGGAGAACCTGGACCCCGTCGGTATCCACACCGGCGATTCCGTGGTCGTGGCTCCCTCCCAGACCCTGACCGATCACGAGTACCAGATGCTGCGTACCGCCGCACTGGATATCATCACCGAGCTGGGCATTGAGGGTGGCTGCAACTGCCAGTTTGCCCTGAAGCCCGACAGTTACGATTACGCGGTCATCGAGGTCAACCCCCGTGTGTCCCGCTCCTCCGCTCTGGCCTCCAAGGCCACCGGCTACCCCATTGCCAAGGTGGCCACCAAGATCGCCATCGGCTATACGCTGGATGAGATCACCAATGATGTCACCGGCAAGACCTGCGCCTGCTTTGAGCCTGCGCTGGACTACATCGTGGTCAAGTACCCGAAGTGGCCCTTTGATAAGTTCGTCTACGCCGACAAGTCTCTGGGCACCCAGATGATGGCCACCGGCGAGGTGATGAGCATTGGCAACAGCTTCGAGGCAGCCATGATGAAGGCAGTCTCCTCCATCGAGCTGGGCATGGACACCCTGACCCACAAGCCCTTTGAGGAGCTGACCGATGACGAGATCGTGGCCCACCTGTATGTGCAGGATGCGGAGCGCGTGTTCTGTGTCTACGAGGCCCTCAAGCGCGGCATCGACCACGAGACCATCTGGAAGATCACCAAGATCGACTGGTGGTTCCTGGATAAGATGCAGCACCTGGCTGACCTGGAAAAGGGGCTGGCAAAGTGCAACGGCGTGCTGAGCCTGGAGCAGTATCAGACCGCCAAGAAGTATGGTTTCCAGGATAAGACCATCAAGCGTCTGGCACAGGTGGAAGCTCTGCCTGTGGAGAACTACCGCGCCGGTTTCAAAATGGTCGATACCTGTGCTGCTGAGTTCTCGGCCAACACTCCGTACTTCTACTCCACCTACGACGGCGACAACGAGGCCGCCGAGTTCATTGCTGCCAGAGAGGCAGAGGCTGCCGCCAACGGCCAGCCCAAGAAGAAAAAGGTGCTGGTCTTTGGTTCCGGCCCCATCCGCATCGGTCAGGGCATTGAGTTCGATTACTGCTCTGTCCACTGTGTCTGGACCCTGAAAAACCACGGCTGCGAGGCCATCCTCGTCAACAACAACCCCGAGACCGTCTCCACCGACTTTGACACCGGCGACCGTCTGTACTTCGACCCCCTGAACCCGGAGAGTGTGGACAACATCATCGCCACCGAAAAGCCCGATGCCTGCGTGGTCCAGTTCGGCGGCCAGACTGCCATCAAGCTGGCAAAGCACATGGATGAGATCGGCCTGCCCATCCTGGGCACCCCGGCGGATGCCATTGACGAAGCAGAGGACCGTGAGCGCTTTGACGAACTGCTGGAGCGCTGCAACATCCCCCGTGCGCCTGGCCGTACCGTATTCAATCTGGAGGAGGCTCTGGCTGCTGCTGATGAGATCGGCCTGCCTGTCCTGATGCGTCCCTCCTACGTTCTGGGCGGTCAGAACATGATCGTGGCCTACACCAAGGCCGATGTCATCGAGTATATGGGCGTTATCACCGAGCATGTAGACATGGATCACCCTGTCCTGCTGGATAAGTATATCATGGGTACCGAGTGTGAGGTCGATGCCATCTGTGATGGCGAGAACTTCCTCATCCCCGGCATCATGGAGCAGGTGGAGCGTACCGGTGTCCACTCCGGCGACTCGATCTGTGTCTACCCGGCACAGCATCTGACCCAGGCCGAGATCGACACCATGGTGGATTACACCGGCCGCTTTGCCCGCGAGCTCCACGTCACCGGTCTGGTCAATGTCCAGTACGCTGTTTCCAACGGCAAGGTCTATGTCATCGAGGTCAACCCCCGTTCCTCCCGTACCGTGCCTTACATCTCCAAGGTCACCGGTGTGCCCATGGTGGATCTGGCCGTGCGCTGCTGCCTGGGTGAGAAGCTGGCAGATATGGGCTACGGCACCGGCCTGCACCCCAACGCCCCCTATGTGGCCGTTAAGGTGCCTGTGTTCAGCTTTGAGAAGCTGCATGGCGTGGATACCCAGTTTGGCCCTGAGATGAAGTCTACCGGCGAGGTGCTGGGCATTGCTCCCAACTACCACGATGCTCTGCTCAAGGGCCTGATCGGCGCGGGCTATACCTTTAAGACCCCCGGCCCCGCTTCCTGCTGCATCTTTACCGTGAAGGACAGCGACAAGCCCGAGTTCGTGGATATCGCCTGGAAGCTCAAGAGCATGGGCTACAAGCTGTACGGCACCTCCGGCACCTGTGCATGGCTCAACAAGCACATGGTCCCCTGCAATGAGGTGCGCAACATGTCCGGCGAGTCCCCCAACATCGTGGACCTGCTCCAGAGCGGTCTGGTGGACTATGTGTTCTCCACCAGTGCCAAGGGCCGTGACCCCAAGCGCGATTCTGTCCGTCTGCGCCGCAAGGCCGTGGAGCTGAGCATCCCCTGCATCACTGCTGTGGATACCGCCAATGCTCTGGTCGATTGCCTGCGCAGTGACCATGACCTGAAGAATATCCCGCTGGTGGATATTGCAACGCTGTATCATAAAAAATAACGCACAAAATGTAACTCGTGTGCAATATTGTGCGTTTCGTGCGCAATCTCTCGTAATGAGGGGCCGCATTTGTTATACTCAACAACGCAAAATTTGCCAAAAGACGTTACTTTTGGACGTTCCAGGAGGATATCGATACAATGACTCGTTCCCAGATGATCGAAACCGTGGCACGCAAGACCGGCTTTACCGAAGCACAGGTCGAGACCACGATGGACGCTTTGTTTGACCAGATCGCTGACTGCCTGCGTGCAGACGAGAAGGTGACCATTGCCGGCTTTGGCCGTTTTGAGATGCGTCCCCGCAAGCCCAAGGCTTACACCAACCCCAAGACCAAGGTCTCCAGCCGTCTGGAGTCCACCTCCATCCCCGGCTTCAAGGCCAGCGGCCGTTTCAAGCAGAAGCTGGAAGCAGGCCGTGCCGCCGCTCAGAGCGTGGAAGAGACCGCCTGAGTGCGTACATCCCAGATCCAACCGCAGAGCCGTGCCCCAAAAGGGTGCGGCTCTTTTTGCGTGCTGACAAGCGCCGCGTTTCATGGTATACTGAACAAAACAAGGGTAGAAGGATAAGGAGTATCAAACATGCTTTACAGTGAGTTGCAGTGCAGTGAAGCCATCCACAAGGCCGTGGAGCGGATGGGCTTTGCAGAGATGACGGAAGTTCAGGAAAAGACCATCCCCGTGATGCTGGCAGGCCGGGATGTGATCGCCAAGGCCCCCACAGGCACCGGCAAGACCTGTGCCTTCGGCATCCCGGTGGCGGAACATATCGACCCGGAAAAAAAGTACCCGCAGGCTGTGATCATGGCCCCCACCCGGGAGCTTGCCCAGCAGATCGCCGAGGAGCTGACCGAGCTGACCTACTTTATGCCTGAGGTGCAGGTGGCCTGCGTGTACGGCGGTGCCAACATGGAAAAGCAGGCCAGGCATCTGGCCGAGGGCTGCCAGATCGTGGTGGCCACCCCGGGCCGCCTGATGGACCACTATAAGCACCACAGCATTGATCTGGCCCATGTGACCCAGGTGGTGCTGGACGAGGCCGATGAGATGCTGAACATGGGCTTTTATAAGGACGTGCGGCATATCATTGAGCTGATGAAGGCCCGCAAAAGCCTGTCCATGTTCTCCGCCACCATCAGCCGCGAGGTCATGGACATCGGCTGGCTGTATCAGAACAACGCCGAGGAGATCACCGTTCAGCCCAGGGAGGAGAGCCAGCCCAAGATCACCCAGTACATGCTGGAGACCTCCGGCCGCAACAAGCTGTCCGACCTGGCTCAGATCATCATTGGCGAAGGCTACAAGCGGGTCATGGTGTTCTGCGATACCAAGTTCAATACCGCCACCCTGGCCAACCAGCTGGCCCGTCTGGGCTTCTCTGTGGACTGCCTCCACGGCGACCTCTCCCAGAAGGAACGCAACCAGATCATGCAGAACTTCCGGGATGGCAGGCTGGCGATCCTTGTGGCCACCGATGTGGCCGCCCGCGGCATCGATGTCTCGGATGTGGATGCGGTCATCAACTACGATGTCCCCGGCGACAACGAACATTACACCCACCGGATCGGCCGCACCGGCCGCGCCAAAAAGGAGGGCGTGAGCTATCTGTTCTATGTGCCTGAGGAGAAAAAGCGGGTGCAGGAGCTTCTCCGTCTGACCCGCAACACCGACCTGTGTACTCCGGTTCACTTTGATTTCAACCATGAGCGCATCGTGGTGGAGAAAAAGCAGGATAATGCCGATCGGTTCCAGATCAAGTGCTATTTCTAAAGGAAGAAACTCCCCCAGTCTGCTCCGCAGACAGCCCCCTCAAGGAGGGAGCCTGCCTGTACGGTAAGCCTCCCTCTCTGAGGGAGGTGTCGAGCGAATGCGAGACGAAGGGAGTTCTTTTTTCAAAAAACCATTGACCTTCCCCTTTCTGGAAGGTGTAAGATGGTGCCTGTAAGGAGGCTGCGGAGCCAATGAAGATCAACGAGGTGGAAGCTGCCGTGGGCGTGACCAAAAAGAATATCCGCTTTTATGAGGAAGAGGGGCTCATCAGCCCCCGGCGGGAGCCCGGCAACGGCTACCGCAGTTACTCGGAGGCGGATGTCGAGCGTCTGCGGCGCATCAAGCTGCTGCGCAAACTGGATGTGCCGCTGGCCGAGATCCGGCAGATGCTGGAGGGAGAGTGTACCTTGGCCGACGGGATGACCCGCCAGCTGGAGCGCCTGCACACCCGCCGCACCGATCTGGACGAGGCAGTGAACTTCTGCACTCTGCTTCAAAAGGAACCTGTCAGCCTCAATGAACTGGATGTGGAACAGACGCTGGCGCGCCTGACTGCAAAGGAAGAACAGGGAGTGAGTTTTGTGAACATTGAGCAGACAGACCGGAAAGCAGAACGGGTCCGGGGTGCACTGGTGGGGGCAGGGCTGTTTACGGCCCTGATGTTGTTCATCATAGGCATCATGGTGTGGGCCGCCTGCGTGGACCCGGAGGAGGCTCCGCCGCTGCCGCTGCTGGTGGTGCTGGTTGGCATCCCGGCGGGCTGCATCATTGGCACGCTGAAGGTGCTGGTGGATCGTCTCAAAGAGATCGGAAAGGGAGAAGAAGATGCTTATCGTAACTATTAACGAAGTCCCCGGTAAAAAGATCGAGGCTCTGGGGGTGGTGCGGGGCAGCACCGTGCAGAGCCGCAACCTTGGCCACGACATCATGGCCGGATTCCGCACCCTTGTGGGCGGCGAAGTCACCGACTATGCTGAGATGCTCACCGAGGCCCGGCAGATCGCCACAGGCCGCATGGCAAAGAATGCGGAGGAACTGGGAGCCGATGCCGTGGTTGGGATGCGCTACGCCTCTGCCAGTGTCATGCAGGGTGCGGCAGAGGTCATTGCTTACGGAACGGCGGTGAAATTTGTATGAGTGCAAAAGAAAAACAGGGCTTTTCCCTTTATTTCCTGATTGCCTTTGGTCTGGCGTGGTTGTGCCAGGTGGGCGGCTGTATGGCCCTGCTCCAGCAGAAGAATGCCGTGCTGTATCAGCTGGCGTTGATCGGCACCATGTTTTGCCCGCTGCTGGCGGTGCTGCTGGTGCAAAAAGTGTTTCTGCGCCAGCCCACCGGTATCGGCTGGAAGGTGCAGGGCAAACGACGGTTCTGGCTGGCTGCATGGTTTGGCCCGGCAGTGTTCACCCTGCTGGGCGCAGTGCTGTATTTTGCCGTGTTCCCCTCCCGGCTGGACTTTTCCGGCAGCTGGCTGGTGGCCGCCTACGGCGGTGAGATGGATGCCCAGACCCTGCGCAGCGAGCTGGGGGTCTCTACCCTCAGCTATCTGCTGCAAAACGGGCTGTTTGCGGTGATCCTTGCCCCCGCCATCAACATGTTTCCCGCACTGGGCGAGGAAGTCGGCTGGCGCGGCTACATGATGCCCCGCCTGAAGGAGCGGTTTGGCCTGCTGAGTGGTCGTCTGTTAGGCGGCGTTGTGTGGGGTGTCTGGCATTGGCCCCTGATGCTGCTGGTGGGTTACGAGTACGGCACAAACTATCTGGGCGCACCGGTGCTGGGGCTTGTAGTGTGGTGTGTGGTCTGCTTTGCCCTGAACACCCTACTGGATCTCCTCTACGAGAAAACAGGCTGTATCTGGGTGCCTGCCATTGCGCATGGTGCTTTCAATGCCATTGCGGCGCTGCCGCAGGTACTGATCACCCCGGCAGATGCATATTATAATGTACTGGGTCCCATGCCCATCGGTTTGATCTCTGTGCTGCCCATGCTTGCCGTAGCAGCAGGGCTGACCCTGCATCAGATGAAACAGGAACAGTAAGAAGAAAACGCAGTCCCCGGCGGTCAGATCGACTGCCGGGGATTTCTGTGCCTATAATATAAATAAGGAAAGCAGACAGAGAAAATGGCGCAAAACCCTGCCCGGAAGCACTCCTTTTGCGAAATATAGAAAAAACTCAAAAAAGATGCAA
>OGYG01000973.1_pt1 | contig 22609 bp, 20 predicted proteins | sample 1576481 | NCBI WGS metagenome assembly OGYG01 (sample SAMEA3541497, study PRJEB24748) | human gut metagenome | biome: human gut; feature: human-associated habitat; material: faeces | place: China | collected 2012 | reverse complement strand
AGGTGATTTGGAATGCATTTTGACTCGTAACTGTGAGGGTACTGAACAGTTACGATATATCAGAGAAATATGGCAGTGGCACTATTACTGAAGTGTCACTGCCATAATATTTTGGAAATATTTATATATGTCGACGTATTACACGGGCACAGTGCATTGCTTTGTGCTTGAGTCTGGCAACAGGGGTACCCGGTTCAAAGTTGAGGGACTGCGAAGCCAGAGTAACATAAAATACGTGTTTACCTGATTTAAAACGGGAGTTCTCCGGGGTAACCGGAAACTCGTTCCCTCTTCGAAAACTGTGAAATTTAATTGTGTTTGAACCGGAGATCATGCAAAATTCAACCTTTGTAGATGATTTTAGCATATCATACGGTATGATGGCAGTAAAATACAGAGTGAGTGATAACTGCTGGCCGTTAAAAAGCGCACCTTCATCACGATTTTCATAGAAAGAACAGTCAATGATCTGTGTCTGGGAGCCGGAAATGAGTCGCAGAAACATCTTTGAAGGATATGGAAAACGTGTGTAAATTTTTACATGTGCCTGTAAAGTAAGGGCATTTTCCTGGAAATCAAGTGTCTCAAGAAAAACCGGATAGAAAGCACTGGAACATGAATTAAAATCAGAATAATGAAAATACTGATTCTCGGCATCAGCATCATAAACAAGTGTACCGGAATCTGGCGCCTTTTTTATACTCAATAAGTAATCACATAATTCCGGAGAAAGATTGTGCTGCTCTATAACGATATGATCGTCGATTCGCTGTAACGCACGAAATAACATACTCAGAAAAGATTCTTTTTCATGTGCAGTCATCACATCATCCGGAAATTTTTTCATCCGGAAACGTGCCAGGAGATCATACATGATTGTATACTGAACAAAGTCCGGAACATATCCCAGTCGACGCTCAGATTCATCCAGCGCCCAGAACGTGTAATATTTAAGACTGTCAATATACCATTCTTTCCGATGCTTGGAAACATTTAATGCGGAATCCAGCGTATTTCGGGTACGGTACATATAACGGCCTGAAGGTACGATTCCATATCGTGGACAGTCAAGGAGGATATCCATGATCAGTTTTGCATCTTCTGCATATTTTAAAGTCGTGTCAAAGGAACGATCCTGAATGATTTTGTGTCTGAAAAACGCAGAAGAGGCAGACATTTGAATAAATGAATATTCATGGACAAGATCAATGATACGGGAACTTTCGCATTCGTATTTGTAATTGAGACGGTGACCGAAATCTCTTTTTTCAAAGAAATAAATAGGTACAGATACAAACGGAATATTTGCATCACAGGTGCTGAAAAAGCCATATACATCGGATAAAGTACTGGAAGTAAGTCTGTCATCAGCGTCCATAAAACTGATATACTGTCCCTCGCAATGGCTGATCCCGGTATTGCGGGCACTTGCAGCACCGCCATTTTCTTTGTGTATTACTTTAATATTGTCTGGAAATTTTTGCTGATACTCATCACAGATTGCACTGGATCTATCTGTAGAACCATCGTCTACGAGAATTATTTCTACGGATTCTTCAAAGCCGATATCCTGAGTCAGGATGCTCTCGATAGCTTCAGCAAGATATGGTTCAACATTATAAACAGCTGTTACAACAGAAAATTTAAAACGATAGTCAGAAACTGTCTGATTCATAGCAATACTCCTTTGCTGATATTGTATTTATCATATCATAAAAAGGAAGTGACAGAAAGTCTTTGTTGATATGTTTACGAAAAACAGGGGTTATGCTATACTGAGACAAAAAGATCTGATTGAGGGTATTTGGATGGAAACATATACAAACAATAATAAAAAACCAGAGATAACAGTCATTATTCCTTCTTATAATGTAGAAGAGTATATTGGAGAATGCCTGGAAAGTCTGAAAAAGCAGACATTTACAGATTTTGAAGTTCTTTGTGTGGATGATGGTTCGGATGACGGAACAGTCGATATTATTAAGGAATATGCAGTATCTGATCCACGTTTTCAATATGTAGGAATGGATCATTGCGGAAAAGCCGGACTGATGAGAAATGAAGGAATCAAAAGAGCAAAGGGAGAATATCTGCTGTTTCTGGACAGTGATGATTTCTTTGAACCGGAACTTATGGAACACAGTCTGAATAAGATCAAAGAAGATCAGGCAGATGTCTGCATGTATGATGCAAGGCTCTATTTTGGAGACACCGGTAAATACAGAAAAAGTAATGTTATGCAGAAGAAAGAATATCTTCCGCAGACGATGCCGGTAGAAGGAAAGTCATTTCCATACGTTTTCAATATTGGTACGGGATGCCCATGGACAAGCTTGTTTAAAAAGAGCCTGATCAATGAAAATAAGCTTGAATTTATGGCGCTTTCACGTTCAAATGATATTTACTTTGTAAATATGGCACTTGTCCTTGCAAAAAGAATTACGATGCTTCAGGAAGTTCTTGTTAATTATCGCCAGAGAAGTACCAGCCTTCAGGCAAATAATACGAAAACTCCATGGGACTGGTATGAGGCATTAAAGGCAATCCGTGATAAATTGAAAGAACTGGACTTGTATGATGCTGTAGAGACGAGCTATAAAAACCTTGCTTTTGGAGTGAGCATTTACAATATGTGTTCTCTTAAAGCAGGAGAAGCATTCTGCCAGATTTATGAGCGATTGAATAATGAAATATTTGCAGAGTTTGATCTGGGTACTTTCACGGAAGAAGAATGTTACTCTTATAATGCTGCAAAATATCAGATTTATATGCAGATGAAAGAATGCAGTGCGGTGGAATATCTTTTCAGACAGGCGCAGGAAATGAAAGAATGGCAGTCGAGATCAAAAAAAGCAGAAAAAGAGCTCAAGAAACTGAAATCCAGCACAACATTAAAAGCCGGTAAAGCATTATTGTATATTCCTAAGAAGCTGAAACATATGAATGGCAAAAAATAGAAATTTAAGATTACGTGTGATTTTATATGGATGCTATAATAAATTATAAAACGTGTTCATAAATTTACATTACAGCAGATACGAGGAATAAATTATGGGGAAGAAATTCAAGGTAAGCAGGAAAACAAAGAAGATCATACTGGGGGGATGCATCGGTGCGATGGTGGTTTTGTTTGCAGGGCTTTTTGTTTATCTGCATATTGCAGATACGAACACCCTTGGAAGGAAAATCTCCATTTATGGCCTTGATGTTTCCAAACTTACGGTTGATAAAGCCGAACAGAAAATTTTGAAGGACTTCCGGGGAAGAAAGGTTTCTTTTCAGGAGGATGGAGCAGTTGTTTACGAGACGACATTAGGAGATCTCGGCTATGATCTGAATGAAGAGGCATTACAAACACAGCTTACCGAGCTGCAGAAAACAAGAGAGGCAAACAGGAAACTGTTTGCAACTCAGGAGGATCAGAAGATTTCCTATGAGATCAAAAAGAACGAAGAACAGGAAAAAAATGCCCTTCAGGAATCAAATTTTGGAAATAAAGATCGAACTGCATCCGTAGATGCATCCATTCAATATGACGAGAAACAGAAGAAATTTACACTGACTAATGATGTACAGGGAAATCAGATTGATGCAGCGCGGATTCAGACCTATGTCGATCAGTCACTGGATTCTCTTTTTCCGACACAGCTTCTTGGCGGAGAAATCAAGCTTGTTATGGGGAATGATGTATATCAGCAGCCGTCTGTGACCGCTTCGGATGATATGCAGAACAAGCTTTCTCAATTAAATGAGGAACTGAATAAGTACCGCAGTTCCAAAGTCACCTATACACTTGGAAGTGAGACAGAGGTGGTTGATGCGGCGACGATCGAGTCATGGCTTCAGATATCTTCTGACAGTATCAGTGTAGATCAGGATGCAATAAAGACATACGTACAGGATCTTGCAACGAAATATAATACGATCTATGTACCCCGTACATTCCATACTTCTTATGGAAATGATGTGACAGTATCCGATAATGAATATGGATTTCAGATCGATCAGGATGGGGAACTGCAGCAGCTTCTGAAAGATATTGCGAGTGGAAGTGAGGTCAGTCGTGATCCGGTTTACAGCATAAGCGCCATGCAGCGAAATGGCAGTGATGATCTTGCCGGAAGTTACATAGAAGTAAGCCTTGATAATCAGCATCTCTGGCTTTATAAGGATGGTGTACTGGTGACAGAGACAGATATTGTAAGCGGTGCGCCGAAAGCCGGTCGTGAGACTTACCGTGGGGCATGGCCGATTGCATATAAGGCAAGCCCGTACAATCTTTCGAGCTCGGAATATGGTTATAATGTAACCGTAAAATACTGGATGCCGTTTGTATATGGTCAGGGACTTCACGACGCATCCTGGCAGTCGTCTTTTGGCGGAAACAGATACAAATCCGGCGCAGGAAGCCATGGCTGCATCAATCTTCCTACGGATCAGGCGGCTTTGATCTACAATACGATAGACGGAGGATATCCGATCATTATTTATTAATTTTGGCAGTCAGGAATCATCAAATCTGATGATATTGGTTAGTTTGGGAGACTTATGGAAAAATTATATGTGATCATTCCTGCCTACAATGAGGGAATGAATATTGAACAATGTATAGACGACTGGTATCCGATCGTTGAGCGACACAATGGAAATGGTGAGTCAAGACTTGTGATAATCAACGATGGAAGCAAAGACAACACTTACGAGATCATGCAGAAACTGGCGAAAGATAAACCGCTGTTTACACCATTGACAAAAGCTAATGGCGGACATGGGGATACGGTACTGTATGGTTATCGATATGCAATCAGACATGATGCGGATTATATTTTTCAGACAGATTCCGACGGACAAACAGATCCGGCAGAGTTTGAAGAGTTCTGGAAAGCAAGGGACCAATATGATGCAGTGATCGGAAACCGTATTGAACGTGGAGATGGGAAAGACCGCAAATTTGTAGAGAATATTGTCTGCCTGCTTCTTCGGATGATTTTCGGCGTAAAAATTGAAGATGCGAACGCACCCTTCCGCCTGATGAAAGCATCTCTGGTTGAGAAATATATAAACAAACTTCCGGAAGATTTCAATATTCCGAATATCATGTTTACGACCTATTTTGTATATCACCACGAAAAGGTTAAGTTTATTCCGATTACATTTAAACCGAGACAGGGTGGTGTTAACTCTATTAATATTAAGAAAATCGTGAAGATCGGCTGGAAAGCCGTAGGTGATTTCCACAAACTTCGCAGAGAGATCAATGATGTATAAAACACCTGAAAATTTTATGTTTGCAATGAAAGCTGAGTCTTTTATAGATTCAGCTTTTTTGTCATACTGTCGTATAAGGCATTCCTTTCATTGACAAGTTTTTGGCAAAATAATATAATAATTAAGTATGTAATAAGGAGGGCTTTATGGAGCACAAAACAGGGCTGGAAGATTTTTATGTAATCAAAAATAATAAAAAACTCCGAATGGGTTATACGACCGGTTCCTGTGCTGCGGGAGCTGCAAAAGGAGCTGCTGAAATGCTTCTTAGTGGCAGTATCATCCGTGAAATTTCTCTTATGACACCAAAGGGAATTCTTCTTCATCTGGAAATGCATGACATTACTATGGAAGCCAATTCGGTGACATGTGCTGTCCGCAAACAGGCCGGGGATGATCCGGACACAACAGACGGAGTACTTGTATATGCAAAGGTCGAAAGGATTTCAGGAAAAAGAGCCTGGATTGTCGATGGTGGTATCGGTGTTGGCAGAGTGACTAAACCGGGACTTTCACAAAAAGTCGGCGAGGCGGCGATCAATCCGGTTCCCCGTTCCATGATATGCAGGGCACTGGAGGAAGCGGCAGACAGATACCAGTATGAAGGCAATCTGAAAGCTACAATTTTTGTGCCGGATGGAGAGAAGATTGCAGCGAAGACATTTAATCCGCGACTTGGGATCAAGGGTGGCATCTCTATTCTCGGAACTTCCGGAATCGTGGAACCGATGAGTGAAAAGGCACTGGTTGACAGTATCCGGGTAGAGATGACACAGCATCTTGCGCAGGGAGAGAAGTATTTACTGGTCACACCCGGAAATTATGGTGCGGATTATCTGAGAGCACATATGGACCTTCCCTTTGAAAAAAATATGAAATGCAGCAATTACGTGGGTGAAACGATTGATATGGCCATCAATATGGGAGCAAAAGGAATCCTCTTTATCTCGCATATCGGCAAATTTATTAAGGTGGCTGCCGGAATCATGAATACACATTCTCACAATGCGGATGCGAGAATGGAAACACTCTGTGCAGCGGCAATCCGTTGCGGATGTACACTTGAGTGTGCGAGAGAAGTTCTTGATTGTAACACGACGGATGAGGCACTGCAGGTGTTGGACAGTAATCATATTCTGAAAAAAACGATGGAGGAGATCATGCGGCAGATTCAGTTTTATCTTGATCATCATTCCTATCATCAGATATTGCTCGGAGCAGTTGTTTTTTCGAACGAATATGGATATCTGGGACAGACAGCAGATGCCGGTGAACTGATAAATAAGATAAGCAAAGGAGAAAAATAATATGATTCATTTTGTAGGAGCAGGACCGGGATCACCGGATCTTATCACAGTAAGAGGAAAACAGTATCTGGAAGAGGCAGATGTGATTATTTATGCAGGATCTCTTGTAAATCCGCAGCTTCTGGAATACAGCAAAGATGTCTGCACCATTCATAACAGTGCAAAGATGACACTTGAAGAAGTAATTGCAGTTATGGAACGTGCAGAGGCAGAAGGCAAAATGACAGTAAGGCTTCATACCGGAGATCCGTGTATCTATGGCGCAATCAGAGAGCAGATGGATATTCTGGACGAAAAAGGCATTGCCTATGATTACTGTCCGGGTGTCAGTGCATTTTGCGGGGCAGCCAGTGCTCTGAATCTTGAATATACGCTTCCGGATATTTCACAGAGCGTGATCATTACGAGAATGGAAGGCCGTACACCGGTGCCGTCCAAAGAAAGCATTCAGTCTTTTGCGGCACATCAGGCAACAATGGTTGTATTTTTAAGCACCGGTATGCTGGAAGAACTGAGCAGAAGACTGATTGAGGGCGGATACAGGGAAGATACACCAGCGGCGATCGTTTATAAGGCAACCTGGCCGGATGAAAAGAAATTTGTCTGCACAGTAGGCACACTTGCAAAAACAGCAGCAGAAAATAATATCACAAAAACAGCTCTGATGATCATTGGAGATTCCGTGAGTGCGGCACATTATGACCGTTCGAAACTCTATGATCCGGGATTTACGACAGAGTTCAGAGAAGCAACAAAATAAGAATAAAGTCAAAGGAAAAGAAGATGCACATTTCGATCATCTGTTTCAGCCTGACCGGTTATACTACGGCAGAAAAAATACAAAAAAGCCTGCAGCAATGTGGGTATACAGCGGATCTTTTTAAAAAAAGTAAATATCTGGAAGATTCCATTGCAGAGAATACAGCAGTCTGGACAGGACATCATTTCAAGACAGATGACGGACTGATTTTTGTCGGTGCATGTGGAATCGCAGTGCGCAGCATTGCCCCTTATGTTGTAAGTAAGAAATCAGATCCGGCAGTGCTGGTGGTCGATGAATGCGGAAAATTCGTCATCTCACTTTTGTCAGGACATCTTGGCGGTGCAAATGCACTTGCGCTTAAAACAGCAGAAATACTTGGGGCAGAGCCGGTGGTGACAACGGCAACGGATCTCCATGACCGATTTGCGGTGGATGTATTTGCAAAGAACAATCACTGTGCGATCTTTAATATGAAAGCCGCGAAAGAAGTATCTGCGGCAATACTGGCAGGTGAATCTGTCGGGTTTTACAGTGAATTTCCATGGGCAGGGTCACTTCCGAGAGGACTGAAAGTATGCACTCCGGAAGATTCAGGCAAACCAGAGGCAGGGATTGCCGTGACAGTGCATCGTGCATGTCTGCCTTTTACATCTACAGTGCAGATCGTGCCAAAGGCTGTTGTTCTTGGTCTTGGATGTAAAAAAGATAAAGAAGCAGAGATCATCCGGCAGGAAGCGGAAGCCTGTCTGGAGTCAGAAAGTATTTATCAGGAAGCAGTCAGTCAGATTGCAAGTATTTCCCTGAAAAAAGAGGAGCAGGGGATTCTTGCACTGGCGGCAGACTGGAACATTCCTTTTTGTACATTTGGCGAGGCAGAGCTGCAGAATGCAAAAGGGACATTTGAAGAATCAGAATTTGTAAAAAAAATCACAGGTGTAGGAAATGTCTGTGAGAGAAGTGCGGTCCTGGGCGCGGAGCAGGGCAGACTGATAAAAAAGAAAACAGGGCGTAACGGCGTGACTACGGCGCTGGCGCTCCGGGACTGGGAGGTACATTTTGAATAAAATATATGTTGTAGGAATCGGACCGGGAGGCTGTGACCAGATGACCGGAATTGCCATGCAGGCATTAAAAAACAGTGATACCATCATCGGTTATACGGTTTATGTAGACCTTGTAAAAGATACATTTCCGGATAAAGAATTTCTGACGACTCCGATGAAAAAAGAAGTAGACCGTTGTGTACTTGCTTTTGAGGAGGCAATGAAAGGCAAAAGTGTTTCCATGATCTGCAGCGGAGATGCAGGTGTATATGGAATGGCAGGCCTGATGTATGAAGTCGGTACGAAATATCCGGAAGTAGAGCTTGAAATTGTACCGGGTGTGACGGCAGCTCTCGGTGGTGCGGCTGTTCTCGGAGCACCGTTGATTCATGATTTCTGTCTGATCAGTTTAAGTGACCTTCTCACTCCATGGGAAAAGATCGAAGCAAGACTGCTTGGAGCATCACAGGCGGATTTTGTGATCTGTCTCTATAATCCATCCAGCAAAAAAAGACATGACTATCTTCAGAAGGCATGTGATCTGATGATGCAGTACAAGTCCCCGGAAACTGTCTGCGGAACTGTCTGCAACATCGGACGTGAAGGGGAAGAATATCATGTTATGACACTGAAAGAACTGCGTGATACAAAAGTTGATATGTTTACAACCGTATTTATCGGTAATTCTCAGACAAAAGAAATTAACGGTAAGATGGTGACACCGAGAGGATATCGCGATGTATAAGGCTATTGTTTTTGCCGGTACAACGGAAGGATATGAAATCTGCCGTTTTCTTTCTGAAAATAAAATTTCTGCCCTTGCATGTGTGGCAACAGAATACGGTTCTCATTCACTGGAGGCAGGAGATTATCTTAAAATACAGGCAAAGCGTCTGGATGAACAGGAGATGACAGAACTTTTTCATAAAGAACTGCCGGAGTTTATTCTGGATGCGACACACCCCTATGCAACGGAAGTAACAAAAAATATCAAAAGTGCGGCACTTGCATCCGGCATTTCGTATATACGTGTCTTAAGAGCCGAAAGTCAGTCGCAGAATGCTGTTTATGTAGAAACAGCAGAACAGGCGGTAGAATACCTTCGAGACAGAGAGGGAAGAATTTTTCTTACGACCGGAAGTAAAGAACTGGCAGCTTTTACGACGTTACCGGATTATCGGGAAAGAATCTATGCGCGTGTACTTTCACTTCCGTCTGTGGTTGAAGCCTGTCAGAAACTTGGCTTTGAGGGAAAACATCTGATTGCCATGCAGGGACCGTTTTCGAAGGAAATGAATGAAGCAACGCTCAGGCAGTATGAATGTCAGTATCTTGTTACGAAAGATTCCGGTAAAGCCGGCGGTTTTCAGGAAAAAATCGATGCTGCGTTTGCGTGCGGTGTAATTCCGGTGATTATAGGAAGACCGGTACAGGAGGAAGGTATTTCTCTTACCGAGTGTAAAAGAATGCTTGCAAAATATTTTTCCTGTGAGGGAAATCAGCATATTACACTTCTTGGAATTGGTATGGGCAGTGAGGATACGCTTACAATACAGGGAAAAAGAGCTGTAGAAAAGGCGGATCTCATCATTGGTGCCAGACGGATTGCAGATGCAGTGGCACTTCCGGGGCAGGAAGTTTTTTATGAATACAGAAGCAGGGAAATCGTAGATTATATTCAAAATCATCCGGAGTATAGCAATATAGTGGTTGCACTTTCCGGGGATGTTGGTTTTTACAGTGGCGCCAGAAAACTTGTGGAATTATTTGGCGAGGTTTCCATACAGCCGGAGATTATCTGCGGGATTTCATCTGTTGTATATTTTATGTCAAAAATCGGCCTATCTTGGGACGATGCGAAGATCGTCAGTGCACACGGAAAAAACTGCAATCTTATTTCACTGATCCGTTCCTGTGAGAAAACTTTTGCGATTCTCGGAACAGCAGATGGTGTGGCAGAACTGTCAAAAAAACTTACCACATATGGCATGAGTGATGTCATACTTTATGTAGGGGAAAATATGTCATACCCGAATGAAAAAATCTTTGAAAAACCGGCACATGAACTGGTGAATTACAAGGCAGATCCGCTCAGCGTCATCTGTGCATACAATCCGCAAGCAGAACCGCTTCCGGCGACACATGGAATGCCGGATGAGGTGTTTCTGCGAGGTAAGGCACCTATGACAAAGAGTGAAGTGCGAAGTGTATCACTGACGAAACTGAAATTAGATGAAAATTCTGTATGTTACGATATCGGTGCCGGTACGGGTTCTGTATCGGTAGAAATGGCGCTGAGGGCTTCACAGGGACAGGTTTATGCAATCGAAAAGAAAGAAGATGCACTTAATCTTCTGAAAGCAAATAAAGAGAAATTTGCACTGGATCATATGCAGATCATAGCGGGAACCGCACCGAAGGCTATGGAAGACCTTCCGGCACCGACGCATGCATTTATCGGAGGCTCCTCAGGAAATCTTGATAAGATCATAGATCTGTTACTTGCCAAAAATCCACAAGTGCGGATCGTAATTAACTGTATTACACTGGAAACGGTTTCAGAAACGATTTCCTGTATACGAAGACTTGAGGAATCTGGTGCAGATAAGGAATGGGAATCGGAAGTGGTTCAGCTTGCTGTATCAAGAGCCAAAAATATCGGCAGATATCATATGATGATGGGAGAAAATCCAATCTATATTATTACTGTACAGGCACACAAAAAGGAGATGACCTTATGAGAATTCCCAGAATCCTTCTGGCAGCAGGAGCGAGCGGAAGCGGAAAAACGCTGATTACCTGCGGGCTTTTGCAGGCACTGGTAAACAGAAATCTTACGGTGGCATCTTTTAAATGTGGTCCGGATTATATCGATCCGATGTTTCACAGCCGTGTGATCGGTGCAAAATCTGCAAATCTGGATACATTTTTTACATCTCCGGAAGTTACGCGGTATCTTCTTTCGGAAAATGCCGCAAATTGTGAGATAGCGGTGATGGAAGGTGTCATGGGATATTATGATGGAGTTGCAGGAACGACAACACAGGCAAGCGCCTATGACCTCGCTTCTGTTACCGATACGCCGGTTATTCTGATCGTAAACAGCAAGGGAATGAGCGTGTCACTTGCAGCTTATATCAAAGGCTTTGCCGAATACCGAAAGGACAGTCACATTAAAGGTGTGATCCTGAATCAGATGTCTCCGATGCTTTATCCGAGAATGAAAGAGCTTCTGGAAAAAGAGACCGGGCTTTCGGTTCTGGGCTATGTGCCAAAAGTTGAAGACTGTGTGATCGAGAGCAGACATCTTGGTCTGGTACTTCCGGACGAGATTCCTCAGCTTCGCGAAAGATTACAGAAACTTGCAAAAATACTGGAAGATACACTGGAGATTGATGAAATACTAAAGCTTGCCGCTGATGCATCGGAAGTTCAGGCGGCAGAGCCGCAAATTTCTTTTCATCTGGATAAAACGGTACGAATCGGTGTTGCTGAGGATGAAGCATTTTGTTTTTATTATAAAGATAATTTCCGGCTCCTTAAAAGTATGGGAGCAGAGCTGGTATCTTTTTCACCAATGCATGATGCACATCTTCCGAATGATCTGCAGGGACTGATCCTTGGCGGTGGTTATCCGGAACTTAATGCCAGAGAATTAGAAGCGAATGCGAGCATGCGGGAGGATGTACGCCGTGCATTGAATGATGGAATGCCGTGTCTGGCAGAATGCGGTGGCTTTATGTATCTTCATGATGAGATGGAGGCCATGGATGGAAATAGCTATCATATGGCGGGCGTGATTTCCGGCAGAGCTTATCGTACGCAGAGACTGAATCGTTTTGGTTACGTGACTCTGACACAGAAGAAAGAAGTTTTGAGAATGAATGATATGGGTGGAATACCTGCACATGAATTTCATTATTTCGATTCTGAAAACTGCGGGGACGATTTTGATGCGAAAAAACCGGCGAGCCACAGGAAATGGAATTGCATTCATGGCACAGATACCATGATGGCGGGATTTCCGCACCTGTATTTTTATGGCAATCCGAAGGTGCCGGAGGCTTTTCTTCGTAAGTGCAGCCAGTACGGCCGTCAGGATGCCAGATAAAGAATAAACGTAACTGAGAAGGTACTGAACAGTTATGAATAAATGAAAAAGAGCAGAGATGTTTTGTATATAAACATCGGGAAGGGAGAAACACTTGATATATCATACCATAGCGCTGGCAGCAGGATTTATACTTGATCTGATATTCGGAGATCCGAGATGGCTGTACCACCCGGTCTGTCTGATCGGCAATCTGATCTCTTTCCTTGAAAAAAGAATTCGAAAGATTTTACCAAAAACAAGCTCCGGGGAACTGACCGGCGGACTGATCGAAGTTCTGATCGTCTGTATTCTTTCACTCGGAATTCCGGCAGTGATTCTTTATACATTGTATCCGAGGCTTCCATGGCTTGCATTGCTTCTGGAAAGTTTCTGGTGTTACCAGCTTCTGGCAACCAGATCCTTAAAAGACGAAAGTATGAGGGTTTATGACCGTTTGAAATACGGAACGTTGGAAGAAGCACGTAAGGCGGTATCCATGATCGTAGGCCGTGATACAGCGGCACTTACGGAAGAAGGAGTGACGAAAGCGGCGGTTGAGACTGTGGCGGAAAATGCTTCGGATGGTGTCATCGCACCGATGCTTTATATGGCAATCGGCGGTGCGCCTCTGATGTTTCTTTATAAAGGAATCAACACCATGGATTCCATGCTTGGATACAAAAACGACCGTTATCTTTATTTCGGACGATGCGCGGCAAAACTTGACGACGCGGCGAATTATCTGCCATCCAGAATATCAGGCGGATTGATGGTTCTGGCTGCATATTTTAGCGGCTTTGATGGCTGGAATGCCTGGAAAATTTTTCGGCGGGACAGCCGTAATCATGCAAGTCCGAATTCTGCACAGACAGAATCTGTAATGGCGGGTGCTTTGGATGTCCAGCTTGCAGGTAATGCATATTATTTTGGAAAATTATATGAAAAACCAACGATTGGTGATCCGATCAGACTGATCGAACCGGAGGATATTCGTCGTGCAAACCGGCTTTTGTATGCGACAGCAATTACCGGAGTTGTTTTGTTCCTGCTCATCAGAATCGTACTTATTTTGTGCTGGAGCTGAATACTATATCTGATTTTTATATTTTGATGCCGAAACAGGCAGGAGGAAACTGAAATGACGAAGCACGTACATGGAGGCAATATATATACTTACAAAAACTGCCTTGACTTTTCGGCGAACTGTAATCCGCTTGGAACTCCGGAAAGTGTCAAACAGGCAATACGTGACAGTCTGGAGCAGATAAAAGATTATCCGCAGGTGGGATATCAGCCGCTCAAAGAGGCAATTGCAGCGTATGAGGCGGTAGAACCAGAGCATATCATTTGTGGAAATGGTGCGGCGGAGATCGTATTTTCTCTGTGTCATGCACTGAAACCGAAGAAAGCGCTGCTGCCGGGACCGACATTTGCAGAGTATGAGCAGGCACTTGTGAGTGTGGACTGTGAAGTCGAACATGTTCTTTTAAAAGAGGAACATGGTTTTGCGCTGCAGGAAGATTTTGTGAACTGGCTGCACAAAGATCTGGATATGGTTTTTCTGTGTAATCCGAATAATCCTACCGGAATTTCCATAGACAGGGATCTTTTGTTCCGAATTTTGCGTATATGCAGGGAGATGGAGATTTTTCTCGTTGTAGATGAATGTTTTCTTGATTTTGTGAAAGAACCGGAGAAACATTCACTGAAAGCCCAGCTGTCAAGGTATCACAATCTCTTTCTTCTGAAAGCATTTACAAAGCGTTATGCGATGGCTGGTGTCCGTCTTGGTTACGGAATCTCGGAAAATAAAGAATTACTTGAAAAAATGACGATGGCCACACAGCCCTGGAATATTTCTGTGATGGCACAGGAAGCAGGAATTGCGGCACTGAAAGAAAACGAGTATGTCGAAAACGGACGGCAGATGGTATTTGAGGAAGCGAAGTACCTCAGGGAAAAATTACAGGAACTGGGAATGGAAGTCTTTCCGTCTGAGGCAAATTATATTTTCTTTAGAGGACCGGAGGATTTGTTCGAAAAATGTGTGAAGCACGGTGTACTGATCCGTGACTGCAGCAATTATTTCGGATTGAAAAAAGGATATTACCGGGTTGCTGTCCATACACATGAAGAAAATAAAAAGCTTATCCAGTCCATGCAGGAGGAATCATAAATGGCAAAAACGATTATGCTACAGGGTACGATGTCCAATGCAGGAAAAAGTCTTCTTGCGGCAGGATTGTGCAGGATTTTTCATCAGGACGGATATCGGGTAGCTCCGTTCAAATCCCAGAATATGGCATTGAATTCATTTATTACAAGCGAAGGTCTGGAGATGGGAAGGGCGCAGGTCATGCAGGCTGAGGCGGCAGGGACAGAACCATCGGTTCTTATGAACCCGATTCTTTTGAAACCGACCAATGATGTTGGCTCTCAGGTAATTGTCAACGGGGAAGTCCTCGGAACGATGAGCGCCCGGGATTATTTCAAATATAAGAAAAAACTGGTGCCGGATATTATGAAGGCATTCAACAAACTGGCAGAAGAAAATGACATCATCGTTATTGAAGGGGCTGGAAGTCCGGCCGAAATCAATCTGAAAAATGAAGATATCGTCAATATGGGAATGGCAAAGATGGCAAAAGCACCTGTACTTCTTGCAGGAGATATCGACCGTGGAGGTGTTTTTGCACAGCTTTACGGTACGGTAGAGCTTCTTGAAGAAGATGAGCGAAAGATGATCAAAGGTCTGATCATCAATAAATTCCGCGGTGACAAGACTATTCTGGATCCGGGAGTTGCCATGCTCGAAGAGAAATGTGGCATTCCGGTTGTTGGTGTTGCACCGTATATGAATATTCAGGTGGAAGATGAAGACAGCCTTACCGAACGTTTTGAGCGTCCGCAGGAAGTCGGACAGATTGATATGGCTGTTATCCGTGTACCACGTATTTCAAACTTTACAGATTTTAATCCGCTGGAAAGTATTCCGGGAGTATCACTTCGGTATGTGCAGCACCCATCAGATCTGATGCATCCGGATGTGATCTTTTTACCGGGAACCAAAAATACCATGGAGGATCTGAAGTGGCTTCGCGAAAGTGGCATGGAAACTTTGATCCTGAAAGCAGCAGCATGCGGTACGCTGATTTTTGGAATCTGCGGCGGCTATCAGATGCTTGGTGAAACGTTAAGTGATCCGTATGGTGTCGAGGCCGGTGGAAGTATGCGCGGAATGGGACTTCTTCCGATGGATACGGTTTTTGCAGAAAAGAAAACAAGGACACAGGTAAACGGAAGATTTCTGGAGATGGATCAGGAATTCGAGACACTTTCCAATGTGGAATTTACCGGTTATGAGATCCACATGGGAGAGAGCAGACGAAAAGACGGTGCGACTGCAAGTACCTTTACCTGCGACAGTGTGACAGGAACAGAAAAAACAGAGGGTACCTTCCGAAAGAATGTATGTGGTACTTACGTGCATGGTATTTTTGATAAAGAAGATGTGGCAATGGGGCTTGTGCGTGCAGTCGGAGAAAAAAAAGGCATCGATGTCTCTGATATGACAGGCGTAGATTTTGCGACATTTAAAGAAACACAGTATAATATTCTTGCTTCGGAGCTTCGAAAACATCTGGATATGAAACGGATCTATGAAATTCTGGAAGAGGGAATCGAGACAGAAGGAGAGGCACAGGAATGAAAGTAGAACTTGAAAATGTAAAACCGATGGAGATCGAAAAGAGAAGCTTTGAGATCATTACGGAGGAGCTTGGGGATACACAGCTGGTGCCGGGAACGGAGCTGATTGTCAAAAGATGTATCCATACAAGTGCAGATTTTGATTATGCGGAAAACCTCTGCTTTTCTGAAGGAGTCGTACAGCGCGCACTTGAGGCGATCAAAGCAGGAGCCTGTATAGTGACAGATACACAAATGGCGAAAGCGGGGATCAATAAACGAGCACTTGCCCGTTACGGCGGTGAAGTATACTGCTTTATGTCGGACGAAGATGTTGCAAAAATTGCAAAAGAGAATGGAACGACCCGTGCGACGGCAAGTATGGATAAAGCTGCTTCTCTGGATAAAAAACTGATTTTTGCGATCGGAAATGCGCCGACAGCACTGGTTCGTCTTTATGAGCTGATTGAAGAAGGTAAACTGAATCCGAATCTGATCATCGGTGTGCCGGTTGGTTTTGTCAATGTGGTACAGTCAAAAGAGCTGATCATGGAATCCGGTGCACCGTATATTGTTGCAAGAGGACGTAAAGGCGGAAGTAACATTGCAGCATGTATCTGTAATGCACTGCTGTATATGATTGATAACCGTCGAGACTAAATAAGATTACTTTTCAGAAGCCGGCATGCAGGTTCAAATTCATCTGTTGCAATCGAAGAGCAGGAAAGCAGAAGTGTGATCGTATCTGCACTTTCTTCGAGAATCAGGATGGATAGCCCGTTCATGCGGGCTTCTTTTTTTAGTTCAAGGCCTGTGCGGGTATACGGAACAGTCAGTGCAAGGCTTGTTCCGGCAGCACCGGTCTGAATTGTACAGTTTTCGCCAAATATATTTTGAACTACATTTTTAAGTTCTTTCAGTTTTTGAGCGTATAACTTTTTTAATTTTTTTGTCTGTGAAGTCAGATGTCCGTCACGTATGAACTGACAGAGAGCAATCTGTTCAACTTTAGAGGCGGTCTGGCTGTATCGCTCTGCAACCGCTGCGTATTGTCTGGACAGAGAAGGTGGCAGAACCATAAAACTTAAGCGGATGGACGGGAGCAGAAGTCGGGAGAAAGAACCAATATAAACAACTCCGTGTCCGCCGGCAAGATTAAAAAGTGAAGGTGTCGGCCGCTGGAAGTAGACGAATTCATTTTCATAATCGTCTTCAATGATCAGGCTGCCATTTTCGGAAGCATGATGCACAAGTTCCATACGACGGCTGACGGGCATGATCTCTCCCCATTTTGTCATGTGAGCAGGGGAAACATAAATAACATCACTGTCTTTGTTACGGTAACGTACATCAAAACCATAATCTGCAAAGATCGTACTTCCCTGTACAAAAGAAGCGTTCGGAAAAGAAACAGTTTTTTTGCCACGGATAAGAGGACAGAGAATATTCAAAAGACTCTGCATGCCGGCACCGATGACAATATCATCGGCAGAGCAGTTTACATTTCTCCGCTGGCGAATATAGTCGGCAAGTACCTGACGCAGATCTGCTTCTCCCTGTGGCTCTCCATAGGAAAGGAGACGTTCGCTCTGGCGAAGGGCGCTTTTCAGATAGCGCTGCCACAGATCAAAGCGAAAACTTTTATGATCGACACCATTGGAGGCAAAGTCATACTTTACCGGTGGAAGATTCGAATGGCGGGATACAGGTGATACCGGATCCTGCGCGGCAATGTCGGTCACATAGTATCCGCTCTGCGCGCGTGCAATGATATAGCCATCAGCGGCAAGCTGGAGATAGGCATTCTCAATCGTGGTACGGCTGAGTTTTAATTCGGCAGCACATTTGCGGAGAGAAGGCATACGACTTCCTGCCGGAAGACGGTGTTCCATAATAAGATTTTTGTAATGATCATATACCTGAAGATACAGACTTTCTTTATTTGAATGAAATGATAAACTCATAAACTGTCCCCTTAAAAATGAATAAAAGTGGTTATTTTTCTAAATACACTTAGGTGCTATTCTAAACCAGAATATGAGGAAATGCAAGATAAGGAGAATTCAGATTGAAAAAAATTGCAGTATTAAATGATCTTTCAGGACTGGGGAAATGTTCTCTTACAGCGGCAATTCCGGTGATCTCTGTAATGGGAATTCAGGCATGTCCGCTGCCGACAGCAGTACTTAGCTGCCAGACGGGTTTTCCATCTTATTTCTGTGATGATTATACAGAACGTATGGATAAATTTATGGATGAATGGAAGAAACTTGATTTTCAGCCGGATGGAATCTATACGGGATTTCTTGCGGATGCGGCACAGGCAGATAAGGTTGTTTCGTTTATAGAACAGTTTGGCGGAGAGAATGTAAAGATTCTCGTCGATCCTGTAATGGGAGATGACGGCGAGGAATATTCGATCTACACGGAAGCACTTTGTGAAAAAATGCGTTTTCTGGCGAAACGGGCAGCTGTGATCACACCGAATCTGACAGAAGCACTGTTGTTGCTTCACGGCAGGGAACGTGCGCATAAAATCTGGAGCAAGCTCAGTAATCTCGCGGAAAAAGAGTTAAAGGGGTTTGTGGAAGAGACCGGGAATAAGCTTGCAATGGAGTATGAGACAGAAGTGGTGATTACCGGGATTGATTTTCCGGTGAAATCCGGAGTGCAGGAGATAGGAAATCTGATCTGTGCCGGAGATTCTGTTCAATGGGTAACTGCACAGAAAGTCGGGGGCAGTTACTCCGGAACGGGAGATCTGTTTGCGTCGGTTTTAAGTGCCGGAATGGTGAAAGGAACGGATACAGTAGAATCTGTCCGAAAAGCAGTAAATTTTCTTGCGAAAGGGATACGCGATGCGGTTGAAGAAGAGACAGACCGCAATGAAGGAATTTGTTTTGAGAAGTATTTGTATGAGTTAGCCCGCTGATTTTAGACGTTGTTGAAATGACGGAAAGCTTCGTACGATCTCACAGATCGTGTGAAGCTTTCCTGTTTTTTCAACAGACAACAAATCAGCCGCAAATTCAAACCAGCGAGGGTGTTGCCGCTCGGAGCGAGTCTACTGCGCCTGCGGCTACCGGAATCCTTGTAAGGTATAATGCACAGAAAAGGTTGCATGTGTCTTTCCTGGCTGACTGCTGTTATGGAAGTAGCTAAATTCAGCAGTAGACTCAGAGAAAGAACAGGTTCTATGCCGTCAGCGAGGATTTTGTAGCGAAGAACATGCCAGCTGCTGCCATCAAGCCCACTGTTTGAGCCACAGGCGAGTTTGGGCGACTGGCAGCAAATAGGCGCATGTTCTGAGTAGAAAACGCAGCTTTGGCACAGAACCTGTTCTTTCTTCTGAATGACTGCGTGAACAGTCTACTGCCAAAAACTCTGAAGCCTGTGGCAGAACAGATACATGTAGCCTTTTCGTAAATAATACCCTTACAGATTCTTCTTTTTATAGATAAACCACGACGCAATTGCTGTGAATACAATAAGGTACGCCCCCAGCACGGCAATCCCCGTCATCTGAAAGTCTTCCCCTGCGGAAATGCTTCGGATCATATGACTGGTCTGAGATAGTGGAAGCGCAGACACAAACTTTCCAAGAATCCCCGGCAGTTTTTCCGTAGAAAAAAATGTATTACAGAGATATGCCATCGGCATAATAATGTAGTTGGAAAACCGTGGTACATCCGCATGGTTCTTTGCAAGGAAAGAAACCACAACACCGATTGCAGAAAAGACAGCACCATTCAAAAACATGATCAGAAAAGACCATCCATTAAAAATCAGACCCGTATCGATCGGTATTGTCAGAATCAGGATCACTCCGCCGGCATAAAAACCACGGAGACTACCACCGATGATCTGTCCTGCGATAAACTGCCACAGAGGTGTCGGTGAGATCATAACCTGGTCAAATGCCTTCTCATAAAGACGCTGTACATTCAGATTCTGTGCGATTGCATTAAAACTTCCGTTCATAGTTGTCAGTGAGACGACACCCGGGATCAGAAAGTTAAGATATGGTTCTCCGTGCGATATCGTCTGGATACCCATTCCGAATACAACAAGATACATCAGAGGTGCGATCATCGCAGCCAGAGTGATTTTATAAAAATCTCTTCGGAATTCCACCCATTTTTCCCATAAAATCGTAATAATTCCCATACTCAGTCCCCCTTATGATGGCATCAGATGTCTGCCGGCACGTTCGACAAAAACATCCTCCAGCGTTGTTTCACGTAAGGAAGCCTGACCGGAAAGACCTGAGAGATAGGCAATCGCTTCTTCACGGGTGTGGAAATAGTGACTTTTTGTCTCATCACCTGAGAATTCATCTACAGTATAATTACCAAGACTGTTTATCAGGGCAGATGGTGTGCTTACTTCTTCAAGCCGGCCATGATCCATCAGTGCTACACGGCTGCAGAGATTCTGCGCTTCTTCCATATAATGTGTTGTGAGCAGGATAGTCAGATTTTTGCCGTTAAGCTTGCGGAGAAGATTCCACATCTGACGACGGGACAATGCATCCATGCCGGCAGTCGGTTCATCAAGAAGTAAAATTTCCGGATCTGTCAGAAGTGCACGACAGACCATCAACTTACGTTTCATACCACCGGAAAGTTTGCGCACAGTACGTTTGCGGAATTTGATCAGATCACAGAATTCCAGAAGTTCTTCCGTGCGTCGTTTGATCTCCTTACGAGACATAAAATATAGACGGCCCTGGTATTCCATGATCTCGTCCATATTCATATCCTGACGCATGGAATATTCCTGCGTGATCACACTGATCTTGCGTTTTAGATCCGGACGGTTTCGGGTAAGTTTCTGACCATCGATCAGAATCTCGCCCTTTGTAGGAAGCAGGAGGGTTGAGAGAAGACTGATCGTTGTTGTTTTACCGGCACCGTTGGGACCGAGAAGACCGAAAAACTCTCCGGTCTCAATTTTCAGATCCAGAGAATCTACGGCCGTGAAATTGTCAAAAGTTTTTGTCAGATTTTTGGTTTCGATCATTTGTGCTCCTTTGCAATGATCAGAGAATAGTATCCGGCATCATCTGGGATTTCTTCTACGCTGTGATAAATATGCTCATTCGGCATACCACAGTTTTCAACCATCAGAACATCCTTACCGCTTCGGGACAGGATTTCCTTTACCTGATTCATTTTTTTGCCGGATTTCATCAGAATATAATTACCGGATTCTGTCAGTTCATTGTCCAGACGGTGAACGGCAGGGATGATATGAAGTTGTTCGTTCCATTCGGACAGAGAAATATTCAGACGAGCTGCGGCTGCACAGAAAGAAGTGATTCCGCTGACAAGTTCTGTATGATATCCGTCTGCTTCCACACGATGCTGCAGATAAGAAAATGTAGAATAAACACATGGATCACCAAGAGTCAGGAAAACAATATTTTTTCCCTGATCCAGATAAGATTCAAGAGTTTTGGCTCCTTTTGCATGATTGCGTTCCAATTCATCGGCATCATGGGTCATCGGCATGTAGATTGGAAGAAGTTCCTTATCTGCAAGCTCCGGTACTGCCTGAACAGCAATTTTATAAGCAACGGTTTCTCTGACATCAGCACCCGGTACTGCAATAACCTCGTTTTCACGGATCATACGTACTGCTTTCAGTGTCATTAATTCCGGGTCTCCAGGTCCGACGCCAACTCCAAATAAAGTTCCTTTCATTATAAAAATCCTCCTGATAATATTAACATTAAATCACATTCTTTTTATTATACTAGAAGTGCATTGTGTTTGCAATGTGAGATTTGCTGTGTTATATTAGGTGAGAAAATGAGAAAACGGAGTAATAAATTATGAAGAAAAAATTTATCTGGCTGCTTGCAGCGGCATTTACAGGGATTGTAGCTTTTTCCGGTGTCTGTCAGGCGGACGGAATGTCAATCAATAAAGAGGACGGGGAATATTCCATACAGGTAGAACTTGAAGGTGGAAGCGGTAAGGCAAGTGTAACTTCCCCGACGATTCTTACTGTAGAAGACGGCAAGACATATGCCCAGATTCAGTGGAGCAGTTCCAATTATGATTACATGGTGGTAGATAATAGAAAATACGAGAATGAAAGTGCCAAGGACGCAAATTCTCATTTTACGATCCCTGTTTTGGATCTGACAAAAGAACTTACAGTCAGGGCGGATACACTGGCGATGGGAACGCCTCATGAAATCGAATATACCCTTCAATTCAATACTACGTCGATTGCGTCTAAGAGCACACTTCCGCAGGAAGGGGCGAAACGTGTGCTGATGATGGCAGCCGTTATTATTATCGGTGGCGGGATTCTGAATCATATCGTAAATGAACGCCGGAAGCGGGATTATACGGGGAAACGCCGGATTTAAATTAAAAGGGATTCGTAACTGTTCAGTACCTTCACAGTCACGCGCAAAAATCCATTAAAAATTGCC
>OGYG01000968.1_pt1 | contig 22683 bp, 21 predicted proteins | sample 1576481 | NCBI WGS metagenome assembly OGYG01 (sample SAMEA3541497, study PRJEB24748) | human gut metagenome | biome: human gut; feature: human-associated habitat; material: faeces | place: China | collected 2012 | reverse complement strand
TTATTTCGTCTTGCCAGGGAGGTGATGGCATTGTGGTACGTCGTGCAAACGGTCGGCGGCCAGGAAAAGCACGTGCTTGACCTGATCAACAAGCTTGTCGACGAAGAATTAATCCAAGAATCCTTCATCCCCCAATATGAAGTCAAGAAGCGTATCCAGGGCGTATGGAAAATGCGCACCGAAGTGCTGCTTCCTGGCTATATTTTCGTCATCACCGATCATCCTGGGAAGCTGCGGGAAGCGCTGCGAAGCGTGCCCAAGTTCACCAGACTCCTCGGCAACAACGATGTGTTCACGCCTCTTGACGATCAAGAAGCCGCCTTCATCAACGCGTTCACCCAACCCGGCCATCGCGTGGTCGAGTTCTCGAACGGCGTGATGGAAGGAGACGAAATCGTGATCCTCAACGGCCCGCTCATGAACCAGACGGGCCTCATCAAGAAGCTCGATCGCCACAAGCGCCTGGCGTATCTGGAGATGGAGATTCTTGGCCGTATGAAAACCATCAAAGTCGGATTAGAGATTGTTCGAAAAAAACCCTGACAACTGTATAGATGTAACCGCCGGCGGAGCCGCCGCGTTGGCAGACGACGACTTCGCGTCAGCGGGGGAGAGCGCCCCGAGCGCCCCGGAGATTTCCACGCCCCCAAAGTCTGATAAGCGCGGTTATGTGAATCTGGGGCGGGGCAACGATTCACAGAAAGGCCAGCTCATCGTCATTGAGGGCCTCGACGGCTCCGGCAAGGAGACCCAGGCGAACCTGCTTCGCGCAAGCCTCATCGAGCGCGGCGTGGATCTGCGATCCGTATCGTTCCCCCGCTACGACAGCCCCTCTTCCGCTCTTGTGCGCATGTACCTTGGCGGTCAGTTTGGACCAGACCCCGACGATGTGGGCGCGTACGCAGCATCCACGTTTTACGCGGTCGACCGCTATGCCTCCTTTCGATCGGACTGGCAGGCCTTCTACGAGATGGGCGGTGTGGTATTGGCCGACCGCTGGACCACCTCCAACGCCGTCCACCAATGCTCCAAGCTCCCTCGCGCCGAGTGGGACGGCTACCTGGAGTGGCTCTACGGCTTCGAGTACGGCCTGCTCGGCATCCCCGAGCCCGATCTTGTGGTCTACCTGGACATGGACCCCACAGCGAACACTCGTCTTCTTGACGAACGATCCAAGCGAGAGGGCACGGGAAAGGACATCCACGAGGCCAACGGAGCTTATCTCGACCGCTGTCGCGAAGCGGCTGACTACTGCGCAAAGCGCGGAAACTGGGCCCGAGTGGAATGCGCCCCGAACGGCGAGCTGAGGACGATCGAAGACATACATAAAGAGATACTGGAGCTGGTGGAGAACAATGAATCATACTGAGAAGACGCTCGTAACTCGGTCATCTATGCCAACGTTTGAAGAATACTGCAGTGAAATACGTCCGCTTTGGGATACGCATTGGCTCACGAACCGCGGCGTTAAGCATCAGGAGCTCGAAAACGAGCTGCAAAGCTACTTAGATGTCGAGTACGCGACCCTCTTCGTCAATGGACACTCTGCGCTGGAATGCATTCTCGAGACGATGGAACTGGGCAGCGACGGCCGCAACGAGGTCATCACGACGCCCTTCACGTTCGCATCAACCACGCATGCGATCGTCCGCAAGGGCTTGAAACCGGTCTTCTGCGATATCAAGCCAGACGATTACACCATGGATCCCCTCAAGATCGAATCCCTGGTGACCAACAGGACCTGTGCAATTCTTCCCGTTCACGTTTACGGAAACGTCTGCGATACGGACGCTATTCAGCGCATAGCTGTAAAGTATGGATTGAAGGTAATCTATGATGCCGCCCACGCTTTCGGCGTGAGGAAAAACGGCATAGGCATCGGTAATTTCGGCGATGCATCGATGTTCTCTTTCCATGCTACCAAGGTGTTCAATACCATTGAAGGTGGAGCCATCTGCCACTCCGATGGCGACCTTTGCGACAAGCTTTCCCAATGGCGCAACTTCGGTATCACCGGACCTGAGTCGGTTGAATATGTTGGCGGGAATGCCAAGATGAACGAATTTTGCGCCGCCATGGGTCTGTGCAATTTGCGTCACCTATCCGAAGAGATCGAAAAACGTCGAAAAGTAGCCGAAAGGTACTCGAAGGGTCTTTCCAAGATTCGGGGCATCGGTCTCTGCACGGCTCCGGGTAACATCGAAACGAATTACGCATATTATCCTGTCACTTTTCTTGACGAGTCCAGCGCAACTCGAAACGAAGCGCATGAGAGACTTTCAGCAAACGGGATCTCGGCGCGTAAGTATTTCTACCCCCTCGTTTCAGATTACGCATGCTATAGACAACGCTTTAGCTCGCTTGGAACGCCCATTGCGAAACAGGTGGCCAATCGCATTTTGACGCTCCCCATGTACGCGGATCTGCCCCTCGATGAAGTTGATCGAATCGTCGAGATAGTTAAGAGTGTCGGAGGTCGCTGATCAATGCACGACTCCATCATCGTCAGGCCGTTAAACGAAATCGAACGGGAGAGAATCGCAAAGCTGCTAAAAGAGCGCTATTTACCCGACGTGAATAGGAACGCCCCAATACCAAAGCCAAATGTGTCCTTTTACACTCGGTACGGTAAAAGGATATGCGATATCGCATTCTCGGCCCTTGCACTTATTGTCACGCTGCCTATAAACGTAGCTCTTGCCATTTGCACCTATCTTGACGTCGGCCGACCCATTTTCTTTAAGCAGCGGCGAACAGGACTGCGCGGACGAGAGTTCTCGATGGTGAAATTTCGGAATATGACGAACGATAAAGATGAGGAAGGGCGTCTTCGACCCGCAAAGGAGCGTGTCACGAAATTTGGCAAGGTTGTTCGAGGCGCCTCTTTGGATGAGCTCCTCAATTTCTGGAATATTCTAAAGGGGGACATGTCATTGATAGGCCCCCGTCCTCTCCTGCCTGAGTACACTAACCGCTATTCCGAACGTCACTTCGCGCGCCTCTCGGTAAGACCGGGACTCGAGTGCCCGCCCCTGCATTTTGATGCCGCCAATGGGAGCTGGGACGCGCAGTTCGAACACGACGTTTGGTACGTTGAGAACGTTTCACTGAAAACTGATCTGAAAATGATGGGCGCAATTTTGAAACTTGCTACAAATCGGAAGCGAACCGACGAAAGAGCCTCTGCCTTACGCGGTTACTTTCTGGGATACGGCCCGGATGGAAAAGCCGTGGAGTCAAACAACCTGTCCACGCAGTACAAGACGGAAGGAAATCGAAAAAGAGCAACGGATGGGGATTTGGAGGTGGATCATGCATTCTCTTAAAGGCAAGAATGCAATTGTCACGGGATCTTCGGGAGGTCTTGGTGAAAGCATCGTAAAGGGATTCGCAGAAAACGGCGTGAACGTGTTGGCATGCGCCAGACATTGCAATAGAGAGATCGAAGAACGCTATGCCCGCCTGGCAAGCGCGTACGGTGTGTGGATCAAGCCCGTTTACTTCGATCTAGCGGATCCCGAAGAAACGAAAGGGGCCCTGAAGTCGCTCCTTGCGGAAAAGATAGATATCGACATACTGGTCAACAATGCGGGGATGCCTTACGAACAGCTGCTTTTACGCACTCCCATAGAGAAGCTACAAGAGGTTATCAACGTTAATTTTTGCGCCCCCTCCCATCTCATCCAGCTCGTATCAAAAGGGATGATCAGGCGGAAAAAGGGCAGCATCATCAATATATCCTCAAGAGCAGGGATAGAGCCGCGAGACGGCGTGTACGCCTATGGCGCAAGTAAAGCCGCCCTCGCATGGGCATCGACCGCGCTCGCCCGAGAACTCGGCCCTTACGGAATACGAGTGAACGCCATCGCCCCCGGACTGATCGAAACGCGCATGGGAACGCTTTCAAGATCAACGCAGCGCGTCGACGATTACGTTTCGAGCAACTGCATAAAAAGGGCAGCTTCGGCTAGCGAGGTGGCATCCGTCGTGTTGTTCCTTGCATCGGATGAAGCTTCGTATGTCACAGGACAGATCATAAGCGTCGATGGAGGACGGTGAGAATGCGGGATCGAATTGTGCTCGCAATTTTTGGCACAGGCGGTCAAGGCCGCGAAGTGAGAGATGTCGCTGAATATCAGAACGCGATAGAACGTCGTTGGAGCGAGATCGTCTTCATTGACGACACCAAACCCAAAGGACAGCTCCGAGGAACCCGGGTAATGCCCTTTACCTCAATCGCAAGCCTCTACGATGAGGATCAGGTTGAATTCGTCGTTGCCTTGGGAGAACCTCAGAGCAAAAAGGCAGTGTTCGACCGGGTCAAGCAGGCCGGATTCAGCTTCGCAAATGTTGTTTCACCCGATACGCAGATCAGCCCCTACGCATCGCTCGGCACAGGAATCATAATAAAGAGAGGGGCCATTGTTAGCCCAGATGCGACAATAGGAGACAATACGACATTGCAATCTTACGTGACCGTGGGACATGATGTTGTGATTGGAGCGCACTGCCAAATTTCGACCCATTCCGCAATAGGCGGAGGGACGGTGATCGGAAACGGAACATACGTCGGCCTGAACTGCCCCATCCGCGAGAATCTGAGTATAGGAGACAACGTTGTTGTCTCCGCGGGGGCCGTCGTACTGCGAGATTGCCCGGCAAACGTTACCGTTATGGGAAATCCAGCAAGAACGATTTCGAAAAACGAGACGCCCGCTAAAGTGTTCAGGTGAGAAGGAGAATAGGCATGGGATCAATCTGCAACTTAAAAAACGGTACAGTCATAGGAGATTACCGCAACCCGTACATCATAGCCGAAGTGAACACGAGTCACGGAGGAAGTGTCGAGACGGCGAAAAGCATGATAGACGAAGTGAAGCGCGTAGGTTGCAATTGCGTGAAATTCCAATCTTGGACTGCTGAGACGCTATATTCTAAAACCTATTATGATGCCAATCCGATATCGAAGCGAATAGTATCGAAAATGGCTTTGAGCGAGGAAGATCTCCTCGAACTCTCCCAATACTGCATAAGCCAAGGCATTGATTTTGCTTCGACTCCCTATTCACCCAAAGAAGTGGATTTCTTGGCAGGTCCAGGAAAAGCCCCGTTCATCAAGGTCGCTTCGATGGACATCAACAACATCCCCTTCTTACAGCATATTGCCGCCACCGGCATGCCTATCGTGCTTTCTACCGGTATGGCCGACATGGAGGAGATCGCAAACGCTATCAGGGCGATCGAGGACATGGGAAACCATTCCATTTGCCTACTGCATTGCATCTCAATTTACCCTGCCGAAGTTGGCACCATCAACCTAAACAACATACTTGGACTGAGAGAGGCGTTTCCAAGTTACCCTGTGGGATTCTCCGACCATTCCCTAGGAGTCGAGATGGCCACGGGTGCGGTCGCGCTCGGCGCTTGCGTGATCGAAAAGCATTTTACCCTCGACAGGGGAAAGATAGGTATGGATAACGGCATGGCGATAGAGCCGAACGAAATGGCGCTGCTCGTTTCGTCGTGCCGTAACGTCCATAAGGCGCTCGGTTCCAAAGAGCGCACGGTCTTGCCCATTGAGCAACAGCAACGCTTGAAGATGCGGCGAAGCATTGTGGCAGCTCGGGACCTTCGTGCGGGAACCGTTTTGTCTGCCGGTGATCTCGGAGCGAAGCGTCCGGGCACAGGCATTGAGCCCGCAATGATGAATTGCCTCATAGGCAAAACGGTCAAGCGCGATATTGAAGCTGACACGCTCGTAAGCATCAACGACATAGAAGACTTAGTTTAGGAGGACCAATGAACAACGAAGAAAAGTACGTTCGAGCGTTTGTGGAGGCGTTTGAAACTACCCCCGATGCAGCCAAAAGCGCAGTTTACGAAGGGATTGACAATTGGGATTCGGTGGGGCATATGAGCCTCATCGCCATTCTCGAAGAAACGTTCGACCTCATGTTGGACACCGACGACATCATCGACTTCAGCTCGTATGAAAAGGGGAAAGAGATCCTGGGGAAATCCGGTGTGGAATTTTAAACAGCACGAAGCGGGCACGGCCTTCGTCGACGACCAAGGCCAAAGCCTATCGTACGCACAGCTCATTCACGAGGTCGATGTATTCTCATCGTTTCTTAGGCAGCGGGCGCTCGTCACGGTTTTCTGCTCGAACACCATAGGCGCCGCCCTTGGCTATATCTCATGCATTCAGAACAGGACTATTTGCCAGCTCGTCAGCCAAGAACTCGATGACTTCCTTGCGGACAGGCTCATCGAGACGTACCAGCCCGATTACCTTTGGTTACCCGCAACCGACCCGAGAGCATCCTCGGGAACCGTACTCTACAAGCGCTTTGGGTATGTCCTCGTTGAGATAGGCGGATCAGCTTGCGCAGTAGCCCACGAGGACTTGTCGCTGCTTCTTGCAACGTCTGGCTCAACGGGAAGTCCTAAATTCGTGAGATTATCCTACGGAAACCTACGGTCGAATACCTCTTCGATAGCAAAATACCTTGAGCTCACGCGAGAAGATCGACCCATAACGTCATTGCCAATGAACTATTCTTACGGCCTTTCGGTAATCAACACTCATCTTTTCGTTGGCGCGACGATCGTTCTGACAACCAAGGGAATCATGCAGAAGGAATTTTGGACGCTTTTCAAGAACGAGAACTGCACTTCCCTATCTGGCGTCCCTTATACGTACGAAATGCTCAACCGATTACGTTTTTACCGCATGGATTTACCGTCATTGCGTACGCTTACGCAGGCCGGCGGCCATCTTTCCCATGCCTTGCAAGCAAAACTATCGGAATATGCGCAGCGATCAAGTATTAAGCTTTTCATTATGTATGGGCAGACCGAGGCAACCGCCAGGATGAGCTACGTGCCCCCAGAGTACGCAGAACGCAAGATCGGATCCATCGGTATCCCAATTCCGGAAGGAAAGTTCGAGCTAATCGATGAGGAGGGAAACGAAATCCGCGATCCGCAACGACAAGGAGAGCTTGTCTATCGCGGCCCCAACGTTTCCATGGGATACGCCGAAACTCGCGATGATCTTGCGAGAGGTGATGAGCGAAACGGGGTATTGCTCACAGGTGATCTGGCGAAAAAAGACGAAGACGGGTTCTATTACATAGTCGGACGCAAAAAACGGTTCTTGAAAGTGTACGGGAATCGCGTGAATCTGGACGAACTCGAGTCGCTTATTCGGGATGAGTTTGATTCCGCTGAATGCGCCTGCGCTGGAACAGATGATCATGTGTATGTGTTTTCCACGGAAGCCAGCATCGCGTCGGCGATGCGCGCCTACTTGGCGAAAAAAACCGGCTTATACGAGAAAGCATTCACCCCTGTCGTCCTCGACGAGATACCGAAAAACGAATCGGGAAAAACCCTTTATAGCGAACTTTCCTTTTACTATGAGTCCTAATACCCAACTCTTGATCTTCCCATTTGCAGGAGGCAGTTCGAACGCGTTCAAAAAAACATCGAGCCTGCTTGACCGCACTATCGAAGTCATTGCGCTCGATTATCCCGGGCGAGGCAGAAGAAGACAAGAGCATGTCGCCCAGTCATATGCCGACCTCCTCTGCGATGCGAGGGTCCAAATTCGACAAAGGTGCGCATCCGAAAAGCCGATTGCTGCTCTAGGATACAGCCTAGGAGCCGTCGTGCTATACGATCTTCTGCCTTGGCTGGAAGAGAGTTACTTCGTCGCACACACGTTTTTCTGTGCCCGAGCATCTCTCGATCAGGCGGACGAAACGAAAACCTACGCATTTCTTCCCGAATCAGACTTCCGAAGCAAAATGACCAAGCTGGGAGGGATCGATCGGGAGTTGCTTGCTGACGAAAGGTTTTCCAAGCTTCACTTCGATTCGATTCGAAGCGATTACCTACTCTGGGCTCAACATTCGTTCGAGAGACGAGATATCCGAAGCTCCGCTTCCATCCTCTATTCCGAAAGAGATACGCCGTTCCAAACGGTTTCAGGCTGGAGAAAGCTCATCCAGGGACACGTTTCATTCTTCGAACTCGGGACTAACCATTTCTTCATAAACGAATGTCCCGAAAGAGTGGCAGATGTCATCAACGCAGAGATCAGATCTCTATGATAAGGTAGGCAATCGTGGAATTTGAAGCATTTATGCAGAACAATCCCTTCTCGATCCCCAAAGCAGAGAAAACGGAGCTACTCACCCGCCGACTTTCGCACTTAACGAAAACCCATTGCGAACGATGTCCAGAATACGCAAGCATCCTGCAAGCGATCGGGTTCGATCTCGATAATGTGCGCACCTACGAAGACATCCCCTTTCTTCCCGTGAGGACATTTAAAGAACTTGACTTGCGGAGCGTCGCTTCTAGAGATGTTGTTAAAACCATGACGTCTTCGGGGACTTCCGGCCAAAAGGTTTCCAGGATATACCTCGATAAAACAACGGCTTCGAACCAACAAAAAGCCATGGTCAAAATAGTTTCTGATTTTACCGGCACGGCGCGAATGCCCATGATCATCATCGATTGCCCGTCGGTCATCAAGAATCGTGCTCAGTTTTCCGCTCGTGGAGCGGGTATTTTAGGGTTTCAAATGTTCGGAACCAAGAAGATCTACGCGCTTGATGACGATATGAATCTCGACGTCGAAGGGCTAAAGGCGTTTTTGAACCATCATGCAGGAGAGCCCGTGCTCCTCTTCGGGTTCACTTTCATGGTATGGCAACACTTTTACCGGGAGCTTGAGAGGCTAAAGGGAAAGGGACTTGCGCTCGATCTCTCTACGGGGATACTCATTCATGGTGGAGGTTGGAAGAAGCTCTTATCGGAAGCGGTGTCTCCACACGAATTCAACGCCAGGCTCGAAAACGTATGTGGACTGAGACAAGTGCACGATTACTACGGAATGGTCGAACAAACAGGATGCATCTACATGGAGTGCGAGCAGGGGCATCTTCATGCAAGCGCATTCTCAGACGTCTTGATCAGGAACGCAAGAGACTTCTCGCTTTGTCGTAGTGGAGAACCTGGGATATTGCAAGTGGTATCCGTCATTCCTGAATCGTACCCGGGTCATTCTTTGCTAACGGAGGATCGGGGGGTTCTTCTTGGGGAAGACGATTGCCCCTGCGGACGGAAGGGCAAGTACTTCAAGGTTCTTGGACGGTTGGCGAACGCAGAGATAAGAGGATGCAGTGATACCTACGCAGCAAGCAAAGCTTAAAGACGTGGTCGAGCAATTGGAATTCTTCGTCGGGTCGCAAGATACTCTTGAATCCTCGACGGCTGCGCGAGCGTTGCAGCCTTTCGATACCCGGATAGTCGAGTTCCTTGGCTCGGTTGCTCAAGACATCTTGCGAAAACCAGAAGCTCGCCAATATTCGGATGTTATGACGTTCGGATTTTGGATACGGGAAGCAAACTTGCACAGCATGAAGAAACGGCTTGCGGACACGAACGGTTGCCCAATCAGAATCGGAAGGGGTCTTCTGTTTCATATAGCCCCCTCTAATGTGCCCGTGAATTACGCCTACTCGCTTGCAGTTGGCCTTTTAACAGGCAATGCGAATGTCGTGCGCATCCCCTCCAAACGCTTTCCTCAGATAGGGATAATCAATGATTCCCTACGTTCGGCGCTGGAACGACACCCCTCCATGAGACCCTACATCAATCTCGTGAGCTATGGCCACGAAAAAGACGTCAACGACTACCTATCTTCATTATGCCAAGGACGCATCATCTGGGGCGGTGATAAAACGATTGCGGAAATCCGGCGTTCTCCGCTTTCGCCTCGTGCGTCGGATGTTACGTTTGCCGATCGGTACTCTATCGCGATCGTCGACTCAGACGAATACCTTCGAGCGGGCGACAAGGCATCCGTTGCAGAACGCTTTTACAACGACACGTTCTTTTCCGATCAGAATGCGTGCACGAGTCCTCGTCTCATCGTTTGGACTGGAAAGAACGTCGACCAAGCTTCCGAGCTTTTTTGGTCCAGCTTGGATACCCTCGTTCGAAGCAAATACCAAATAGAAGAAGTGCAGGTTGTAAACAAGCTTACGAGCGCCTGCTGCTTTGCGGCGCACCACAAGTCCAGCATTACCTCGCAAAGCGAGAACAAGATCGTTCGCATAGCGATTCCCGAGCTCACCCCTGACATCATGGACTATCGGGACAATTCCGGATACTTCTACGAGTACCATTGCAGGGATCTGGAAGATATCTTCGTGCTGTGCAAAGACGAGCGCCTGCAAACCATCTCCCACTTGGGATGCTTGGAGGATCTGAGACATCTCATGAGCGACTACGGACTAAAAGGAGTCGATCGTATCGTCCCGATCGGAAAAACGATGGACTTCGATTTTTTCTGGGACGGATACAATCTTTACGATCGACTCACCAGGGTCATCGCTCTATCGTAAAGGGGCCTTCTTGACATCGTCCGCAAACCCGACGCTTGGCCGCATTCAGGCCACACTAAAATCGATTTCGGTCGATTCGTTAACAAGTGTGGTTTTTGTACTGGTATTCTGCGACAAGGCGATCACCGCGGCACTTAACATAGTGCTCAGCCGTTTCGGGATATCATCCGGTTTTGTCGAAGCTTCACTTATGATCTGCATTGTGGGCCTTATTCTGACCCATGCCATCACCTCATCACGAGCATTGAAACCGTACGCGATAACGGTTGGCGTTATTGCGTTTGTAAGCTTGTGCTTCCTTATAACGTATGCACTCCATCCTGAGTATGGACTCTACTACAATCGACCAGCTTTCGGGATTTGGGATGAAGTGTATTCTCCGTTGGGTGGATGCATATTCGCATTCGCTTCCGTGGTTCTCTGCAAAACTGGAGAGCGAGTATACAAATGCCTCAAAGCGGTAGGCTGGATCAACTTGCTGTATTGCCTGTACATGAGCGTTCGAGCTAGCAGCATGGGCTATTGGGAAAGCATCGGTGCAACCGGCCAAATCGAACGTCTTTCTTACAACATGGACATAGGTTATCTTTATATGTCGGTTTGCATACTGTTCCTTGTACGTTTTTATGTAGAACGAAAGCCGTGGCAACTCCTTCCGATGATGGGATCGCTCGTGGCCGTTGTAGCATGCGGCTCGCGAGGGGCCCTTATTTGCCTGTTCGTTGGCCTGGCTCTCGTCGTCATTGCAGGGCGCCCGAAAAAAGGTGCATTGCTTCGTCGGATCATGGTGCTTGCAGCGATCTGCATCGCAGGAATGCTTGCTTACGAATATTTCGACGAAATACTGACATTCGCAGCAAACGTTTTTTCTTCAATAGGCTTAGATTCCAGAACGATATCATCACTTAAAACCGGCACCATCGCAGATGATAACGGCAGATCGGTTATCGCTAATTTAGCCATGCAATGTATAAGGGACGGTGGATTCTTCGGAGGAGGACCCTACGCAGATCGACCGTACATTGCACCATTCTTCTATTGGGGTTATTCCCATAACATCGTTCTCGAGCTCATTGCAGATTTCGGACCACTCCTCGGTATTGCCGCCTTCGTCGCAATCGGAATCGCGTGCGTTTGGTTGTTTTTGACCGCTCGATCGAATGTTGATATGGCTCTGTTCATTTTTGCATTTGCCATGAGTGCCAAGCTGATGGTGTCCGGAACGTTTTGGGGAGACCAGTATTTTTGGATGTTGGTCGCATTGATCTTCCTGAGAACGCTAAACGCAAGAGCCGGATGCGTTCAATCAGAGGACGATGCGGTCTTATTTGGGTCAAAAAAGGCTTTTCGGAGGAGGAAGCCGACACTATGATAGTTCACCTCATTGGCGAGAACATAATCTGCAAAGACTACTACCGATTGATTGCCGATCATTTTCCTAAAGAGGAGCATTGCTTCCTCGTGAAAGATGCTGAAAGCAACGATTACCGCGTACACATTCCAAAAGAAGCCCGATCAAAAGGCCTGCCCAGCCTATATCCCATCCTGTCCCTTGATGGGATACGAAGTCTCTACGCTGCAAAAGGAATCGTTGCGCACGGATTGTTCGGCACGTACAAGCTCGCGTTCCTCGCAATGCAACCTTGGCTTTTGAGCAAATGCAATTGGGCCGTATGGGGAGGGGATCTCTATTGTCACGAGAAGCCCGATAAAACTGTTGAAGACAGGATTCGAGAAACGCTACGTCACTTCATTGTCCCAAAAATGGGATTCGTATCCACTGTCCTCAAAAAGGACTACGACCTTGCCCAATCTTGGTATGGGGCGAAAGGACGCAATTTCGACATCAGCTACCCGTCTTCGATGCAACGACCCGGTGTTCTGAGCAGAGTACGCGAACGCCAAAACCTAAACCGCGAAACCATCAATGTGCTTATAGGAAATAGCGCGACGCTTAGTAATAAACATTTCGAAGCACTTGACATGCTGTCGAAATACTCAAATGAAAACATTCACCTCTTTCTCCCCCTGAATTACGGCGAAGGTGATTACGCTTCTTACGCCGACGAGGTCGAGCGTTACGCAATCCGACTTTTCGGTCAAGAAAAAGTTACAGCTTTCAGAAGGCTGATCGACCAGGAAGAATATGTCGAGATCATGCGCAAGATGCATATTGCAGTATTCAACAACGACAGGCAGCAGGCGATGGGCAATATCGGTATTCTTATGGCCATCGGCGCAAAAATCTATCTGAGAAATGACACGAACATGTGGGAGCACTACCGCGATCGTGGCTGCATCGTGAACGATTGCGATAGTATACCCTTTCTGTCATTCGAAGAGTTTTCCCATCAATCAGATTCAATCACGGACAAAAATTCTGAAATCATCCTCTCGTTTCTCGACCCAAACGTACTTGCGTCAAAATGGAGAATCGTATTCGAGGGAATGACGAAGGCCTAGGGGAATGGACGCACTGAAGCAGAAGACCCTCAATTCATTATTCTGGCGGTTTTTAGAACGCGGCGGCTCGCAGATGGTCAGCCTTCTCGTTCAAGTCGTGCTCGCCCGCATTCTCGCCCCCGAACAATTCGGAATGATTGCCATCGTTTTGGTATTTATCAACATTGCCACTGTGTTCGTCCAAAATGGATTCAACACCGCATTAATACAGAATCGAACCATAAGCAACGAAGACTATTCGACTGTATTCTGGATCAGCCTCGGAATCGCCTCTGTGCTCTACGCACTCATTTTTGCAGGTGCACCGATCGCAAGCGAATTCTACAACATGCTCGGCTTAGATATTGTGCTCAGGGTTCTATCGGTAACCCTTTTCTTCGGTGCTTACAATTCTATTCAAATAGCTTATGTGATGCGGGAACTTGAATATAAGAAACTTTTCAAGGGAACCATTGCGGCCGTTCTGATCTCAGGGGCGTTGGCTATCTTGCTGGCATTGTGCGGTGCCGGCATCTGGGCTCTAGTAGCTCAACAGTTGTCTTGCTCATTCGTATCCTGCGCCGTGCTTTCAACGATGGTTCCATGGAAGCCGAAGTTGGTGTTTTCGCTCCAGAGAGCCAAGATTCTCTTTTCCTTCGGCTGGAAGCTCTTGCTCTCCTCCCTTATCGATACGGGTTATTCGTCTTTATACGATTTGGTGATCGGAAAGGCTTTTAGCGCGAGCGATCTGGCATATTATAGCCAAGGAAAAAAATACCCTGATGCCATAACTAAGCTCATTGACGGATCCATACAATCCGTCACACTCTCGACGATGTCGAAACTCCAAGACGATTATCGCGGCGCGCGCAACCTTATGAGGAGAGCAATCCAGACGTCGACTTTCGTCCTGACGCCTCTCCTTGCATGCGCTTGCATACTAGCGCAGCAGATAATTGTGCTGATCCTCGGCGAGAAGTGGCTTCTCGCCGTCCCATTTTTTCAAATGGCCTGCCTCTCCGCAATGTTCAGACCGGTACACACCACGAATTTGCAGACCATGAACGCGTTGGGAAGAAGCGATCTTTTTCTTAAGCTTGAGATTATTAAAAAGACTCTAGGTTGCATTCTTTTCATTGCTGCACTCATCTTGACAAATAACGTCTACGCTGTTGCTATGACATCGGTGATCTCCTCCATCATTTGCACATTCGTAAACGCAGCCCCGAATCGGAAACTTTTGGGCTACTCGTACAAAGCCCAATTCAAAGACATAGCTCCCGCGTTCGGCCTCTCTTTACTCGTGTCACTGGTATCGTTTGGAATTCTTCAAATCACCTCGTTCGGACCCTTACTTGACCTACTTGCGATCGGAGGGTTTACTTTACTCCTTTACGGCTTCTTAGGTTACGTCTTCAAGCTGGAGTCGTTCGAATACACGCTCAAGGTGATCACCGATGCCAGAAGCAAGTTCAGCCAATAAGCGCTGATGACACAACTCGCATGTTCTCATCAGCCACACACGGGGTCATTGTGACCCCGCAAGATTCCTTCCTTCTTCCCCCAAACTAAACCCGCGATGATAAGCGCGGTTATGGAAACCTAAGCGAAGGGGTCGGGGAATGCCGTCCTGAGAGGAGCGCCGCCAGGCGCGGAGTCGAAGGATCCTGTGCGGCGTCAGCGGAAAGCGCAAGCGACTCCGAGCCGATGGCCGCCTCCGACGTGGCGTTTCTGGCACCCGAGCTGGTGTCGGAGGCCGAGGACCCGGTGCCCGTCCCGGCTCCGGCGGAAGGGCGGCTGGGGTACCGCTTCGTCAAGCGGGTGTTCGATATCGCCTTCAGCTTGTGCGCCACGATCGTCGGCCTGATCCCGATCGCGCTCCTTTGCGTCGCTATCGGCCTGGAGTCCCCCGGATCCCCCATCTACCTCCAAAAGCGCGTCGGGTATCAAGGAAGGCCGCTACGCATCTTCAAGCTGCGTACCATGGTGGCCGACTCCGACGATGTTGAGAAGCATTTGGATCCCAAACAGCTCGAGCGGTGGAGGCGCGAGCGCAAGGTGGATGACGATCCTCGCGTCACCAAGGTGGGGCGCTTCCTGCGCAGGACCTCCCTCGACGAGCTGCCTCAGTTCCTGAACGTACTGGCTGGCCAGATGAGCGTTGTCGGCCCGCGTCCCATCGTTGAGGAGGAGCTGGCGGCTTACGGCGACGCGGCGGGCGAGCTCCTTTCCGTCAAGCCCGGCATCACCGGCTGGTGGCAGGTGCAGGCGAGAAACGATGCGACCTACGGCGACGGCAGCCGCCAGGAACTGGAGCTTTATTACGTCAGGAACGCCTCTCTTGCTATAGATGCGAAGGTGTTCCTGAGGACGTTCTCGATCATGTTCGGAAAAGGCAGGACGGGAAGATGAGTGAGCCTATCCGCGTAGCGCATGTTGTGGGCAAGATGTGCGGCGGCGGCGTCGAGGCCGTGGTCATGAACTACTACCGGCATATCGACAGGAGCCGCGTGCAGTTCGACTTCCTCGTGGACGAGGACTCCGCGCTCGTGCCGCGCGAGGAGATCGGGTCGCTCGGCGGCCGGGTGTTCGTGGTTCCTCCTTACCAGCGCCTCCTCGCTTACATGGGGCGCCTGGAGGGCCTGTTCTCGGACGAGGGTTGGTCCATCGTCCACTCCCACGTCAACGCGCTCTCGGTCTTCCCGCTGCGCGCGGCCGCCCGGGCGGGCGTGCCCGTGCGCATCGCCCACTCGCATTCGACGGCGGGCAAGGGCGAGCCCGTCAAGAACGCGCTCAAGCGCCTGCTGCGCACCCAGGCGAACCGCTACCCGACGCACCGCCTCGCGTGCTCCCGCTATGCCGGTGAATGGCTGTTCGGCAAGGAGGTCGAGCTAGAAGTTGTTCCGAACGCGATCGACATGAATGCATTCGCCTTCGACGAGCGTTGGAGGTCGAAAGCTCGCCAAATGTGGAACATCGAGGATGGCCAGGTGGTGATCGGGCATGTAGGGAGGCTTGCCCCTGTGAAGAACCAATCATTCCTGATAGAGGTTTTGAGTTGCCTAAGAAAGAGCGGCGTGGATGCTCGATTGGTCTTGGTTGGAGAAGGAAAGGATCGCATCGCCATTCAGAATCGTGCGGCCTGCCTAGGTCTTTCGGAGTATATGGTTATGCCCGGCCAAATGGACTCTTCGTTGGCGTATCAAGGATTCGATGCGTTTGCCTTCCCCAGTACGTACGAGGGGTTTGGCATGGCGGCGCTTGAGGCGCAGAGGGCCGGCTTGCCGTGCCTGCTGTCCGACGCGATCACCCGCGAGGTGGACGTGACGGGAGCGGTGCGCTTCCTGCCGATCGATGATCCTTCGGCCTGGGCGGACGCGCTATGCGCCTTGAGGGCCGGCGACAGGGTCCCTGTGCGTCCGGAGCGTTTCTCGTACTACGACATTGATGCAGCGGCGCAGAAACTTGCAGCGTTATACATCGCTCTCGATGGCGAAAGGGCGGGAAAATGAACCCGCTTGTCAGTGTTATCATCCCTGTTTATAACGTTGAGTCGTACGTGTCGGAATGCATAGAGAGCGTGATCGCTCAAACTTATAGCAATATCGAGATCGTTGTAGTAAACGACGGATCGACAGATGGATCGGGGTTTTCTTGCGATCAATACGCTTGTAGCGATTCCCGTGTGGTTGTGGTGCACAAAGAGAACGAAGGGCTGAGTGCTGCCCGAAACGCTGGAATAGCCGTTTGTCGGGGTGATTTCGTGGCCTTCGTTGACGGCGATGATTTCGTGTCCCCTGTTTTCATTGAGACGCTTATGCATGCTATCGAAGTGTGCGACTGTGAGATAGCGGCGATACCTTGTGGTACGGCATTCGAGGACGGCTCTTCATGCGAGCTTGTTGCGAAGGCGGCCTTTATTCCCGACGCAAGGGTTATGGATTCATATACGGTTCAGAAGTTGATGCTCTATCAAAGGCTCGATACGGGAGTTCCATGGAGGCTTTATGCTAGACGTATACTCGGCGATGCTCCTTTTGCTGTGGGGTTGTATTACGAGGACCTGGCAAGCGTTTACAAGTTCATTCATGATGTAGATCGTGTTGCGTTGGTTGATTGCAGGGCCTTGTATGCGTATCGTCTGCGGAAATCCGGAATCATCAGTCAGGCGTACAGTCCGATAAAAGCCTTATCTGCCATTGAGGTTTCACGACGACTTAGCTCGGATATGCAGGAATGGTATCCGGATCTAGCCGTTGCATCCGCATCGCGCTGTTTTTCTCTTTGCCGGATGGTTTATGCACAGATACCGGTAGAATACGAGCTTTCCAGTAAGTTCGAGAATGATCGTCGAGCTTTGTGGGGCGAACTCAAGGAGAGAAGAAAGATCGTTCTGAGTGATTCTTCGGCTCGGAAGAGGGAACGACTTGCTGCAGCCATTGCCTTGATCGGCGAAGCTCCGTTTGCTCTTTTTTGCCATGCGTGTAGAAAAGCCGGTCTTCTCAGATGAGGGTTTTGAGAAAAATCTCATTTTGTATGACTGCGAGAGAGACGGCCTTGTCAGCTCTGTTGATTTCTGCGTGTTTCCAGAACGTCGTTATCTTCTCTCTGGGTGGGGCGGCTATCAAGCCGTTTCATGTCATTGCCTTGATCTTGCTGGTTTTGTCCATTGTGGCACTTAGGACTTCCTGGTCTCTATTCAACAGGTGGTTTCTGATTTCCGTTTTATACGTGATTGGAATATCGCTGATTGACTCCATGCGTTTTGGGATAAATGTCGTTTTATTCAATTATGCGTTTTTCTTCGTCATGATAGCTTCTGTGATGAATTACGGAAGAGGCCTCCCCATGGATAGATGGGGCGTGATTGTTAGATCGTCGGCGTTATTTGTTATAGCTGTGGTAGCTATTAAGATTGTGCTCTACGGAGATGCTGTTATGGGGTTTGTTTCTTATGGGGGTAATGGGCACCCTTCCATCCCGTCCTTTTTTAGCGACAGCGTTAATTTGGAGGCATCATGGCTAGCATTGTTTGGAGTCTTCTTTAATAGGGATAGAGTTGGTCTGCTATACCTAATTGGAAGTTTGTCCATTTCGGCTCTTTATGCCTCTCGTGTGGGGATCATTCTTTCATTGTTGTCCATCGCCTACGTTCTGTTCGTGAAATCAAAGGATCGAATTGGAGTATCGAAGCTTGTTGGCATTGCCGTGTTGATTGCGGGTCTGATTGCGGTTGCTCAAATCGCAGGACTCCCAATTATGGATCGGTTTCTTGCAATAGGAGAGGACAAGGGGTCGACTGGGAGAATGGACATGTGGCAATACGCATTAAGTGCCTTTATCGACGCTCCTTTGTTCGGAAATGGTGCAGGAAACGCCGTTGTTCACTTGAAAATGGTCAGTGGAACGCCTTTCTCTGAGGGCAACATACATAATTATCCTCTTCAGGTTCTTTTGGATTTTGGCTTCATGGGATTCGTCTTTTTTATTGCGATAATCTTAAATGTTATGGCTATTTTTCGGAAGGAGAGGTTCTCGAACCCCTTCGCTGCATACATCCTTTGCTGGGTAGTAGGTTCATTATTTCAATTCAGGGGTGCGGATGCGTTACTAGCCTTTTTCATTGCGGGTTATCTTCTGACAACGACCATGGAGCCGAAAGCGCGTTTTTGTGACGGCAGATCTTCGTTCGCATCACAGGAACGAATATTGGTTGGAAATGCTTCTCGAAAGCTTAGGGGTTCTGGAAAATGAAAGTGCTTCTTATCGCGGAGTATATTGCGCCGGTTAACGCAATTGCTTCGATTCGATGGACAAAAATCTCGAAGTATCTAGTACTGCATCATCAAGCTTCGATCGATCTCCTTACGAACGAGAAAAACTTTTCAGGGAAAAAACTATTGTCTGAAAACTATTCGGTAGATCCAACGCTTATGCAAGATGTGTCTAATTTTCAACAGACTTACCTTGTTCGTGATGGGGCTAAATTAAAAATCTTTCATGGAATCCATAATTTTCTAAGATATGCAAAGAACATATCTTCAAATAAATGGGAGAAAGATAGGAAGAATCGAAAGAATAGTGAATTCGTCTCACCAAAGAATGGATCTCGCGATACACGCGGCATATTGTCATGTATTAGAAGAAGTTTAAATCAAGCGGTTGATGAATCGATCTACGGAAGAGCATGCCATGCAATAGGCGATTGCTCTCAGTACGATGTCGTTATTTCATCCTATGGACCGCGATGGACCCATAGAGTGGCGGCGGAAATAAAGAAGAAAAACCCATCGATCATATGGGTTGCCGATTACAGGGATTCTTTAGTGTATTCCGATGCGACCGACACTGAGGACAACCGTTCCTTTGCCAAAAAAACCACGCATAACGCGGATTGTGTCATATCCGTTTCTAAAGGGGTTTCCGACCTTTTGTTTCTTGACCCCTTGCAGCGTAGAGAGATAGTAACGAATGGATTTGATCCGGATGATGTGCTTTTTCGCAAAAAGAGACATCGATCAAATAAATTCGAAATCACTTATACGGGAACCTTGCACGATGAAGGCGATGCTCGAAGGGATCTGACTCCGCTATTTCGAGCTCTCGTGGACCTTGTTGATGGGGGTGCAGTTTGTTGCGATGATATCGTTGTTAGATATGCGGGAGGTACCGAGGGCATCTTTTTCAGGCAAGCTAGCTGCTTTCCCGACATACCTGTAGAATCCGTTGGCTTGGTTTCGCGTGATCGGGCTATGGAAATGCAATCAACGGCCTCATTACTGATTTTCAGTAACTGGAATACCTCTTTGCAAAAGGGAGGGATAACAGGCAAGCTTTTCGAATATCTAACTAGTGGCGTTCCCATTGTCGGTGTAAGCTCTGGCGATTCTCCCAATTCGGAAGCGAAGAAAATTATCGAGAAATCCGGTGCTGGATTTTGCTACGAAGAGGCTTCGGATTTGATGGATTATACCAGATTAATGGCTTGCGTACGTGAAGCATATACCCAATGGAAGAATCGAGGTTTGACTTCCTGCAGAGTCGATTCGAGCTATGTTTCGAAGTTCAGTTATCCGGTGATTGCCAATCAGGTGGCTGGAATATTGTGCACCCTTTCAAGAAGCAAGGAGAATACGTTATGATGGGTTTTCAAGAAGGATGGGTGAGCATCCTGTCTCGCACCCTCGTCTGCGGCACGGTCGGCCTCGGCTACGTCGGGCTGCCGCTGGCCGTGGAGAAGGCCAAGGCGGGCTTCAAGACGATTGGCTTCGACGTGCAGGCCGACAAGGTCGACATGGTCAACCGTGGCGAGAACTACATCGGCGACGTCGTGCAGGAGGACCTCGCCGCGCTCGTGGAGGCCGGCACGCTCGAGGCGACCTGCGACTTCTCGCGCGTCGCGGAGTGCGGCTTCGTCGCCATCTGCGTGCCCACCCCGCTCGACGCCCACCAGATGCCCGACACCTCCTATATGGAGGCGTCCGCGCGCGAGATAGCCCCCTACCTCAGGGAGGGGGTGATGGTGGTGCTCGAGTCCACCACCTACCCCGGCACCACCGAGGAGCTGATACTGCCCATCCTGGAGGAGGGGTCGGGCCTCGCGTGCGGCGAGGGCTTCTACCTCGGGTTCTCGCCCGAGCGCGTCGACCCGGGCAACCTCGTCTACAAGACGAAGAACACCCCGAAGGTGGTCGGGGCCGTGGGCGCCGACGCGCTCGAATGCATCTCCGCGGTGTACGAGGCCGTGCTCGAGGGCGGCGTCACGCGCGTGTCGAGCCCGGCCGTGGCCGAGATGGAGAAGATCCTCGAGAACACCTACCGCAACGTCAACATCGGGCTCGTGAACGAGCTCGCGATGCTGTGCGACCGCATGGGCATCGACGTGTGGGAGGTGGTCGACGCCGCCAAGACCAAGCCCTACGGCTTCACGGCCTTCTACCCCGGCCCGGGCCTCGGCGGCCACTGCATCCCGCTCGACCCCTACTACCTGTCGTGGAAGGCGCGCGAGTACGGCTTCCACACCTCCATGATCGAGGCGTCCATGACCGTGAACGACTCTATGCCCGAGTGGGTGGCCTCGCGCGCGGCCCGCATCCTCAACCGGGAGGGCAAGGCGATGAGGGGATCGAAGGCGCTCGTGCTGGGCGTCGCCTACAAGCAGGACATCGACGACTATCGGGAGTCGCCGGCCCTGCGCGTGATTGAGCGCCTGGAGGCGCGGGGCGCCGAGGTCTCCTACTACGACCCCTGGGTGCCGCGCTGCCAGCACAAAGAAGAGGTAAAGGAATCCATCCCGGACCTGTCGGCCGAGGCGATCGCCTCGGCCGATATTGTTCTGGTCGCCTGCGCGCACACCAACGTCGACTACGCCCTCGTGCAGAGGCACGCGAGGGCCGTGCTCGACGCCAAGAACGCCATGAAGGGCGTGTCCCCGCGAGAGAACATCGAGGTGCTGTGACGTGAAAGTGCTTACCGTTGTGGGGGCAAGGCCCCAGTTCATAAAAGCAGCCATGGTTTCACATGAAATCGAGAAGCGACACGGCATAGACGAAGTGTTGGTTCATACGGGACAGCACTTTGATCGGAACATGTCCGAGCTATTTTTTGAGCAGATGTCCATTCTTCGGCCTAAGCATAACTTGGGCATTTCAGGGGGTAGCCATACATCTATGACGGCGAGAATGATGCTCGGCCTTGAGGCGGTTATGGAAGAAGAGCGCCCAGACGCCGTTCTTGTTTACGGAGACACCAATTCAACCCTTGCCGCAGCGCTCACTGCCGTAAAAATGCAGATCCCAATCGCGCACGTCGAAGCGGGTCCTCGCTCTCATTCGCTCAGAAACGCCGAAGAGTCAAACCGCGTATGCGTCGATCATCTTAGCTCGATACTGCTTGCGGCAACAGAATCGGGGGTTCGAAACCTTAAAAAAGAAGGCCTCGAGGATAGGACCTTTCTCGTAGGTGATCCGATGTACGATGCGTTTCTGCATTACGGCGAAATCGCGGACTCCGAAGCGCTTCGTCCGGAATTGGTTTCAATCAGTGGAGGTTCGATTGATGTTCCGTCGCGTTATTGCTATCTAACATGTCATCGGGCAGAAAACATGGAAAAGGGGGCCATGTCCGAGATATTGATCGCTGCGTCTACTCTGTCTTGTCCCGTTATTTACCCTGTGCACCCCCGCGCTCTTGAACTCGCCAGAGACATCGTCATTCGTTATAGGCTAGATTCGATCATGCTCGTCGAGCCGGTCGGTTATCTTGAGAGCATTTTTCTTACCAAACACGCAATGCACGTGATCACCGACTCAGGAGGGGTGCAAAGAGAAGCCTTTTTTGCGAAAACGCCCTGTACAGTGCCTATGACGCTTCTTGCGTGGCCTGAGATTATGGTGGACGGGCGTTGCGTTCTCGTCTTTCCGGAGAGAAGCGAGATAGAGCGTGCGTTGGATAGAGCGCAAACGGTAAATGAGGACTATTTGCCGTTCGGCGACGGCAATGCGGCCAAGCGAATCGTCGATATTCTTGCCGGCCGTTCGAAAGAGGTGCTGTAACATGAAGTGCGCAATAATAGGCTGCGGGCGCATAGCGCTCAACCACGTCAAGGCCGTCCGCGCGAACGGATTCGAGCTCGCGGCGCTCTGCGACACCGCCTCCGGCAAGGCCGAGGGCCTGCTCGAGCGGGCGGAGTGGGACGGCCCGGCACCGAGGATCTACGGCGGCCACGGCGAGATGCTCGCGGCGGAGCCGGACCTGGACATCGCGGCCGTCGCCACCGAGAGCGGCGAGCACGCGCGCATCGCGCTGGACTGCATCGACG
>OGYG01000941.1_pt1 | contig 23322 bp, 20 predicted proteins | sample 1576481 | NCBI WGS metagenome assembly OGYG01 (sample SAMEA3541497, study PRJEB24748) | human gut metagenome | biome: human gut; feature: human-associated habitat; material: faeces | place: China | collected 2012 | reverse complement strand
CTGCGATTGTGGAAAGTAACCGTACAAGGAAAGATTTTATTGCGGACCGTGTACTTGAGATTGCCGGTGCATACAGCGCCAACAGTGCCTGGGATGAATCAAAAGAGAAAGAAGTTGTTGTCGGTGTATATCGTCTGACCATGAAAAGTAATTCAGACAACTTCCGTCAGAGCAGTATTCAAGGCGTAATGAAACGTATCAAAGCCAAAGGTGCAACTGTGATCATCTACGAGCCAACACTGGAAGACGGAACAACCTTCTTCGGAAGCAAGATTGTAAATGATCTGGCAAAATTCAAAGAATTAAGCCACAGCATTATTGCCAACCGTTATGACAGCTGTCTTGATGATGTAGCTGACAAAGTATACACCCGAGACTTATTCCGCAGAGATTAATTTTCATTTTTAAGAGGTAAATGATTATGAAAGCAAAGAATGTAAATTTAAAAAATAAAACAATTCTCGTAACAGGTGCAGCCGGATTCATCGGCTCCAACCTGGTACTGGAACTCTTACGCACAACAGAACCTGTTCACATCGTTGGTATCGACAATATGAATGATTATTACGACGTATCCATCAAAGAATACCGTCTGCAGCAGATTGAAAATGAAGTTCGGAAGCACTCAGACTCTTCATGGAACTTTGTTAAAGGCTCTATCGCAGATAAAACACTAATCGATCAGATTTTCGCAGATTACAAACCTGCAGTTGTGGTAAATCTGGCAGCTCAGGCTGGTGTACGTTACTCTATCACCAATCCAGATGTATACATTGAATCCAACTTAATTGGTTTCTACAACATCCTCGAAGCGTGCCGTCATTCTTATGATAATGACGCTTCTGGTGTAGAGCATCTGGTATACGCTTCTTCCTCATCTGTCTACGGAACTAACAAAAAGATTCCATACTCAACAAATGATAAGGTAGATAATCCAGTATCCCTGTACGCTGCCACAAAGAAATCCAATGAATTAATGGCACATGCATACAGCAAGCTTTACAACATTCCATCAACCGGACTCCGTTTCTTCACTGTATACGGTCCTGCCGGAAGACCGGATATGGCATACTTCGGATTCACCAACAAGCTTCGTGCCGGTGATACTATCCAGATCTTTAATTACGGAAATTGTAAACGTGATTTCACATTCGTAGACGATATCGTTGAAGGAGTAAAACGTGTGATGCAGGCTGCTCCTGAAAAGAAAAACGGCGAAGATGGACTTCCAATCCCACCATACGCCGTCTATAACATTGGAAATAATCAACCTGAAAATCTGCTTGATTTCGTAGATATTCTTCAGCAGGAACTGATCCGCGCAGAAGTTCTTCCTGCCGATTACGATTTCGAAGCACATAAGAAACTTGTTCCTATGCAGCCTGGTGACGTTCCGATTACTTATGCTGACACTACTGCTCTGGAAGAGGATTTTGGATTTAAGCCTAGTACTGGTCTTAGAAATGGGCTTCGGAAATTTGCTGAGTGGTATAAAGAATTTTATAACTAAAACTGCAAGCAAATACAGAGAACTTACCACCAGCAACTACTCTTGCATACTTTGATATATAAAAATACCATCGACTTTACACGACTGCCGATGGTATTTTTTTGTACTATCCCTTCTTCAATACAATATTTTCCCTATCACAACGCATCCACCGGACACTTCTTCACACATTCCATACACAATATGCACTCCGTACCATTCACCCTTTTTCTTGAATTATCCGTAACATCCACTCCCATCGGACACACTCTTTTACATTTGCCACAGGAAATACACTTACTCTTGTCACATTTTATACGAATCAAAGAGAAATAGCTCATAGGCTTCAAGAAGACTGTAATCGGGCAGATATATTTACAAAATGCCCGGTTGTCCTTACATACAAACGCCAGAATTATTCCGATCATATAGTACAAAACATTGCCTGCTATAAACGCCCAAAACATAATTCTTTCGATATTTCCGATATGTTCAAAAAATAACGCTAACACAAATATCAACGACAGGCAAAATACAATATATCTGATCCAGCCAATCTTTTTTGTTGGCTTCTCCGGGATCTTATATGGAAGAAAATCCAAGATCATTGCCGTCCAGCAGGCATAGCGATATTGCTTTATGTATAAAAATATCGCAAGTGATATGGATACTCCAATATACGTAAAATTACACAAATAGAAAATATTATCCTTTGTCAGCCACAGTGTAATGGCTATTGTTTCAAAAATTATTAACATGATAAATGGGATGGATGTTTTTTCATTCGTATGCCTCCTTTTAATCAATGGCAGCTCCCGCAGCCATGTCCAAAGTATCTAACATCTCCAATGCAACTTCTCTGTATTCCCGCGGAAATTCTATGTTTGTTTCGTTTTAACCGCCCTCTCCTCCTGTCATTTTTCTTCTTTTTATAAAAAATCCTCCTGAATTAATATTTATTTTAATATCAATCCAAAAGGATACATATCACACATTTAGTCTGTACCAAATCATTTACCCTCAAGCACTATTAAGAATTACTTTTTCGTTCATTAATATCAATTATTGGTGCTAAGACTTTATTTTTCTCTTTATTTTTCTCTTTATTTTTCTCTTTATTTTTCTTTTCAATCTTTTCTTTATACTTTAATATAAGTTCCAACTGCTTTGTCTTCTCTATTTCCGATACTCTTTTAGTCTTTTCCGTTTCAGCAATCTGTGTTCTCTGCGTTTTTTCTCTTTGCCTTGCCTTTTCCTTATTGCATTCCAACTTCTTCCCCACCACGACTGCCACACTGATTATCAGTACACAAATACATATAATTGTTGCTATTAGTACTTTTTGTTTTCTCACAAGCCTTGCTATCTTTGTTCCCATCATCCCTGTTATTCCGCTTATCGATACCGGTCCAGCTTTTATTGTATCAATATTTATCCCTCCTAACATGGCTATAAAGCCAAGCATAGCAATCAAGCATAAAATCACGACAATTATTATTTTCTTTGAGTTTTTCCTCCAGACGTGCTTTTTCCCCATAGTTTTTCTCCTTTAATTTAAATCTTGCTAAATTACGGACAAAACTATAGCCGGAGCATTCTCTCATTCCGAGTATCGCCCCGGCTTCACCATCACAAGAGGTCATATCTGCAAGCAAGACTTTATACGTATTTTTTCATTTTCAATCTCCAATATCATCTTTTAATTATTTCACTTGACACAGCAGATAATAATATTAAAAATAATTTTCGTTATGTCAACCTTAATTTATATTTCATTAATTTTACGTTGTTTTATGATTTATTTATAACGTCTATATAATTTATCGTATCATTCAAGAATATACTTGTCAATATGCATATTCCTTTTCGTCTTTTTATACAACCCCAGTAAAATTCTAATTGTTTTCTCTCTTTTTCACCATTTTTCTGGTTAACCCACCTGTCTATTTTTGCCAAATTTAATATATATACTTTACCATTTTTTAACATTTCATATATAAAAGGAAAAACGGCCAAAAATTATCACCAAGTCATCTATGCAGACAATTATTAAAGAAACAAAACAGATTAAATCAAAGAATCATAATATAGCACATATCATTACGAAAAGAAAAGCGGCTACAGAGCCCATGTTCGCTGGGTTTGTAGCCATTCATACGAACTGTCAATTCCATCTCACAAAATTTTATATTGTGTTAATTTCGGAGGATATCAAAAATCCGAAAGTGCAATATCACTCCAATATAAATACATATTTTCAATTTCATTTTTTAACGAATTCTACCATTTTCTGATTTCTCTGTATATATCATCTGTTGTACTCTCTGCTTCCACTTACCTTATAATATTCAATCTATAGAATTCCATAATCTTCTACTGATTGACGCAACGGATCTAATGTCTTCCTTGAATCTTTTTACTCCCTGGTGCATAATATGATACATTGCTCCCGGAAACCATTCTCTCTTTCTTCTCGCCACGCTTTCCCTTTCTTTCCATATATTCCATGTTTTATGATAGTGATGCATTCTCTTGCATAAAATTCTCCTTAGTTTCTTTTTTTACATCGTAATATGCATGCAACAAATGCCACTTTTGACTTGGTTCAGCACTTGATTTTCGAATTTCCTTGTCCTTTTTATAGGCCTCTACAAAATATCCTCCACAAATTTGTCCATATCCTTCTTTCACATATTGATCTGCAACATACTCTTCATTGCCTTCTAAGTGATCTTTTATATTATTTTCTATATAGTCATATATTTCTTAATTGGTCATCTTTCTTTCTTGAATATTCCGGCTTAGATGTCCTTGCTGTCCGGTGATTAGGAAACCAATTGGCAAGTATATAGAATACAAGAAATCTCACCAATATAAAGCCGGCTAACGCCCCGCAAAGCGGCTCTGGGCTTGACATTGCTTCTATTTCTCATTAAGGGTAATCAAGCCAATCAAAGGTGGTTTCCGCCACTCCAGAATCATGGTTTCTTGATGCAAGAATATCCAACAGGAATATTCACTTGTTATGTGCAACTATATGCAAATCTGATAAATATAATATTGCAAACGTGTCTCTTGACTTCACTTTTCTTCCCTTTTGCATTGCATAATAATACCTCTTTAATATATACACATAACTCTCAAAAAACTGTCGCCTTTTGTCGGATAAAATTTATTTTACAAATTGCGTTTTTTCTTTTCACCGCATTAAAGCATCGATTTCAAATAAAACCGGCCCTCTCAGACCAGTTTTATTCTCTCCACTATTCTATTCCACCGTCACACTCTTAGCCAAATTCCTAGGCTTATCCACATCAAGTCCCTTAGCCACAGACACATAATATCCCATCAACTGCAGCGGAATCACCGCAAGCGAAGTTGCAAAGTGCTCATCCGTCTCAGGAATATACACCGTGAAATCGGCACTCTCCTCAATATTATAATTGCCGGTTGTCGTAAGTCCCATAAGATAAGCTCCACGACTCTTACACTCAACCATATTGCTGACCGTCTTCTCAAATAACGCTGACTGCGTTAATACGCCAATAACCAGTGTTTCATCTTCGATCAATGAAATCGTTCCGTGCTTCAACTCACCGGCCGCATATGCCTCCGAATGGATATAGCTGATTTCCTTCATCTTCAGGCTGCCTTCCATGCAGATTGCATAATCGATTCCACGGCCTACGAAAAAGACATCCTTCGCATTCATCTGCTTGGATGCGAACCACTGGATTCGCTCCTTATCTTCCAGGATACGACGGATCTTATCCGGAAGTGCCTGCATCTCCTTGATGTAGCCCGTATACTGCTCGTCCGAGATCTGTTCACGGACCTTGGCAAATTGTACAGCCAGTGTATATATCGCAATCAACTGTGTGCTATACGCCTTCGTTGTCGCAACCGAGATCTCCGGTCCGGCTAATGTATAGAATACATTGTCTGCCTCACGCGCAATCGACGAACCTACTACATTCACAATTCCAAGCGTCTTGATTCCTCTGAGCTTCGCCTCACGAAGAGCTGCCAGACTATCTGCCGTCTCACCAGACTGACTTACAATGATCACTAACATATTCTTGTCCAATATTGGATTGCGGTAACGGAATTCAGATGCAAGTTCCACACGTACCGGAATTCTTGCCAGATCTTCGATTACATACTGACCGACCATACCAACATGATAAGCAGATCCGCATGCAACAATCTGTATCTCACTGATATTCCTGATCTCCTCAGCAGAAAGACCTACTCCCGACAGATCAACCTCACCATCTTTCAATACTGAATTCAATGTATCAGCTACAACCTTCGGCTGCTCATGAATCTCTTTCATCATGAAATGTTCATATCCGCCTTTTTCAGCTGCCTCTGCGTCCCATTCGATAATCTTCTGTTCTTTCTCAATCTCGTCTCCATCCAGATTATAAAATGTGATCTCACCCTTGCGGACACGAGCCATTTCCAGATTGCCGATATAATAGACATTTCTCGTATATTTTAAAATAGCAGGCACATCCGATGCGATATAAGATTCCCCATCGGCTACTCCGAGGATCATCGGGCTGTCTTTTCTGGCAACGTAAATTTCTTCCGGATATTCTTTGAACATCATTACCAATGCATATGATCCTCTGATACGGATGATTGCATGATTGATTGCATCAACCGGATTGCCCTCATACTTTTTGTAATAATAATCCACCAGCTTTACAGCTACTTCTGTATCTGTCTCAGAATAAAATGTATATCCGTTACGGACTAATTTTTCTTTCAGTTCCTGATAGTTCTCGATGATTCCGTTATGTACTGCTACTACATTTCCATCATCGCTGACATGTGGATGTGCATTGTCTTCTGACGGCTCTCCGTGAGTTGCCCATCTTGTATGTCCGATTCCACAGGTTCCCTTTACCGACTTTCCATCATTCGTCTTCTCTTTTAATATCTTCAGACGTCCCTTGGCTTTCAGTACTTCTGTATCTTTCAAACCATCTCTTACAGCGATTCCTGATGAATCATATCCACGGTACTCCAGTTTCGACAATCCATCTAACAATATCGGTGCCGCCTGATGCGCTCCGGTAAATCCTACTATTCCACACATATTACTATTCTCCTCATCTTCTGTGACTTATTCTTCAAGCAAATATATCTTCCCGTCGTACTTATGCGACTACATATCCCTTTTCTTTCACAACATCTACTACCCGACTTACATATTTCTGGCAGATCTCTTTCGTCTCAGCTTCCACCATCACACGAAGTACCGGCTCTGTTCCAGATTCACGAACTAAAATACGTCCCGTATCGCCAAGTGCCTCTGTAACTGCCTGTACTGCAGCCTGTACATCTGCATCATTCTGTGCTGCTTTCTTATCTGTCACACGGACATTTTCCAATACCTGCGGATAAATGGTTAAGCCTTCCATCAGTTCACTTATTTTCTTCTTTCTGCCAAGCATTACCTGCATCATCTTCAGGCTGGTAAGAATTCCATCTCCTGTAGAAGCATATTTCGAGAAAATGATATGACCGGACTGTTCTCCACCGAGAATACAGTTATTCTTCGTCATATATTCATATACATATTTATCCCCGACCGCCGTCTTCGCATAGTTGATTCCGGCTTCGTCAAATGCTTTGTATAGTCCAAAGTTCGACATCACTGTTGTAACAACCGTATTATTCTCCAGTTTGCCGCGTTCTTTCATATACTTTCCGTAAATGTAAAGAATTGCATCTCCGTCTACCAGATTACCCTTTTCATCGACGCAGAGACATCTGTCAGCATCTCCGTCATAAGCAAATCCGACATCCAGTCCGTTCTCTACTACAAACTTCTGCATTCCTTCGATATGTGTAGAGCCGGCATTGTTATTAATGTTCGTTCCATTCGGTTCTGCATTGATCACATAAGTCTTCGCTCCAAGCGCATCGAATACGGATTTGGCAAGATTCCATGAACTTCCGTTCGCACAATCCAGGCCAACTTTCACGCCCTTGAAAGAATAGATTCCAAGAGAGATCAGATATCCTATGTAGCGGTTTCTTCCTGATACATAATCGACAGTACGTCCTATCTTCGATGTATGCGCAAATGGAATCTCATCAAACTTCTGTCCAAATACTTCCAGTTCTCCGTCCAGATATGCTTCCACCAGAGAAATGGTCTCTTCATCCATCTTCTCACCATTACCGTTGATAAGCTTGATTCCATTGTCATAGTATGGATTATGACTGGCAGAAATCATGATTCCACAGTCAAATTCATCCGTTCTTGACACATATGCAACGGATGGCGTTGTGGTAACATGAAGCAGATATGCATCTGCTCCCGATGCGACCAGACCGCCTACTAATGTGTATTCGAACATGTAGCTGGAACGTCTGGTGTCCTTTCCGATTACAATACGTGCCGGTGTGTCATCGCCGTTCCGGCGTTTTAATTCACCGTAATACCAACCAAGAAAACGTCCAATCTTGTATGCGTGATCTGCTGTTAAGTTGTTGTTGGCTTCGCCCCGGAAGCCGTCTGTTCCGAAATATTTTCCCATTGTTTTTTCTCCTGTCTTTTTCTACTTTTTCTTATACATGTAATGACTACAATCTAGCAAATCCAGCAGACTATTTTCCATCTGCTGGATTAAAAAATTTATTGGTACCTGACACCAATGTGGTCTATCATACCATACTTTTATACTACCTCAAAAAACGTATCTGGCTTCGCTGGATCAAACACCTCATTACAAGTCATAACAGTTACCAAATCCTCTGTATCTGACAAATTAATAATATTATGTGTCCATCCAGGAATCATATAAATTGCCTCAATCTTATCTCCAAAAACTTCAAATTCTACTATTTCACCAGTATTGATGTTACGTTCCTGAATCAAGCCATGTCCATGCACTACAATGAACTGTTCCCATTTGGAGTTATGCCAGTGCTGTCCTTTTGTGATTCCCGGTTTGCTGATATTGATACTTACCTGTCCGCAATCAACTGTATGTACCAGTTCTGTGAAACTTCCTCTATCATCACAATTCATCTTCATAGCATATTTAAATTTATCAGTTGGTAAATAGGTTAAGTAAAGACTGAAAAGTTTCTTTGCAAATGATCCGTCCGGGCATTTTGGCATCATTAAGGAGATCGGCTGTGACTTGAATTCTTCTAATAGGTCTACGATTTCACCTAATGTAGCTTTATGTGTAACCGGTACGCAGCAATAGCGACCGTTCTCATCTAATACTGTCTCCACTCCATCGAATTCGCAATGCTGCTCTTTTCCTTCAAGAAGATCAAACATTCCTTCTACAAGGTCATCAATATACAGCACTTCCAGCTCTGTACTTCTGTCATTTACTGTAAATTCTTCGTCATTTGCCACAGCCCAGCAAAATGTTGAGATTGCGGAGTTGTATTTTGGACGGCTGTGTCCCATCAGATTCACAAAACGATATACATATACCGGGGCCCCTGTCTCTTTTCCATATTCAAAGAACAATTCTTCTCCGGCCTTTTTGCTTCTTCCGTACTCGCTATTACCAAACCGTCCTGCAAGTGTAGCCTGAACAGAGGAAGAAAGCATAATACCTGCTTTATTATTGTGTTTTTTTAATGTATCAAGAAGTTGTGATGCAAATCCAAAATTGCCTTTCATAAAATCTTCTGGATTTTCCGGGCGATTTACACCTGCAAGGTTAAATACGAAATCTGCTTTTGCACAGTATTCATCCAGTTCTGTTTCTGTACTATTCAAGTCATATTCATAAATCTCGTTAATCTCAATATTTCTAGTTCTGTTTTTTCCATCTCTAATATTCTTTAAGTTATTAACAAGTGCTGTTCCAACCATTCCTTTTGCACCGGTAACAAGTATATTCATAATATCACTACCTCCAATTCTAAAAATGACGAGCTCGGTGCAGTTTCAACATAAGCACCTGCCCGTCATTAAATTTATATCTTACTGATCTTTTCTCCAAACCATCTTGTTGACTACATTTACATATCCCTGAATGATACGAACAACTTTCATCGATACTGTTTCATCAACATAATCCGGACAAGGTTTACCAAGCACACCTTTCTGCTTCATCTCAATCGCCATATCTGTAGCATTTAACAGTTCTTTTGTTGTAATACCAGCTAAGATGAAATCTCCAGCTTCCAATGCTTCTGGTCTCTCTGTTGATGTACGGATACATACAGCAGCAATCGGATGTCCGATTGAAAGATAAAATGAACTTTCTTCCGGCAATGTACCTGAATCAGATACAATTGCTAATGCATTCATCTGAAGCTTATTATAATCATTAAAACCAAGCGGTTCATTGACTCTTACTCTTGGATCAAGCTTGAATCCACTCTTTTCTAGACGATTCTTGGATCTTGGATGACAAGAATAGAGAATCGGCATGTCATACTTCTGGGCAAGCGCATTGATGGCAGTAAAAAGACTTAAAAAGTTCTTCTCTGAATCAATATTTTCCTCACGATGCGCAGAAAGCAAAATGTATTTATCCTTTTCAAGTCCAAGTCTGTCCAAAACATCACTCTTCTGAATCTTTTCCAGATTCATGTGAAGCACTTCCGCCATAGGAGAACCAGTCATATATGTCCTCTCTTTCGGAAGTCCTGTATCTGCAAGGTATTTACGCGCAAACTCTGAATAACATAAATTCACATCAGAAATAACATCTACAATACGTCTATTTGTTTCCTCTGGAAGGCACTCATCTTTACATCTGTTTCCTGCTTCCATATGGAAAAGCGGGATATGTAATCTCTTTGCAGAAATTGCTGATAAACAAGAGTTTGTATCTCCCAACACAAGATATCCATCTGGCTGCAGCTCAGAAAGAAGTTCAAAAGATCTTCCTAAAATATTGCCACATGTTACTCCAAGATTCTCTCCAACAACAGGAACCAGGATATCTGGTCCAAACTCACCAAACGTATTCTTCAGTTCGAAGTCTTCCCAGAATACAGTACTCAAATTTCTGTCCCAGTTCTGATTGTAATAAACAACACAACAATCAAAATATTCTCTACATCTTTTGATTACCGCAGCAAGACGGATAATCTCCGGACGTGTTCCGCAACCAATCATCACTTTCGTGCGACCATCATTCTTCCATTTAAAATTATGTTCAACCATTCTAATACTTCTCCCATCAATCCAACTACACTCTTGTAGCTCGTTCTATGATTTCTCCTGCCTCTATCTTCTCACAACGTGAAATACGATTCTCACCTTTCACAATACAACGCACACATAAATGTGCCCCGTCTTCTATAACGACATCATGATCTACCGTAGCTCCCAAGTTTATAATACAGCCTTTGCCAACTTTACTTCCAGTATTTACAATGGCTCCAGGTAAGATCACACATCCAGAGGATACTTGTGCTTTTGGAGACACATATGCGGATGGATGGATCAAAGTAGCAAGTTTTCCACCTGCCTCTTCGATTCTATTAATCCATTGTAAACGAAACTCATTATTCCCAAATGCCGGAATAAATTCCGTATCATCATCTATATAGCACATAAAAGAAGCAAGCGGATGCTCTTCATCTGCATCATCTAAAACAGTAATTGAATAGCCAAGTTGTTCTGCAATATCATAGACTGTTCTTCCATACCCGCCAGAACCTAATATTACTAGTTTCTTATTCATGAAATCACGCTTTCTTTTATTCTTCCGCTAGTCTTTCCTGGATGTATGCAAGTTCTTTCATCTTTTCAATGATTTCTTCTTTATTAAGAAGTTTCGTGTTGTTTGAATTAAACTCTGTTAATTTATTACGCTCAGCGTCACCCTCTTTGAAATACTTGTCGTAATTCAATCCACGGTTATCAGCTGGAACACGATAAAATCCACCAAGGTCAATTGCCTTCGCACACTCTTCGTTTGTAAGTAATGTCTCGTACATCTTCTCTCCATGACGAATACCAATTACTTTAATATCTTCTTTCTTTCCACCGAACATCTCACAAACAGCCTCTGCCTGAAGACCAATAGAGCAAGCTGGTGCTTTCATAATAAGAAGGTCTCCATTCTCACCATGCTCAAATGCATAAAGAACAAGATCAACTGCTTCTTCCAGAGACATGATAAATCTTGTCATATCTGGTTCTGTTACAGTGATAGGGTTTCCTGCTTTGATCTGCTCAATCCAAAGCGGAATGACTGATCCACGAGAACACATTACATTACCATAACGTGTACAACAGATCTTTGTCTTACCGCTATACCTGGATTTTGCAATAGCCACTGATTCTTCAAGAGCTTTTGTTTTTCCCATTGCATTAATTGGATATGCGGCTTTATCTGTAGAAAGGCAGATAACTGCTTCTACCCCAGCGTCAATTGCTGCTGTAAGCACGTTGTCTGTACCAATTACGTTTGTCTGTACCGCTTCCATTGGGAAGAACTCACATGATGGCACCTGTTTAAGGGCTGCCGCATGAAAAATATAATCCACTCCATGCATTGCATTTTTACAAGACTGGAGATTTCTTACGTCTCCAATATAAAATTTAATTTTATCAGCAACCTCAGGCATCTTAACCTGAAATTCATGACGCATATCATCCTGCTTCTTCTCATCACGAGAGAAGATTCTAATTTCTCCAATATCTGTTTTAAGGAAACGATTTAAAACTACGTTTCCGAATGAACCTGTACCACCAGTTATCATAAGTGTTTTTCCTTTAAATAAAGACATAATTTTAACCTCTCTTGTTTAAATTTTTTATTGATGTAAATATTATTGTTACCGTATCTTGAATAAAATCCTTATTTGATACAACTGCAAATACCGTTACTGCTAATGCCATGAATATATTCATAAAAACATTATTACAATAATAAGATAAACATACTATAACTGTAATAAGCAAATATATTGCTTTTTTATGCAACGGAACATTTACATACTTCTTTATATGAAAATATCTATAAACAGACATCGCAGCATAAGCTACAAGAGTAGAAATTGAAGCTGCATACAATCCGATAAATTTGATTAACGCAACATCCACTCCAATATTTATTACCGCCGCCCAAAATGAAGTCTTAGCAATTTCAGTTGATTTTTTTAGTGCAACATATATAACACTATATAATCCTACAATTACCTGAAACAATACAGCTAACATTAAAATTGGAATCTGTTCATATGCCTGATTATATTGCTCATTTATCAACAATGGAAATACTAATGGCATATATGCAATAATACCTATGCAAACTGCATAAAACAATTTAAACATTGTATTAATTGTGTTTTCTAAAAATTCTTCTGAATCCTTGTCATTAATGTGTAACGATACTGATTCTGTCCATGACAAATTAAAGATATTATAAAAAGTTATATATATTGATGAAAATTTATTTGCAACAGAATATAATCCATTCGCTGCCACATTTAGGAACCAAGATATAATAGTTCTATCTGAAACACTAATTATCCACCACGATAATTGATTAGGAATAAATGGCAAGGAGTAACTCATTAAACGTTTTGCTTCATCTTTCGAAAACTCTTTAACCTCAAAATATCTCCATGTTTTTAATAATATCACTGTAACGATTAAAGCAATAGATCTTCCTATTACTGTAGAAATAAATAATCCCCACGCTCCCATTCGTAAAAAAACCAACGTTACTACATTAGAAACGACAGTCATTGATGCTGACAAAAAACTAGATATCGCATATACACCATTTTTCCCGACACCTCTTGCAAATTGTAACAAAGTGTTTAAAAGAATATTTAATGCAACATCAATAAGTAAAAAAATCTTATACTGTGAACCTATAAATCTTTGAATAACCATATATATCAACAGATAAATTATAATCTCCACTCCGTTAATTAACAAAACCGTTGATAGCAATGTTTTTTTACGTTTTTCGTCTTCTCTACATTCTAATAAAAACCTAAACAATCCCTGATCTAACATTAAACTTACAAGTGGAATTATTAAGTAAATATATGAATTAAACAAATCAGCAATGCCATACACCTCTGGTTCCAAAATTGCTGTATACAATGGTAATAGCAAAAAGCTTACAAATTGTGTACATATCCTTCCAAAAGTAAGAATCACTGTATTTTTGGCTAAATCTTTTTTTCTGCTCATTTCTTTATTCCTTCGCTAAGCATCATTTCACCTTTCCTAGAATTTTTTTAATTTTCCATTTTAACAAATCTTTTTTTTCACATTCAGCATATTTTTTTATGATATAGCTCCACCCTTTTTCTTCGTATTCTCTCCAAAATTTTTCATATGCATCCGGTTGCTTTATTGGATAAAATAAATGAGGTTGCTTTTCTTTAATTATTGTATTTTTCTCTGTTTTCGATAACGTAATCGTATCCATACTATTAAGAAAACTTTCCCCTTTTTCAGAATTCACCAAAATCATAGAAACGCCTTCTTTTTGATATAAATCTGGTCGTTTTTGTTCAATTCCCCAGTAATCCGCAATTGTCAAGTCTCCTGGTCTATTAAAATCTGTATATGGACAATTGTAACACGAACAACGAAGTGCACAGTTACTATAAAATACTCTTTTATAAGCCTGTGTAACAGGATGTCTATATTCCTTCTTTCCATTCTGATAAATAAACACTTCATTATGTCCCCATCCCAGAATTTTAGAACGGGGAATATAAGCTTTCACTTGCTTATTAAAGAATGATTCAACATATCGAATATGTTCTTTTACTAACATTTGGCTTGGAACCCCATGACACACAAAGTCCACTAACAATAGATTGTTTTTCCCTTTATCTTGTAGTTTTTTCAGCGCTGCTACCTGACACGGTGTACCAACAAACAAAACCTTTTTCCCCAATTCTATATCCTTTAGTACATAATCGAAGCAAATAAATGCATTTGATTGTACATATTTACTTCCCATCAATGGTTTAATATCTTCAACCCTATCTACCCGTTGATGTTTTAAAGAAAAATTCTCGTCAAATGCAGCCCCATATACGACACCACCTTCCTGAATAGTTTTCTCTGCTAGCTCATAAAAAATTCCACCAGAAGAACTATTAGCAACCACTTCGGTATTCTTGCTCCATGCCGCAAAAATATGCTGTGACGAATTATCTGTCCATTGATTTGCTCCTTCTTTATTTTTATAGGGACACTCTCTTAAACATTTTCCACATTGTATACATTTGTTTAAATTCACCGCGGGATGCATGAATCCATGAGAATCTAGTTTCATCTCGATAGCATCAACTGGACATATTCGCTCGCAAAATCCGCACCCCGAACAATGATTCCATGAAATTGAGGCAACCGACCTCTCAATTCTCTTCGTTGCTACCTCTCGATTTTCAATAGCCTTCAACAAAAACTCCCTTGATTTTTCGCGTTCTAAATTCAATTTTTCATTAACCAATTCATACTTAATTATGTTTGATTTTATTTCTCCTTTTTCTATCACTTGTTTCTCCAAATCAAACATTTTCAAAATATCTTTTACTCTTGAACTAGCCTGAATTCTCGCCGGAGGCAATTCTACATTAAACTGTTTATTAAAATTAATTGCAAAAGCCGTTCCATGAAACGAATTTGTAAAAATAAACTCAGCATTTAAAAATAGCCCTAACCATTCTTCTATGCCGGCATCTGAACAATCTACTACACCCTTGATCCTCTTTCCACTTGAGTTTATACAAAGAACAGGCACTCCTTTTTCTTTAGCCTTTTTTTTTGCACTTTGAATCAAAGACTCACTATATAACAACATATAAAGTAAAACATAACCTCTTTTTGTATATTTCTTTGCAATTTCTTCATACTCTTTCTTTGTAATCAATAAAGTTGGATCTAATACTCTAATTGCTGAAATACCCAGTTGCGTCTTCAATGCTTCTTTCGCTGTTTCTTCTCGTACACTAATTGCATGATAGTTAGATAAAAGTCTTTGCATTCGCATAATATTTTCAGTTGGAATGATTTCCTTACCGATACTCGCAGCATAAGAACATCGTTTCTCTGCTGGAATAAAATCCAAATAATAGGTATCATCAAAATTTGTTATACTATCATTCCAAACCTGATCACTTCCTGTAAATACAACATCTAATTTAGAGGCAATGTCGGTTATGTTTTCTCTAGTAGCCTTTTCTGTCTTGTTAATTCTAGTATTTAAAAAATCATGTAATTTTTTTTCTTTAACACTTTCTATTTTATATATCAATCTATCATTATGATAATTTAATGGATTACGGTATTCCTTCCAACAAGGTTTTTTTAGCTGTTTGTCAATATTCGAATTTGAATAATCAATTACTTCTGCTTCATATCCCATATTTATTATACTTTTTTGTAAAGCGTATGTTTGTAATAAAGCTCCATAATTAATAGCATTGTGAAAAGTGATAATTCCTACTTTGACATTTTTCTCCTTCATTTTATATTCCTCTTGCCATAACATGTACTTTTAATAATAAGTACAATGAATTATTTTTCTTTTTGTCTACAAGTACATTTATTATTTTTTGCATATAATTTGCTTTGTCAATATCATTTATTGTGCTTCGAATTATTTCATCATTTACATAATCCTTAATAATATCTTTTATATAACTACAGTCAACCATTTTTCTATTATAAATTGTCTTTCGGATATATACCATTAATACATTTCGATACACTCTTTTATAGTTTTGGGGTACATCGCTCTCACAAATTTCAGCAACAATTCTTGTCAACATTCCATATACTCTTTTAGCATTATAATAACCATCCTTTCTAAATTTGGTCATCAACGAATTGTTTCCTAATTGATAATAGATATATCCATAGTAATCAATAAATCTAATATTATTACAATATTTTAGATATCGAAAAACAAACTCCGTGTCCTCTCCTAAAGAAAGTGATTCATCAAACAACAGTTCTTGTTCCGCGATGATTTTTTTTCGATACAATTTACAGCACGGCCCATTGATTAGCAAACCTGGTATATCATTTCCGTATTTATTTACTATTTCTTTAGCAGAAAATTTTCCCTGGATTCCAATCGATGATACCATTGCATCCTGATGCAGTTCTATCCCTGCTATTGCCATATCACAACCATCAATAGCCAAATATAAATTTTCCACTAAATCTTTTTTAATCTCATCATCGCTATCAATAAACATAATATATTCACTTTGTGCATTATGAATTCCTAGATTTCTAGCACTCGAAACACCGCTGTTCTTTTTTTGTATACAATGTATGCGTGCATCTTGTTCGGCAAGCGCTTTTATAATTTCTACCGTTTTATCTGTAGAACCATCATCTACAATAATAATTTCTTCAATTTTTTTACTTGATTGTCTCAAAACGCTATTTAAACATCTTTGTATTGTTTTTTCGCCATTATATACCGGAATGATAATGGTTATACTGCTCATTTTCCTATTTTCACACATCTTTCTCACCATATCTATAATCAGCTAAGCATAATGCCCAAAACACAAATATTACTGCATAATAATTCAAATAAATAACCAAATGACTAGTTAATGATATAGTTAGTATCATTAATATAGACGCCATAAATGGAACCATATATTCATATTGATCTTTTAACATTTTTATCGCCATTCCTATCATACAAACAAAGAAAGAAACATAACTAATCAATCCTATAATTCCATAATCATATAACACCTCTAGAAAATCATTATGCGCACTAACATTTCCTCCAAGTACACCATCTGTACAAATTTTTGACAACAATACGGAGTTATATCCTGAGCCGACTACCCAATGAAGCAAATCTGAATTTCTCTGTGCCAACCATAACTGACCATATATAAATAATCTATTTGAACCACCGTCTTCAGCAATATGAGATGCTTCCAGTTCATTAAAAACTGTAATATTTAATTTTTGACATATTACCGGAAACGCTATATATAATATAATCACGATTAATATATATGCTATTCCTTTGTATACTTTCTTTCTTCCAGTAATACTCTTATTGTTCATCCATTCAGAGCAAAGACAATAACAAACAAATGCAATGAGAGCTGTTCTTTTGTTTGACACTAACACTACAAATCCCTGCAGTAAGTATAATATTTTTCTTAACAAATTTGATTTAATCATGGATGTTAACGGGAGAAACATCAATAAATAATAAACCACATTTCCTTCTATTTTCTTTCCGGTAATAATAGCTAAAGAATAGACAATCACAATTAAAATATAACTAAATTTTACTATTCCAACACAACCAGTTCTTCCAAATTGTTCTATTGCAATATACACAGTCCAAAACGCAGATACAAATACCATTAGATGAATAGCCTGCCTCCAAAATGGAATATCTGGCGTAACTCCAAAAAATGTTGAAATTACTGTAAACAGAGTAAAGGTCAGCAGTATCATCCCAACATTTTCCATCCGCGAATGCCTTTTCGTACAAGCAAGTAAAAAACCAGCAAAAATAATTGCATAAACTATTGTTTTTTGAACTCCGGATAGTATAGCTGAATCTGTCAATCCTACATATCTTGATAATTCTGAGGCAAGTATCATCGTAATACCTATAATTACCAAAAACAACGAGATTGTAACACGATTTCTTCTTATATATATACCTTTTCTTAACATCAAATTATCATCCTATTCAAATGTTTTTTCTCAATTCATCTATATCTTTTGTCCTAATATTTTTCTTTTGAGCTTACCAAACGGTTTACGAATTCTCCAATCTAAAGGATATAAAATAATATTTCCTATTTTAGCTTCATATACAGGATCTATTAAAACGGTTGCCGGATGGTGCAACGGAAACTCTAACGGATGTGACTCCATACCGCAAAATCTTTTGGTCATTTTATCTGTAAAAGACACTCCTCCATGTTCAGAAAAAGCATCTACACCAATATTTTTTATTTGATTTTTTGCTGGAGATATTCCAAGTAAATCATTTGCTCTAATTGAAAAACACATCTGGTAGTCCCATGATCTGAATTTTTCACCCTTTTTCATTCTCTCATATTCACGTTGAATCACTTCCATTTGTTGCTTATATAACGGATTATTTCTATAACCTGGTTTTATTCTCGTAATTACGCTATCATTAAAATTGGAAAAATATGCATCATAATATTTTTCATATTTTGTTTTCCACGATGCCCATCCACATGGAAGAAGATGTTGTGTAAACATATAACTATCATTTGTATCATTACTATAATTAGCAAGATAATTTGTTCCACAGACCCATACGATACGGTCATTTTCTTTATACTTTTCTAACATCTCCTTGCAATATTGGAAAAAAGTTATTTCAGGAAGATTATCATCTTCAAGAAAAATTGCAGTTTCTTCATGTTCGAAGACCCGCATTGCTCCCATTCCTATATTCTCAAATACGCCTCTGTTTTCAGAAGCATAATCTCTAATGATTTCGCATTCCCAATTAATAGCCTTTTCAACAGCTTCTCTACACTCTGCAACTCGCTGTTTTTCTTCATCATTTCTTCCCTGATCACACATCAAATATATTTTCTTTGGTTTCACATGGGATATTCTTTCAATTATACGCAAAACTGTATCCTTACGTTGAAATAAAAATAAACATACTGGTATATCAAAGTATTCCATACTTTCTTTAATTCCTTTCCACTGCATTTTCAAAAACACTTTTTATCTCTGAAATATAATTATGATAATCAAAAAACTGCTCTGCACTCAATCTAGCTTTTCTCCGCATCGCTTCCCTAGCTTCTATTTTCATATTTAGCAAATATTCCAATGTTTCACATATTTCGTCAACTGATTTTGAATTTAATAAAAATCCATTTTCCCTATCTTTTACAACCAATGAAATATCACCCGTATTGTTGCAAATAACAGGTGTTCCGAAGGTCATACACTCCCCTAGCTTGGTTGGAAAACCAGCATTGGCTGATCTTCGATTTAATCTAAAAAAAACGCTAAAGTCACTATTTAAACATGCAGCTTGTGCTTCTTGCTGAGGTACTCTTCCATGAATAAATATATTATTTTTATGTACATCAAGCAAACTTTCTTTATCACCCAAATGATGTTTTACTTCTTCTATGCTCGGACCAAATATATTTAGTTGAGTTCTTTCGCCCATATGATCAACTCTATCCATTGCTTCAATAAAAGTATCTAAGTTATCTTTTCCTTCGTCAAGTTTTCCCGAAAAGACAAAACTCACTCTCTCATTTTCAATCTCCGTTCTATATACTGTATTTTTAACATCTGTAATTGTCGGAATTCTAACAACATTAGATAATGATTGTTTATAATGATTTTCTATCATTCTTGATATTGCTATTACTCCATCACATTTAGGAAATAAATAATGCCACATATATTGAAACAAATAATATCTTGGATCACAACGTTTTAATCTCCAATTAGAAGGATCATACCATTCAACTGAATCCATTATTATCGGTAACCCATGTTTTTTTACAATTCGTAAAACTGTTATATATTTTTTGATTGACGTAGGTCGCATAAAAAAATCATATTTTTCTTGTTTTAAAAGCAAAGATAGACTCTTTTCAACGCTTCCGCCCGTTTGAGAAATACTAATTGCTTTAATTGATGGTATATCCTTGTAAGTACCATCTTCATTTATTTCATTTTTCAAAAAATTTATATTGGGAGCCAAAACAGTTATCGTATGTCCTGCTTCAACTAATAATTTTGATAATGTAAATGCTCGAAAAGAAGGTGCCGTTCCATACGGGAAATCTTCAAATCTAACATACAAAATATTCATATACACTTTCTCCTTTCTCGATATTTCTTCCGTAAATCATAATTATATATAAGATTATAATTTAAGCATTCTACCAATTTTGTTATCCCACTCTATGGGATCAAAAGGCATATAACCACTACAAGGATAATATGTCACCTCACTAAAATATACTCTGGTATTAATCTCGTAAAAATCTATTCTTACAAACTTTTCATTTTTTGATAACTTTCTTGCATATTCTATCATTTCATCAAATCTTTTGGGCTTATCTGGCAAGGCAGTTAAGCTTTGATAATCACTACGTTTAAAATCAGCGAATTCCCACTCCATTGTCAAAAAACCAATTTGTGCTGTTTCATGATTTTCTAATCCACAAAAAACATATATAAACTCTGGTTTTCCATTAAAGCAAAAAATTTTATAATCTGTAAGTCCTGAACTTCCTAGTTGTTTAGCAGTCTCATCTTCCATATACTCTTCAGCAATAATTCGTGGTTTAATGTTTTTATATGCCCATTCTCTTTGTCCATAATAAAAATTATGTTTTAAGCATTTTTCAATTTTTTTCTTTGCACTTTTTTTGTTAAATTTCTTCTTATCTCTGCAAATTATTAATCCACCACTATCATGGGTACACTTTAAAACAAATTGATTCGGCAAAATTGAAAAGTCAATATCATCAAACTTATCCCAAACGCCAAGCGTTGGAATAATATGACTTTCACCAATAGTATCTGCAACTAATCTCTTTGCTTCATATTTATCAACTAGCATAGTGTGTTTAGGATTTCTATCGTTCAGTTTTAACCATTGGATTTTTTCATTAAACGTTTGTGGATTTTCTAAATCTAATTCCACCCTCCCCCCATTTTTATCCTATAAGCGATTTTCAAATATTTATTATCTGGAATCCAATTAAAAAATCCTCTCTGTCCTAGCGTTAAAAAAATCAATAAAGGATTTTTCATAATTCACTTCAATCTACTACTCATTTATGTCTCTCTCCATATATAATCTCTTATATTCATTCTGATACTGTCTACTCATTCTTTCTGCACTGAATTGCTCGTGAGCACACTTATATGCTTCATCACTACATATAATCTGTTCATTTTCATCCAATGATAATATCTTATGTAAACAATCCTTTTTATTTCCTATCTGATAAAGTACTCCTATATTCTGATTTGCCTCATATACCTCTTTATGCTGCTCAATATCTGATAAAATAACCGGAAGTCCAACTGCCATGGCTTCAAGTACTCCATTAGGAAGACCTTCTGATTTACTTGATGCAATATAAACATCTGATGCCTGAAGATATTCATTTACATTATTTACGCTTCCAGGCATAATGATATTATTCACATTTTTATATTTTTCTTTTAAAGTCAAAAAATCAGCTCCGTCCCCAAGAAGTAACAGTATGTGATTCTTTAACATTTTCTCTTCTGTAAATAATTCCAATAAGAATTTCTGATCTTTGCGAGCAACAAACTGTCCTGCATACACATAAATTCTCTTGTCAATAGGCAACTCTAATTTTTTACGCATTTCTTCTTTCTGCGTAACTATAGGACGAGTAAAATTCGAAACATTAACACCATTCTGAATATACGGGAATTCTAAATTCAACTCTTGCTTATATTTTTTTGCAAGACTTGATGAACATGTCCATGTTTGGTTCGTTCGTTTCATAGCATATAAATGCATTTTTGCCATAATCGTCCCTAAAATTTTACCAAATTTAACTGGATAATCCTCATACACATAATTTCTAAGTGTAGTCACATGCCCCGGATATTTCATCCGACTAAGTGCAAAATCCGGAAAGACGCCTAAAGCATGAACAATGTCGACGTTTAATTCGTCCAGTTTTTTCTTTAATTCTTTTGTATTGCCAAGTAAAATATCTTTCTTTCCCAACGGAACTTGCACATGATTCACTCCAATATCTAAATATCGTTGTAATTGACTTGTTCCATCTATAGGCTCATCATAAAGAGTAACTAAAATTGGATTAAATATGTCTCTATCCATATAAGTAAAAATGCTAAGCATTTGTTCAATTGGACCAGACTTTTTACATGCTGTTACTAAAAATGCAATATTTATTTTTTTATTTTCTTTTTTCAAATCTACTACATACAATCCTCTATGGCCTTCAAAAACACCATCAAAGCAAATTTTATCTCCAGCATGATTCCATCTTGGATGAAGATCACACCGTGTATCATTATCATATTTAAACGGAGCAAACACTCTAGCTATTGTCGTATTTTCTTTCTTACGTTCATTTCCATCCATTAAATTAATACTTGCAACTCTCGCTCTATCTGGATAAGAATCAGTTACGATATATTTCCCATCTGGACTATAACTTGGATGTCCATCATTTGAAAACTGTGGCCAACAATGGATATAATTCTGTGTCTTATCTTTCATAAGATAATATCCCGGTCCAGTTGTCTTTTTATTTTCAAAAGCCAAAATAGAAGAATTGTTTTTCCAGTAACAATGACTTACCATATCATCATCAGAGAGAACGTACATATCTGTCCCATCAACATTACAAGTAATCAACCTTGTGTATTTTCTTTGACCATTAAACCAACGATATAATACCATAAAACGTTTTCCATTTGGACAAAGCATAATATGATTAACTTTGTGGACTGAACCAGATTCTTTCATTTCAGATCTCGGTTGAAAATTAGCAAAGTCTGTATACTTTAAGAGGTCCGTTACCTCTCCTGTTTCTAAATCTACTTTCCAGATGGCAGTAGTATCAGGAAGCGGCACTCCTTTTGTTTTTTCCTGAATATTATAGTAACCATATCCAGGACGAAGTTCATACAAGCGACTAAAATCTAATGTAAGAGCGAACTTTCCATCAGCACTTACAGTATATACCGCGGCTGGTATAATCCTTTCTTCCATAGTTGAAAGAGTTAGTATTATAATTTTCCACATATTGTTTTTGCTAAGTTACTATTGCTGCCGTTACTGTTACACTTGATACAACTCATCGCTATC